>Ga0207665_10000717_pt1 | contig 22498 bp, 13 predicted proteins | sample LARL112metaG_FD_184351 | JGI IMG/M metagenome (GOLD analysis project Ga0207665, IMG submission 184351) | Corn, switchgrass and miscanthus rhizosphere microbial communities from Kellogg Biological Station, Michigan, USA - LAR L11-2 metaG... | ecosystem: Host-associated > Plants > Roots >...
ATGGCACTGAAGCGATTTTGCGGGACTATGCACACAATCCGCGCGTGCATGCCGTGTTGAACCAGTTATCGCGGGGGAAGGCTTCCGGCCTGAACGATGCCCTGGAAGTCACGCATGGAGAGATTGTGGTTTTTACGGATGTGCGGCAGACACTGGAAGCGCAAGGCCTGCGGCTGCTCGTGCAGGATTTCGCGGATCCGCAGGTGGGATGTGTGAGTGGGGAGTTGATGCTCGGCGATCCGGCGGACGGAGAAAAGAATCGCGGCATGGGGCTGTACTGGCGAATCGAAAAGACGATTCGCGATCTGGAGTCAGCGTCGGGTTCGGTCGTGGGTGCGACGGGCGCGTTCTACGGAGTGCGGCGGGAACTGCTGCAGCCGATTCCGCCGGAAACCTTGCTCGACGATGTGTACGTCCCGATGCAGGTGGTGAAGGCAGGGAAGCGCGTGATTTTCGAGCCCAGGGCGCGGGCTTGGGATTTGCCGGACCAGGGAACGGAACGCGAGTTCGCTCGGAAGGTGCGCACCCTCAGCGGCAACTACCAACTGCTGCAACTGCAGCCGTGGCTGCTGAGCGGAGAGAATGCAATTCGGTTTGAGTTCGTCAGCCATAAGTTGCTGCGACTGATTGTTCCGTTTGCGCTGGTGGCGGCGCTGATCGCATGCGCGCTGGTTCCGCAGCCGTTTTACCGCGCAGCGCTGTTCTTGCAGGTTGCATTTTATGCGCTAAGCCTGGCGGGCATGGCGGGGATGAAGTTGGGCCCGGTGGCGCGTGCGTCGGATGCAGCTTTCACATTTGTGGTTTTGAACACTGCGGCTGTCGTGGCCTTTGCGAACTTCGTGACCGGAAGAAAGGTCGCCTGGACGCGGTAAAGCGATTTCTAAGGCAAATATGAATCAAGCAGTCCTAACTCCGGAGAATGGACAGTTCGGCTCGTACCAGCAGCCGCAGCGTACCACTTTGGCGTACCGCGCGCTGGTCCTGTTCACTTTCTTGTATTTTTTCCGGCCGGAAGATTTCATTCCCGGCCTGCACCACATCCCGATGGGAAAGATTGCGGGCGGCATCGCGCTGCTGGCATTGATTTTCGGAGTGAAGCGCAAGGATCGCGGGAGTCTGCCCTTCGAGATGAAGGTATTGCTGGTCCTTCTGGTGCAGATGATCCTGACCATTCCGACTGCCTTCTGGAAAGGCGGCGCTTTCGATACCGTCGTCAACAAGTTTTCGAAGGGCGTGATCGTCGCGCTTCTGATCTCACTCGTAATCACGAAGCTGAGCCAGTTGCGGAAGTTGCTGTACATCCAAGCCTCCGCCGTGGCGTTGATTACAGTGGGCTCGATCCTGGTTCATCACACCAATGATGGCCGCCTGCTGGGCATTCAGAAGGGAATTCTGGAAAACCCCAACGATCTTGCGATCAACATCGCGATCAACTTTCCGCTGTGCATGGCATTTATATTTGCGGACAAGAACGGATTCCGGAAAGTCCTCTGGGCACTTTCGCTGTTCGCCCTTTTGTTTGGTGTGGTTGCCACGTACTCGAGAAGCGGCATGATCGCAGTGACCATCACAGGCTTCATTTGCCTGTGGGAGTTTGGGGTGAAAGGCAAGCGCTTCATGCTGCTGGGGGGGACCGTGATTGCCGGAGTGCTGGCTGTCGGTTTCCTGGCGGCATCGCCGCGTTACCTTTCGCGTATCGCCAGCCTGGTGAGGCGCCCGGCGGGCGCCGAGATCAGTGGCACGATGGAGTCGCACGGCGAAGGATCCCTGCAGGCGCGTTCCCAGTTGCTGAAGGAAAGCATCAGCTTGATGCTGCATCATCCGGTGTTTGGGATTGGGCCGGGGAACTTTCCGGCGGTTACGGGCGAGTGGCGCGTCGCGCATAACACCTACACCGAGTTCGGAGCCGAGGCCGGGATTCCAGCGCTGGTGTTGTTCCTGGTGCTGCTGGGCGGTTCCATGCGGCGAGTACGCAGCATTCGCAAGTTACCCAGCTACAAGATTGATCCAGACATCCGGCTGTGGACGAGCGCTCTGTGGGCGGCTGTGACCGGTTATGCCGCGGGAGCGATGTTCGCTTCCACCGAGTACAACCTGTTCCCCTACTTCATTGTCGGATACATATGCGCGCTGTACCAAATCGCTGCCAAAAATGAATCGGGCGCGACCGCAACGGATACCAAGGCTGGAGAAGGAGGTCGGCAAGAAAGTGGATATGTCGGAGACAAAGAACGTGAATTCGCCTGGAGTCGCTGAAGAAGTACTGGCGATTCTTCGCTGCCTCAGCTGTCAGGGGAAGCTGCGTAACAGCGCCAACGGCCTGGTGTGCAACAACTGCGGCCGCGAATACCCAATGCTGAAGGGCGTGCTGCGCTTTGTTGACGAGCAGAATTATGCCGGCAGCTTTGGCTTCCAGTGGAAGCTGTACGCGCGCACCCAGATGGATGATGCTGCGAGCCGTCGCTCCGAAGAAGCGTTTATCCGGCGCACGGGATTCCGTCCGGAGGATCTGGCGGGCAAACTGGTTCTCGACGTGGGCTGCGGCATGGGGCGGTTTGCGGAAATTGCCACGCGCTGGGGCGCCCGCGTGGTGGGCATTGATCTGAGCCTGGCATGCGAGGTGGCGGCCAAAAACCTGTCAGAGCGGCAAGCCACCTTCTTTCAGGCCGATGTTTTCAAATTGCCGTTTGCTCCCGAAAGCTTCGATTACATCTACAGCATCGGGGTGCTGCATCATACTCCCGATTGCGAACAGGCTTTCAAGAGCCTGCCTCGGCTGCTGAAGCCGGGCGGGCGGATCGCGATCTGGTTGTACAGCGCGTACAACGCCTGGTACCGGATGAGCGATGTCTACCGGAAAGTTACCCGGCGGATGAAGCCAGAGACGCTGCATCCGCTGTGCAACGTGGTGATTCCGCTGTATGGGATTCATAAAGTGTTGAAGAAGATTCCGGTCGTCGGAAGGCGCGCCAGCAGTGCGCTGGGCTGGGCGCTTCCGATGTCGCACAACCCGGATCCGGAGTGGCGCGTGCTCGATACGTTTGACTGGTATTCCCCGTGGTATCAGTCCAAGCACACGTACGAGGAAGTGTTCCGCTGGTTTGAGAGTTGCGGGCTGGAAGACTTGCGCGTGATCGGTGAGCCCATCGCAGTGCAGGGCACGCGCCCGAAGACGAGCGCTACCGATTCCGCCACGCGGGCGACGGAGGTTGAGCAGTGTGTGGAATAGCCGGCATGGTGGGGCGGCGCGATGAAGTAGTCGACGCTGCCGATGTCCACCGGATGTGCCAAAGCATCGTGCACCGCGGGCCGGACGACGAAGGCATCTACGCGCGCGGTCCCGTCGGCCTGGGCATGCGCCGGCTGAGCATTATCGACCTTGCGGGCGGACACCAGCCCATTCACAACGAAGACAAAACCATCTGGCTCGTCTACAACGGCGAGATCTATAACTTCCACGAACTGCGCCGCGGACTGGTCGAACGCGGGCACACCTTCTATACACATACCGATACCGAAGTGATCATCCATCTCTACGAAGAGATGGGGGCCGACTGCGTGAAGAAACTGCGCGGTATGTTTGGGCTTGCGCTGTATGACGAGCGCAAACAATCGCTGCTCCTGGCACGGGATCGCCTGGGCAAAAAGCCCATGCACTACGCGCTTCATGAAGGCCGGCTGCTGTTTGGATCGGAAATCAAGACGATTCTCGCCGTGGCGCCTGAACTCGCCTCGGTCGATCCCGAGGGCCTGCTGCAATACTTCTATTTCGGCTACATTCCTGATCCCTACACGGCGTTCAAGCCGATTCACAAGCTTCCTCCCGGACATTTGCTCGAGTACGCAAATGGCAAGGTCAGCGTCCGACAGTATTGGGATGTGCCGGAATACGGCACGCATCCTGCGATGTCGGAAGAAGAATGCCTTGAGGAACTGGAAAAGCGGCTGGAAGAAGCGGTGCGGATCCGTCTGATCAGCGATGTGCCGCTGGGAGCCCTCCTGAGTGGCGGCGTGGATTCGTCCATCATCGTCGCGCTGATGGCGAGAGTGAGTTCGGGGCCGGTAAAAACCTTCAGCATCGGTTTTCAAGCCGAAGCGTTCAATGAAGCCGAATATGCGCGGCTGGTCGCCGAGAAATTCGACACGGATCACCACGAACTTATCCTCGACCCGAATCTGGAAGAGACCTTATCGTTCCTGACCACGATGCTGGAGGAGCCGTTTGGCGACTCGTCGATGCTGCCGACGTATTACGTGAGCCGAATGGCGCGGGAGCATGTGACGGTAGCGCTTTCAGGTGACGGTGGCGACGAGCTATTTGCGGGCTACGATCGCTATCTGGTCGCGCTGGACCGGCAGAAGTACGATCGTATTCCGGCGTGGCTGGGGCGGATCTATCGGGACCGCTTGCACCATCGTCTGCCGGGGGCGATGTATGGGAAGAATCTGGCGTGGAATGCGTCGCTGACGCCTCGCGATCGTTACCTAGACGACGTCTCTTACCTTCCGGCATTGCATCGCGAACGCGGGTTATTCTCCGATGAGTTTCTGCGGCAGGCTCGCGCGCTGCCCAATCCTCTGGAACAGAGCCAGCATTATTACGACGACGCACCCGCAAAGGATGCGCTTAGCCGGTTGCTCTACCTCGACACCAAGACCTATCTGACGGGGGATATCCTGACGAAGGTCGATCGCATGAGCATGGCGACGTCGCTCGAAGTACGAGTGCCCATGCTGGACCACGAATTCGTGGGCTGGGTGGCGAGCCTGCCGATTGATTTGAAGATGCGTACGGGCTCACGCAAATTCATCCTGAAAAAACTGGGTGAGCGGCTGGGGATACCCGCGGCGCTGTTGCATCGCCGCAAGCAGGGATTTCAGTTGCCCCTGGTGGACTGGATGCGAGACTCCATGAAGGATCAGTTCCTGCGCGTATTGCTCGAGCCACGGACGCTGCAACGTGGATACTTCAAGCCGCAGGCCGTGCGTGACATGGTGGATGAACACACGCGGGGAAGACGAAATCGCTCCGGCATTCTGTGGCGCATGCTCGTGCTGGAGCTTTGGCATCGCAACTTCATGGAGGCGAGATCGGCCGGGAAGAATGCCAGCCCGGTCATGTCATCTGCCGCAGTCCATCAGGGATCTTCGCCAACGGCGCATCCTGCCCACAGCGGAAGTCCTCGCTAGAAACGCGGGAAAAGAATCAGCATCATGCCCACAGAAACCACCGAGACAGCGACTCCAGTCGGCGCCAGCGCCCATGTGCGCGGCAAGGCGCCTGTGTTTGTGCTGGGGTGTCCGCGGTCCGGCACCACGCTGCTGTATCACATGCTTCTCTCGGCAGGGAATTTCGTGGTTTACCGGGCGGAGTCGCAAGTGTTCAATCTGCTCGAGCCACGTTTCGGAGACCTGCGCGTCGCACGCAACCGGCGACGACTGCTCGAGGCTTGGGAGAACAGTAGCCTGTTCACCAAGACCGGTCTCGACGCGAAGCAGGTTGAAGAGGATGTCATGGCACATTGCGAGAACGCGGGCGACTTCCTGCGGATCGTGATGGAGTCGATGGCGAAGAAGCAAGGCGTGGGGCGCTGGGCTGAGACGACACCGGATCACTTGCTCGCACTGCCACGCATCAAGCAGACGATCCCGAATGCGCTGGTGATTCATATCATCCGCGATGGGCGCGATGTGGCGCTATCGCTCGAGAAACAACAATGGATTCGTCCGTTCCCCTGGGATCACGGCAAAGAATTGCAGACGGCCGCGCTCTACTGGGAGTGGATCGTCAACCAGGGACGTTCCCTGGGGCGGGCACTGGGCAGTGACTACAAAGAGGTCCGGTACGAGGATCTGGTGGCCGATCCGCGTTCAACGCTCACCGAGGTCGGTGAATTTATCGGCCAGGAACTAAATTACGATCAGATTCAGCGCGTGGGCATCGGTTCGGTCAGTCGTCCGAACACATCGTTTGGAGAAAGAAAGGACGCCGGATTTCACCCGGTTGCGCGTTGGAAAAAGTCCTTGTCGAAACAGCAACTCGGGGAAATCGAAGGCCTGATCGGTGGGACGCTGGATGCGCTGGGCTATCCGCGGGAAGCCACGCAGCAATCTGAAAAGCCGCCGGCTCGGCTCGCGCGAATGCGGACCATCTACCAGATGTACTTCGGCGCCAAGCTTTCACTGAAGACGAAGACGCCGCTGGGCCGCTTGGTTGGCGGCGATCTGCAGTTCCTTGGCGGACAGGCCGACGCGCCAGCTCAGTCCTCAGAAGCTTTCCAGGAGCCGGTGCGGGTCCTGCAAATTGGCAACTATCCCCCGCCGATGTGTGGCTGGGCCATCCAGTTGAAGCTGGTGACGGAAGAATTGCGGCGGCGCGGTCACACCAGTGATGTCCTCAAGATCAATGAAGGCCGACAGATCAAGAGCCGGGAATACATTGACGTGCAAAGCGGTACAGACTATCTGAAGAAGATTGTCAGGTACGCGCTGCGCGGCTACCGTCTTAATGTTCACGTCAACGGCATGTCGAAGAAGGGGTACCGGCTCGCCATGGCGGCCGCGATGGTTGGAAGGATGGTGAACCGTCCCGCACTGGTCACGTTTCACGGCGGGTTGTCGCAAGACTATTTTCCACGCTACGACCGAAGCCTTGCCCACCGCGCGTTTTACGTCCTGTTCCGGATGGCTGGCGAGGTAGCATGCGACAGCGAGCCGATCCGCGAAGCCATCATCAAGTACGGAATTCGGCCTGAGAAGGTAAGCTCGATCGCGACGTTCTCCCCGCAGTATCTGGATTTTGAACGCGTGACGTTGCCCGAGCGGGTAGAGAGGTTTCTGCAACAGCACCCGCGCGTGATCCTGTCCTACGTCTCGTTTCGGCCGGAATACCGGCTGGAAGTGCTGCGCGAGGGTATGCAGCGCTATCGCGCAATCGATCCCGAAGCTGGTTTTGTGTGGCTCGGTTTTCCGGGGAAGGAAATGCCTGCGGCGGAGGAGTTTGTTGGCACCTGGCCCGCGGAAGAGCGGGCAACCTTACTGCTGCTGGGGAATCTTAATCATGACGAATTCCTCAGCCTGTTAAGCCGGTGCTTCGTGTACTTGCGAACGCCCGAATGCGATGGGGTGGCAGCGTCGGTACTGGAGTCGCTGGCATTGAAGATCCCGGTTGTGGCCAGCGAAAATGGACGGCGTCCCGCTGGCGTGGTGACGTACCGTGACACCGATGCCGGCGAAATGGTGGAAAAGCTTCGCTTTGTTCGCGAACAATATGAGAAGGTCCAACAGAGCCTGCAGTCCGACACCGGCGATGATAACGTGGGACGCATGGCGGATTGGCTGGTGGGCAATCTCGCCGTAGAACCGCAGACCGTTCCGACCAAGAGCAACTAGAAATCTCGACTGAGCGGCTTCGTGGAGGCGTTCGTGATGAGGCCTTTTTTTCGCAGAGCACTTACGGCGTTTGCCTTTGTTCTGACTGCTGGATGTCTGGCGGCGCGCGCCGCCGATTCCGGCAAGTTTGACGGCCCGGCCGAACTGCCCCGGGTTTATGTAAAGAGCGCACTCGCGGATACTCCGGCTCAGGGGAAATCGATTCTGGTCAAAGATGCCACCGAACTTCGGTCGGCCCTCGACAAAGCAGCGTGTGGAGATACCATCCGCTTGCAGGCGGGTGCTGAGTTTGCAGGGAATTTCAAATTTCCGGCAAAGTCTTGTGACGACGCGCACTGGATCATCGTGCGCACCAGCGCTTCCGACTCCGATCTGCCAGCGGAAGGTACCCGCATCACGCCCTGCTACGCCGGCCTTGCCTCGCTACCTGCCAGACCACGCTATGCGTGTCCTACGCCTTCAAACGTAATGGCGAGGATCATCTACGACGGCAAGGGCAGTGGGCCTCTCATGTTTGCCGATGGAGCAAACCACTACCGGTTAATCGGGCTGGAGATCACCCGCGGATTGCCGGGAGCCACGATCTATAACGTTGTTACTCTGCCTAACGACAAGCCTACCCATCACATTGTTTTCGATCGCGTGTGGATCCATGGCTCGGCGCAAGATGAAACCGTGCGCGGCCTTCTGTTGGGTGGAAGTAAACACGTAGCCGTGGTGGATTCGTACTTCACCGACTTCCATTGCGTGGCGATGGGTACTTGCACCGATGCGCAGGCGATTGCCGGAGGCTTGGGCGATTTGGAAATGGGGCCCTACAAGATCGTCAACAACTACATGGAGGGTGCCGCGGAGACCATTATCTTCGGGGGCGGAGCGGCTACGACCTCGCCGACCGATATCGAAGTGCGGCGCAACTACATGTACAAGCCCGTGACCTGGCGGCAAGGCGATCCCGGCTTCGTAGGTGGAGTTTCCGGAAAGCCATTCATCGTGAAGAACCTGTTTGAGTTAAAGAATGCGCAGCGCGTTCTGCTCGAAGGCAACGTGATGGAAAATTCCTGGGGAGGATTCAGCCAGACAGGATTCGCAGTTTTGTTGATGGCCAAGAACCAGTCCAACAAGTGTCCGTTGTGCCGTGTCACTGACGTGACATTTCGGGACAGCCGGATCGCCCACGTCGCGAGCGGATTTCAAATCGGAACCGTGCCTTCGGGTGCCGGAGGAGCGAGCAGCGGTACGGAACGTATCAGCATTCACGACGTGATCATCGACGATATTGGCGGGAGCAAATACGGAGGGTTCGGCACTCTGGCTCAAGTAACCTCATCCACGCCGTTGCTGAAGGATGTTTCCTTCGACCACGTCACCGCTTTCCCGCCGCACGCACTCTTCATCATGGGCGCCGTGGTAGAGCAGGGTCAGATCAACAATTTCACCTTCACCAACAATCTGGTTTCGGCGGGCCAAATGGACATCGTGCCGCCCGGTGGAGGCGTAAAGAACTGCTCGTACCAGCCGGACAAGCAGGGGCCGACCGGCGTTCTGAAGAGCTGCTTCACGAAATATAACTTCAGCCACAACGTGATTTTGGGATCGAAGGGCGGATGGCCGAGCGGGAATTCCTACCCGTCGGATCATGCTGCAGCAGGCGTAGTTGGTTTCAGCGAAGGCCGCTATCGGTTATGTCGTGAAAAAGATGGCGGAGAGTGCAAGAAATCGTCCCCTGCATTTAAAGCCGGTGCCGATGGGAAAGACCTTGGTGCGGATGTGGAAGCCGTCTTCTCCGCGACCAAGGGGGTAGAGTAGCGAGCCAGGCGGGAGTCTACTGCACTCCCGCGATGGCCGCAGCGATGGCATTCACGTCGGCGCCCAGATCCTTGCCGTCGGTGCCTGCCTGGGCATAAGGACTCGAGGACTGCAGTTGGTAGCGAGCCATGGCCTGCTTGGCAGCCACAAACTTCACCTCGGCCAGGGTGGATGGGGCGAAGTTCCCGGCTGGCCACTTTCCGATGGGGCCGACCAGCGCGTTGTGAGAGAAGTCAAAGTCCTTGAAACAGCTCTTGAGCATAGCGGTTGCTGAACTCATGCGATAGGCACAGTTTTCCGCGCCGCCCCCGGTGGTCGCAATCCCGCCTGAACCGCTAAAGATATTGTTGGCCCAGGTAAACCCATACATTTCTGGAAAAGACTTGTTGTTGCCAACGACCAGCATCGCCGAGCCCGAATCCTTGTTGAACGCGGTGACGTGGGTGATGGAGATGTCGTGCAGAACTGAAACGTGATTGCCGCTGGATTCCTGGAAGAGATGGCCACCTCCCAGGTATGTCTTGCCGCTGACGTCATCCATGACTACGTCATGAATGCTCACGTTCCACAAGCCCATAGAGAGACCGCCCGCGACCGAAGCAATGTTGGCGATCTGGAAACCGTCTCCGGTGTGCGCGATGGTGTTGTAACGGATGGTGACATCGTGCACAACGCAGATTGGACAGGCGTTGCTTTGGTTCTTGGGCGTCAGCAGGATCGAGAATCCGGCCTGGCTGAACCCGCCCCACGCATTCTCCAGCACGTTGCCTTCGAACAACACGCGCACGCCATTTTTCAGTTCGAAATGATTCTTGACGATGAAGGGATGGCCATCCCGTCCGCCGACGAAGCCCGGTTGTCCACGCATCCAGGTCATCGGCTTGAAGAGGAAATTCCGGCGAATCTCGATGTCCTCGGGATTCTTGTCGGCCGCGCCGCCGCCGAATAGCAGGTTCTCGCCTGCGGCTTCAAGGAAGTTGTTGACGATCTTGTAGGGGCCCATTGGGTTCGACCCCAGGCCGCCTGCGATGGCTTGCGAATCTCCGCACGCACCCGTTAGCGCGATGCAGTGAAAGTCGGAAAAGAACGAATCTACCACGGCGACGTTCGTGCCCGACGTGAGCATCATGCCGCGGTTAGTTTCGTCGTGCGCGGTTCCGTGGAACCAGGAGCGATCGATGATGACGTGGTCGAACGTTCCGTTTTTTTCGACGGTAAACAGGTTATAGACCAGGGTCTTGCGGTTGTCTCGGGTGACTTCCAGACCGACCAGGCGGTAGTGATTTGCGCCGTTCCCCATGACCACCGGCCCGCTGCCGGTTCCGGAGAAAGAGACTTTCGCGAGAACGTTGCTAGCCTTGGTGCAACCGAACGAGGGGCGTCCGGGAAGAGCGGCTACCCCGGCATAGCAGGGAGTCGCACGCGTTCCCTCTGGGGGCAACACGCTATCGGGAGCGCTGGTGCGAACGATGATCCAGTGGCCATCGTCGCAATTCTTCGCCGGGAACACGAACTGACCACTAAAGGTGACGCCGGCCTGCAGCGAAATCGTGTCGCCGCACTTCGCAGAGTTCAAAGCCGCCTGGAAAGCAGCGCTGGTTTTGACTGCCTGCGCGCCGCCCGGGGCAGGAGTATCTGCCAGAGAACTTTTGATGTAGACGCGTGGAAGTTCGGCTGGACCGTCGGTCTTTGCGTTGTTGGCGAGTGCCACATTCAAGCTTAGCTTGCGCGACACGCTTTGCCCAGCAGCATCACTGGCTTCAACCGTGAACGGATAAGCGCCGTTCTGGCCGCTGATGCCGCCGATCGAACCATCCGCCGCGTCGAGCAGCAGGCCTGATGGCAACCCCCCGGCTGCGATCTTCCAGTGATAGGGGGCCGTCCCGCCGGAAACACGAAGAGCCGCCGAGTAAGGCGTGCCTTCTACTGCTTCCGGAAGGCTGGTGTTCGCCATGCTCAAGGCTGTAGGCTGTGCTGCCGCGGCACTGACGGTAACGGTAGCAATTGCTCGCTTGTTTGGGTCAGCCTTACTGGTGGCGACTAACTGAACTGTGGTGGTCGTGTTCACGCTCGGAGCGGTAAAGAGTCCCGTGCCGCTGACGGCACCTGCGGACGCGGTCCACGCGACATCCGCATTGCTCGCATTCAGAACCTGCGCAGCAAACTGGTGGCTGGCTCCGGAAGCCAGGCTGAAGCTCGCGGGAGAAATTGCCACGCTCACCTGCTCCGCGGGAGGAGCAGCCTTGGCCACGGCCATCGCAAAGAATCGCAAGCCTTCGGAAGCATGCGATTTGTCCGTCACGGAAATCGAGAATGGGAAGGAGCCGTTGCGTGTCGGCATCCCCGTGATGGATCCGGAACTCCGGTTCAAACTCAGCCCGGGAGGAAGCAATCCAGAACGCACGGCGAAGGTGTAAGGGGCTGTGCCACCGCTGACGGAAAGAACCGCGCTATACACAGTGCCAACCGTCGCCGCAGGCAAGTGGGCTGCGATGACGATCGGCGCCGCTGGCTTGGCGGCGGTGCTGGATCCCGCTCCTCCGGCATCCAGAGAAGCGCAGCCGGTTCCGATGAGCGTGACTGCCAGGATGAATAGAAGGAAGAGTCCGATTTGACGATTGATTGTGGGAACGTTCTCAGCAGCGCTGGATCCGGGGGGCACCAGGGGCATCACATCGACCTCAAAACTAATGTGGGGGACGCGCCGCGTTTGCGCATCCTTCGCCACTGTAACGATCCCATTGTTGAATACATAGGTAACCTTAGGGCACTGGACCCCTGAGACACACAAGTACATTTTCGTCTTTGGGTTACCCGCGCGAAACGAGTGTGGCGAAGTAACTTGTTACGCTGCGAAATTCGCTACACAGATCTGCGTGAAATTGGGCGTTTTCGAAAGCGGAAACCTTAAGCAGAATGTCGTTACAAGCGGCGTGGGAGCTTGGGAAAGATTTCTGAAACGGATACTGAAGCGATTTTTGCGCACTTGCACTAGAAGTACAGGTACTTCCGATTAACACCCGGGGACTAGAGACTACTTTGTAAACGATCGCTGCCGCGGCGAAGGAAGCCTTATGCGCTGTTTGGACGCCTGGAAGTCTGCGGAACCTGGCTTTGCGCCGCGTCGATCGTCTTTTGCAGGACCTCGACGAACTTCTCCGTGATAACAGACCAATCGTATTTGCGTGCCGTGGTGGCAGCGCCCGCCTCCAGGCGGCGACGGGCGTCTTCGTTCTGCAAGAGCGTGATGATGGCGTCCGCGAAGCCGGCCGGTGTGTCTTCGAGCAGGATGTCGCGCTGGTGCTGGACGTCAAGACCTTCGGCGCCGACCGTGGTTGAGACCGTGGCCTTCCCCATGGCCATGCCTTCGTAGATCTTGATGCGGGTGCCGCCTCCGATTCGCAGGGGCACAACGATTGCTGCAGCCTCGCGCAGGTGATCGACGATCGAGGGGACCGTTCCGGTGACTTCGACGGACGGGGAAGCAAGCTTCTTTACACGAGGATGCGGATCGCGGCCGACGATGCGGAAGCGTGCCTCCGGAACTCTCTGGAGGACCAGGGGCCAAATCTCGCTGCAGAAATATTCCACGCCATCAATGTTCGGCTGCCAGTCCATGGAGCCGGTGAAGATCACCAGCGATCCTTGCGGACACAGTTCGGGATCGTAGCGATATTTGCCGAGGTCCACGCCGGTTGGAACGACGCTGATATGGGAAGGATCGACCATCGCGCTCATTGCCGTGCGGTCGGTCTCAGAGACGGCGATCACGTGATGAAAGCGCCGAGTTTGTTCCGGTTCAAAGCGCGACATCTTGGCAGATTCTAGCTTGAACACCGCACGGTCAAGGAAGCGGGGCTCAACGTCTGCCTTGCGCTTCCACAGAATGCTTTCAACGTTGTGCTGGAACAATGCAGTCGGCGTCGCGAGGTCGACGGGGAAATTCAGCGTGCTGGAGAGAAAATCGCAAACTGCTACGTCGAAGCGCCGTTGCGGAATCCATTCCTCGAGAAGTCGCTTCACTTGCGGATCCGCAAAACGGCTGACTGCGTAAGGTGCGCGTCCGGCGATCTGGAGAAAATAGTCCAGGTGCCGGCGGATGCCCTTGAGGTCTTGCGAGGGCTTGTGCACGCACAAGGTTCCTGGGATCTGCGATGGGACTTCCCGCTCGTACGCTTCGTCGCGTTCTCCCGCGTAGTAGGAAAGATACGTAAGTTCGTGACTGGCAGCCAGATGACGGAGGATGTTGTAGGTGCGCAGCTTGCCCCCCGTATCGAGGGGAAGGATCTTTCCCGGTTTCACCCAGAGAATTTTCATCTCTGCGCTACCAGCAGATTCCTTCGTAGGATCCGTTGTGTTCAAGGCGGCGTGACTTCTCGAGATTCACCAAGTCAATGACAATTTGACCGGGGCGGACTTGTTTGCTGAGGACGCCGCGATCGATGCCGCGGGTCCCGATTACCACAACTTCGGCTTGGGCCAGCGCGCTTTCAAGATCGGGGCAGAGCAGGGAACCGACGTGCGGGATCACCTCGTCAATGTACTGGCGATTCGAACCGATGAGGTGGCCGAGGGAAACGTTGTCATCCCAGATCTTGAGCTCGCGGCCCTCGCCGAGCAAACGCTTGGCGAGTTGCACTTGCGGGCTCTCGCGCAAATCGTCGGTGGCGGCCTTGAAGCTCAAGCCAAGCAAGGCCACCTTCTTTTTGCCGGTGGCGAGCACCATTTCGACGGCACGTTCGAGATGCTCGTCGTTGCTAGGCATGATCGACTGGAACAACGGCAATTCAAGATCGAGTTCCTTGGCGCGGTAGTTCATCGCGCGGACATCTTTAGGAAGACACGATCCACCGAAAGCGAAGCCTGGCTTCAGATAGGTCGGCGAAATGTTCAGCTTGGTGTCGGCGGTGAAAATTTCCACCACGGCTTCGGCATCGACGCCGAGTTCCTTCGCTAGCGTGCCGATTTCGTTCGCGAACGAGACCTTCACCGCGTGCCAGGCATTGCAAACGTATTTCGTCATCTCCGCGGCCCGGAACGATGTTTCGAAAATGCGGCCGGGAGCCCATTTATAGATCTCGCGCAGCATGCCACCGTGGTAAGCGTCAGCTGCGCCGATGATGGTCATGGCGGGTTCGAGGAAGTCGGCGACCGCCGTGCCTTCCCGCATGAATTCCGGATTCACGCAAACTCCGAAATCTTTGCCCATTTTCTTCCCGCTGGCTTTCTCGAGAGCGGGGACGACGATGGTTTCCGCCGTGCCCGGCAGCACGGTGCTGCGCAAGACGACTAGATGAAATAAAGATTTCGTTTTCAACACTTCGCCGATCTCGCGACAAACCGGTTCGATGTGTCCGAGATCCAACTTGCCGTTCTTCAGGCTGGGCGTGCCGACGCAGAGGAACGAAATTTCGGAGTTCATTACGGCCGAGGCCGAGTCGGAAGTTGCCTTAAGCCGGCCTGCGACATGCGCTTCCGAGATCAAGGTGCCGACGCGTGGCTCCACGATCGGGCTGCGGCCCGCGGACATCGCTTCCACTTTGGTTGAGCTCAGGTCGACTCCAATCACGTTGTGTCCCATGTGTGCGAGACACGCAGCCGTGACCGTGCCGACGTAGCCAAGTCCGAAAACGCTGATTGAACGACCCATATGAGTTCGAGTTTTCCTTCGGTTCAGCCGGGATAAATTGATCCCGCATCACTGGATTATGGCTGGCGTAAGGCCATTAAAATCAATTATATATAGGCGTTGTGAATCAGTTGTCGCAATTACCCACGCCCCTCCACCCTGAACATCGAGGAGCCTTCTGGAGGGTTTGTTTGATGCGTTCGGCCGAGCTCGCCTGCCACAATCTATTAAAACGCACACGCCCTTCTTTGGAAAGGTGATTGCTTCACTCTTTAGTAACTAAGTCGAAGCGTTTCAATATGATGACACCATTACAATGGGTGAGATGCAGGGCGTCCCAGTGACGGATTCGTTTTTGCAGGCAGAGCTCGCTCGTGCCGGGGCGCGTCCGCGGCGGAAGGTTTTTTACTTTCTCTTCTCTCTGGAGGTGGGCGCCACCGAGACGCAGGCAGTCGAACTGGCCTTGCGCATGTCAGCCAGCGCGTACGACGTCACCCTTGGATGCCTGCGTGTGAAGGGGCCGTTGCTGGAAAAGCTCAAGGGATCCGGAGTGGCGATTCGCGAGTTTCATCCTGCGGGCGGGCTGGATAGTCCTAGAGGTTTGTATCAGCTGGCAAGGCTCGCGGCCTACCTGCGGCGGGAAAAGATTGATGTCGTGCACACGCATGATCTGTGGACGAACCTGATGGGGGTGTTTGCAGCCCGGATGGCGGGCGTTCCCGCCATTGTGTCGAGCCGGCGCGATCTCGCGCACTTCGACTGGTACCGGGGTAGCAAGCGCAACTGGCTTCGCAGAATTCAAAACCTTTCCGGCGTTGTGCTGGCCAATGCGACGCCGATTCGCGATGCACTCATCTCTGAGGATGGTTTCGCGCCCGAAAAGCTGCGCGTGATTCACAACGGTGTTGACACGGCGAAGTTTCAGCGGGGCCGGCGGGACCGGGAGCGTCTGTTTCCCGGCACGCAGAATCAGAAACTGGTGGTGCTGGTCGGGAATATGCACACTGATGTGAAAGGTCACCCCTGGCTGATCGATGCGGCACCTGCTGTGTTGAGGGAATTTCAGGAAACGCGATTCGTGTTCGCAGGGGATGGGGATTCGAGGCCAGCGTTCGAGGAGCAGGTGGCGACGCTCGGACTGCAGGGAAGTTTCATGTTCCTGGGGCGGCGCAGCGATATTCCCGACGTGCTCGCCAGTTCCGACATCGCGGTGCTGCCGTCGCGGGCGGAAGGTCTGCCGAATGCTGTGCTGGAATACATGGCGGCCGGATTGCCGACCATTGCGAGCCGCGTGGGCGGGAACGCGGAATTGGTAGAAGATGGTGTTACAGGGTTGCTTGTGCCTCCAGAAGATTCGTCCGCGATTGCAGCGGCGCTGTTGCGTCTGCTTCGCGATCCGGACCTGTCGCGGAAAATGGCCGAGAACGGAAGAAAAGTCGCTGTGGAGAACTACAGTTTCGAGCGCCTGATCCGTGAAGTGGATGCCCTGTACACGGAATTGCTGCGCCGACGCGGGAGAGAGAATTAGGCAGTGAGCACGCAATCCAAATGGGTTTCACGGATGGCCCGGCTTCGCTCCATGAGTAAAGACGAAGTCGTGGATCGCCTGTCGCAGCAGGTCAACGCGCGCCTGGATGCCTACCGGGCGCAGCGAGGTTACGATTTCACGCAGGCTGTGCTGAAGGAAGTTCCTGCCAGTCAGAGGGGAAAATTCTTCTTCTCGGCGGCGGAAGTGCCCGCGATCGGGGAGTTCCTGAAGGCGCGGTATCCGTCGATGGCTGCAAACATCGTGGCCGGCGCGGAGAAAATTCTTCAGCACCGCTTCGATTTGCTTGGCTTTGAAGGTCTCGATTACGGCCCCCAGATCGACTGGCACCTCGATCTGATTCATCAGAAGAGCGGTCCGAACAAGCCGGCGTTTCGGGTGAAGTACCTCGACTTCGCGGAAGTTGGTGATTCGAAGATCACCTGGGAATTGAACCGGCACCAGGATCTGGTCACGCTGGCGAAGGCTTATCGCCTGAGTGGCGACGCGCGCTTTGCACGCGAGATCGTGGCGCAGTGGAAGTCGTGGCACGCGGCCAATCCGTATCCGATGGGCATGAATTGGGCGAGCAGCCTGGAAGTCGCGTTTCGCAGCCTTTCCTGGATATGGGTCTACTTCCTGATGCAGGACGCGGCGGAAATGACAGCCGAACTGCGAACGGAGTGGGTCAAGGCGCTGGCGCTCTCAGGGCGGCACATTGCGACCTATCTCTCGACCTACTTTTCTCCCAACACGCATCTCCTGGGGGAAGCGGTGGCCTTGTTTTTTCTGGGTACATTGTTTCCAGAGCTGCCCAAGGCGCGGCGATGGAAGGAGCGTGGGTTTGCGGTCTTATTGGAAGCGGCGAAAAAGCAGGTCCGGCAGGACGGCTTCTACTTCGAGCAGTCAACCTATTATCACGTCTACGCGCTCGACTTCTTTTTGCACGCTCGGGTGCTGGCTTCGTTGAACGGCGTTCCGATCCCGGCAGAGTTTGATTCGACGCTCGTTAAAATGCTCGACGCTCTCTGCCTGCTTGGGCGCGCCGGAGCGGTGCCGAGTACGGGCGACGACGATGGCGGACGGCTCTTCGATCCGCGACGTAATCGCGCTCAGCACTTGCTGGACCCATTGAGCACGGGAGCTATTCTTTATCAGCGCGGCGACTTCAAATTTCTTGCTGGCAGTCCGCGGGAAGAGACTGTCTGGTTGCTGGGCACGCCGGGCATGGCGAAATTTGAGGAAGTGCGAAGCTACGAGCCTTCGGAAGCATCGACTGCACTCCGGGAGAGCGGCCTTTATCTCATGGCAGACTCGGCCACGGGCCAGCAATTGACGATCGATGCAGGACCGCAAGGTCCGGGCACGGCCGGGCACGGTCACGCTGACGCGCTGAGTATTCATTTGGCCAGTGGCGGCGAAACGTTTCTGATGGACCCGGGAACGCTCGAGTACGTGGGCAACACCTTCACTGACCGGAATTTCTTCCGCGGAACTGCGGCGCATAATACGTTGAGCGTGGATGAGTGCGATCAGGCCGAGGGAGTTCCTCCCTTTGCATGGCGCGAATTGCCGAATGTCGCCGTGGACCTTTGGACCTTGGGACAGCGGTTTAGTCTGTTTGTCGGAAACCATGATGGATATCGGCGGCTGGCTTCGCCGGTGCGACACGAGCGGTGGGTGTTTCATCACAAAGGTCATTTCTGGGTGGTTCGCGACGTTGCCAAGGGAGAAGGGAAACACCAACTGGAACTGTCGTGGCATTTAGGACCGAGCCTGTCGCCGACCTCGGCGAAAGATTACGTGTTTGGCGTCGGACAGGAAACTCTGGGCCTGATCACGCCCGAAGGACATGGGTGGTCACAGAGCGCGCAGCGAGGCATCTGGTCTCCAGTCTACGGTCGGCAGGAGCGAACGATGGTGGTCACGTTCGGCAAAGCGGCTGATTTGCCCGCAGAGTTTGTGACCCTTTTGCTGCCGAGTGCGGGTGAACGCATCGGGCGCATGGAAAGAGTAGACAGCGAGGCGCGTGTACACGTTTACCGCTACACGCGTGACGGGGAAGAGCATTGGTTCTTCTTTTCTGAACCGGGCTGTGCGTGGCGAGCGGGAGATTGGGCAAGTGACGCTTACTTTCTATACTGGTCATACAACCGTCGCGAAGAGCAGCGAACTCTGATCTTATGCGGCGGTAGCCGGGTGGACCTGCATGGTCGCCGCGTCGTTTCATGCGAGGCGATTCTGGAGTTTGTTGAAGTCACCGAAGCGGGTGGGAAAACTCAGTTTTCAGCATCCAATCCTGAGCATGTTCATGTCGAGTCGACGTTGGATGTGCCCGACCCAAAATTGAGCGAGAGCGATCCCAAGAAGATAGGCGTCTAAACCATGTGCGGAATTTGCGGAATTTTCTATAACGATCGTTCACGCAGGGTGGAACGGGAAACGCTCGCCGAGATGAACCGGCAGATTGTTCATCGTGGACCTGATGACGACGGTTTCTTCTTGGAAGGCAATGTCGGCTTGGCGATGCGGCGCCTCAGCATCATCGACATCAAGACCGGCCATCAGCCCATCAGCAACGAATCAAATGACATCTGGATCGTTTACAACGGAGAGCTTTACAACCACCAGGAACTTCGCAAGGGCCTCGAAGCTCGCGGGCACCACTATCGCACGCACAGCGATACCGAGACCATCGTTCACCTCTACGAAGAGTACGGACGCGACTGCGTGAAACACTTGCGCGGCATGTACGCTTTTGCGATCTGGGACCGGCCAAAGCGGCGCCTGTTCATTGCGCGCGACCGGTTGGGCATCAAGCCACTGTACTACCGCTTCGACGGGAAGACGCTCCTCTTCGCATCGGAGATCAAAGCGATCCTGGCCCATCCGGGAGCGGCGCCTGAGTTTAACCGCTCCACGCTCGCGGAGTACCTGGCTTTCGGCTACATCCCCGAAGCCGAGACGATGTACGCGGGTAACAAGAAGCTTTTGCCGGGACACACGCTCGAGATCACCGAAGGTGGCGATCCGCAAATTTCTCAGTACTGGGATCTCGACGCGAAGGCCGACGATGACGTTCGGCCTCGCGAGTACTACGTCGAGAAATACCGCGAACTTCTCGAAGGGTGCGTCGCCAGCCACCTGATGAGCGATGTGCCGCTGGGCGTGTTCTTGAGTGGTGGCCTCGATTCGAGCGCCGTCGCGGCGCTGACCACGAAGATTCGTCGCGAGCCGATTGAGACCTTTGCAGTCGGCTATGGGGAAGAGGCGTTCAGCGAACTGCCGTTTGCGCGCACGGTCGCCCAGCACATTGGTTCGAAGCACCATGAAGTGCGCCTCAGCCGCGAGGAATTCTTTCACTCACTCCCGCACCTGATCTGGCACGAGGACGAGCCCATCGTGTGGCCCTCGAGCGTCTCCTTGTATTTCGTGGCTCGTCTGGCGCGGGAGCGGGTCACGGTTGTTTTGACGGGCGAGGGAAGTGATGAGACGCTGGCGGGCTACACGCGCTATCCGTGGACTGTGATGAATTCGCGCATGGACTCCGTCTACCGGGCAGCGGTTCCGGGAATGCTCCGCCGGTGGGTTCGCGAGGCCATGCAGTCTGGCCGCATGTCAAAGGACCTGCACCGCAAGCTGGAACACACTTTCCTGGTGCGCGGTGGCGAATCATGGCAGTCCTTCTACTTTGACAATTTCTACTCAGCCTTCTCGGCGGCCGATCAGGCTGCGCTGCTTACCCCTGGAGCCAGAGCAATCGCGGGCGATGCCTACGCCGGTTCGATGCACTACTGGAATGGCTCGTCGGGCGATGTGCTGCACCGTCTTCTGTACACCGATATCAAGACCTACCTGGTCGAACTGCTGATGAAGCAGGACCAGATGAGCATGGCGGCTTCAATCGAGAGCCGGGTGCCTTTCCTCGATCACGAGTTGGTGGAATTCACCGCTAGCATTCCTGCGAAATACGACACGCAGGGCATGGCTGGGAAGTTCATCCTGAAGGCTGCCGTGGAGGACCTGCTACCGCGCGACATCGTCTACCGGCAGAAGATGGGATTCCCGACGCCGTGGGCATACTGGTTGGGTGGGCCGCAACTCGACCAGCTAGAACAGATATTGCTCGAGCCACGCACCGTGGAAAGAAACTATTTTCAACCGGAGACCGTGAAGAAGATGTTCGCGGAACATCGCGCCGGCGCGCGCGATCATGGCAATCGCATCTGGCGGCTGTTGAACCTGGAACTGTGGGAGCGGGTTTGCGTGGAGAAAGACCCGGTGGAGGAAGTTGCGCAGCCGCAGGGCGCCGCGCTGGCCTGAACTGCGGACCTATTATTCGATTCTCTGCACCGCCGCAGGTTGCAAATGCGGTTCCAGCAACTTGAGCAGGCCATCGCGCAGGTTGGGACCGCTGGCGATCAATCCCGAGAGTAGCGGGTCACGGTTGTTGGCGCGGAACGGGGCCCCGTTCAACGTAGCCAGAAAGCCTCCCGCACTCGAGACCAGTGCCGCGCCGGCCGCGACGTCCCATTCGTTCTTAGGCGTGAGCGTGAATGTAATGTCGGCAAGGCCCGCCGAAACCAGCGCCAGCTTGTAAGCCACCGATCCCATCGCGCGCACCTCGAGCGGGCCATTCTCGAAGGGCTTCCATTCCCCCCGCTTCACTTCGCTTCGGCTCGCAAGCGTGACCGCGCCTTGCAGATCTTTGCGCGGACTCGCGCTCGCGGGTTTGCCGTTATAAAGCACGCCCGCGTCGATCGCACCTACGAAGGTTTCGTTGGTCGCCGGGTTGTGGATTCCACCGGCCACAGGGCGACCATTTTCAACGTACCCAATCGAAACGCAGAACTCCGGAATGCCTTTCACAAATTCGCGCGTTCCGTCGAGAGGGTCGACGACCCAGACGTTCGCCTTCTCAAGACGCGAGAAGTCGTCCACGCTTTCTTCCGAGAGCCAGCCCTCGCCGCCACGCAAAAGATTCTGGCGGAGCACTGCGTCGATCGCCCGATCGGCTTCGGTGACGGGATCGTGGCCGGCTTTGAATTCGGCGTCGATGGCGCCGGGGGTGAATCGGGCGAAGATGGCACGCGCATCGCCGATGGCGGCTTCGATGCGCTTGAGGATTTCGGAATACGCGGAAGTCATCAGGTCCTTAAGGTTCAATGAGGATTAGGCCCAGATCATGCGAGCGCCTGTGATGAGGAGGATCGCGCACAGAATCCGGCGCAACCAGAGTACCGGAACGCGCGTACTGAGATAAGAGCCCACCAGACCGCCCGGGATCGAGCCGACCAGCAGAGCCGAGACGAGCCCGGGATCCACATTCCCGAGCCGGAAATGCAGGAAGCCCGTGACGCCGGTAAGCACGACGGCGTGCACGATGTCGGTTCCAACATTGACCTTGGGCGGGTAGCTGTAGAACAGCAGGAGCATCATCATGATGATGCTGCCCGATCCCACCGACGTCATGCCGACGAGGAATCCGGAAAACAATCCGATGATCGTCATCCCGACGAAGGACTTGAGCGTGGGAGAACGGTTCACCATGCGCTCTTCGATGCGTGTCTGAAACATCAGCAGAATCGGGATGCAGACCAGCAAGATGCCAATGGCCAGTTTAATAACTGCATTGACCCCATCGCCGTACATATGGCGAAGGTGTGTGAGGTAGGCAACTCCAGTTGCCGATCCCGGCACACTGCCCACCGCCAGCGCGAGTACAACCTTGCGCCGCACAGTACCTTTTTTGAGATGAACGATGCTGGCAGGAATCTTGGTGAAGAAATTGAAGAGTGCATCGGACCCGACCGCGATGATGGCGGGTACACGTAGCCCGAAAATCAGGATGGGCAGCAGCAACACGCCGCCGCCCAGCCCGGTCAGGCCGATCAAGGTGCCTACGCAAAAGCCCACCAGAATTTTGGCGGCTATCAGAGGCATGGAGTTTCCAGGTCCGTTCGCACTCGATTCGTCGCTTACTCGGCTCCGTTCACGCCGATGAAGCCCTGCTGCTCCAGGTGCAAGATGATTTCCTGGGCCGCTTCTTCCGGAGAGAGTTCAGCCGTGTTGATCACAACTTCCGCCTTCTGCGGAACCTCGTAAGGATCAGAGATGCCGGTGAACTCCTTGACGATTCCGGC
>Ga0207665_10000718_pt1 | contig 22493 bp, 16 predicted proteins | sample LARL112metaG_FD_184351 | JGI IMG/M metagenome (GOLD analysis project Ga0207665, IMG submission 184351) | Corn, switchgrass and miscanthus rhizosphere microbial communities from Kellogg Biological Station, Michigan, USA - LAR L11-2 metaG... | ecosystem: Host-associated > Plants > Roots >...
CCCCGGCACCAAGCAGACCGCACCCAAAGCCACAAGAGATGAGGTGCCCGCAAGCCCGCGCACCCACCGCCGCCCACCGCGCCCAGGGCCGCGCGGAACGACCCCTGAACCGCGGCAGGATCGGCCCGCGCCGCGAGCGCGCGTGCCGCGGGCGCGCGTACCGTCGCCGCACGCCCGACGCCCCGGCCGCTAACCGCTGGTCGGCGACCACGCTGCCGCAGCAGATGAACCAGCCAGAGACGGCCGCGCCACTGCGGACCGGCTCAGAGGATCGTCGCGACCGGGGTGAACCCGCCGGGGTCAACCCCGCGGGGTTGCCTCAGGCCGGGCCAAGGTTTCCCTTGGTTGTGTGAGGAGCAGGGGGGCTTGACGCGCAATAACCGCGCGAGTATGGCGGCCAAGGCTCGCAGCGCCGCATACACGCGCCGCGGCCATGATCAAGATGACGCCAGCAGGCAGGGGGGCGGAGCGATGCAGGCGCGCCGGGGCCCTCGCGAGGCCTCGTGTCAGGCCGCCTCAGCAGTTCTTGCGGCGTGCCTCTCAGCGTGGCAGGCGGAGTGCAGGAGCTGCTGATTCCACTCCGTACCCAGGCCGCCGCGGCTGACGGGGATGATGAGCTCGGTTTGGACGCCGGCCAGGTCCTCAGGCAGCGGTCGCCAGCACCACGGGCAGCGGCCACCTTGCAGCGTGAACACTTTCACCGAGCGGGTCGGTGACTCTCGGCCTAGCATGCTGCAACTCTACGGCTTGCCTCTGACATTTCCCGCGGCCATGATCGCCAGCATGGACCAGCGGGGCGGCCAAGCGCCGGGCCGAAGCACCCTCGCCTGCGAGGGCTTGCCGGGCACGGTATACCTGCTCCATTTCGCCCGCCCGTCCGGCCCGGACCCGTCCGCCCGCGCCCGGCATTACCTGGGCTAGACGGAGAACCTGCGACGCCGTCTCAGCGAGCACCGCGAGGGACGGGGGCCTGATGTTACCCGCCGCGCACACCGCGAGGGCGTGCCGGTTGCGCTGGCGCAGACATGGCCCGACACGACCCGGCGCGAGGCCGGACTGCGGCTGCCCGGCCCGCGCGAGCTGTGCCCGGTCTGCCAGGCGTTCGACCCGTGCCGGTTCCTGCCGATGCACCCGCTGACGGGGCTGCGTTGATGCCTAAAGATCTTTAACGGCGGAGGTTACCCGCGCTGCAGGCGCATGGGTGAGGACGACCGCCGCGTGGCCTTCACGGCAATCCCCGCTCGCGTGCGTCGTCCACAGGAGCCTCCGCAGGGGAGAATTCTTTGGCATGTATTTGGCACAGCTACCTGATCTTGCGGCTCCGCTCCTCTTGGCAGCGGCAGTCCAGACCGAGTGTTCTCGCATCCTGGCTGGTCACCGGGTTTCTTACTGCTGGTGGCCGACCGGGCTTTGGGTCCGCGCAGGCTGCACCGGCGGTGTCCGGCACCGCTCCGCCGCATCGCCAGGTCCGGTTCGTGCACCGGGCTTGACCTGCGGTTCTTGATGGCAGGTCCAGGATTCGAACCTGGGAAGACTGTCGTCGGCGATTTTTACAGACCGTGCTCGGTATTTCCCTGACCTGGGCGAACATCAGATTAATTCGTCATTTTGGCACGCATTGGACATGCCAGTATCTCCCGTGTAGGGCGGTAACAGCCGCAGCATCTACGGGGCCAAGTCTTGACCCGGCCGAGATCACCCGGATGCGCGCGGCCGATTCCGGCTGGCGTCGGCTGATCGATCACCTTGCTGTGCCCGGGCCCGCCGACATCGACGACCTGCGAGTCGAACTGCGGCTTAGTACTCCAGCCGGACTTCGTGACCTGGCGGTGCAGGGTCCTGGACGCAGAACGGCCACCGTTTGATGATCATGGTTTGTGACGACGCATGACAATCTGGCGGTGGCCGCTGGGCTCAGCGTAGACCCTGGCCGGTGGCTGGAACAGTTCGACGAGCTGATGGGGCGGATCGCGGGCCGGTTCGGTCGGGTGGAGCCGCGGCGGCGGGCCCGGGCATTCGTGCTGGGGTTACTGTCTGGCCTGCGGCGCAAGAACTGCTGGACCATTGCTGAGCATGCCGGGGATGCCACCCCGGACGGGATGCAGTACTTGATGGCCGGTGCCCGCTGGGACGCCGCGGCGGTCCGGGATGACCTGCGTGGCTACGTTGTTGATCACCTGGGTGATCCGGGTGCGGTGCTGGTGGTTGATGAGACCGGTGACCTGAAGAAGGGCACGGCCAGCGCCGGCGTGCAACGGCAGTACACCGGGACGGCGGGCCGGGTGGAGAACTGCCAGGTGGGGGTGTTTCTCAGCTACGCGTCGGCAGCTGGGCACGCGTTGATCGACCGCGAGCTGTACCTGCCGCGGTCGTGGACCGCCGATCCGGACCGGTGCCGCGCGGCGGGCATCCCGGACGGGACGGCGTTCGCGACCAAGCTGGCACTGGCGCGGGTGATGATCGGCCGCGCGCTGGACGCGGGCACGCCAGCGGGATGGGTCACCGCCGATGAGGTCTATGGCGCTGACCCGTGCCTGCGCGCCGACTTGGAGCGCAGGCAGATGAGTTATGTGCTGGCCGTGGCCACCTCGCACCGGGTGACCACCGGGGCGGGCACCTGCCCGGCCGGGACGATCGCACGCGGCCTGCCCCGCCGCGCGTGGCAGCGGTGCTCCGCCGGGCAGGGCGCCAAGGGCCACCGCTGGTATGACTGGGCCTGGACCAGCATCGACGCCGGACATCCCGGCTGCCGCTGGCTTCTGATCCGCCGGATCCGCCGCACCGGGGAACTGGCGTTCTACCGCTGCTGCAGTCCCCGCCCGGTTCCGCTCGCCACCCTCGTCAAGATCGCCGGGCTGCGCTGGCCACGGAGGAGAATTTCCAAGCCGGAAAGCAGCTGACCGGACTGGATGACCACCAGGTCCGCCGCTGGACCTCCTGGTACCGGTGGACCACCCTGGCCATGCTCGCTGTCGCCTTCCTCACCATCGCCGCCGCCACCGAGCAGGCCCGCCGCCCGGCACCGGCGGACCAGATCCCGCTGACCCGCAACGAAATCGCCGGGCTATTCAGCGCACTCGCCATCAATCCGGCATCAGCCCGCGGGCACCACCTGCGATGGTCGACCTGGCGGCGACGCCACCAGCGCCGCGCTAAAACCTGCCACTACCAGCGGCAAGCCAGGCAACCATGAAGATCACGAAGTCCGGCTGGAGTACTAGCCCGCGAAGTCTGGCGAGCGGACACTCCCAGTGCTCTCGCCGAACCATGCGCGGACTCCGTCGGCAAGGTCGTCGCGGGCCTGCTGGAAGGCTGCGGCTCGGTGGCCGTTCTGCCCCGAGGGGTGCGGGAAACCGAGAAGGCAGCGGCGGGGATCCAGTCGGCCCTCCCTGACCAGCAGCGTGGCGACAGCACCGGAGACGGCCTTGCCCAGGGGCACGACAAGGGCGCCCGGCATCATCTCCAGCGCGGCGGCCAGGACCTGGGAGGCATAAGCGCGCAAGAACGGCACCTCGGCGACCGGGGGCGACGACCCCCGGTAGTTCTGGCCATTGACCTGCACGGTGAAGTTGCACAAGGAGTTGCTGTCCGCCAGGTCCCGGTGCTCGCCAAACAAGGACGCGGCTGACGCGATACCCAGCCCCGTGTGAACTCCGATGCCGTCGAGCATCTGGACCAGGTTGCGGCGCGTCGGCCCGGCGAAGCTCGCCCTGGTGTCCGCGGTTGCCAGTGCCTGTGCGACAGTGCCGCCCTCCACAAGCACCCGGCGAGCTTCCTGCACCGCCAGTAGCATCTCGTGCCGGCCGGGGCATATTCCGATCAGCACGATCCGCGCGTCGGTGTTGACCCAGTCGAACGGGGTGTAATAGACGTCCACTGGACCATCGCGGTGGACGAGCAGGCTAGGCTGCGTGACCGTCTCCTCGGTCAGCCACGCGGGCAGCCCGGTGATCAGCGGCGCCATCGCATCCAGGCACCATGTACTGTCGATCAGCCCGCCCGCACCGGCAGTGACCGGGCACGGGTGGCTCGCCACCGGCGTCCGCACCCGGCATCACCCCACTTCACACGCCCTCATTCACGGTCGCGGCCTGGACCGCGCGGACCCGGCAATGTTGGATTGCCCCGGATCAGCCACCTCTGCATCGCGATGTAATCATTTCTCCGAAGTCCCGCCAACGTCCACAACACCGACGTTTGCCTGCAGGTCCTGTGCCAACAGCCCGATGGCTCCTGGCTGCGGATCATCGACCGCCCTGAGGTCCCGCAGCCATAGCCCGGCCGAAAGACCGCCGCCTTGAATCCAAGCCGCCAGATCACGATCTACGGCTGGAGTATTAGGCGGCAAGAGCTGAACGCCCTGCGCGCCCCGCTGGAAGGTGCGACCGGTCATCTCTGCTCGCTGCAGGTCGCCACTGGCGCAGGGCACCTGTATTCCAGCGAGCGGATCTGCTGGAACCAAGCAAGTCCCGCATCGGATGGTCGCGTCGGCGGCGCTGGTCACAGAGGCGATCCTGCCCACGCCCTTTGACCCGATGGTCGGTTCGGGGGCGCAGCAGGCATGGTCGACGTTGACGGCGATGTCCTGGCGATGGGTCCGGGATGCGGGGCCTGTAGCCCGCAGGCGACCACTCGTCACAAACTTATAATGATCTGTCATTATTGCTGTTCTAGACGTCCGCCACTGGGGCAACATGGGGAGATGCAGCAGGTGACGGCTTCGATGCCTGGTGACCAGGACATCGGGTCGCACGGCAGCAGCGAGCGCTGGCTGACCGCCCGTGCGGTGCACCGCGGCTCGTTCGTACCGCTGCACCGCCAGATCCACGACCTGGTGCGTCAGGAGATCGTCGCTGGCCGTCTCGCCCCCGGTAGCCGACTGCCGTCGGAGGGTGCCCTGGCAGAGCAGTGGGGCGTCAGCCTCGCGCCCGTCCGCCAAGCCCTCATCCATCTCGCCGCCGAGGGCTACCTCGACCGGCGTCGGGGGCGGGGGACCTTCGTCCGCCAGCCCAAGTTCGAGGAGAAGATCTCGATCCTGTCCAGCTTCACCGGAAGTCACGCCGGGCATGGCGACCGCCTGGAGCTCGTGATGCTCTACAAAGGCCTTGTGCCGCGGCGCCCGGAGGCTTCCGTCCTAGGCGGGCGGTCCCGCAAGCTCGTGCTGATCCAGCGCCTCGCCTGTCTGAAGGCGAGCCCGGTAGCGCTGCTGTCCGCCTACCTGGACCCGGCGCGCTTCCCCGGGGTCGAAGAGCGTGAGCTGGACGGCGGCTCCCTCTACCGGACGCTCGACAGGGTCTACGGCATCGAGCTCGTGCGAGCAGAGAGCGTCTTCGAAGCCGTTCACGCCACTGACGAAGAGGCTGCGTCCCTGGGGGTGGGAACCGGTGCCATGGTTCTGCGGATGGATTCGGTGACCTACGACCGTGCAGACGAGGCCGTCGAGTTCTCGAAGATCCTTTACCGCGTGGAGCGGTTCCGCTTCAGCTTCGAGAGCCACCGTTTCGACGACCGGATCCTGCACTTCCCGTCACCGGGAACCAAGGGCGAGGTCGGCAAGAGATGACCGAGAACGGGCGCGTGATGAGCCCCGTGCCAGGTCGGCAGGATCGCGCGGAACACGACGTCGTCGTGGTCGGGAACCTGACTGTCGACGACGTCGTCCACCCAAACGGCGAGACCACCATGGCATCGCCCGGCGGCAATACTATCTACGCGGCGACCGGCGCCCTGATCTGGGGCCTATCGGTGGGAGTGGTGGCACGGGTCGGCACCGACTTCCCGGTCACGGCGCTCGACCGCCTCCGCGACGCCGGGCTCGACACTGGCGGGCTGCGCCCGATCGAAGGTCCTACGGTCCGCAACTGGGTGATCTACGAACACGACGGGCGCCGCAGCTGGGTGTACCGGACGCCACCGGAACGTCGCCTCGAGGTGGCTCCGAGCCCCGGGGACATCCCAGCGAAGTGGACCGACCAGAAGCAGGACCGCGCACCGGTGGTCCACGTCGCTGCCATGCCCTTCGAGGCCGCCGTCGGCATCGTCGGGCACCTCCGGGCCGAGGGCCGCCGGGCGGTCGTGACCCTGGACACACACGAGGCCTGGTCGGCCGGAAGGGATGAGGTCCTCGCTCTCGCTCGGCGCGTCGACGTGTTCGTGCCCAGCCACGGAGAACTCGGCGCCATCCTCGGCTACGACGACCCCGAGCGGGCTTGCCGCGAGCTGCAGGCCGAGGGAGTGCCGGCGGTGATCGTGAAGTGCGGCGAGAAGGGCGCGCTTGTCAGTACGCCCGGCGGCCGACCGGTCCGCATCGCGCCCCCCGACGTCGCCGTAGTGGACGCCACCGGCGCCGGCGACACCTTCTGCGGCGGCCTCGCCGCCGGTCTCGCCGTCGGCGAATCTCTCGTCATCGCCACACAACGGGGCGCCGCGACCGCGGGAGCCGCCCTAGGTGCCAGCGGGTCTCTGCGCCTGCTCCGCCGCGCCGGGGTCGCCGAGCGTCTGCGTTCCCGTTACGCGCAGGGAAAGCTGCCGAGGGCCACGCCGCCGCCGAAGCCAGGCGAGGAGGACGACAGCGAGGTCATGGAGCGGGAGATCACGACGATCCCCGCCGTAATCCGGGATCGGCTCGAACTGGCGGGCCATGCGGCAGCGACGGTCGAGCGGCTGCGGGAGTCCCGCATCCGCCGTCTCGTCCTTGTGGGGTGCGGCGACTCGGGTTTCGCATGCCAGGCGGCGGCGCTGGCGCTCAACCGGCACTCCGGGCTTCAGGTCCGCTGGGAGCACGCTCTCGACTTCGCCCGGTACGGGGTCCGATACCACGCGAGCGGGACGGCGGTGGTGGTCGTCTCCTTCTCCGGTAAGACGGGCAGGACCATCGAGGCCGCCCACCAGGCGCGCGGCTTCGGGCATTTGGTGATCGCCCTGACCGGCGACCCGGACAGCCCCATCGCCAAGGCGGCGGACTGCGTCCTGTCGGCGGAGATCCCCACCTTCGGTTTCTCGCCCGGCACCAGCACCTACACCGCCATGCTCGTCACCTTGCTGACCCTGGCCGCCGAGCTCGGTAGCAACATGGCAGCCGATGCGGGCGGGCCGGCCAGCCTGGACGCGCTGAGCCGCTATGCGATGGACCTCCAGCGCCTGCCAGGGCTGGCGGAGGAGACGCTTCGCCTTAGCGAGGGTCCGGCTTACGTCGCTGCCGAGCGCCTGGCCGGGGCTCGGATCATCACCTTCCTCGGCGCCGGGCCCAATGAGGCGAGCGCCAAGTTCGGCGCCGCCAAGCTCTTCGAAGGGGCCCAGCAGATCGCCCTCGCAACGAACGTCGAGGAGTGGGCGCACGAGCAGTACTTCATCACCCGGCCCGGTGAGCCGGTCGTCTTGGTGGCGCCCAGTGGCGCGTCGAGCGACCGGGCGGCCGAGATCCTTTCCGAGCTGAACTACATCGAGGCCCTTCCGGTCTTCGTCGGTGACCAGGCGCCCCCGCTGCCGGCCGTTCTCCTCCCGTTGGCGGCGGGGATCGGCGAGGAGCTGTCCCCGGTGCTGGCGTCAATACCGCTCTGCCAGATCGGCCTGCACCTCATGAAGCTGAGCGGCAAACGCAGCTACAACTTCCCCGACGACGAGGCGCGGCGCGAGCACTACGACACCATCCACCGGGTCACGATTGGCGATCCGGCATGAGGGGCGACTCGGGCGCGAGGGATCTCCCTGCACGGGCAGGGACGCAGACAACCGGGCGGCGCGCCGACGCCGCCGCCGAGGTCCTGTTCGAGCCGTGCTGGCCGACAGGAGTAGGGAGGCACCCATGAGCACCACACCTCGTCCGGACACCGACGTCTCCGCGGGGGTCGCCGCTCCGCGCTTCGACCGGCGCACATTCCTTCGCACCGCTGCGCTCGGCGGCGCCGTCCTGGCCGGGGGCGGCCTGCTCGAAGCCTGCTCATCGTCGGCATCCCCGTCGACCGCGACGTCGGGCAGCGCGTCTCCGCCGAAGAAGGGCGGCAACTTGAGGGTCGGCCTCACCGGCGGCGGCAGCAGCGACACCCTCAACCCCTTTTTCGGGGGCATCAGTGCCATCGGGACGGCGCGCGCCCAGCAGCTATACCAGCCGCTGGTCCAGCTCGCTAACAACGCACAAATCCAGTACGTGCTCGCCGAGGCGCTCACCCCGAACGGGTCAACGTCGAACTGGCACATCAAGCTGAGGAACGGGGTCACCTTCCACAACGGGAAGCCCTTCGGAGCCGACGACGTGATCTACACGCTCCAGACCATCCTCAACCCGAAGAAGCCGTTGGGCGGAGCGGCCGTCCTCAGCCCGGTCGACGTCAAAGGGCTGAAGAAGGTCGACAACTTGACGGTAGAGGTCCCCATGAAGACGCCGTTCGGGAGCTTCCCCGAACAGCTGGCGGCGTTCTGGTACTTCCTGTACATCGCGCCCAACGGGTGGACCCAGAAGGACACCCCCAACGGGACCGGGCCGTTCAAGTACAAGAGCTTCACGCCCGGCCAGCAGAGCGTCTTCGTGCGCAACGCGAACTACTGGAAGTCGGGCCTGCCCCACTTGGACTCGGTGACGATCATAGATTTCCAGGACCCCACCGCCGTCCAGAACGCCCTCGTCAGCAAGGCCATCGACTGTACCGGGCAGCTCACCGGGACGCAGATGAAGATCCTGCAGAACACGAGCGGGATCATCGCCGTTCCCTCGCAGACCGGGTCTATCGAGCCGTTCACCATGCGCACGGACACCCCGCCGTTCAAGGATGTCAACGTCCGTCAGGCCTTCCGGTACATCATCAACCGGCCCGAGTTCATCTCCAAGACCCTGGACGGCTTCGGCTGGGTGGCACACGACGTCACGTCGCCCTACGACCCGGACTTCGACAACTCGCTGCACCGAGACCAGGACATCGCGCTGGCCCGCAGCCTGCTGAAGAAGGCCGGCTACGACAACAACCTGACCGTCACCCTTTACACGTCGCTGGCCGTGAACTCGAGCGCGCTCAGCATGGCGACCCTCTTCAAGCAGCAGGCAAGCGCGGCCGGCGTGACCGTGAACCTGAACCAGGTCAGCCCCAGCTCGTTCTTCGGCCCGAACTACTACACCAAAGTGCCCTTCTCGCAGATCTACTACAACTACTCGCCCTACCTGTCACAGGTCGCGCAGACGTTCCTGCCGACGTCCCCGTTCCAGGAGACGCACTTCAACGACCCGCACTACACGAACCTCTACTACGAAGCGAACAAAACATTGAGCGCCAGCGTGCGCAAGCAGATCATCTACGAAATGCAGCAGATCGACTTCACCCAGGGGGGCTACATCATCCCGTGCTTTGTGGACTCGCTCGACGCGTACAGTTCCAAGCTGACCGGCTTCCAGAAGGGAAAGGTCGGCGAGCCACTGGGGAACTTCCCCTTCGAGGACTTCTCGTTCCAGTCCTGAAGGTGCCGACCCGATGTCGTTGAACACGGCGCTCGCCTCGGACGTCGCCCCGCCCAGACCCAGGGCAGCGGCGCCGCACCCGGTCATCCGCCTTATCGTCCAGCGCGTCGCCCTGGGCGTGCTGACGCTCTGGGTGGTCTCCGTGATCATCTTCGCCGCCACGGTGGCCCTCCCGGGGAACGCCGCCACCGCCATCCTCGGTCACTCGGCGACCCCGGCACAGCTGCACGCCCTGGAGGTGCAGCTGCACCTCAACCGGTCGGTATTCGACCAGTACGGCTCCTGGATCGGCGGAATCCTCACCGGTCATCCCGGGAAAAGCCTGGCCAACGGGACGCCGGTCTGGAGCATCGTCGGCCCCGCCGCGCTGAACTCGGCCGTACTGGTGGCCGTGTCCGGCGTTATCGCGAGTATTGCCGGAGTATCGCTGGGTGTGGTGGCGGCCCTGCGTAAGGACTCGCTTTTCGACCATGCCAGCTCGGTGCTCGCGCTAGCCGTGACATCCCTGCCCGAGTTCGTCGTAGCGATCACGTTGATCATCCTCTTTGCCACCGTCGTCTGGCACGTGCTCCCAGCAGTCTCCCTGCTGGCCCCAGGCACCTACGCCTGGGCCAACCCCCGCGAACTCATTCTCCCCGTGGCCACGCTGGTCATCGTGACCGTGCCCTACATCACCCGGATGACCAGGGCGGCGATGGTCGAAGCGCTGGCGTCGGACTACGTCGAGATGGCCCGGCTCAAGGGGCTGCCGACACGGCGCGTCGTGGTCGTGTACGCCTTGCCCAACGCCGTCGCGCCGGTCGTCCAGGTCCTCGGGCTCACCTTCCTCTACCTGGCCGGGGGGATCGTGGTCGTGGAGTTCGTGTTCGCCTTCCCCGGCATCGGGCAGGCCCTGGTCAACGCCGTCACCAACCGCGACGTGCCGGTGATCCAGATGATCGTTCTGCTCCTCGCCGCCTTTTATGTCCTCGTCAACATCATCGCGGACGTCGTGGCCCTGCTCGCCACCCCGCGCCGCCGTCTGCCCCGGGCGTAGATCATGGCCACCGCACCCGACGTCACAACGGCCGTGCTACCGGCGCGCCGCCGCCAGGGGTGGGCGGCCATCCTCCGCCGGGCTGCGTCGCTGCCCAGGGGCAGATTCGGCCTGGGGGTGCTGGGGTTCGTCGTGGCCGTCGCCGTGGTCGGGCCGTTCGTGGCCCCCCACTCGCCTACGGCTAGCATCGTCGCCCCGTTCTCCACCCCGTCCAGCCAGGCCATCCTCGGCGGGGACGTGCTGGGGCGCGACGTGCTCTCCCGTGTGCTCGACGGGGGGTGGGTGCTCCTGGCGATGGCGGCCGCCGCCACCGCGCTCGGAGTGGCGCTGGGGACGGCGAGCGGCATCGCCGCCGGCTACCTCCAGGGCCGCCCGGACGGGATCATCATGCGGACCGTTGATGTGCTCCTGGCCTTCCCCCAGCTGGTTTTCGCGCTGCTGCTGGTATCCATCCTCGGCCCGACGGTGTGGCTGACCATTCTGGCCGTGGGCCTCTCCCACGCCCCGCAGGTCGCCCGCGTGATGCGCTCGGCCACCCTGGACGTTTCCGAACGGGACTTCGTGAAGGCCAGCGAACTGCTCGGCGTGAAGCGCCGGCGAATCATGGCCGGGGAGATCCTGCCCAATTTGGTCAGCCCGCTCATGGTGGAGATCGGGCTGCGGCTCACCTACTCCATCGTCATCATCGCCGGGTTGTCGTTCCTCGGGTTCGGCCAGCCACCGCCAGCGCCGAACTGGGGCATCATGATCAACGAGAACCGTCAGGGGCTAGTGCTCAACCCGTGGGCGGTGGTGGTCCCCGCCATCCTGATCGCCCTGCTCACCATCGGCGCCAGCACGTTCACCGATGCGGTAGCCAGGGTGACCATCGGGATCGACCGCGAGACTACGACAGCGGCCCTGCCGACGCTTGCCGCGGGCGAGGAGCCGTGAGCTCGGCCGGCGACGTCAGGGTCGACGTGCAGGGGCTGCGCATCGTGCTGTCCGGAGGCTCGGCCGACGTGGTCGACGACGTGTCCTTCCAGGTCCGTTCGGGCGAGCTGCTCGGCCTCGTGGGCGAGTCGGGCTCGGGAAAGACCACCGTGGCCCTTGCCCTTCTCGGTCACGTCCGTCGTGGCCTTGAGGTGGCGGCCGGGAGAGTGCTGGTGGGGGACACCGACATGGTGAAGGCACCGGAGCAGCAGCTGCAGCGCTTGCGCGGCGGCGAGGTGGTCTACATTCCCCAGGACCCGGCGTCGGCGCTCAATCCGGCGCTCCGGGTCGGGACGCAGCTGAAAGATGTGCTGCAGGCCCACCGACAGGTGGCGGCGGCCAAGCGCCTCGGCGATCCGAAGGCGAGGCTGCAGCAGACTCTCGAGGAGGTCGGCCTCGGAGGAATGCCCCGGCTGTTCAAGGCCTACCCCCATCAGCTGTCGGGCGGCCAGCAGCAACGGGTGGTCCTCGCCATGGCTTTCGCCCTGCGGCCGAGCGTGATCGTGCTGGACGAGCCGACGACTGCCCTGGACGTGACGACGCAGCGCCATGTGCTCGACACCGTGCGCAGTCTGTGCAGTGCTTACGGTGTGGCAGCCGTTTACATCTCGCACGACCTGGCCGTCGTCGGCAGTCTCGCCAGCACCCTCACCGTGATGTACGCCGGCAAGGTGGTCGAGAGCGGGGCCACCGCCGCGGTGTTCGGCCGTCCCGCCCACCCCTACACCAGGAGGCTTCTCCGGGCGATCCCGTCCCCGGAGCGTGCTGAGGTCCTCGAGGGGATCGAGGGCCAGCCGCCCCATCCGACCCGCCGGCCGCGCGGGTGTGATTTCGCCCCCCGCTGCCTGCTGGCTGTACCCGCCTGCAGCGACGGTCCCATCCCGGTCGTATCCCTGCCAGGCGGTCGCCTGGTGCGCTGCCTGCGGACCGAACTGACCGCCGGTCCCGACATCCGCGACCCGCTGGAGATCTCAGCATCCCAACCTGAGGACCAGGACGCCCAGCTGCGCGTGTCGGGGCTGTCCGCCCGCTACGGACCCACCGAAGTGCTCTCCGACATCACCCTCACCGTCGGCCGCGACCAGTGCGTCGCCTTGGTCGGCGAGTCGGGCTCGGGCAAGACCACCCTCGCCCGCTGCCTGGTCGGCCTCCACGCCTCGTGGTCAGGCCAGGCGCAGTTCCGGGGGCAGGATCTCCCCCGGTCAGCCCAGCAGCGCCGGCCTCAGGTCCTCCAGGCCATCCAGTACATCTTCCAGAACCCCTATACCGCCCTCAATCCCCGAAAGACGATCGGCCAGATCATCGATAAGCCCCTGCGCCATTTCTACCCATCCCTGTCGCGCTCCGAGCGGGACGAGCGTGTGACCCGCGTGCTGTCCGACGTCGCCCTCGGCCCTGATTTCTGGTCCCGCTACCCCGACCAGCTCTCGGGAGGCGAGCGGCAGCGGGTCGCCATAGCCCGGGCCCTCGTGGTCTCTCCTGACCTCCTGGTCTGCGACGAGATCACCTCCGCCCTCGACGTGTCCGTGCAGGCGACGATCGTCGAGCTTCTGCGGCGTCTGCAGGCCGAGCGGCACCTATCCCTCCTGTTCATCACCCATAACCTGGCCCTGGTCCGCTCCATCGCCCAAACGGTGACCGTGCTGTCCCAGGGGAAGGTTGTCGAGCATGGTCCCGTCAAGCGGGTTTTCGAACGACCCGAGAACCCCTATACGGTGCGGCTTATGGAGGACGTGCCCAAGGTAGTCACGGGCGAACAGCAGCCGCGCCTCCCGGCCCCATGAACCCCGCCGCTACACCGGTCCTTCGGGCCTGTCCAGCAGGCTGCGGAGGGCATGCATGTGAGTAACCGTGGACCTAGAACTCCTTATAAGGGCGCCGCGTGTCGTCTCCGGTGAGCGAGGCGAACCGGAGCAAGCCCGGGCCATCGGAGTCAGCAATGGCCGCATCGAGACTCTCCAGCCAGCGGACTGCCCGGCCACGGCGCGGACAGTGCTTGAACTGGGTTCGGACGTCGTCGTGCTGCCCGGCCTCATCGACCCCCATGTTCATCTGTGCGAGCCGGGCAATACCGAGTGGGAGGGCTTCGCGACGGCGACCCGGGCCGCCGCGGCCGGCGGCGTCACGACCCTGGTGGACATGCCGCTCGACTGCGTCCCGCCAACCGTCACCGTTGAGGCGCTCGCCATGAAGCAGAGTGCGGCCGATGGGCAGTGCCACGTCGACCTAGGCTTCTGGGGCGGCGTCATTCCCGGCAACCTAGGCAGCCTCGAGCCGCTCCACGAGGCAGGCGTGCTCGGCTTCAAATGCTTCCTCGCGGACTCTGGCTCGGAAGACTTCCCCCCGCTGCATGCCCGCCAGGTGCACGATGCACTTGCCATCCTGCGCGATCTCGGGTCGGTCTTGCTCGTCCATGCCGAAAGCGCCGAGGCGATGGCCGCCATCGGCGAGGCCCGCGGCCCGAGTTATGCGGGATACCTGGCCACGCGCCCGCGCGGCCTCGAGAACCTCGCGGTCGCCGAGGTCATCGAGGCTGCGCGCGCGAGCCGCGGTCACGCGCATATCGTCCACCTGTCCAGCTCTGACGCGCTGCCGATGATCGCTTCTGCCCGCCGGGACGGCGTGCCGCTGACGGCGGAGACCTGCCCCCATTACCTGGCCCTGACGGCCGAGGAGATCGGCGACGGGGCCACCGCATTCAAATGCTCGCCGCCAGTGCGCGAGGCGGCCAACCGCGAGCTTCTCTGGGGCGGCCTCACCGCCGGGATACTGGACTTCATCGCATCGGACCACTCTCCGTGCACGGCGGCGATGAAAGACCTCGACGGTGGCGACTTCGGCGCGGCATGGGGCGGCATCTCCTCCCTCCAGCTCGGGCTGCCGATCGTATGGACCGAGGCACGACGCAGAGGTGTGCCCCTGAGCCAGGTCGCGGTCTGGATGGCGCGGGCTCCGGCCGAGTTCGCCGGACTTCCCGCGAAGGGGCGGATCGCACCCGGTTTCGACGCCGACTTTTGCATATTCGCCCCGGACGAGTCGTTCGTCGTCGACCCGAAGCGGCTGTATCACCGACATCCGGTGACGCCATATGCCGGGCGCAGCCTGCGGGGGGTTGTCCGGAGCACGATCCTGCGCGGTGAGGTCGTCGACGGCAAACGACCGCGCGGACAGCTACTGGCCAGGCCTGCCGCGTAAGGCCGAGAACGCCGCAGACCGCTGTTCGGGAGATGACATGAAGATCATTGTGGTGAATGTCAACACAAGCAAGTCAATGACGGACGTCATCGCCAAAGCGGCGGGACGGTACGCGTCGCCCGGCACAGCCGTCGTGGCGCTACGGCCTTATTTCGGCGCGGAGGCGGTGGACTGCAACTTCGAGAGCTACCTGTCAGCCGTCGCGGTCATGGACCGCGTCCTGGCCTATGACGAGCCGTATGACGCCGTGATCCTGGCCGGTTTCGGCGAGCACGGCCGGGACGGCCTCCAGGAACTGATTGATCAGCCCGTGGTGGAGATATGCGAGGCGTCCGCGCACGTGGCGATGATGATCGGCCGCACCTACTCCGTGGTGACCACGCTACGACGCTCGGTTCCGGCGATCGAAGACCGCTTGCGCTTGGCTGGCTTGTGGGACCGGTGTGCCTCCGTGCGGGCGAGCGGAATGAGCACGCTCGAAGTGGATGCAGATCCGGAGCACGCTGTCCGGGCGATCGTCGCGGAGGCACGCCACGCGGTTCAGGCCGACCACGCAGAGGTCATCTGCCTCGGCTGTGCGGGCATGGCCGGGCTGGAGGAGGCGATCACAACTGAGCTGGGAGTGCCGGTTATCGACGGAATCGGCGCCGCGGTGCGGCTCGCGGAGGCGGTTGTCGGCCTTGGCCTGAAGACCAGCAAGATCTCAACGTACGCGCCGCCCCACGCCAAGAAGATCACCGGCTGGCCCCTGTGGCAGGCACTTGGCGTGCCGGGCGCCCCCGGCCGAAGTAATGAGGCCCGCGCTGCCCTCCGATCAAGAGGCGAGCGATGACCCGCACCGGTGAGAGACACGTCCCGGCTCAGCAGCCTCGCCCCGGCGGCCCGGCCGGGCCCGGGCCGGTTGCTCCCGAGACAAACCTGGCATCACGGTGGCTGGGCAGCAGCGTGATCGCGGCGAGCGATGAGTCCTTCGGGGACAAGGAAAACCTGCTGACGCCGGATGCCCCGGCTTTCGACCCGGGTCACTACGGCAACCGGGGAGAGATCGTGGACGGATGGGAGACCAGGCGACGGCGGGATGGCGGGCATGACTGGGTAGTGGTACGACTCGGCACGCCGGGCGTGATTACGTCCGTGGACGTGGACACAAGCTTCTTCACCGGAAACTATCCCGAGTCTTGCATCGTGGAGGCGTGCGGGTCCGAGGGCTACCCCGGGCCCGCTGACCTGACCAGTCCCGCCACGCGATGGGTAACCATCGTGCCCAGATCACCACTAAGCAGCGATGAGCACAATGTGTTCGAGGCCTCGGATCCGCACCGCTTCACCCACGTCCGCCTCTCTATCTTCCCGGACGGCGGGGTAGCACGGCTCCGCGTGAGCGGCCACGTGGTGCCCGACCCGCGCGGACTGGAGGCACTGACCATAGATCTCGCCAGCCAGGAATACGGCGGCGCCGTCGTGGCCAGCAGCGATGACTTTTACACGACGGCAACGATGCTCAACCGCCCCGGCCGGGCCCGGTCCATGGGCGAGGGCTGGGAGACCCGGCGGCGGCGCGACAGCGGATGCGATCACGTTGTCTTCCGGCTCGCCTTCCCCGGCGTCATCCGCCGGATTGTGGTCGACACCGCTCATTTCAAATACAACGCATCGGCCGAAGTGGCGCTCTACGGCTCCGTGCAGGATGCTGGTTCGCACGGCGACTCCTCGGCTTGGCTACCGCTGCTCGCCCGGACTCGCCTGCAGCCTGATACCCGGCACGAGTTCGCGAGCCAATACATGCAGCCGCTCGTCATGGTCCGACTTGACGCTATTCCCGATGGGGGGCTATCGCGGGTGCGGCTGATCGGCAGCATTGAAGCGAACGCGCGTCGCGCCGCCGGCTACCGGTGGTTCAACTCGCTGCCGGCTGTACAGGCCGTGCAATGCCTCGTCGAGACCGGGATGAGCCCGGACCTCGCTGTCGAAATTGAGACGCAGCGACCACTAAGCGAGGGCTGGCTCCCCAGCGGGCAGCGCCACTTGGCCGATGACAGCACCACCATCAGTTACCGTGCGTTCGCCAGCATGATCGAAGGTGAGGCCCGTTGAGTCACCGCCAAACCGTTCGATTCCGACTGTCGGGGATGTGGCAGGCACTGGTAGCGCTTTACAGATTGTTGCCGATACTGCCCTGAACTGGGCGAACGTCAGAGTAATGCGCCATTTTGGCACGCATTGGGCATGCCCGCGCGGCACGCCTCGTACTCCCCGCTCCGGGTTCGTTCACCAGACAGGCCGACTGCGCGGGCAGACTCGCACGCCGTGCCCGTGCAGCACCGAGCTGGACGTACGTGTTGTCAGGCACCCCGGCGGATAGCGACATGCGCCTGACTGACGGCGTCCGTTGGCTCCCAGCCGGGAGCCGATAATTCCCTGCTCGCAAGTGCCGTCATCGGACGGCACCCCAGGTTTACCTGGGCTGCTGAGTGGCATGAGAGCGGGGATGCTATGCAGTGGCTGCGAGGGCTTGTGCTAGGAGCCGATCGACGTCGGTAAGGGCTGGCCTGGCGCCGAGGCTAGTAAAGATTTCCCGTGCCATTCGCAGTGGGACCAAGGCATCAGCCGGCTGGCGGAGGGTGAGCAGGCAGCGGCCTTGTCCCATCACGGCCTGGGCTTGCTCCCATGGCACCTCGAACTGCTTCCACCGGCTGGTGGCGTCGGCAAACAGTGCGACTGCTTCGGCGTGGTGGCCGTGGTGTTCGGCGAGCAGGGCCTGGGCCGTGATCGCCGCATGCTGTTGCAGTGGGTGCCTGGGTTTGAGCGCACCGGCTAGCTCCGCTGCCAGTTGGGCTGCGCCTGCGGCCAGCGCGGCCCGGACGGCGCTGGGCAGATTCGCCGCGTAGGACACCGCCCAGGCGGCGTGGGCGTTGCCGAGTTCGCCGAGCAGCGCCAAGGCGCCGCGGGAGTCGCCTTGCGCCACGCGAAGGACGGCAGCAGAGAGACAGGCATTGGCAATGTATTCTGGTTCGGCAATCTCGCGGGCGCGTTCGACTACCCATTGTGCCAGGGCAGCAGCCGCTGCTTGGTCGCCGCGCATGCTGAGAGTCCGCAGCTGGGCCGAGCGGGCCTCAACCAGGAACTCAACGTTGCCGGTGTCTTCCAGCCGCGGCGTCAGTTCCGCGGCCAGGCTCATGGCCTCCTCCAGGGCTCCCAGGTCAGCCAGGGCCCCCAGGATGGCCATGTCAAGCATGAGCACGGCCTCTTCGATTCCCCGGCGTTTGGCGAAGCGTGAGCCTTCACGAGCCAGGTCTAGGCGCTGCCGCGGCCCCTCGACCAGCCAGGTGTCGTCCGCTAGGTTGTTGTAGAGAACGGCCACCTCGTATCCGAGGCCCTGAGCGGTAGCGGCCTTCAGGGCGAGCCGCTGGTCCTCTAAGCCGCCCGCGTCACCAATACTGACGCGGGCATTGCCCCGGAAGCCGAGGGCGCGGACTGGCTCTGGCAGGCCGAGCTGGACGGCCAGGGCGAGGGCCCGGTCGGCGTGCTCGATGGCTTCGTGAGGGTTCCCCCAAAGCACTCCGTCCATTGCTTTGACAGCCAGCGCCTGCACCAGGTCAGGGGAGGGGCCGAGCGGCTCCACTAGCGCAAGGGCGTCAGCGGGCAGGGTATGTGCACGCGGGTCGCCCAGCCGAAGGAGGAAGAGCTCGTAGCCGTGCATCGCCTTGGCCAGTGAGAGCACCTCGCCGCGCGCGCGGAGCAGCTCGACGGCCTCCTCGAATTCGGTCGCGGCCTCGGAGAGGCGTCCCCGCTGGCGCAGGGCTTCGGCGTGGCGGGCCAGCAGTTCCGCGCGCAGGGGACGGCTGTCGCTAGTGAGCTGGAGGGCGTGGGCGTAGTGGCGTTCGGCGGCTCTTACGTCGATACCCATGGTCCGGTCTGCGGCGAGCATCAGGTAGCGGGCCGCGCTGGTAGCCAGGTCCCCCGCGTGGGGGTCTTTGGCGGCCCGGGTGAGGTCGAGGGCGGTCGTGTAGTGGGCGGCGAGGATCTCGGCGTAGTCAGCGGCCCGTTCCCCGGCCATGGTCTCGATCCAGGCTGCGGCGCGCTGGTGGCGCTGGGCGCGCTCGGCCCGCGGGATCTGTGCGTAGCAGACTTCGCGGATCAGCGCGTGGCTGAAGGCGTATTCGGTCTGGCCTGCCATGGAGGAGCGGCGGGCCGGGCGGATGAGTTCCTTGCGGGCCAGCTCGTGCAGCACCGCCCGCACCTCGGCTTCGTCCTGGCCGGCCATTTCGGCGACGGCACCGGCCCAGAACACCTCGCCTACCACCGCGGCGTCGTGCAGCAGCTGCTTGCGCTCGGCGGGCAGGGTGTCCAGCCGGGCTGTGATCAGTCCCTGTACGGCCGGCGGCAGCGGGATCTCCGCGTCCGGGTCGAGGCGCCACCGGGCACCGTCCCTGGTCAGGATCTGGCTGTCTTGCAGCAGCCGAACGAACTGTTCCGCATACAGCGGGTTGCCGCCGCACCGGTCCAGGATCGCCTGCTGCACCTCAGCGGGAAGCACCGCCGAGCCGAGCAGGTTGCCAATCAGCCGCGCGGTCTCGGCCGGGCCCAGCGGGACAAGGTTCACCCGGGCCAGGTTGCGCACCGAGGAACCCCACGTTGGCGCCTTCTCAAACAGCTCGGGACGGGCGGTGGCGACCAGCAGCAGCGGGACACCCTCGGCATAGCCGGCGAGGTGTTCAAGGAAATCCAGCAGCGCCGCGTCGGCCCAGTGCAGATCCTCAAACACCAGCACCGTCGGGCGGGCCTCCGCCATCAGCTCGATGACCGCCCGCCAGGCGGCGAAGTTCTCCTCCCGGCCAGCCTCCGGCGCGGTCAGCCCGGCCAGCGGCCGCAGCCGCGCCCGCAGCCACGGCGCGTCCGGCGCATCCCCGGGAATCATGGCGTCGAGCTTCGCACCAGCGGTCTCCGGCGGGTCGGACTCCAGAATCCCGGCCTCGGCCTTGACGATCTCCCCCACCGCCCAAAACGTGATCCCGTCCCCATACGGCAGGCACCGGCCCTGCCGCCAGCGGACCAGCTCCGGCCAGCCATCCACGAACGCACCCAGCTCCGCGGCCAGTCGCGACTTACCCACCCCCGGCTCCCCGGCCACCACCACCAGTTGCACCGCCGATTCCTGCACCGCCTTCTGGAACGCGCCAGTCACGATGCCCAGGTCGATCTGCCGGCCTACCATCGGCGTGGAAAGCGGCCGGGTCACATCGGCGCCCAGCCGGGCCCGCGGCGCCAGCGCCCGGTACACCGGCACCGGCTCGGCCTTGCCCTTCAGCGCCACGGGGTCTAGGGGCTGGTAGTCGAACACGTCCTTAGTCGCGGCATACGCCGTCGGGCCGGCCAGCACCCCTCCCACAGGCGCCACCCCCTGCAGCCGCGACGCGGTGTTGACCACATCCCCAGCGACCAGCCCCTCGCCCAACTCCGGACGCGCGCCCAGCGCCACTACCACCTCCCCGGTCTCCATCCCCACCCGCACCGTCAAACCCAGCCCCGGATCGGCCTCGTTCAGATCCGCGATCGCCTCCAAGATCCGCAACCCCGCCCGCACAGCTCGCTCCGGATCGTCCTCATGCGCCTTGGGCGCGCCGAACACCGCCATCACCGCATCGCCGATGAACTTCTCCACTGTCCCGCCGAACCCCTCCACCTCGGTGCGCAGCCGGGCGTGATAGGGGCGGATCCGGGCCCGCACATCCTCTGGGTCGGCCTGATCGGAGGCTTCGGTGAACCCCACCAGGTCACAAAACAACACCGTGACCGTCTTCCGCTCCTCCGCCACCCGCTCCGGGCGGGGTTCGAGCGGCGCGCCGCAGGCCAGGCAAAACCGGGCGATCTCCGGGTTTACCTGCCCACACGCAACACACGCCCCCACCACGCCAGCCTAAACCCACGCACGGCCAAGAACAGTGATCCTTGGGGGCTGGCCCGCCCAGCCTGAACCAGAAGCTGTATCAACCGCCCGACCTGACCTCGCTCCGGCTGGCTTCCGCGCAGGCGCCGAATCCCCGGGCTGAGCCGATGGAGCGGGGACGTTCTGCGCGCGGCTGGTTCTGGTGCTAGCGCGGCCGCCCGAGCGGACCGCCAAGCCTGAGCGCGAAGCGCGGGCCGTGCCGATGCGGCGGAGCGCAGCGGTGCCGTCTTGATCATTATCACGGCACAGTACAGCAGCAGGATGAAGCTCCCCTCGATGTGAACTGCAGAGCGCGTCCGACTGACGTGGGCGAACGGATAGCAATGTAAGGATTCGAAACCATTGCAGGCAATGGCGGCGGTTTACAGACCGCGGCCGGTACTGCCCTGACTTGCATGAATGTCAGCCCGACGAGCCATTTTGGCACGTATTTGACATGACCGCGCGGCACGCCTCGTACTCCCGCTGCGGGTTCGCCCGCCGGACAGGCCGGCCGCGCGGGCGGACTCGCACGCCGCGCCGACTACGTCACTTGTGGAGACTCATCCGGTCGGCACGTATCGGGCGCGACGGATCAGGAGCGGTTTTAAAGTGAGACGGCGGCCTCGTTAGGGTCATGGTCTCTACCCGCGGAAGAACCGTCCGCGGGCTTCAGCCTGGGCGGTTGTTTCGCATGGTTGCGAATAGGTTCTTCGTGCTGAACTAAGAGCAGTACTGGGCTGGTTGGCTGTCGTCCGGGCTAGGTCTATGTGCGCGTCATGTTCCTGCGGCCTGTGCATCACGGGGAGGAGCCAGCCTTGCATCGTGGTCCACAGGACCGGGCGAACGTGCATCTCCATATGATCTGCACACCATCTGTGCACGGTCTCCATCCGGCGGCAGCGTGGTCGACTGGACGCCCATCTGCCAGTCATCGGCTCAGGGCGAGGGGGAGGACCGTTTGAGCATGAGCACGAGCGACCCGCGAAGCGGAATACTGTACGTGACGAAGGAATGCCCCGAGTACACAGGCGAAGCTGGTTCCTTCTGCACAATCGCGTCCTCGAACCTCGACGCGATCCCGATCGGCTCGAAAGTCGTCTACGCCAAGGCTGCAACCGACGACGGCGGACTGGATACCGACATTGTCGTCAACACCCCAAACGGCGACACCGCCCACGGTCATGTGGTACTCGATGGCGCGACACAGACCGGCACCGTGACGCTGGCGGGTGGTACCGGGAAGCTGGAGAAACTGGCGGCGGACCTCGTGGTCGCGCCTCTAGCTGAACCCAGCTACAGCTGGGAGGGACCGTACTCGTATTGAGACGCCCTGCCAGTTGGGTGGCCGGCGGGGCCTGTTCGCGAAACCCGATCACGGCGTCGGATGGGGAGCGGACAGCCGCGGAGACTGCACTGCGATCTTTCACGGCGACAGGATGGCCTGCGCGAATAGGACGGTCCGGCAACGCTGGGCGAAGCATCTAAGGGGAGTGGTCGGCATGTGCACCGACGACGTGGCCACCGCCCGTCTGCACCAGCCCGATCCCCAGGTGCTGCAGGATTTCGAGCCCAGGGTGGTCTTCGACCTCGAACCGGTCGACTCGGTGACGGTGACGATGCTGATGGACAACGTGACCGACGCCTTCATGCCGGATCAGGGACCGGCCCACAGGCCACCGCTGCCCGTCTTCCGTGGCGGCCGCCGGCCGGCCACCACCATGGAAGGCGGCGACGTCCCCGAGGTCCCATTGGCCGATGGTGGCTTCTCGGTCCTGGTGGAGGTGGCCAAGAACGGAACCCGCCACCGAATCCTCTTTGACGCCGGCACCACCCCCGATGGGGTAGTCGAGAACATGCGCCGCCTCGAGGTCGACCCGTCAGGCATCGAGACGATCATCTGCAGCCACGGCCACTTC
>Ga0207665_10000720_pt1 | contig 22450 bp, 22 predicted proteins | sample LARL112metaG_FD_184351 | JGI IMG/M metagenome (GOLD analysis project Ga0207665, IMG submission 184351) | Corn, switchgrass and miscanthus rhizosphere microbial communities from Kellogg Biological Station, Michigan, USA - LAR L11-2 metaG... | ecosystem: Host-associated > Plants > Roots >...
TCGATGCTCCTGTCAGAACCATGACTCCGGCGCGCGCCGCGGTGATCGTCGCAATTCCCACACTTACACCGTGGGTTGGCACCGCATCAATCGAACCGAATGCGGGGAATGTCTGCAGATTGTCTCGACGAGTCTGTTCGGACAGCTCAACGATTCTGGTTCCGCTGTCGCGGGGACTGCCCGGCGGATTGAACGCGACGTGACCGTCAGAGGCGCCAGACGCGAGAATGAAGAAATCGATTCCCCCGACTTCTTTGATGCGGGTGTCATAGTGTGCAGGATCCACCGGATCGGGAAACCACACGCTGCTATCGCCCAATGCGAATTCCTTCGGTAAATGCTCATTCCATCGCCGGATGATTTCGTTCCGTGCGAAGTAATGGCACGACCATGGCTTCTCCGCGGGGGCGTTATCCCGTCTCTCAACCACATACTCGTCCATCATAGTGAGAACGACGTGTGAGAGGTCTTGCGGCGACTTTGCCAGACGGCTGGCGATCGCGCTGTAAATCGGTTTCGGTGTTCGCCCCGTCGGGCAGCCGAGGACGTACCGCCGCTTCTCCGCGCGCGCCCGACCGATCTCCGACAGCAATCGATTCCCGAGGACGGATCCAATTTCCTCCGGGCTGTCGAATAGCGTGAACTGAGCTTTGGACATTCCTCGTTACGCTGCTAGCCGCGCCAGGCCCAGCGCGTCGACAATCACGTGGGCGACGACGGTCGGCCAGAGCCGACCGGTGCGGACATAGTACCATGTGAGAACAATCGCGATCGGAAGCACCGCCACGAACGCAAGGGTGCCTTGATACAAATGCACCGAAACTCTGAGGATGATGCTTACCGCGCAGGCAGCCGCGATCCCAAACCGCGAAGTCACCGCGGGGATCGCGTACCCGAGCCAGAGAAACTCTTCGAAAATCGGATTGAGAAGCGAGGCGGTTACGACAACAGCCGGCGAGATGTGACCGGTGAACTGCCGCGCTTTGAGGAATGCCGTCATGTCGTGCACAAATGCAGACGTCACCAGCACCGAGACGTACAGCGCGACTACCAACGCCACCCAAATCAACAAGCCACGCATCACATCGGCGCTCTCAGGCGGCGGTGTAACCGATAGAGGATTCCATCCTCGGCGCAACAGGTAAGGCAAAAGCGCCGCAGTAATCGCTGCTTCGAGGACGAGTGTCAACAGCAACCGGGTGTCGGTGAAAACAACGGCGCCTTGATGGAGCAACCGCCATCGCAGCGACGAGGACAGAAAGAGAACAGTTGGGACACCGAGCACGACCACGATCTCGCCCATCGAGGGACGTCGGTCGATCGAGACGCGCGTCCCTGCCGTGTCCTCTGTCATTCAATCGTGAGCTGAAAGGGCAAGGCTCGCCGCACCGACGATTCCTTCCCAGCCCTCGAAAGTCGAGCAAACGATCTCCACACGATCGCGGAAGTCATCGCCAGCGTGCGCGCGAAAACTCTCTCGCGTCGGATTGATGAGGGCGTCGCCAGCGGCCGCCAGTCCACCGCCGATCACCACGCGCTCCGGTGAAAAGATCGGAGCAAGCGAAGCGAGCCCGAGTCCGATGAAATCGCCGATGGCGCCGAGCGCTGCCGCGGCCTCCTTGTCGCCCGCGCGCGCCGCGTTGATTACTTCCCGCGGTGCTCGGCCATTGGAGCGCTCGGACAATGCAGCGGAGCAGGCGACCGCTTCGAGACAACCGCGCGCGCCACAGGTGCATTTCCGTCCACCAGGCTCGACAATGACGTGGCCGATGTCGCCGACACACTCGCCCGTGAATCGCAGGAGCTTGCCACCGACGATCACGCCGCCACCGACGCCGGTTCCGAATACGATGCCGAGCAATCGCGTCGGACCTCGCCCCATACCGAATCTGTATTCCGCGACAGTCGTGGCGTTCGAATCGACCTCCAGCTGACAATGCAGCTCGAATCTCTCCTCGAACGCTCGACGCAGGGGAAAATCGCAAAGCTCTGGCAGATTCGGATTGGCAACCATCATCGTGTGCTCGCGATTCAGAAAGCCAGCGATCGATACTCCGATCGCGGCAACCTGATTGCGCTCGTCAGTCACGGCATCGAGCATTGGCCGCAGCTCGTCCGCGATCGCGTCGACTAGGTGGTCTGGTTCGCTGCCGGTTCTCGTTGGGATGGTAGCGCGGCGAAAAATCCTTCCATCCTCGCCGACAATTCCGATTTTGGTGTTCGTCGCGCCGATGTCGACCGCGCCTGCCAGTCGCATTAAAGCGCGGCCTTCGCCAATTCCGGCTTCTTCCAGAGATCGATCGGTTTGGCGATGCCTTTGGGCCGGAAGGGAAGCGAGATCTTTCTGCCGAGTCCGGCCGAGGCGTATGCAGCGTAAAGAACTTCCTGCACTACCCGTCCGGTCTCGCCGTCGGAAATCGGCGTCTCCTTTCCTCGCACACAGCGCGCGAAGTGCCGCATCTCCTGGGGGAACCCATAGTTCCAGTGCTCCTCGAACACCGGATAGGTCCAGCCCTTGGTCGACGACGCCTTCTCGACCGCGTAGCCGAAGCCAACCTCAGAGTAAGTCGGAAGTGCGTTGCCCATCAACATATCGGCGTAGGTCTGACCCTTGTCGCCGAAAACCTCGATACTGTCGTCCATTCCGCCGGGCCGGTTCCAGCTGCTCTCGACCATGCCGATGGCGCCGTTCTCGAACTCCATAATAGTTATTGCTTCATCATCGCCTTCAGTGCTATCGCGATGATGCATGTTGGCCATGTGTGAGTAGACGCTTTTCACCTTCTGCCTGCCGAGAAACCACCAACAGAAGGCGATGCCGTGGCAGCCGAGATCCATCAGCGCGCCACCTCCTGACTTGTTGACGTCCCAAAACCAGCCCGAGTGCGGCCCGGAGTGTTTTTCGCCTTGTTTGACGAGATGGATTTTCCCGAACGCGCCTTCGTCCGCCATTTGCTTCGCCTTGACGTATTTCGGCGCGAAGAAAAGCTCCTCCGCGTAAAGCAGTAGCACTCCCGCTTGCCTGCACGCGTCGATCATTGCGTCCGCTTCTTCGAGGGTGACGCAGAGCGGCTTCTCGCACACGACGTGCTTTCCCGCCTTCGCCGCGTCGATGGTGATTTGCGCGTGAAGGTTGTTGGGGGCGGTGATAGAGATCATTTCAACCGCAGGATCGCGGAGCATCTCGCGATAGTCGGAGTATGCCCTGGGAATTCCGTGACGCTTTGCGAAATCGTCCGCGTTTCCCTTCGTGGGAGATGCCACGGCGACGACCTCCATTTCTTCCGGCATCGCCTTCACCGAAGCGGCAATGCAGTCCGCCTGGAAACGCGAGCCGACGATTCCGATCCTTACCTTCGCCACGAATCCCTCATTTTAGTTATCGCGCTAGCCGCTAGCCGCTAACCGCTATCAAGCCCATGCGCGCTGACCTGGCTGGAGTGGCACACAACCGACCCATTTGCCAGGCGTCATAATGTAACGGAGCGCTTTGGTGGCACCGATTTCCGAGGAGAAGTACGCTTGTAGCGACAGCTCGCGAAGCGTCGTGAAGTAATGCTCGCCTTTAGCTGCCTTCGCGTCTGCGTCTATCCGCCGCAACCAATTCTCACGATTCGTCTGCGACATCGAAGCGAAGTGGTCACCCACGGTGCTCCGAAATTGCTTAAGGCCATCAACTACGCGCCTTTGCTCGGCAGGCTCGCGACAATCGGTTAGCAACAGGTTGATCACCGGCCCAACGCGCGCCGCTTTCGCACCGGGCGAATCCGGCGTTGTTGGCAGCAGCGTATCGGCGATCTCTTCGACCAGGGCCTGGTCTTCGGCGCTGAGCACGCCACTCCCGATGTTGCGCCTCTCCCCCTTGCACGCCGTCAGACCAGTAGATGTGATGAGGACGCCGCTGAGCAGCACACCCGTCGTTTTCACCGCTTCCCGTCGATTCATCCGATGCATAGCTCGTCAATCCTCAATTAGTCAGCAATCGTCGATGCATTTGGTCCGAATGCCTCGGTCTTCTTTACAGATTCTGGCGCGCCATTTCCTGAGTCGCGTGATCGACGGCGCGCGCGGTCAGCGTCATGTACAGGATCGACGGACTCTGATTGCCGGTCGAAGTCATGCATGCGCCGTCGGTGACGAAGACGTTCCTGCAGGCGTGCACCTGATTCCATTTGTTGAGCATGGAAGTTTTTGGATCGGCGCCCATCCGCGCGCCGCCCATCTCGTGGATGTCGAGCCCTGGCGCCCAGTGAGTGTCGTGCACCTCGACGTCGTGGCAACCGGCGACCCCGAGCATCTCCTGCGCCTGTTTCTGCCAGTCCTTGATCATCCGCTCGGCGTTGTCGTCGTACCCAACGTTCATGACCAGCAGCGGAATTCCCCACTGATCCTTCTGAGTCGGATGCAGGCTCACCGTGTTGGTTTCGCGCGGGACAGTCTCGCCCTGCATGTACATATAGATGCCCCACGGCCCCGGCTTGGTTAGCGATTCCTTGTAAGTGCTACCGACGCGCTCTACCGGATCAGGTTCTCCGCGTTCGCGATATCCGCCGGTGAAAGTCGTGTAACCTCCGACGAAATCAGCATCTGCATCCTGTTTACCGAGATTCCGGAAGTTCACCAGAATGCATTCAGTCGGATTCCTGACGTAGAAGTATTTGTCCTCGAAGCCATTGAGCTTTCCGCTCGCGCCCGTTCTGTAGTTGTGATGGCAGATGTACTTGCCCAGGACGCCGCTGTCATTGCCGAGTCCATGCGGGAAACGATTCGACGTCGAGTTCAATAAGACGAGGTTGCTATTGAGCGCCGACGCATTGAGGAAGACGATGCGCGAGGTGAATTCGGTCACCGCGTGCGTTTCGGCGTCGATGACGCGCACTCCGGTCGCCTTGCCCTTCGCTTCGTCGTAGATGATCGAGTGAACTACGGAGTGTGGACGAATCGTCAGGTTGCCGGTCTTTGCGGCCCAGGGCAGCGTCGACGCGTTGGAGCTGAAGTATCCGCCGAAAGGGCAGCCGCGCATGCAAAGATTTCGCGCCTGACACGTGCCACGGCCTTGCTGGAGGTGGATTTCTTTCGGCTGGGAGAGATGTGCCCAGCGACCCTGCACGACATACCGGTTGCCATACCTGGCCAGCAAGCTGTCGCGCAGATGCTTCTCTGCGCAGTTGAAGTCGAACGGAGGCAGAAACTCTCCGTCGGGCATCGCGTCCAAATGGTCAGCGTTGCCGCAGACGCCAATGAATTTCTCGACATGCGAATACCACGGCGCGACGTCGTCGTAGGTGATCGGCCAGTTCATCCCGTATCCCAGTTTCTCCGGCGCGACGAACTCGTGCTTGCTCCAGCGCTGACACGCCCGACCCCAGATAATTGATTTGCCGCCTACCTGATAACCGCGGATCCAGTCGAACGGCTTCTGCTGCACGTACGGATGGTCCCGATCCTTGATGAAGAAATGCATCGTGTCTTCGCCGTACCCAGCCGCTTTGCTGATCAGCGGATTCTCCTTGAGGACCTGACGCGATACGGAGCCGCGGTGTGGCAGCTCCCACGGATTGAGGTTCATCGTCGGGTAGTCCTTGAGGTGGACCACGTTGCGGCCTCGTTCGAGTACGAGGGTTTTGAGTCCCTTCTCGCACAGTTCTTTCGCCGCCCAACCTCCGGAGATTCCGGAGCCGACAACAATTGCGTCGTACGATGTGTTTTCTTTCACCAGTAACGACCTCGACGTCTTCGCAGGAAATGTCGGCTAGAAATTAGGGTCGCGGCGGGGCACTGGCGAGCAATGGCACAAGGACAAATCGATTTTTTCACCGAAACTCCGAAATACCCTGAGGGCTTCCGCTACGAGCGCGAGATTATTTCGAGAGACGACGAGCGCGCTCTCATCGCGCACATTCAGGCGCTGCCCCTCAAGGAGTTCGAGTTCCACGGTTTCGTCGGCAAACGCCGCGTAAAGAGTTTCGGCTGGCGCTATGACTACGACGATGAGCGTCTGAAGGAAGCGGAGCTGATTCCTGATTTTGTCCTCACGTTGCGGGAACGCGCCGCGCGTTTCGCGGACATCAGGGGCGATGACATCCAGCACGTCCTGTTCACCGAGTACGATCACGCCGGAATCGGATGGCATCGCGACAAAGCGAACTTCGAGGACATCATTGGCGTCTCGTTGCTCGCGCCTTGCACTTTCCGTCTGCGCCGTAAGGTTGGCGGGAAATGGGAGCGCGTTTCGCTGGAGGCTGAACCCCGCTCAGCCTACTTGATGCGAGGCCCGTCGAGAACGGAGTGGGAGCACAGTATTCCGGAGGTCGAGGGGATCAGGTACTCGGTCACCTTCAGAACGCTCCGCAAACGTTAGGTCCTTCACTGCAGACCTCCGTTGCATTCCCGATTAACTTTCACCCATGCCAGACAAATCCCGCATTCCGGTAATAGTGGGTGCCGCTCGCACTCCAATCGGCAGATTCCTCGGCGGCCTCTCGCCGCTCAGCGCCCCTGAGCTCGGCGGCATCGCGATTCGTGAAGCGCTGAAGCGTTCGAAGGTCGCGGCCGAAGATGTTCAGGAAGTCATTATGGGCCACGTCCTGCAGGGCGGGACGGGCCAGGCGCCGGCACGTCAGGCAGCTTTAAAAGGCGGACTCCCGCCGACCGTTTCTGCGGTCACCGTCAACAAAGTTTGCGGCTCGGGTCTCAAGGCAGTCATGCTCGCATCGCAGGCGATTAAGGCAGGCGACGCACAGGTGATCGTCGCCGGTGGTCAGGAGTCGATGTCGAACGCGCCATACTATCAATACGGAATTCGTGGCGGTGTCAAAGCCGGCGATCAGACTCTGGTCGACGGAATGATCAAGGATGGACTTTGGTGCGCGTCGTGTAACGTCCACATGGGTCGACACGCCGAATACACGGCGAAAAAGGCGAGCGTCAGCCGCGAAGATCAGGACGTGTTCGCCGAAGCCTCGCATCGGAAAGCAGTGGCGGCGATCGATGCCGGGAGATTCAAGGACGAGATCGTGCCGGTTCAGATTCCCGGCAAGAAGGGTCCGACGGTGGTCGACACTGACGAATCACCCCGTCGAGACACCAGCCTCGAAGCGCTCGCCAAGCTCAAGCCAGCATTCCCGGGCAAGAACGGCGACGAAGATTTGACCGTGACCGCTGGCAACGCGCCCGGTCTCAACGATGGAGCCGCGGCGCTCGTCGTCGTCTCAGAAGCATATGCCGAGGAGCACAACCTCGAGATTCTCGGTCGTGTGACCGGATACGCGACGGGTGCGACCAAGCCCGAAGATCTTTTCTTCGCGCCGATCAAGGCCGTTCGCAATCTGATGAAGAAAACCGGCTCGCAGATCAGCGACTACGATCTCATTGAAGCCAACGAAGCCTTTGCCTCGCAATCCATCGCGGACGGTCAGGAGCTCGGCTGGGACTGGCAGCGCGTCAACGTCAACGGTGGCGCGATCGCACTCGGTCATCCGATTGGCGCGAGCGGCGCGCGCGTCCTCACCACGCTCCTCTACGCGATGAAGCAGCGCGGCGCGAAGAAGGGACTCGCGACACTTTGCCTCGGCGGCGGTGACGCGGTTGCGCTCAGCGTAGAGCGTACCAACTAGAGTTTGACCGGCGCACCGCCACGTTCCCGAGCCAGACGGTCGCTAAGACCTTTCTGGCTGATACCCGCTTTTTACATCGATTTTTTCGTCATCCTTGCGGTTCTCGGGCTCGTGGTGGGCCTGGTTGCTGGACGCGGTGTGCTGGATCCGCGAGGAATACCTTCCCAGTGGCTGACGCTAGCCAGTGTTGTCGGGGCGCACTGGACGATGCTTCGCGTTGACAGGCAATCGTGGAGCTTTGTTGGATTGGGGCGGGATGCCGCGTCACCGCCTCTGCTCATCAACGGAGCGTTGCTTGGCGCCGCGACAATTGGAACCGCGAGCGTGGCGTTGCTGGCGACGCACATGCTTCGCATCGAGCCAACTCAGGCGGGGAACTGGTTCGGTGCCGCAGGCCGATCCGCTGCCACTCTGCTGCCGGCTGCATTTTTTGAGGAGTTGTTCATACGCGGGTTCGCGTTTGCGGTGCTGCGACGAGCCGGAGGGTGGCGGCTCGCGCTGATCGTGACGAGTGTAGTTTTCGGTCTGCTGCACGCCTGGAATCCCGGCGCCGATGCGGAATCGATCCTGGCGGTGATCGTGGCGGGATTTTTCCTCGGTGCGATCCTGCTGGCGACTGGAAGTCTCTACGCTGCCGGTGCGGCGCACTTTGCATGGAACTGGGTGATGGCGGGAGCGCTGCACATCGCGGTTAGCGGTATCGCGTCGAGTGATGCGGACTACCGGACCGTCGAAACGGGGCCGGATTGGCTCACCGGCGGACCCTGGGGTCCTGAAGGCGGACTCGCTGCAGTGGCGGCGATGTTCGTCGCGATTTTCTATTTGTACGGACGCTATTTGAAAGGAATGGAGCAAAGGAAATGACCGACCGCATTGCGGTTGTGGGAGCGGGACAAATGGGGAACGGAATTGCGCACGTTTTCGCGCAATACGGATTCCCGGTAACGATGATCGACGTCTCGCAGGAAGCGCTCGATCGCGGGCGATCGACGATCGCAAAAAATGTCGAGCGTCAGGTGAAGAAGGGCAGCATCCCGGCCGAGGACCAGGTGAAGATCCTGTCGCGCATCGATCTCAACATGGATCTCGGTGCCGCGGCGGAAGCATCGCTGATCATCGAAGCCGCGAGCGAGGACAGCGGTCTCAAGTATCGAATTTTCACCGATCTCGATCGCGTCGCCAAATCAGACGCAATCCTCGCCACGAATACCAGCTCCATCTCAATCACTGAGATCGCGCGCCGCACCGGCCGCCCCGACAAAGTCATCGGCATGCATTTCATGAATCCGGTGCCCGTGATGAAGCTGGTCGAGATCATTCGCGGGTTGGCAACTTCCGACGAGACGACAAGGCGAGTGATGGACTACGCCCTCGAGCTGCAGAAGACGCCGGTCGAAGTAAACGATTATCCGGGCTTCGTCTCCAATCGCGTGCTGATGCCGATGATCAACGAGGCCGTGTACTGCCTGATGGAAGGCGTCGGCAAGCCGGAAGCGATCGATCAGGTGATGACACTCGGCATGAATCACCCCATGGGGCCGCTGGCGCTGGCAGATCTGATCGGCCTCGACACCTGTGTCGCAATCCTCGAGGTGCTGCGCGATGGACTCGGCGACCCGAAGTATCGCCCATGTCCCCTGCTCAAGAAGTACGTCGCCGCAGGCTGGCTTGGCCGAAAATCCGGCCGCGGCTTCTATACCTATAGTAAGTAGCTCACCGTGTCCTGGGCGCTTCATCCACTCACCGAAGAGCAGACCGAAGTCCAAAAGCTCGCGCGCGAGTTCGCGCACGCCGAGATCACTCCGCATTCGTCGGAGTGGGATCAGAAAGCCTACTTCGAGCCGACTCTGGTCAGGAAGCTGGGCGAGCTCGGCTTCCTCGGCATGATGTTGCCCGAAGAGTACGATGGACTCGGCACTGACACTGGAACCTATCTTATCGCGCTCGAGGAGATTGCCGCCGCCGATGCGTCAGTCGCGGTTCTCATGAGCGTACACAACTCGCTTCCGACTCAGATGATTCTTCGTTACGGAAGCGAAGCGCAGAAGAATCGATTTCTGAAAAAGATGGCGCGCGGTGAAATACTGGGCGCCTTTGCTTTATCCGAGCCCGATGCCGGCTCCGACGCGTCCGCGCTTTCGGCGCAGGCGGTAAAAGATGGCGACGGCTGGGTGCTGAACGGCACCAAGAGCTGGGTTACCAATGGAAACACGGCTGGCGCGATCATCGCCATGGCGCGCACCGATTCGAGTGGCGCGCGCCGCGGTGCACGCGGTATCGGTGCCTTCATCCTCACGCCCGATCTGCCCGGTTTCAAGGTCGGGAAGAAGGAGGACAAGCTGGGGCTCCGCGCATCGCCGACAGTGCAGCTCAACTTCGACAACCTGCGAGTGCCAGCCGAGAACCTGCTCGGCGACGAGACTCAGGGTTTCGTTTATGCGATGCAGTCCCTCGACAACGGTCGCCTGGGAATTGCAGCACAGGCGATTGGAATCGCGCGCGCCGCGCTCGAGCATTCGGTGGCGTACGCGGGGGAGCGCAAGCAGTTCGGCAAATCGCTCAAAGAGTTCGAAGCGATCCAGTTCAAGCTCGCCGACATGGCGATGCGAGTGGCTGGATCGCGCGCGTTATTGCACGCGGCGGCAGCAGCGAAGGACCGCGGTCAGAGCATCCGCCAATTCAGCTCGATGGCGAAGCTGATGGCAAGCGAGACCGCGATGTGGGTGACGACGCAGGCGGTGCAGATCTTCGGCGGATACGGATACGTGAAGGACTATCCCGTCGAGCGCCTGATGCGGGATGCGAAAGTCACCGAGATTTACGAGGGCACGTCCGAGATCCAGAGGATTGTGATCGCACGGGCACTCTACGGGCAGTCATAACTCTTTTCCGGACACTCGATTGAACATGAAGCTGTTCGACACACTCGCTGAGATGGGACACGAAGAGGTCGTGATGTGCAGCGATCCTTCGATCGGCTATCGCGGGATTCTTGCCGTTCATAGCACCAAGCTCGGACCTGCGCTGGGCGGCACGCGCTTCTGGCAGTATGCAACCGACGAGGAGGCGATCATCGACGCGCTGCGACTTTCGCGCGGCATGACCTACAAGAACGCTGTGGCCGGTCTCAAGCTCGGCGGCGGCAAATCGATCATCATCGGCGACAACAAAACAACAGACCGTGAGAGGATCTTCCGCGCTCACGGTCGCTTTGTCGAATCGCTCGGTGGCCGCTACATAACGGCGGAGGATGTCGGTACGAGCACCAGGGACATGGACTACGTGAAGATGGAGACGAACCATGTCGCCGGACTTGCTGGAAAATCGGGCGACCCGTCGCCGGTGACGGCGCACGGAGTCTTTCGCGCGATACAGGCTTCGGCGAACTGGGTCTGGAAATCTGACAGCCTTGAAGGAAAGACGGTTACGATTCAGGGCTGCGGCAGTGTCGGCACCTACCTCGCAAAGGAGTTGCACGAAGCCGGCGCAAAACTGATCGTTTCCGACATTGATTCGGCGAAAACGGCCCGCGTTGCGAAGCTAACCGGCGCAAAAGTGGTTGAAGGCGATGCGATTTTCTCGGCCGACGCCGACATCTTCTCGCCGTGCGCCCTGGGTGGAATCATCAACGACGCCACGATCCCGAAACTCAAGGTTCGTATCGTCGCTGGAGGGGCCAACAATCAGCTGCTCGAGGAACGCCACGGTGACGAGCTAATGCGGCGGGGAATCCTCTACGCGCCGGACTACGTCGCAAATGCGGGCGGTGTGATTAACGTTTATGGAGAGGTCGCTGGCTGGGATGCGCAAAAAGCGCTCGACAAGGCCGATGACATCTACGACACCGTTCTCAAGGTTTTTGATATCGCCGAGCAAATGAACATTCCGAAATACGAAGCGGCAGATCGTCTGGCGGAGCGGCGGCTGGCAGAGGCGAAATGAGTGAGATGATTCCAATCGCGTCGGATCATGCCGGCGTGGAAATGAAGAACCGGTTGGTGTCCGAGCTGAAGAAGCTGGGATACGATCCGGTCGACCTGGGCTCCAACGATCCCAAAACGCCTGATGACTACCCGGACTTTGGGCATCCTGTCGCGCGGGAAGTATCAAAAGGCGAGGCGAAGCGGGGAATTCTGCTCTGCGGGAGCGGCGTCGGCATGGACATCGTCGCCAACAAGCACCCGGGTGTCCGCGCGGCTCTCGCGTGGGAGCCCGAGATCGGAGCGTTATCACGGAAGCACAACGACTCGAACGTGCTGGTGCTGCCCGCTCGCTTCATGACCGACGACATTGCCATCAGGACCATGAAGGAGTGGCTTGATACTAAATTTGAGGGCGGGCGCCACGAGCGGCGCGTGAACAAAATCGAGCCAAAGGACACCTGATGCCACAAACTCAGGCACCACCGCAACGGAGCGTCGGTCGCAGCGCGATGCCGGAAGGGCACATCGGACAATCGGATCCTGATGTCGCACGGCTCATCGATCAGGAGGTCGATAGGCAGCGCAACGGCCTCGAGCTGATCGCGAGTGAGAATTTCGTGTCGCAGGCGGTGCTCGAAGCGATGGGCACTCCGCTCACCAACAAATACGCGGAAGGTCTTCCGGGAAAGCGCTATTACGGCGGCTGCGAAGTCGTCGATCAGATAGAGCAGCTCGCGATCGATCGTGTGAAGAAGTTGTTCAATGCCGATCACGCGAACGTGCAGGCGCATTCAGGCGCTCAGGCAAACGCCGCAGTCTATCTCGCATTCCTGAAGCCGGGCGACGTCGTCCTTGGTCTGGATCTCTCACAGGGTGGTCACCTCACTCACGGATCGCCGGTCAACTTTTCCGGACTGCTGTATCACGCGATCCACTACGGCGTTGGCGACGATGGTCGGATAGACTACGCGGCGATGCAGCGCATCGCTCGTGAGCAGAAACCGAAAATGATCATCGCCGGTGCGAGCGCGTACGCGCGCATCATCGAGTTCGAGCCGTTCGCCGAAGTCGCTGCCGAGATTGGCGCGAAGTTCGTCGTCGACATGGCGCACTTCGCGGGATTGGTCGCGACTGGATTCCATCCATCGCCGGTGCCGCACGCGGACGCGGTGACAAGCACTACCCACAAGACGCTTCGTGGCCCGCGCGGCGGTTTGATTCTCTGCAAGGAGGCGCACGCCAAAGCTGTCGACAAGGCGATGTTCCCCGGAACGCAGGGCGGACCGCTCGAGCACGTCATCGCCGCCAAGGCGGTGGCGTTCAAGGAAGCGCTCGAGCCGTCGTTCAAGGACTACTGCGGTCAGATCGTCAGGAACGCCAAGACGCTGGCGAATGCGTTGATCGAGCGTGGGTTCAACGTCGTGTCAGGTGGCACCGACAATCACTTGATGCTCGTCGACCTGCGCAACAAGAACGTCACTGGGAAAGTTGCAGAGAAGGCGCTCGATGAAGCGGGCATCACGGTCAACAAGAACACCGTCCCCAAGGAGACCCAGTCTCCGTTCGTGACGAGCGGCATTCGCATCGGCACGCCAGCGGTCACGACTCGGGGAATGAAGGAGCCCGAGATGGAGCTCATCGCTGGAATGATCGACCGGGTACTCGCCAGCGCCGGTGACGCAAACGTTGCGTCGTCAGTCAGAGAGGAAGTACTCGACTTGACGAAACGGTTCCCACTCTACAAATCCTTTTCCTCAATGGCGGAAAAAAGGTAGCATGGCTGAGCTGGCATTTCGCGAAGGAATAATGGATCGCATCCGAATTCGTGAGCCGCGCTTTCACGAGCAGGCTTACTTGTTCGTTCTCTCGGCTCTGGAAATGTGTCAGGCGCAGCTCACTGCCCGTCGCCACATAACCGGTGTAGAGCTTGCCCATGCCTGTCGCAATCTCGCTCTCGAGCGCTATGGCCTGACCGCGAAGCTGGTGCTCGACTACTGGGGCATTTCTTCGACGGCGGACATCGGCGACATCGTCTTCACCCTGGTGGATTTGGGATTCCTCCTCAGCCAGCCGCAGGACAGCCGCGATGAGTTCGTCGGTGTGTTCGACTTCGATCTGGCTTTCGAGCGGGACTATCCCTGGAACTGCGCCCAACAGGCATAAACGCAGAAATTCCCAGCTATGCCCGTCTGGGTGGTCGGCGCCAAGGAATCCGCTGAGCGCGATCGGGCAGCCATCGAAAACGGAACTCCCTCACGCGTGCTGATGCAGCGCGCTGGCAGCGCCGCCGCCGCCGAAATCATCCGTCGATACAGCGAACGTCTGGGGGATGGCGCGCTCGTATTCGCCGGACCGGGCAACAATGGTGGTGACGGTTGGGTCGTGGCAGGCGCGCTGGCCGATGCCGATGTCCGCGTCAGTGTTATCGAAGCCGGCAAACCCGATCCGGCCAAATCACCGGACGCGGTCGCCGAGCGTGAGCGTGCACTGCCGCGAGTGAAGGTGGTCACCGATTCCCGAGACCAGCCGGGCGTCATCGTGGACGCGCTGCTCGGCACCGGCTTCAGCGGCGAGCCTCGGGATGACATCGCAACCTCGATTTCGCGGATAAACGCGCTGCGTGCTGGCGGAGCACGAGTTGTAGCGCTCGACGTGCCGAGCGGATTGAACGCGACTGATGGCAAACACGGCGGCTGCGTCGTCGCGGATCTCACGACGAGTTTTGGTGGCGTCAAAAGGGGAACATTGCTCGCCCGTGATTGCTGCGGAGCGATTGCAGCGATTGATATCGGACTCGATGAACACGGCGAAGCGAACCCCTCTCGTCTGCCGCAGCTCGTCTCCAGCGAATGGGTTTTCCCGCGCGTCCCCCCTATTCGCTATGACGCCCACAAAGGAACTCGTAAGCACCTCGCGATCCTTGGCGGTGGACCGGGAATGCCCGGCGCGGTCGTTCTCGGTGCGCGCGCAGCGCTACGCAGCGGGATTGGTCTGGTCCGAACCATGGTTGCGCCAGAAAATTCCGGTGCGGTTCTCAGTGCCGTTCCGTCTGCTCTGAATTCTCATTGGCCGGAGACCGACGACGCAATCAAATCGGAAGTCGCAAGCTGGGCCGACGCGATCGTCATCGGCCCGGGCCTGGGAAGATCTCAGACATCTCGCCAACTGGTGGAAAGAGTGCTCCGCTCGACCGACCTGCCCGTGCTGCTCGATGCCGATGCCCTCAACGATTACGCCGGTGAGACTGCGTCTCTTGCCAAACTTCTGCTAGGCAAGAGAGCATTAGTGACACCGCACGTTGCAGAGTTCGCCAGACTCATGGATACCAATGCTGACGCCGTTCTCGCGAATCGATTCGACATCGGCACCGAGCTGGCCCAGAAAATCGGAGCGATCGTGCTGCTCAAAGGATCTCCCACAGTGATCTTCTCTCCAACCGGTGAGCGCCTTGTCGTCGCGCGCGGAACTGCGGCACTCGGCACTGGCGGCAGCGGAGACATCCTGGCGGGCATCGCCGGAACCATGCTCGCGCAGATGACTGATCCGATGGATGCGGCTGCGTGTGCAGCGTGGATCCACGGTCGCGCGGCGGAGTTATGCGAGCACGTTCGCGGCACCACACTCGAGGATGTGTTGTACGCGTTGCCACGCGCGTGGAACGAGCCGGAAGCAGTGCCCGCAACGCCGGTGATGGCAGTTCTGCCCGCGGTCGCGACATGACAAGCGGCATCAACGGACGGAATATCGCGCTCGGTCCCGGCCGGGAGTTCGATATCGTCCGGACTCTTCTCGATGAATGGGGAAGATCAGCGGAACGAATTGGGGACGATGCCGCCGTGCTCGAGGTGCCGCCCGGTGAGCGCGTGGTCATAACGACCGATACTTCCGTCGAAGGGGTCCACTTCAAGCGAGAGTGGCTCAACCACTTCGAGATCGGCTACCGAGCGACCGTCGCGTCGCTCAGCGATCTCGCGGCGATGGGAGCACGTCCGCTCGGGATCGTCATCGCGCTGACGTTGCCCGAGGGCGATCAACGTGAAGCGCGCGAGCTCGCCACCGGGATTCGCGAGGGCGCCTCGGCAGTGATGTGTCCGATCGTTGGTGGTGATCTCTCGTCAGGTCTCGCCTTGTCGCTCACAATAACCGCACTCGGCAGCGTCGCTAGACCGTTGACCAGAGCGGGTGCCAAAGTCGGAGACAGGGTCTATGTGACTGGTGAGCTCGGTGGGCCCGCGGCTGCATTGCGCTCCTGGCTCGATGGCAAGCCGCCAAGTGAGCGCGATCGCGCGAGATTCGCCGCGCCGGTTCCGCGCATCGAGCCGGCCATTGCGCTCGCCGCTCGCGGCGCCTCGTCCGCGATCGACATCTCCGATGGGCTGGTCGCCGACGCAAGACACATTGCGGCCGCCAGCAATGTAGGAATAGAGATCGACGCCCAACGAGTGCCCAGGGTTCCAGGCGTTACCATCGAGCAGGCGGTGGCGTCCGGCGAGGAATACGAGCTTATCGTTACAGCCAAAGATGTGGACGCTCGTGGCTTTGCGGACGAATTCGGTCTCCAGCTGACGGAGATCGGCCGCGTGGTTGGTGGCCCGCCGCGCGTAACTCTGTTGCGAGACGGTCGACCGGTCGCGACACCGACCGGGTTCGATCACTTCGAGAATAAATGATTTCCTTCATACGGACCGTGCTGCTGTACACCATGGCGTTTTTCGCCACGCTGATACTCGGCAGCACGGTGATCATCGCTGCCTTGTTGGGCGTGAAGGACAAGCCGGGCGGGCTATTCGACAACGCACCGCGCTGGTGGTCTTCGCTCATCCTCTGGGCCACAGGTATCGAGGTCCGTGTTCACGGGATGGAGAATGTGCGGGGCGTCGGACCGCACATCTTTGCCTCCAATCATGTCAGCTGGTTTGACGTTCCGGCGCTGGCAAAGATCCTCCCTCACTACAAGTTCGTCGCCAAGGCTGAGCTATTCAAAGTCCCGATCTTCGGGCGCGGCATGCGGTCGGTGGGCATGATCGAGATCCAGCGCGAGAATCGGAAGGCAGCCTTCGGGGCGTATGAAATTGCGGCGACGCGGATTCGCGAAGGCGCGTCGGTGGTCGTATTCCCCGAAGGCACGCGCGGCCGCGCCTACCCGCTGCGTCCGTTCAAGAAGGGACCATTCGTCCTGGCGATCGCGGCGGGTGCCCCGATCGTGCCGATCGTCGTTCACGGCACGATCGAAATAATGCCCAAGGGCTCGCTGAGGGTTCATCCCGGCCCGATCGATGTACATTTGCTGAAGCCCGTAAGCACCACCGGCTACGATTACGATCATCGTGAGGCGTTGATGGAGGCAGTAAGAACGAGAATGGTAGACGCGATGCGCGAGTTTTATGGCGTCGAGTCTCCGCCGTCTCCGCCATCACGCCTGACGTCATCCGTCGAAGTTCTCTCGTCAGATAATCTGCCCACCGAAACGCGGTAGCTCCGCGTCCCGCCCACAGCCCAAAAAATGTCAGGAATCATTGAGATCAAGGCGCGTGAAATTCTGGATAGTCGCGGCAATCCGACCGTCGAAGCCGACGTAACTCTCGAGAGCGGTGCCACTGGTCGCGCGGCGGTGCCGAGCGGTGCCTCGACGGGTGAGCACGAAGCGCTGGAGCTGCGCGACGGCGACGCCGAGCGTTATCTCGGTAAAGGTGTCGAGCAGGCAGTGCAGAGCATCGAAGAGCGCATCGCGCCCGCGCTCAACGGTGTCGACGCCAGTGAGCAGATCACCATCGATCGGACGATGATCGAGCTGGATGGTACGGCGAACAAGGGAAAGCTGGGAGCAAACGCGATTCTGGCGGTGTCGATGGCGGCCGCGCGCGCATCTGCAGTGGAGGTGGGCCAGCCGCTCTATCGCTACCTCGGTGGTCCGATGGCGCGCACGATGCCGGTGCCGATGATGAACATCCTGAACGGCGGGGCGCACGCGACCAACACTGTGGATTTTCAGGAGTACATGATCGTGCCGATTGGCGCGTCGAATTTCCGCGATGCGGTACGTATGGGCGCGGAAGTTTTTCACGCGCTCAAGAAAGTTCTCGTCAAGCGAAAGCTGTCGACGGGTGTTGGCGACGAGGGAGGGTTTGCTCCGGATCTCAAGAATGATGAAGAAGCTCTGCGCGTCGTCATCGAAGCCATCGAAGCCGCTGGGTATGCGCCGGGCAAGGAGATCGCGCTCGCGCTCGATGTCGCGGCCAGCGAGCTTTACAAGGGCGGGACGTACACGTTCAAGAAGAGCGGTGCAGGGTCTCGCGACGCCGACGGGATGATCGAGATCTATGGCAAGTGGCTCGACGAATATCCAATCGTGTCGATCGAAGACGGCCTGGCCGAAGATGACTGGGATGGTTGGGCGAAGATAACTGCGGCTCTTGGCGATCGAGTGCAGCTCGTTGGAGACGATCTGTTCGTCACCAACACCGAGCGACTCGCGCGCGGAATCGACGGTGATGTCGCCAACGCGATCCTTATCAAATTGAATCAGATCGGCACCCTCACCGAGACGCTCGAAGCGATAGAGATGGCGCGGGCCAATGGCTATCAGTCGATCATCTCGCACCGCTCCGGCGAGACCGAAGACACATTCATCGCGGATCTCGCAGTCGCGACCGGCGCCGGTCAGATCAAAACGGGCTCGGCCAGTAGAACCGACAGAGTCGCGAAGTACAACCAGCTGCTGAGAATCGAGGAGCAGCTTGGCGAAACGGCGGAGTATCCGGGCGGCGCGATCTACGGTCTTGGTGACTGAATCGGACGCTGGCGGTCTAGGAAGTAATGAAGCGATATGTGTGGTGGGCGCTGATCGCCGCGGCGGTGTTCTTTGCGCTGCAGGGCGGTGAATACAGCACCAGGGATCTGTTCGTTCTGCGCAATCGAACGAGCCGTTTGACCCATCAGGTGGATTCGCTCCAGCGCAACGTTGATTCGCTGACGCGCTATCTACGGCTGGTCAAGGGCGATAGCGCGACGCAGGAGCGCATTGCGCGCGAGGAATTCGGGATGGTGCGCGGCGATAAGGAGATTCTTTATCGATTTGGCGACGCGCCCGGGTCTACCGGCGATAAACCGCGCTGATTACTTTACGATTCTTATCGCGGGGTGGAGCAGCCTGGTAGCTCGTCGGGCTCATAACCCGAAGGTCGCGGGTTCAAATCCCGCCCCCGCCATTTGCTGTGATGCTTAAGAGCAAATACCCACTTTAGCTCGCAATCCGCAACTTGTTGCGAACTGCGAATTGAAGTGGGTATTTGCACTTACTGATCGCGAGAGAGAGTGGGTATTTGCACTTGGCTCGCGAGCACGGCTGGGTAGCTCAGCTGGTTAGAGCACGGCACTCATAATGCCGGGGTCGCGGGTTCGAGTCCCGCCCCAGCTATTCCCAATAGCAGTTACGCGAATAAAAAAGGCCCGTCGAATTTCGACGGGCCTTTTTTCAAGGGCAAGTTTTAGAAACCAGTCAGGATCACGAATTCGTCGCGGCGATTCTTGGCGCGGCAATCCTCGTCTCTGCTGGCCGTGCAAGCCGGTCGCTCTTCGCCGTAAGCAGCGATGCGAATTCTCGAGCCGTCAATGCCACGGTCCGTGAAGTAGCGATGGGCGATCGCAGCGCGACGCTGACTCAGCGCGAGGTTGTACTCGTCGGAGCCGCTGTCATCCGCGTTGCCTTCGATGCGCAGCTGCACGCTCGGATTCCGCTGCAGCGCGTCGACTTTCTGATCGAGGAGGCGCATTCCCTCTTCGGTGATCTCCGATCGATCGAATTGGAAATAAACAGGAGCCGTGATCGCTTCTCTGTCGCCCGCGCGACTCTTCGATCGCGCCGCTGCTGCTGCGGCTGCTGCCGCATCAGAGTCATTCGCATCCGATTGAATCTTCGCATTCTCGCGCTGCGCTGCATCAATTGCGGCGGCAGTCGCTGATGTCGACGTCGATGGTGCAGTGGCCGCATGATGGCGCGAGCAGGCGCTCGTCAACGCAGCAAACGAAAGCAATGAGATCGAAAGTATTGTTTTGTTCATTGGCCCGATTCACAGGTGAGATTCATCTACCTGACGAACGACCTGTGAGTTCCGCCACTTAAGCTGAGCCGAAGAGGCGCCGGGGCCCGCGATATCAGGATTCAGTACTCCTCACCGAAACGAGCTCGGGATGTCGTAGTAGTCCGTGAAGCGTTTGATCTTTCCGTCGTCGACTTCAACGATCGACGCCCCGCGGACCGAGATCGGTCGATTCGAAACCTGCTTTCCCGACGGATCCTTTCCCGTGTAGGTGCCGGTCCATGTCCACTCGAGGCCGACATAGCGGCCGTCTTCCAGGCTGTTGAGGACGTTCCATTTGAAATCCGGCTGCGTCGAGATCTCGCGGCGAATGAAATCCTTCACGCCTTTCGCCCCAGTCGCGCGGAAATTCTGCGCGATATCCTCGTGAACACCATCAGCGGCAAAGAGCGAGTCGATCGCTGCCGTGTCGCGCGCATCCCACGCCTGCACGTAGGCAATGGCAACCGCTTTATCGCCTTCGATCGGTTGTTTCTTCGAATAGACAGCGCAGGAGAGCAGCGCGAATGCGAAAAGAGTTTGAGCGGCGTACGACCTTGTTCTCATTCGTCCCTTCCTTCAGCAAGGGTTTCCTTGGTCTCGCAGGTATCAGGTCGATACAGTGTATGTCAGTTAACCCTGGCGCAAGCAGATAAAGTGACGGTTCCCGCTGAGAACTGTTCTTGCTTAACAATGGAGCAGTTCGACGTCTCACGGGGGAATTGAGTGCCTACAGATCCTGCAACCTATCCGCTCCAGCTAGCCGCGATTTTATCCGACCGGCTGCGGACAGCCAAACAGGAGCTCGTAACCCAATGGCTGAACCGGATCACCGCTCGGGTGTCGATTTCGGCCAAGCGTGTTTTCCCGACTCACGAGTTGCTCAACCACGTTCCGCTTCTCATCGAGGGCGTGGCCGGCTATCTGAAAAGGCCGGAGCGCGACATCGACGCCAAGGCGCCGGTCGTCGCCAAGGCGATGGAGCTCGGTGCGTTGCGTCACAGCCAGGGTTTCGATGCCTACGAGATTCTCAAAGAGTACGAGATGCTCGGCGAGATCATCTTCGGCTTTCTTGCCGAGACTTCGGGAACGATCCCAGGTGAGTATTCCCGACGCGATTTCCTGGTTTGCTGGCAGCGTTTGGCGCAGGCGATGGAGCTCATTCGTCAGGCGACGATGAGTCATTTCCTGCGGCTGTCGGACGCCCAGGTCAACGAACGGGAGAGCAGACTCAGAAAATTCAATCGCACCGTCGCCCACGAGCTGAAGAACAGGATCAACGCGATCAGCGCGGCATCGACGGCATTGTCGCGGGACTGGGTGCCGCCCAGCGAGCGCAAGGAGTTCGAGGAGATCATCGCCAAGAACGCGCGTGGTTTGGAGAAAACGCTGAGCAGTCTCGAGTCACTCTCTCGCACGCAGGCCGACTCGCGTCATTGCCGGAACGTGCTGCTACCGGAGGCTGCGAACGAAGCGGTGCGCGAGCTTTCCGATGCCGCGACTGCGAAAGGAGTCGAAGTGCGCGTTGCCGACGATCTCCCTCCGATCGAGGTCGACGCCGCGGTCGTCGAGCTTGCGCTCATGAACTACGTGTCGAACGGCATCAAATACTCGGACGGCGACAAGCAGCAGAAATGGGTATCGATCAGTGCCGCAGTCGAAGCGCCCAACACAGAGCACGACCGTGAACTCGTAATTCGAGTAGCAGACAACGGAATCGGCATTCCCGCCGATCGCCGGGAGCAATTGTTCGAAGAGTTCTATCGCGCCCACGATGAAACCGTCACCGATGCCGCGGGCACCGGCCTCGGTCTCAGCATTGTGCGTGAAGCGGTAGAAGCGATTGGCGGACGCGCGTGGGCGGAGTTTCCGGAAAATCAGGGGAGCGTCTTTGCCTTCTCGGTGCCGTCCCGCAGGAAGGAAGACATCGTCAGAGCAGAGGTCGAGAGCGCCGCAAAGGAGCCTGCCGGCGGATCGCGTAGCGACTGACCTCGGGATTTTTCCCATGGGCTGGGTTCATTGCGGACGCCCGGTGAGTTCTCCATACTAGCTGTCACTCTCACCCCGTTCCCGTGACCCTACACAATCGCCGACAATTTCTCGCTACCCTGGGCGTTGGCGCTCTTGGCCTCGCCGGAATCAACGCCGCCTCTTCCTGCGCCAGTAGCGGTGCGGGTGCCGCCGCCGGATCTCGAAAACTCAGGAAACTCGGACTGCAGCTTTACACCGTGCGCAATCTGATGCAGCGGGACATGCCCGGCACCCTCGCTCAGGTCGCCGCTGCCGGTTACAAGGAAGTCGAGTTCGCGGGCTACTTTGGTCGCACCGCGGATCAAGTGCGGCAGCTGCTGGCTCAGAACGGACTCACTTCGCCGTCGTCGCATCTTCAATTCGACCCGTTCAACGGCAACGCGACTGACGTTCTTGCTTTCGCCAAAGCCATCGGCAACGAGTGGGCGACCATTCCGTACATCCCCGAGGAGCGGCGGAAGACGATGGACGACTGGAAGCGCATCGTCGACATGCTGAATCGGTATGGCGCACAGGCAAAATCGCAGGGCCTTCGTCTCGCCTATCACAATCACAATTTCGAGCTCGCCGACATGGGCGGTCAGCGACCCCTCGATTACATGCTGACCAACACTGATCCGTCGCTCGTGGACTTCCGGCGCCGCACGGCGGGGATCGACGTCGCGCTCGAGCTCGCGCTGACCTACGGGGAGGACGAGGTCCCGGTCGAGCTCCTGACCGCGATCGGCGAGCTCCGCGCCGCGATCGGCGCCGACGTCGCCCGCCGCTTCGCCGAGCGCGCCCCGGCCGAGGAGCGCGAGCG
>Ga0207665_10000721_pt1 | contig 22450 bp, 18 predicted proteins | sample LARL112metaG_FD_184351 | JGI IMG/M metagenome (GOLD analysis project Ga0207665, IMG submission 184351) | Corn, switchgrass and miscanthus rhizosphere microbial communities from Kellogg Biological Station, Michigan, USA - LAR L11-2 metaG... | ecosystem: Host-associated > Plants > Roots >...
GAGCACTGTGAGAGCGGGATCCACCGCTTTCCAGTTCATCATCGGCTCGCCCATGCCCATGAAGACTACGTTCGTCACCGGCTTGCCTGGAGACAGCAGCCTCATCTCGTGCACCTGACCAGCGATCTCGAACATCTGGAGATTGCGCGTGAAGCCCATCGCGCCCGTCGCGCAGAACGCGCACTGGAGCGCGCAGCCCGCCTGCGACGAGATGCAGAGCGTGACACGCGAGCCCTCGGGAATGGAAACCGTCTCGATAAACTCACCATCGTGGAGACGGAAGAGAAACTTCTCGGTGCCATCGACCGAAGTCTGCCGAGTCGCAACGGTCAGACGCGGCATCGAAAAGTGCTCGGCCAGCAGACTGCGGAAGGCGAGGGGCAGGTCAGTCATGTCGGCAAACGAGTCGACCGGGTTTTGCCACAGGCGGCGAACAACCTGCGATCCGCGGAACGATTTCTCCCCGTGCTCGACCGCGAATGCGCGCAACGCCGCCTCGGCCTCGGAGGGGAGCATGTTGAGGAGGTTGACGCGATTGTCCGCAGCCCCTCGATCGTTCCGATTGTCGTTCATGCTCCTTCCACCAAGTCTATGCAGTTACTAAATTTAACCCCTCTCAACACCTTATTCGACCCACGGTTCCAGCGCTGACGAAAACAGCTCCTCAATCGAGCTTTGCAACCGCGAAGCGAACGCACCTGGGCGGCGAGCTCAGGCCAGCTCACGTCGGCGCGAAAGTGAAATTGGGCGGGTGGGTTCATCGAACCCGCAACCTCGGCGGCATCGTCTTCCTGGATCTCCGGGACCGCGCCGGACTCGTCCAGGTCACCTTCGATCCACGCTGGACGCCGACTGAAGTCATCGAGCGCGCAGGCAAGCTTCCGCTCGAGACGGTCATCATCGTCGACGGCGAAGTGGCGGCGCGCCCGACTGAAATGCGAAACGCGGAAATGGAGACGGGCGACGTCGAGGTTCGCGCCCAGAACTTCGCCATCGTGGGACCGGCTGAGACTCCCGCGATTCCCGTCGCGCGCGGGAAGGGCGAGAAGCTTCCCGCCGAGGAGCTGCGGCTCAAGCATCGCAATCTCGATCTGCGTCGCAGTGAGCTGCAGCGGAATCTCATCATGAGGCACCGGCTTCAGCAGGCGACGCGTCGATACCTCGACGAGCGCGGCTTCCTCGAGATCGAAACGCCGATTCTGACGAAGCCGACGCCGGAGGGCGCGCGTGACTACATCGTGCCGAGTCGCATCCATGCCGGGGAGTTCTACGCACTACCGCAGTCGCCACAGCTGTACAAGCAGCTGCTGATGGTGGCGGGCTTTGATCGCTACTTCCAGATCGCGCGCTGTTTCCGCGACGAGGATCTCCGCGCGGATCGACAGCCCGAATTCACGCAGATCGATATCGAAGCGTCGTTCATCGAGCCCGAGGACATCATCAAGCTCACCGAAGGCATGCTGGGTGTCCTGTGGTCGGAAGCTGGATATGAAATTCCAACGGTTTTTCCGCGACTTACCTACGCCGATGCGATGGAGCGATTTGGTTCCGATCGCCCCGACATGCGATACGAGCTGGAGATCTTCGACGCCAGCGACGCATTTCGCGAATCCGAGTTCAGCATCACCAAATCGGTGCTCGGCGCCGGCGGTCGGGTGCGCGGCATTCGGTTTCCCGGCGGCGCATCGCTCTCGCGCAAGCAGCTGGATGAGGTCGAAGCGATCGCTAAATCGGCAGGAGCCGGTGGTCTGATCCGGCTCAAGCGTGGCGCGGGCGGCTTGGAAGGACCGGCGGCCAAATTCCTCAGCGCAGGGGGAGCAGAACGTCTGGCAATTGGTGAGGGCGACCTGGCGCTAATGGTGGCAGGACCCGAGACGGTTACCAACCCGGCGCTCGACCGGGTCCGTCAGGATGTTGCCCAACGGCTGTCACTGGTGTCCGAAGAGAAGAGATCATTCCTGTGGGTGACTGATTTTCCATTGTTCATACGGGAAGGGAACGGCGCGTTGAGCTCCGTACATCACCCGTTCACATCTCCGAATCCGGAAGACCTGCGACTGCTCGACACAGCGCCGGAAAAAGTTCGTGCGCTTGCTTACGACGTGGTGTTCAACGGCACCGAGCTCGGCGGCGGCAGCATCCGCATCAACGACCCTGCCATGCAGCGAAGGATGCTCGGTCTGCTGGGTATCAGCGAAGAACAGGCACAACATCGATTCGGTTTCCTGCTCGATGCGCTCAAGGCGGGCGCACCGCCGCACGGCGGTATCGCGCTTGGCTTCGACCGCATTGCGATGATGCTCGCTGGAGCATCGTCCTTGCGGGATGTAATTGCTTTTCCCAAGACCACTGCGGCGCGCGCGCTGTTCGAGGACGCGCCGACTTCCATTCCACCTGAAGACCTAAGGGAACTTCATATTCAAAGATCAACGAGCTGACGTGAGCGAAGAGACCACCATCCAGCGCCTGTCCACCGAGGGAGCGGACATGCTGACCCTCGCTGGGGTGAACGACGAGAATCTCGTCGAGTTGGCGCGGCAGACAGGTACCAAGATCGCCCTGCGGGGCGAAACGCTGGCGATCAGCGGCAACAGCGAAGCGGTAGCGCGCACCGTCCCGATCGCTCAGCGGATGATCGACACCGCGAAGCAGCAAATGCCACTCACCGCCGATGATGTGCTGCGGATGACCATAGAAGGCGGCCGTGGCGAGGGAAATGGCAACGGGGGCGACAGCGAAGCGCGAATCGTTCTGCCCGGCGTCCGCAAAATCATCCAGCCGAAGACGAGCGGTCAGGCCGAGTACATGAAGCTGATGGCCGACAACGACATCGTGGTTGGAATCGGGCCGGCCGGAACAGGAAAGACATATCTCGCGGTGGCAGCTGCGGTCGATGCGCTGGCGCGAAAGCGCGTGAGACGGATCGTTCTCGCGCGGCCAGCGGTCGAGGCAGGTGAAAGTCTTGGATTCCTGCCGGGCGACATGCAGGCGAAAGTCGATCCGTATCTGCGGCCGTTGTACGACGCGCTCGAAGATATGATGCCTCATGAACGGGTGCAGAAGTCGCTCGAGACGCGCACGATCGAGATTGCGCCGCTCGCCTACATGCGCGGGCGCACCCTCGCCGACGCATTCGTGATCCTGGACGAAGCGCAGAACGCCACCACCGCGCAAATGAAGATGTTCCTGACCCGACTTGGCGTTAACTCGAAAGCCGTCATTACGGGCGACAAGACGCAAATCGATCTGCCGAAGCGGGAAGACTCAGGGCTCGTTCAAATCGAGCGGATTCTGCCGGGCATCGAAGGCATTGGCTTCCACTACCTCAACGACGCCGACGTCGTGCGCCACCGACTGGTGCGCGAGATCATCAAGGCGTACGCGGAAGATTCGGGAGTCTGACGCGCGCTCGCCGCACCACAGCTCGGTCTAACCGCCAACCCGCGGTGGCGGTTTCGTCGAGCGTGCAGAGAGTCGGGGTTTCCAATGCGCGCGTAAGATCGGCGGTCCTTGCCGCACTGAAAGCGGAGGGCGTGCGAGACGCGATGATCTCGGTCGCGTTCGTCGGCGTCACATCCATCGCGGATATGAGCCGGAAATACCTGGGCCATCGCGGGGCGACTGACGTCATTTCGTTCGGATTCGCCAGGGGTGGCAAGCGGAGCGGCGTCATCGGCGATATTTACATTTGCCCTGAGGTCGCGCGTGCGAATGCTCGAAATCAGAGGGTGCCGCTAACAGAGGAATTGCTGCGCCTCGTTGTTCACGGCACTCTGCACGTAGTCGGCTACGACCATCCTCACGGTCTGGATCGCGTGAAATCACCGATGTGGCGAAGACAGGAGAGAATCCTTGCGCGCGTCGTCTGAGCGGGTGCTCGGCGAATTCAACGCTGGAAAGACAGCGGCGTTGGCGCGCGTCGTCAGCATCGTCGAGAATCATCGCGACGACTTCGAAGACATGCTCGGCGAGCTTCATCCACGCATCGGTCGCGCGCGTCGGGTTGGACTGACCGGACCGCCCGGCGCGGGCAAGAGCAGCATTACGGCGCTACTCGTGAAACGCTATCGGGACGCGGGTTTGAAAGTCGGTGTCATTGCCGTCGATCCAACCTCCCCGTTCACTGGCGGCGCCCTTCTCGGTGACCGGGTGCGAATGGAGAACGTGGCGCTCGATACTGGCGTATTCATCCGATCGATGGCGACGCGCGGCTCGCTTGGCGGGCTCGCTGCGGCGACGCGCGAAGTTGCAGACGTATTCGACGCCTTTGGCTTTGACCGGATCGTGATCGAGACGGTTGGCGTCGGTCAATCGGAGCTCGACGTCGCCCGCACCGCCGACTCCACGGTTTTGATTCTCGTGCCGGAATCCGGTGATGCGATTCAGACCCTGAAGGCGGGAATCATGGAAGCAGCAGACATCTTCGTCATCAACAAGTCGGACCGCCCCGGCGCCGATCGGTTGCGCAACGACGTCGAGCTGATGCTCGGACTGCGCAAAGGCGTTTCGTTCGACAAAGTCCCCGCGCATCACGGCGTCGATCTGAAGAAATTCAATCCGGCGCGGATGGCGCGTGAAGCGGCCGCCGATCCGGCCGCGAAGGTGTGGACGCCGCCGGTGTTGCGGGCCGTCGCAACTAAGCAGGAAGGCATCGACGAGCTGGTCGCCGCGCTCGACCGTCACTTCGCTTATCTTGAAGAAAGTGGACAGCTTCACGCGCGCAGGCGCGAGAGAATGCGCGAGCGCGTCATGGACGTCGTCGAGCAGAAAGTCCGCGGCCGGCTTTGGAAAGACACCGGCACGATGAGCTGGCTCGAGCAGCAGCTGTCGTCGGTCGAAGAGGGCCGTAGCACGCCTTTTTCCGTAGCCGATCAACTATTGCGGCAGAGTGGCGAGCTGGTACGGGGAGAAGAAACCTGAATGACGAAACTCAAAAGCTCCAATTCAAAGGCAGCTGAAAGCGGCCTCGAATCCAAGATCGAGGAGCAGAGCGCCGAGCTGCGTCTCCTGCGCAAGGAAGTAGCAGAATGGCGCCGCAAGTACGAAAGCGGCGAGCTGCGCGACATAGCGTTCACCAATTCCGAGAAGGAAGTCCAGGCGCTCTACACGCCGCTCGACGCCGCTGGGACCAGCGCTGATGCCCTCGGCATGCCCGGCATCTATCCGTACACTCGCGGCGTTCACGCGACAGGATATCGCGGCAAGTTGTGGACGATGCGCCAGTTCGCTGGCTTCGGCTCGGCACGCGATACGAACGAGCGCTACAAGTTCCTGCTCGAGCACGGACAAACCGGTTTGTCGGTCGCGTTCGATTTTCCGACTCTGATGGGCTACGACTCCGATCATCCGCGCTCCGAGGGAGAAGTCGGCAAGTGCGGCGTCGCGATCTCGAGTCTCGCCGATATGGAAACCCTCTTCGACGGAATCCCGCTCGATCAGGTCTCGACATCGATGACCATCAACGGACCCGCCGTCATTCTCTACTGCTTCTACATCGCGGCGGCGGAGAAGCAGGGCGTCGATTCGAGAAAGCTGCGCGGCACCATTCAGAATGACATTCTGAAGGAGTACATGGCGCAGCACGCGTGGGTGTATCCGATCGAGCCAGCGCTGCGACTTATCGTGGATTGCTTCGAGTGGTCCGCCGAGCACGTGCCGCAGTGGAATACGATTTCGATCAGCGGCTATCATATTCGCGAGGCGGGGGCAACGGCGGCGCAGGAGCTCGCGTTTACCCTTGCCGACGGATTCACGTACGTAGAACGCGGAATTGCACGGGGCATGAACGTCGATACGTTCGCGCCCCGTTTGTCTTTCTTCTGGGACATCCACAACGATTTCTTCGAGGAGATCGCCAAGCTGCGCGCAGCGCGACGGATCTGGGCGCGGCACATGAAGGAGCGCTATGGCGCAAAGGATCCGCGCTCACTGATGATGCGCTTCCACTCGCAGACGGCGGGCGTGACCTTAACTGCGCAGCAGCCGATGAACAACGTCGTGCGCGTCGCCTACCAGGCGATGGCCGCGGCACTCGGCGGCACTCAGTCGCTGCATACCAACTCCATGGACGAAACGCTGGCATTGCCGACTGAAGACTCGGTGCGGCTGGCGTTGCGCACACAACAGATTCTCGCCTACGAGTCGGGCGTGCCCAACGTCATCGATCCGTTGGGCGGCTCGTACTACGTGGAGACACTGACGACGGAGCTCGAGCGCGAAGCAGAGGCGCTGTTCGAGCAGATCGAAGAGATCGGGGGCGTGGTGCGCGGTCTCGAGACCGGCTGGCTGCAGCGTCGCATCAACGAGTCCGCCGCCCGTCAGCAGTGGGAGATCGAGCAGCACCGACGCGTCATCGTTGGCGTCAACGAGTTTGTCACTGACGAGCCGGAGCTCAAAATCGAGACGCTCAAGATCACCGAGGAAACCGAGCGCGATCAGAAGAGGGCGATGGCCGCGATGCGCGCCAGACGGGATGACAAGCAGGTTCGGGAGAAGCTCGAGGCGCTGACACAAGCCGCGGCGAGCACTCAGAACCTGATGCCGTTCATTCTCGATTGCGCTCGCGTCTACTGCACCCTCTATGAGATTCGCGCGGCGATGGAGAAAGTGTTCGGCGCTTACCGCGAGCCAGTGTTCTTCTGAAAAAGCGACAAGAGTGGTGGGAATCAGCGTTCGACGCCCACTATCTCCTCGAGTACAAGCCGCTTTTTACTCCCGAAGGTGATAGGCGCGAAGTAGCGCGGCTAATCGACGTCATCGCGCTGCCGGTTGGTGCGCGCATACTCGATGTGCCATGTGGTCAGGGTCGTCACGCGCATCTGCTGGCGGAGACTGGATACGATGTCGACGGTCTCGACTATTCTCGCGATCTGCTGAGCGTTGCGCGAAAGCGCGGGAGCGGTCCCAACCTTCGCTACACCCAGGGCGATATGCGAAGGCTACCGGCGAAGTGGAGCGGCCGCTTCGATGCAGTGCTCAACCTCTTCACATCGTTTGGCTTCTTTGAGCACCCCGCGGAGGATGCCCGGGTGATCAGGGAGTTCGCGCGGGTATTGAAGCCCGGTGGACTGCTTGTCTGGCACGGCGGGAGTCGCGACGGAGTGATGGCGCGTTTCCTGTCGCGGGATTGGTGGACGTCGGATAAGACGCTGTTCGCGCAGGAGCGTGACTTCGATCCGTTGTCCGGCCTCCTGACCGTCAAGTCCACCTGGACTCGCGGAAAGAACCATGGAGAAAGAGAACACAGCATCAGGCTTTACACTGCCAGTCGACTTTCCGAGCTCTTTGCGCAGAACGGGATGGTTGTCGAGAATGCGTATGAGGCCTTCTCCGACAAGCCGCTGCGCCGGACTTCCTCGGAGATGATGCTCGTCGCCCGCAAGGAGTAGCCCGTGCCGCTCGCGCATTTCAGCCGCTAACTTTTGAAGACTCTATGAGACCAATTCGAGTTCTTGTCGCCAAACCGGGCCTCGACGGGCACGATCGAGGAGCCAAGGTCGTCGCCGCCGCACTCCGCGACGCGGGAATGGAAGTCATCTACACCGGCCTTCATCAGACACCGGAGATGATCGCGACCGCTGCAATTCAGGAAGATGCGGATGTAGTTGGGCTATCGATTCTGAGTGGCGCGCACATGACGCTGATTCCGCGGGTCCACGACCTGCTGCGCGAGAATGGACGTGATGACATTCTAATTACCGGCGGCGGGATTATTCCGAAGGAAGACGTCGAAGCATTGGAGAAGCGCGGAATCGGAAAGCTCTTCGGCCCGGGCACGCCGACTTCCGAGCTCGTCGCGTACATCAAGGATTGGTTCGCAGCGCGAGAAAAGCAGGAAGCCTAGTGAGCAATCGCCTGCGCGAGCTGAGCGACGAAGTCAGAGCGCTCGAAAGCAAGCTCCGCGAGGCCGGCGGGGCAAAGCGGATCGAGAAACTCCACCAGCAGGGAAAGCTTTCGGCGCGCGAACGCGTCGACCTGCTCCGCGATCCCGACTCGAGCATGCTGGAGATCGGGATGCTCATGGCCTACGATCAATACGAGGGTCAGGCGCCGGCCGCCGGTGTAGTGACGGCGGTGATCCGAGTGCACGGACGCGAGACGGTCGTCGTTGCCAACGATGCGACGGTCAAAGCCGGATCGTGGTGGCCCGAGACGATCAAGAAGATTTTGCGCGCGCAGGAGATCGCGATGCGCTGTCGGATCCCGATTGTGTACCTCGTCGATTCTGCGGGTGTGAATCTCCCGTACCAGGGCGGAGTTTTCCCGGGTCAGTACGGAGCCGCGCGCATTTTCTACTACAACTCGATTATGCGACGCTATCTGCGGATTCCGCAGATCGCGGCGGTGATGGGACAGTGCGTGGCCGGCGGAGCATATCTTCCAGCGCTCTCCGACGTGATTCTGATGGTGAAGGGCACCTCCTTCATGGGACTTGGCGGACCCAATCTCGTGAAGGGCGCGACGGGGCAGGTCGTCGACGCGGAGACGCTGGGCGGCGCATCGACCCACACCGAGATCAGCGGCGTCGCGCACTACAAGGTCGACAACGACCAGGAGTGCCTGGCGAAAATACGCGATTTTATCGAGCGCCTGCCGATCACTTCGCGTGACGTCGCGCTGATGCCGAGATCCTCGAATGCGGCGACGACGGCCGAAAGTCTCTACGATGTGCTGCCCGCCGATCACCGAATGTCGTACGACATGTACGACGTCCTCCGCGCGCTCGTCGATGACGGCAAGGTCGACGAGTTCCAGGCAGAGCTCGCGCGCGAGATGCTGTGCGGCGACGCGCGCATCGACGGAATCACGGTCGGCTTGATTGCAAACCAGCGTGGCCTCATCAAAGGGCGTGAAGGTGATAAGCCGCGCTTTGGCGGAATCATCTACACTGAGAGCGCGGAGAAAGTCGCGTACTTCATCGAGCGCTGCGACCGCCTCGGAATTCCGCTCGTATTCGTGCAGGATGTGTCCGGCTTTATGGTTGGAACGGAGGCGGAACAGGAGGGAATCATTCGCGCCGGTGCGCGGTTCGTCGAGGCTATGGCGACGGCCCGTGTGCCCAAGGTCGTCCTCACCATCAATCACGCATCCGGCGCCGGCTACTACGCTATGGCGGGGCAGGGCTTCGATCCCGACTTTATTCTGAGCTGGCCGACGGGGCGGATGGCGGTGATGGAAGGCGAGTCCGCGATCCAGGCGGTGCATGGTCCCGCACTCGAAACCGCAAAAAAGAAAGGCGGCAAGCCGGACCCGGAAACGGCGAAAGCCGTCGATGAGATGCGGGCCGACTACGAGCACCAGCTCGACGCACGCTATGCCGCCGCGCGCGGATTCGTCGATGCGATCGTGTATCCGGAGAACACGCGCGAGATGTTGAGTCTCGTGCTTCGCGCCGCCCTTCACAATCCCGGACCGCACCTCGGTCCCTTCGTGCTCCCGCCTCACCTCGGCGAGGAGACGAGTTGAGCAAAATCGTCCGCGTTGGCGCGGGCCAGGGATTCTGGGGCGACGACATCGACGCGCCGCGTCGACAGGTAGAAGGCGGTCAGCTCGACTACTTGATGCTCGACTATCTCGCCGAAGTCACGATGTCGATTCTGCAAAAGCAGAAAGAGCGCGATCCGTCCCTCGGTTACGCGAGAGATTTCGTCGGCGCGATGGAAAGCGTGATGCCGGCAGTCACCGGTCGCGGTGTCAAAGTGATTGCGAACGCGGGAGGAGTGAATCCACCGGCGTGCGCGGCTGCCGTCAAAGCGATTGCAGAGAAAGCTGGCGCGAACGGCAAAGTTCGGATCGGCGTCGTCACCGGCGATGATCTGCTGTCCAGCATCGACGAGCTGATCGGAAAGGGACATTCGCTGTCCAACATGGATACTGGAGAGCCGCTGAGCACGGTCCGCGATCGTGTTCTCTCTGCCAACGCGTACATCGGGTCCGAGCCGATCGTCGAGGCACTGGCCAAGGGGGCAAACGTCGTAATCACCGGCCGTTCAACCGATACAGCGCTCACAATGGCGCCGATTCGCCACGAATTCGGCTGGGGCGCGACTTCGTGGGACAAGCTGGCCGCCGGCATCGTTGCCGGCCACATCATCGAATGCGGAGCCCAATGCTCCGGCGGCAATTGTCTGTACGACTGGCAAACCATTCCCGATCTCGCCAACGTCGGATATCCGCTTGTCGAGGCAAGCGCTGACGGCAGCTTTGTCGTGACCAAGCATCCGAACACCGGCGGGCGCGTCTCCGTGCGCTCAGTGACCGAGCAGCTGGTCTATGAGATGGGCGACCCGCATTCGTACATCACCCCCGACGTCATCGCGGACTTCACGACCATCCAGCTGAGCGACGACGGCAAGGATCGCGTGCGAGTATCCGGGATCAAAGGCAAGCCACCGACCGACAAGCTCAAAGTCTCGATCGCGTATCGCGCGGGATTCAAGGCCGTTGGCACTCTCGTCTATGCGTGGCCGGATGCGTTGGACAAGGCGCAGCTCGCCGACCGCATCCTGCGTGAGCGCCTCGACCGGCTCGGCCTGCGCTTCGAGCGGATACTCACCGAGTTCGTCGGGGCAAATGCGACACACGGTCCACTCTCCGGCGACCAGCATGAAGCGCCTGAAGTTCAATTGCGCTTCGGCGTGCGAGGGGAGAAGGCGGCCGTCGAGCGATTTACTCGCGAGATTGCGCCGCTGGTGCTGAATGGTCCGCCGAGCGTCACCGGATTCGCTGGTGGACGCCCCAAGGTCGAAGAGATTGTAGCGTACTGGCCGGCGCTGATCGACAAATCGGTGGTCAAAACTTCAGTGCAGATCATTCAATGAAGGTGCGTTTAGTCGACATCGCGCACGCGCGATCGGGTGACAAAGGCGACACTGCCAACGTGGGCCTGATCGCAATCGAGCCGCGCTGGTACGATCTTCTCGTGCAGGCAGTCACGACTGAACGCGTCACCAGGCACTTTCAGGGAATGATCGATGGTCCCGTCCAGCGGTACGAGCTCCCGAATCTGAAAGCACTGAACTTCTTGCTGCACGGCGCGCTTGATGGTGGAGGAACTCTGTCGCTCAAGACGGACGCTCAGGGGAAGGTGTACTCGACGGCTTTGTTGCGAATGGTGCTTGATGTGCCGGACCGTCAGGCGAAGGAGCTCGGATTGCCGGAGGCGAGATGAACAACATTCGCGTGACGACGGAGGGCCAGGTCGGTCGCATCACCCTGGCTCGCCCCGAAAAGAAGAACGCGCTTAACCGCGAAACCGCCGACGAGCTGGCGCAAGCTCTGTTTTTTCTGAACAACGCCCCGGTGACTGTCGTGGCGATCGATGCGGAAGGGACTGACTTTTGTTCCGGCGCGGATCTCGCCGCGCTCGACGAGATGCTCGACGCACCGCGGCAGGCGCATCTGGACGATGCTCAGGCGCTCGGTCATGTCTTTCACACCATTCGCCGCATGGAGAAGCCGGTCGTCGCACTGGTGCGCGGGCGCGCCTACGCCGGCGGTGCGGGCCTCGCCACGGCGTGCGACATTGTTCTTGCCAGCGAGGATGCGCGGTTCGCTTATCCGGAAGTCTCGATCGGATTCGTTCCAGCAATGGTGATGACGATGTTGCGCCGCTGCGTTGGGGAAAAGCAGGCCTTCGACCTCGTCGCAACCGGTCGCGTGCTCAACGCCGACGAAGCGAAGCAACTGGGCCTCGTGTCGCGTGTCTTTCCTGCGCTGGAGTTCGACGTCCGCGCCGCGGGCGTTCTCAAGCAGCTTGCACAAAACCCGCCGACGGCGATGAGTGCCACGAAATCTCTCTTTTACAAAATCGACTCGCAGAGTTTCCTCGATGGTATCACCGCCGGTATCGTCGCCAACGCCGATGCACGGGGGACGCGCGAGTTCCGCGACGGAGTGAAAAAATTCACGGCCCGCAACAAGGATGCGCAATGAGTCCGTTCACGCTGGCAAAACTCGCTTTGATGCTGATCGCGGCGATCCTGTTTGCGTGGGGAATTCGGACCGATGACAATGCGCTTCGCTGGGCGGGAATTCTATTCCTGTTCATCGCGCTGGTGCTTCGCTTTTTCAAGCCCCGGAAGCCGCGCGGTCAAACATGACGGCGGCCGCTCGCTCCGTGGCACGTCCGACGCCGCCACGCCCAACCACCATCGTTGACGCGCCGCGCCTCTCCAACAAGCTCGGCGTAGACATCGTTATCGCCAGCGAGACTTTGCAGTACACAGGGAGCTTCAAATTCCGCGCGGCGTACAACGTTGCCTTGAATGTGAAGCAGTCGCATATCATCACCGCATCCTCTGGCAACTTCGGACAGGCACTCGCCTTCGCGTGCTCGCTCTTCGGCAAGCGTTCGACGGTGGTGATGCCTTCAGGCGCGCCGAAGGTCAAAGTCAACGCGGTGAAAGAATACGGCGGCGAAGTGGATCTCGTCGACGTAAAGAAGAAAGGAAGACTCGACCGGGTGCGCGAGCTCGCCGCCGAGTTTCCCGATGCCTACATCGCGAGCCCGTACGACGACGATCTCGTCATAGACGGGAACGCCTCGCTGGGCAGGGAGCTCACGGCGCTCGGACTAAATCTGGATTTCATCATTGCGCCAATCGGTGGCGGCGGGCTCACCTCCGGAATTGTCAAAGCGGTTCGAGAGAGTCGCAAGAAGACAAAGGTCATTGCCGCCGAGCCACTACTCTCCAACGATGCCGCCCAGTCATTCCGAGCTGGACGCATTGTCTCACTGCCGGAGGAGTCAAACACTCTCGCCGACGGCGCCCGGGTATTGCGCATCGGGGACCGCAACTGGGAAATCCTGCAGCACGGTCTCGACAGCGTGATCGAAGTCAGCGAGGATCAAATTCGAGAGGGCGTGCGATTGCTGTTCGCACTTGCGAATCTGAAGTCGGAGCCGACCGGTGCCCTTTCCATTGGAGCCATTCTCGCCAAGCCCGAACGCTTCGCGGGCAAGCGTGTCTGCTGCGTGATCAGCGGCGGGAATGCAGATCCTGCGATTTACGCGGACCTGATCCGCGGCATCTAACAATTTCGGGTGCCAGTGCGAGCCAATATTTACCCTCGCATTAAAGAGCACCGCCGCCCGCCCGAAGGCTGCTAGCTTTAGGTCGATGGCGAACCCGACGATCAAAGACGCGCGACGCGTGCTCAAGAGCGCGTTTGGCTACGATGCGTTCCGACCGGGACAGGAGACCGCCGTCTCGGCTGTGTTGAGCGGGCGGCACACTGTCGTGGTGCTTCCCACCGGCGGCGGTAAATCGTTGTGCTTTCAGGTGCCAGCGCTGATGCTGCCTGGGCTCACGGTGGTGGTGTCACCCCTCATCTCGCTGATGAAGGATCAGGTCGATGCGCTCACCGCGCGCGGACTTCCCGCTGCTTTTATCAACAGTACACTGAGCTCGGCGCAGGTCTCGGATCGCCTCGCTCGCGTTGATCGCGGCGAGATCAAGCTGCTTTACGTCGCCCCGGAGCGGTTCGATTTCGGACGCACCGCGGAGCGTTTGACAAAAGCCGGAGTCTCGCTGCTCGCGATCGACGAGGCGCACTGCATCAGCCAGTGGGGTCACGACTTTCGCCCGAGTTACCTCCGGGTGCGGAAGGTTCGCGAAGCACTCGGCTCCCCGACGACCGTCGCGTTGACCGCGACTGCAACGCCCGAGGTTCGTCGCGACATCGTGCGCCAGCTCGGGCTCGAGAACCCGGAAACGATTATCACCGGATTCGATCGCCCGAATCTCCATTACTACGTTATCTCGACCAGGAACGAATCCGAAAAAGAAATCCGGCTGGTCGAGATTCTTCGCAGGTATGAAGGTCTCGCCGTCGTTTATGCGTCGACGCGGCGAGCGGTTGATCAGCTTACCAGTGTTCTGGAGCGCGCGCGCATTCCTGCCGCAGGATACCACGCCGGATTGGACGACGCGCGACGACACGAGGTGCAGGAGGCCTTCATGACGGAGCGTATCCGCGCCATCGTCGCCACGAACGCCTTCGGTATGGGAATCGATAAACCCAACGTGCGACTGGTCATTCACTACGCGATGCCGGGCACTCTCGAAGCGTATTACCAGGAAGCGGGGCGAGCGGGCCGAGATGGAAATCACTCCGATGTGTTTTTGCTGCACTCCTTTCCCGACCGCTTCACCCACGAGTTCTTCATCAAGGGCTCGTATCCTGAGCGAAAGGTTGTCGAGCAGGTTTACGAAGCGCTGATCAAACATTCCGACCGCGAAGGATTCGTTGCCGACGGTCCCGAAGATCTCGCCCGCTCGGTCAAGCCCAAAGTGAACGCTCGCGAGGTCGAAGGCGCGCTCAAAATCCTCACGAAATCCGGCGCGGTTGTTACGAGCAACGGAGAGCAGGACAGAGTGCGCGTCCGACTGCTTGCAACGCCAGAGCGCATCAAGAAAGAGCTCACCGGAGCAGCGAATCCCGAGCTCGGCTTGCTTCGCGCCCTCTGGCGTGGCGTTGGTGAGCAGCTACGACGCGGCGCCGTCGTCAACCTCAGCGGACTTCCTCCCGGCCTTGGCGGAGCGATGGCCTGCGTTCCTTTACTCGAGTCGCTGCAGGCAAGGCAGTTTCTCGTCTGGGAGCGGTTAGGCGCTGGACTGTATCTCGCCGATCGCTCAGCCCCGCTCTCCAAATTCGGGATCGATTGGAAAAGCATCGACGTTCGTCGTAGCGCAGAGTTGGCGAAGCTGCAGGCGGTTCAACGGTACGCGTATACGAAGGAATGCCGGCGTCGGTTCGTGCTGGAGTACTTCGGCGATCCCGCCGCGCGACGTCCGTGCGCTGGTTGTGATAACTGCCTCGGCATCTCGGCGGCTCCCTTGGAAGAGCGCTCGCTGGCTAAACCATCACGCGAGCGAAAGCTCAGGCGTCAGCGCGGGGAGCAGCCCCGCGACGATGAAGTTCAGCTGGGTGACGAGGAGCAACGATTGCTCGGTGCGCTGAAAGCCCTGCGAACTTCGATCGCGCGAGAGGAACAGGTTCCTCCCTATATTGTATTCTCAGACCGGACTCTCGCCGAGCTCGCTGTAAAACGCCCGCGATCGCTGACAGCTTTCGGTAATGTTCGCGGTGTCGGACCTATGAAGCTCGAGCGGTACGGCCAAAAATTCCTGGAAGCCATTTCGCAGTCGAACGAATTCGAGGCAGCGTGACTGAAAGGCCATCGCGCCAGTCGCTGCAGTAACCGAAAACCACGAAGGATAGAGTGTTGAGATTCTCTCATCGCGCCGCCGGCGCGATTCTGTTTCTTGCGGCGAGCGCAGCGCCTCTCCTTGCGCAGCAATCAACCCCTCAAGCTCCGCTCCCGTTCGACCCCGCGGTAACGGTCGGCACGCTCAGCAACGGCATGCGCTACTACATTCGCGAGAATCACAAGCCGGAAAAGCGCGCCGAGCTCAGACTGGTGGTGAACGCCGGCTCGGTGCTCGAGGACGAAGATCAGCGCGGGCTCGCCCACATGGTCGAGCACATGGCATTTCGCGGCACAAAGCATTTTCCCGGCAATCAGATCTCGAGCTATCTCGAGTCAGTCGGAATGCGTTACGGGCCGGACATCAATGCGTTCACGAGCTTCGACGAAACGGTCTACATGATCACCGTGCCGACCGATACTGCGTCGATCGTGGACAAGGGAATCCAGATCCTCGCCGATTGGGCGCACTACGTCTCATTCGAGCCGTCTCAGATCGAGAAAGAGCGGCCTGTTGTAATCGAGGAGTGGCGCCTCGGGCAGGGAGCCGAGAACCGGATGCAGAATAAGTGGTTCCCCGTGCTGTTCACCGGGTCTCGTTACGGGGAGCGGCTGCCGATTGGCCTCAAGAGCGTTCTCGAGAGTTACAATCCGGCGACGCTCCGCCGCTTCTACGATACGTGGTACCGCCCTGATCTCATGGCCGTCGTCGCCGTCGGCGACTTTGACAAGAACACCATCGAGACGCTGATCAAGCGCTACCTCGGCGCCATTCCCGCCGCTACCAATCCAAAGCCGCGTCCGCTATATCCTGTCCCGCAGTACGACAGCACTCTCGTTTCGATCAACAGCGACAAGGAAGCGACTCAATCAGTCATTCGGCTTCTGTACAAGCAGCCGAAGCGTTACAACACCACTGAAGCGACCTACCGCCAGCAACTGGTCGAAAGTCTGTTCGGCGCGATGTTCAACGATCGCTTCTCGGAAATAGTGCAACATCCAAATCCGCCGTTCATCAATGCTTTTGCCGCTCAGGGCGACCTGGTGCGCTCCGCGGAGTCGTTCACGCTTAGTGCCGTCGTCGCCGACAACGGAATCATGCGCGGCCTGAATGCTTTGCTCACCGAGGGTGAGCGGGTAAAACGCTATGGATTCCTCCAGTCAGAGCTCGATCGGGCGAAGAAGGATTTTGAGCGCGGCATCGAGCAGGCATACGCTGAGCGCGAGAAGACGAACTCGACCGTCTACGCGTCGTCCTATGTATCGGCGTTCCTGCAATCACAGCCGTCGACGAGCATCGACTACGATCTCGCAGCCGTAAAGCGATTGCTGCCCGGGATCACGCTCGCGGAAGTCAATAAGCTCGCCGGCGAGTGGATGACGGAAAAGAATCGAGTGCTGGCTACGACTGCGCCCGACAAGGTGGGAGTCACCCAGCCGACGGCTGGGGAGCTAGTACTCGCTTTCGACGCGGTTAAGGGCGCCAACATCACTGCCTATTCCGAGAGCGCTCCGTCCCAGAACCTCGTCGACAAGGATCCCGTTGCCGGCAGAATTGTTTCCGAGCGACAGATCAAGGAGATCGGCGTCACCGAGTGGAAATTGTCAAACGGAGTCCGCGTTCTTGCCAAGCCCACTGACTTCAACGCCGATCAGATCGCATTCATCTCGTATGCGCCCGGCGGCGCCTCGTTGCTGCCCGATGCATCCTACATTGCGGCCAGCGCCGCCGATCTGATTCCCGCGACGAGCGGCGTCGGAAAGTTCAGCGTCATCGATTTGCAGAAGTATCTCGCCGGCAAGCAAGTCACGGTGTATCCGAACATCGATGACCTGAGTGAGGGTGTCTCCGGCAGTGCGTCGCTCCGCGATGTCGATACCATGCTGCAGCTGGTCTATCTCTACTTTACACAGCCGCGACTCGACACCGCGCTGGTGAACACATTCATCGGTCGCTTCAAGGGAGTGCTCGCCAATCGCAGCGCCAGTCCCGAGGCCGCGTTCAGCGACACACTGCAGGTGACGATGGCCCAGCACTCGCCGCGCGAAGCTCCGGTCTCGGCAGCAACACTCGATCGAATCGATCCGTTCAAGTCCTACGATTTCTACAAGGACAGATTCTCCGACGCCAACGGCTTCACCTTCGTCTTTGTCGGGAACTTCAAACCCGACTCTCTGAAACCACTCGTCGCAAAGTGGCTTGGCTCCCTGCCGTCGAAGGGCCGACATGAGACCTGGCGCGATACGGGTATTCGTCCGCCGACGGGAATCGTCCAGCGAGTCGTCAAGAAAGGCACCGAGCCCAAAGCCCGCACCGCGCTGGTTTTCACCGGCCCGTTCGAGTACTCGAGAAAAAATCGTTATCAGCTGAGCGCGCTGGCCGAACTGCTCAACATCAAGTTGCGTGAGACTTTGCGCGAGAACATGGGCGGCACTTACGGCGTGAGTGTCAGTCCGAGCGCGACGCGGGATCCTTATCCGTCGTACCGATTCACCATCGGGTTCGGCTCGGCGCCGGAGAGACTCGAAGATCTCACGACCGCCGCGCTCGCGCAGATCGACAGCGTGAAGAGATTCGGCACTACACCGGAATACCTGAACAAGGTGAAGGAAGCGGCGTTCCGCGCGCGCGAGGTCGCACTCAAGCAGAACAATTACTGGTTGTCACAGATCGCGACCTTCGACCAGAGCGGCTGGAACCTCGCCGAGATTCCCGAAGGCGAGAAGCTGATATCGGCACTCACCTCCGACGATTTGAAGGAGGCGGCGAAAAAGTACCTGCGCACCAACAACTACGTGCGCGTCTCGCTCTATCCGGAGAACTTTGCTGGAGCCGTGAACCGCTAGATTTCGGCATGGACGATTCGCTCTACTTTACTGAGCAGCACCTCGCGGTCCGCAACATGGTCCGCGAGTTCGCTCGCAGTGAGGTTGCTCCCGTCGCCGCCGAGCTCGACGCGAAGGCCGAGTTCCCCTGGGAAAACGTCAAGAAGATGGGAGAGCTCGGGCTCCTGGGAATCCCGTGGCCCGAGGAGCTCGGCGGTGCCGGGCTTGATCTGATCAGTTACATGATCGTGATCAATGAGATGGCGAAGGTCGATGCATCGCACGCCATCACCATCTCCGCGCACACCACCCTCGGCACATCACCGATCGTCAACTTCGGGACGGCAGCTCAGAAGAAGAAGTACGTCCCGCTGCTGGCAAGCGGAAAGGTGCTTGGCGGCTTTGGATTGACCGAGCCGGCCGCGGGAAGCGATGCGGCAAGCACCAAGACAACGGCCGTGCGCAAAGGCGGGCACTACGTCCTGAACGGGAGCAAGATCTTCATCACTCACGGCGGCGTTGGCGAGATCTTCGTCGTTACTGCAGTAACGGATCGCGAGCAGGGAACCAAGGGCATCAGCTCTTTCATCCTCACCAAGGAAGGGAGCGATCTGGACAAAGTGAAAGGACTCGGCATCGGTCACGATGATACGCTGACGACGATGCCGGGTTTCCGTGCGGGCAAGAAGGAAGACAAGCTCGGATGGCGTGCATCAGATACGCGTTCTCTGATCTTCGAAGATGTGGAGGTGCCAGCGGAGAACCTGCTTGGCGAAGAAGGCGAGGGCTTTACCAATTTCATGCGCACCCTCGACAACGGTCGCGTCGGCATCGCGGCTCTCTCGCTCGGCATCGCCGAGGGCGCGTTCGAGCAATCGCTGCGATATGCGACGTTGCGCAAACAGTTCGGTCAGCCGATCGCGAACTTTCAGGGCATCCAGTTCCAGCTCGCCGACATCGCCACCGAGATCGAGGCGGGGAAGCACTTGATGTTCCACGCCGCCTGGCTCGCGCAAAACAAGCAGCCATTCACCAAGCAGGCTGCGATCGCGAAATTGTATTGTTCGGAGCTCGCCATGCGAACTACCATCAAGGCGATCCAGATCCACGGTGGTTACGGCTATACCAAGGAATATCCCGTCGAGCGAATGTTCCGTGATGCCAAGATCTGCGAGATTGGTGAGGGCACTTCGGAAATTCAGCGCATGGTTATCGCCCGCAATCTGATCAAGGAGTTAGCTGATTGACGTATTCCGAAGTGGCGAAGCGACTCCGCCTGCCGCTGGGCTTCGTTCTTGGAATTACGTATCTGATCTTCGCGCGGCCAACGCCGCTCACACTGGCGGTTGGCGGCGCGGTCGCGCTCGTCGGCGTAGTCGTCCGTGGATGGGCGTCCGGTCATATCTCCAAGAACGAACGGCTGGCGACGACGGGCCCGTACGCGCATACCCGTAATCCACTTTACTTCGGCAGCTTCCTCATCGCGGCCGGATTTGCGATCGCGGTGCACTGGGCGCTGTTGCTGGTAGTGGTCGCGTTCTTCGCGCTGGTCTATGCGCCGACCATGCAGCGGGAACGCGCCAACATTGCCGGTCGATTTCCGGAGGCCTACGAGGCTTATGCAGCGAACGTCCCCGCGTTCGTCCCTCGCCCGACACCGTGGAAGGCGACCCATCCAGATGACGGAGGCCGATTCAGTCTCGACCTGTACATGAAGCACGGAGAGTGGAAGGCCGGGCTGACGTACGTTCTGGTGATGGTCTGGCTCATCTACAGGACTGTGACCGGATTCTAGCTCTGTCAGTCACATAGGTTGGCAGGCGGGCAACCAACTCCCGACATGGCTCAACAGCGCGTAAGTCGTTGTCGCCGTTGCGGAAGCGAACAGGCCCTCCCTAGATTGCTCACATCGATCGTTGGCCCTGGTGCATGGGGTGGTTCGTGCGACTCGCGACACCCGGACACATGGACTGATGGGCAGGTTGGTGGTACCGAACGAAATCATAACGCGGCCCTGTAGCACGACCGCGCGAACTTTTTTAACCGCCTCAACCTCGCTTGCCGAGTCGCCGAGCGAAGTGCTGAGGTGGGGAATAATGAAAAGAGAAATCCTCATAAACGCGACACCGCGCGAGACGCGGATCGCGATTCTGGAGGACGCGAAGCTCGTTGAGCTGCTCGTCGACCGTCCAGAGAACCGACGCATGGTCGGTGACATTTATCTGGGCCGGGTCGATGCTGTTCTCCCCGGAATCCAGGCGGCCTTCGTCGATATCGGGACGGAGAAAAGCGCGTTCCTGCATTCGTCCGATTTAGTCCGTCAAAGCGCCGATGAGGCGGAAGACGAAGACGAAGAGGAGGACGAGGATGTCGACGAGCCCGTTCAAAGAAAGAACGGCAATGGAGGCAACGGCAACGGCCGGCGGGCGAAGGCGCCGCTGATTCAGGAAGCGCTGAAGCGTGGCCAGGAAATTCTGGTGCAGGTCTCCAAAGAACCGATCTCGACCAAGGGCCCGCGCGTGACCGCCCAAATCTCCCTCGCCGGGAGATTCCTCGTTTATATACCCGATTCTTCCAAGGTTGGCGTCAGCCGCAAAATCGGCTCGTCAGCCGAACGAGCGCGACTGAAGGAGCAAGTCCAGGCGATACTGCCGGACAAGTCTGGCGGAGTCATCGTCAGGACGGTGAGCGAAGACGTCACGCCAGAAATGCTCGAGCGCGAGCTCAAGAGCCTGATGTCGCAGTGGAAGAAGATAAAGAGAAAAACACATTTTCAGAAAGCACCAGCCCTCGTCAACCGAGAGAGCGGGCTCACCCGCGGCCTGGTGCGCGACATTTTCAGCGATAAGGTCGACAGCCTCACGGTCGATTCCAAGCAGGTCTACAACGAGATCGTGTCGTACCTGAAGGACATTGCGCCGGATCTGATCGAGCGCGTGAAGCATTACGACGCAACGCTCTCGCTGTTCGACAGCGCCAGCATCGAAGCCGAAATCAGGGACATTTTCAAGCGACGCTGCGACCTGCCCTCGGGGGGGTATCTGATCATCGAGCCGACCGAGGCGCTCGTCTCGATCGACGTCAACTCGGGTCGATATACTGGTAAGAAGGATCCCGAGAAAACGGTGTTGCGGACGAACATGGAAGCCGCGGCGGAGGTCGCGCGCCAGCTGAGACTGCGCGATGTCGGCGGCATCATCGTATGCGATTTCATCGATATGGAGACCAAGGCGAATCGCGACCGCGTCCTCCAGGAGCTGAGACAGCACCTGTCGCGCGATCGCGCCCGCACCAAAGCATTCGCCGTGAGCGACCTCGGTTTGATCGAGATGACCCGCCAGCGGGTGCGTCAGAGCCACTATCAATCATCGACCGAAGCCTGCCCGACCTGCGATGGAACCGGTCGGGTGCTGACGCCGGAGACGATCGTGCGGCGAATGGAGCGGTCGGTGAAGCGGATGGCATTCGAGGGCCGACGCGACAATCTGCTGGTAAAGTTGCATCCTGATGTTGCGATGTACGTTCTGGAGCAGGAGCGGGATCTCGCGCAAAAGCTTCAGAAGGCGGCGAACTTCTCGCTCGAGTTCCGGGATGATCCGCTGCTCAAGCCCGATGAATTCAAGCTGGTGGTCAAGGCGCAAGGAAGAGACGTCACCCAGCAGTACGCGATAGCCTGAGGACTGAAGGCCGAGGACCAACGGCATTGACGACCGAGGGCTGAGGACCAACGGCATTGATAACCGAGGATTAATCGAGAATCGCGGACTAATGCGAGCGACCATCCCTGGTCCTCGGTCCTCAATTAGTCCGCGATTATCAATGCCGTTGGTCCTCGGCCCTCGATCATAAACGGGGGACCGTTGACCAAGAACGCCGTCCCGTTTAACTTTCAAGGCTAATTCGCAGCACTTAACGCAAGCAGATTCCATGACTTACGCGATCATCAGAACCGGCGGCAAGCAGTACCGCGCTGAAGCCGGCAAAACGATAAGAATTCCGAAAATGGCTGGCGACGCTGGCGCCAAAGTCACCTTCGATGACGTCATTCTCGGCGTCGATGGCGACAAGAGACACGTCGGTGCGCCGGGGGTCAAAGGCGCCCACGTTACTGGCGAAATCGTGAAGCAGGGACTCGGCGAAAAGATTGTCGTCTTCAAGCACAAGCGCCGCAAAAACTACGCGAAAAAGCAGGGCCATCGGCAGGCGTTCACCGAGGTCCGCATCAAGGATGTCGCCTTCGGCAAGTCCAAGGGCGAGAAAGGAGAGAAGTAATGGCTCATAAGAAAGGTGTCGGCTCATCGCGCAACGGTCGCGACAGCAATCCGCAGTACCGCGGCGTGAAGAAGTTCGGCGGCGAGAAAGTCGTTGCCGGCAACATCATTGTCCGTCAGTGCGGCACGAAGTGGCATCCGG
>Ga0207665_10000722_pt1 | contig 22438 bp, 20 predicted proteins | sample LARL112metaG_FD_184351 | JGI IMG/M metagenome (GOLD analysis project Ga0207665, IMG submission 184351) | Corn, switchgrass and miscanthus rhizosphere microbial communities from Kellogg Biological Station, Michigan, USA - LAR L11-2 metaG... | ecosystem: Host-associated > Plants > Roots >...
TACGAGATGAAGGATTTTCGCGCCGCCGTGGGGTTGAATCCGATAGCTCCTAACTTCGTTTGGGATGGCCCCGACCCAGGCAACTTGGGCGGAGGGGAGGAGGCAGAGGCCATCCTCGATGCAACCTGGTCGGGGTCTGTGGCTCCTGGAGCGAACGTGCAGTTCGTTGTCTCTTCCTCCACCGATACGACAGATGGAGTGGATCTGTCAGCCATCTACGTCGTGGACAACGATCTCGGCGATGTTATGACGGAGAGTTTCAGCATTTGCGAGCAACATGTCACCAATGCCGAACTAGCCGGTTTCAGTTCGCTCGCCCAGCAAGCTGCTGCCCAGGGGATTACATACATCGTCTCCACGGGCGATACGGGTTCTTCTGGCTGCGACAATCTCGGCGAGACTGTTGCGACCGGCCCAATAGCTGTCAATGCCTTAGCCTCCACACCCTTCACAGTGGCGGTCGGTGGCACCATCTTCAACGAGAATGGGAAGGACTCGACCTATTGGCGCACAAGCGGTCTGTTAAGCGCACTCAAATATATTCCCGAGAAAGTCTGGAACGAGAGCTGCCCCTCTTCAACCTGTGGACAGAATGCCAACATTGCCGCCGGAGGCGGCGGTCCCAGCACGGTTGTCCCCAAGCCAGCCTGGCAGACGGGAGCCAGCCTGCACGTGCCGAACGATGGCTTCCGAGACTTGCCAGACGTCTCCTTCTCCGCCGCAGGACACGATCCGTACCTCATTTGCTACGAAGGCTCCTGCTCGCAACAAGGCTTTCTGTTGGGAATCTCAGGGACCTCCGCGTCGGCCCCGTCATTTGCGGGCATCGTGGCGCTGCTGAATCAGAAAGTAGGCGAACGGGTTGGCTCGGCCAATTACCTGCTGTATAAACTCGCCGCAGGTCAATCGCAATACCCCGCGCTGTGCAACGGTTCGAGCACGACTTCGTCCCCAAACACTGCTTGCATCTTCAATGACGTTATCAGCGGAAACAACGCTGTGCCCGGTCCGAATCCGGCCACTCAGTACACGGCCGCGGCTGGATATGATCTGGCGACAGGCATCGGTTCCGTGAACGTCAGCAATCTGCTGAACGCCTGGGCAGCGGCGACGTTCAATAGCACCCAGACCACGCTCGACATCAATCCCAAGACGATTACTCACGGGACGAAAGTTACGGTTGACATCGGCGTGACCGCGACTTCCGGTATGCCTACCGGAACGGTCGCCCTCTTGGCTAACGCTGGCGCGCCTCCCAGCGGTGGACTGGGGGTCGATCAGTTCACGCTCAATGGCGGCCTTGCGACTTCGACCACACAATTGCTGCCCGGCGGCAACAGCACGATCACGGCTCATTACCCCGGGGATGCTACGTTCGCAGCCAGCGACTCACCCGCCGTGTCAGTCACGGTCAATCCGGAGGCTAGCAATACGACCGTGAACGCGATCACAGTCGATTCCGGCGGACACGCCATTCCGTTCACAAGTGGACCGTATGGAACATTCTTGTATTTGAGCGCCGACGTCGCGGGCAAGTCAGGATTTGGTACTCCGACCGGAATGGTTAGCTTCCTTGATAACAGCTCGTTCATCGTCAGCAGCTCGTTGAACAGCAAGGGAAATGGCAACACTCCCAATGGGATTTTTAGTCTGTCTCCCGGAGCGCACGCAGTTACTGCGACGTATACCGGGGATCTCAGCTTCAATCAGAGCACTTCACTGCCAGCCAACTTCACCATCACCAAGGGAGTTACCACAACGTCAATCCAGACGACCGGCACCAAGTTTGCTTCGGGGGCGCCCGTTCCTTTGACAGCAACAATTGATACGACCAGCAACGGCAACGCGCCATCTGGTTCCGTCGCCTTCTTCAGCGGGAGCACGCAGTTGCCGGGAACCGCGTTCGTGTCGTCTGGCGTGAACACTAGCACCGGCTTTGCGCAGGGTACCGCCACCATGCAGGTTGTTCTGCCTGACGGCATTGACAGCATTACGGCGCAATATCTAGCCGACACGAACTATAGTGCCTCGACGTCCTCCGCGGTGAGCGTCACAGTCGCTCCGGATTTCAACCTCGCCTTCACCGGAACCGCCGGATCAGTGATGAACATCGCGGCTCCAGGAAGTTCGGGCACACTGACGCTTACAGTGACGGGCGGCGCTGGTTACACCGGCACCGTGAATTTCACAAAGTGCACCGGCCTTCCCCTCTCATCGTCGTGCACCTTCAATCCCACCTCCGTGACTGGCAGCGGATCCACGACGCTTACCGTGACCACCACGGCGGCTCATGGTTCTCTGCAACGAGATTCGACCTATCTGTGGGGTGCGTTCACCGGACTCCCCATGGCCGGGCTATTCTGCTTGGGTGCATTTCGCCGTCGATTCGGGTGGACTGCAGTGTTGGCGCTGATCCTGTGTGTAGTCGTCCTCGCAAGTGTTGGTTGCGGAGGCGGCAGCAGCAGCGGTGGCGGAGGCGGTACTTTGGGGACTACGCCGGGTACGTACGTAGTCACCGCGACTGGTGCTGACGCCAACTTTACGCATCCGGTTACGTTCACGCTTAACGTTCGGTAGCGCGCCGTAATATGAGGTTTGCGTCACGCCAAACGATTCACACTCTCGTATTGTGAATCGGCAGCCGCACCCGAAAACACGTGTACCCCGGGCGCGAAACCACGCTGATGTTTCCGTGATGCTTGCGCACGATTCGGTACACGGTGTCGAGGCCCAGTCCCGTACCCTCGCCCATCGGCTTGGTGGTGAAGAACGGATCGAAGATCTTGGTTTGGATTTCGGCCGGGATCCCGGGGCCGTTGTCGACGAATTCCACCAGCACGTCTTCGCCTTCGCGCATGGTGCGGATTCGCAAGTCTCCCTTGCCTTTCATGGCGTCGGCTGCGTTGTCGATCAGGTTCGTCCAGACCTGGTTCAACTCACTGCCATACGAAAAGATGCGCGGCAGGTTTGGATCGTAGTTGCGAACGACATTCACCCCGTGCTTGAGCTTGTGATTGAGCATGATCAGCGTGCTCTCGATCCCCTTGGAGATGTCAACTTCCTGCCGCGGAGCTTCGTCCATGAAGGAGTATTCCTTGATGGCCTTCACCAGTTCTGAAATGCGGCACGAGCTGTGCTCAATGTCGGTAAGCAGGCGCGAGATCTCCAGCGTCGCCCCGAAACGCCGGATCGCCGGTTTCATCACGGCCGGCGTGAATTTTTGAGCGAGCCGCTCCAGATGCTCGATCTCGACCCCCGCTTCCGCCAGGACGGGCGCGACTTCCCAACCATCATCGACGCCATGTTCTTCGAGCCAGGTTTGAATCGCCGTCTGCTGATCGCTCAGCTCGAGCGGGTTTCGCGGCGGGGCCTTCGACTGCCACTCGCGCGCTTTGCTCTCGATCATGCGCAATGTAGCCCGGGCCTCAGGGGGAAGATTTTCCTGATCGATTTCGAAGCTGGCCTGTTCGCGCTTGTCGAAGATAGTGCGCAGCATGTTTGCGGCGCGGGCAGCAGCGGCCGCCGGATTGTTCAACTCGTGTGCGAGTCCCGCCGACAACTTTCCGAGGGAAGCGAGCTTCTCCCGCGCCTGGTCGAGTTTCGTGACCTCGCGCACGCGATCCGACAGAATGCCGACCAGGCGCGGCCCTAGTTCCGGGATGGTGTTCAGCATCTCAGGGAACAGTGCTTTCGCAATGCGCGCCACACGCAGGTGGGTCACCGCGCGAGCGGTGATGGTGTAGTGCGTCATGCGCGAGAAGGGCAGCATGCCGGTGACCATCCCGGCGCGCGCGGTGTACACCGGAGCATCCGGCCCGGCGCTTTCCCGGCGCCCGTCCGTCTCGCCTTCCAGGTAAATCACCATCGATTCGGCGGGTTCGTTTTCGCGAATCACGATTTCGCCGGCTTCCGCCGTTTCAACGTTCGAATGATCAGCCAGCCAGCCCAGCTTCTCGTCCGAGAGATCCGCGAAGATCGGGATGTTCCGAAGTTCTTTGACCAGTTCCGTATTCATTCTGGAGATCAGATTCTTCCTGAATTCCTTCGGGTTCAGAAATTACCGCTCAAGCCGGAAGGCTAGGCCGCCACGCGAGTCCGCGCCTTCCGCTGTGAGATAATTTCCTGTTGACCACGCAATCAAGGAACCGACATGGCGCACGAAGTTTTTTGCGTAAAGCTGAATAAGCAGTTGCCCGGCCTCGACGAGCCGCCCTTTGATACCGAACTCGGCCAGAAAATCTACGACAACGTGTCGCAGGAAGCCTGGCACCAGTGGACCGAGTTCTGCAAGATGGTGCTCAACGAGTATCGCCTGAACCCGGCGCGCCGCGAAGACCAGGAAGTCATTGTCCGCCATATGGAGCAGTTCTTCTTCGGCGAGGGAGCGGTGGCACCGAAGGAGTACGTCCCCCCGACGCACTAAATCCCCAAACCCTTGGCTGCAAGCACTCGTGACCGTTTCCGTTACGGAAGGGAATCGTATAGGGCGGCCACGGCTTCCGCCTTCCACACGGCACCCAGTTCCAGCGCCTGGTTTTCCTCGGAATAAACGCCCAGAAACCTGGTTGCGTTACCGGCGTGAGAAACACCCGCTTTGTTCTGGTACGACCCGAAGCGCCTCGCATAAACAGGTGATCCCGACATTCCCGAGCGAGCGGTTGCATCCACGAGAAACTTTGCTTTTCCCCCGTAGTTGATGTCGAGGTCGCTGGCGATCGTGCCCGATTTCCAGATCGGCAAGCCGCCTCCCTGTGTCTCGCCAAAAGGAAACCCGACCACATTTACGGGATCGCCGGGGGCCAGCTCAACATCGGTGTTTCTGAGCGACAAATCGAGCGGATAAAACTCCACCCCAGAAATATTCTTTAACGGCAGTGCAACCAGGTCGACAGACGCGCCTAAGGTGGGATGTTCCAGCCAACGGTGATGCTTGTTTTCGTCGTACAGCGTTTCTTCCACCCAGAACCAGTCGCCCAAATGCCCGGCAGTGTTGTGCAGTATTTTCAGCTTGTCAGCGCAGATCCAGCCCCCAACGTCATCTGTGTTGGTGTCTTCCGCGCAGCTCAGCACCACGTGCCGATTGGTCACGAGATAGTAATTCTGATTCTTTTGAAGCACGAAGCCAGTGGCGCGGCCGATCGAGACATCCCCATGAAAAACTGAAACTGCAAGGGAGGTAACCGAAAGGCGATCGATGGTCTGGCTGTTTTGCGCGGCGACGGAAACCGCCGTGCAGGCGCACAACAGCAGTTGGGCAGCGAACTTCCCCAAAGACGGCCTCCACGTTGTGAGTGGTGCTCGTGCTGATATTGCAGCAAAAAACCAGTTCTCGCCAGCCGGAAATGATGCGCGAGATACGAGAGAGTCCAGCATCCCGCGCCCTAATGGGATCCAGCGAAGCCTGCTCCGGCCGAGATCAAGCCGCTATCGCACAATGATGGACGAGATTCGATCGTTCCAGCTGTGGCCCGATTTCACCTGCGAACTCTGCAGATTCTGAATGTCATCCCGGATCTCGAGGCTGGGCCCTCTGAAATTTGCATCCTGAAACACGGTGACCGAACTGCGCCCATAAATGCGCACCGATGAAATCCGGTCGCCGAATCCCGGCGGAACCTGCTCCATGCGGTCGCCTTTCTGCACGCAGAATTTCTCGCCGCGGAAGTTCTCATCCTTGAAGAAGCAGGCGCCATCCCGATCCCAATCTCCCGCATTGCGCAAGGAGGTGACTTCGATGGACGAGACCCGATCATTCCAGCTGTGGCCGGGCTCGACCTGAAACTTCTGAAGGTTAGAGACATCCTCGCGCAGGCGCAAGCTGGGAGCTTGGTAGTCGCGTCCCTGGTAAACGGTCACTTCCACGCGCCCGAAAATGCGGACGGACGAGATCCGGTCATTGAAGCCGGGCGGGACTTGCGCGACCCGCTCCCCCGCGTTGACACAGAACTTTTCACCTCCAAAATCAGCGTCCTTGAAAAAGCACGCCCCACCGCGACGGTTCTGGTCGTCGCGATCATGTCGATACTGATCGTTCCGATCCTGACGGTTCTGATCATCGCGGTCATAGCGATCTTGCGCAGACGCGCGACCGATGCTGCCGATCATGGCGACCACGAGCAGGAGAAAAGCGATAGATGTCCGGGACAAGTTCACGTTCCGCCTCCTTAAGAATGTGATCCGCATCGTACGCGGGCCGACCGAATGATAATGCACCCAACGCTATTCTGCTCGCAGGCTGATCCACGACGGGCTCCCCGCACGTTCCTCCTGTTCAAAACCCCTGCCACGCAAGGCTTCCCATCGATATTCACACAACGTTCACGGTCGGTTAACCGATTCGTAACAAGCCGCAAATACTGTGCTCGTGGCCCAGCGCGGGCATTTCGGTTGACCGCAAGTTGCCGGAACACTTCCCCATATAGAGGAAAGGTGACTGACATGAAGCAAAAGCTTGCCATTCTGAGTGTGTTGGCGATCTCACTTGCCGGAACGATGTTTGCCGGCGAAGGCGTCGTACCCAAAGGCGTACCGCGACTCAATCACGTGTTCGTGATCATGATGGAGAATCATGGCTACAGCCAGATCGTGAACAACCCGAACGCCCCGTTTATCAATCGCTACGCGCAATCCACCAACCGGGCAACAAACTATTTCGCGATTGCGCATCCCAGCCTCACGAACTACCTCGAAGTTGTGGGTGGATCGAATTTTGGCGTCCACAGCGACAACGATCCTGACTTCCACAACAGTAGTTGCCTCCCGAACCTGGCTACTGCCACCGAGAACACCGACAATCCGGCAAGTTCGAGCATCTGCCCGATCGCTGGAACCGGCACCGACGCCGCCACCCCTGCCCTCGACCTCATCAACGAAACGCAAGGCCCGCCGGGAGAAGTCAACATCGATGGCACGCGCTCGATTGCGGCAGCATCCGGAATCTCGGGCAAAACGATCGGCGACCAGTTGGCGGAAGCGCACAAGAGCTACAAGAGCTACCAGGAGAGCCTGCCGGTTAGCGGTGCCGATCTGGTGACCTATAGCGATGGCTTCTTCACCAATCTCACGGACTTCAGCACAATCCTTCCGGCCCTGAATCCGCCGCTCTCCCAGGGCGACGTCGTGAAGCAGTATGCCGCCAAGCACAACCCGTTCGTGTATTTCCGCAGCACGCAGGAAGGCACCAACCGCCGAAACACCCTGAAGAATTCGGTCGGCTTCGAGCAGCTGTATACCGATCTCGGATCGGGCGACGTGCCCGCGTTCGCTTTCATCGCCCCCAACCAGTGCAACGATCAGCACGGACGCGGGAATGCCGGGGCGTTCTGCAACTTCGATCCCATCAGTGATGGAAGCCAGGCAGGCTTGAACCCGGCTCTCATCTTTCAGGGCGACGTCACCGTGGAAAGATTGGTCACGGCCATCCACAACTCTCCCGCTTGGCGCCAAGGTCGAAATGCAATTGTGCTGTTGTGGGATGAAAACGACTACAGCTTAGCTCCGAACAACAACCAGGTGCTGCTCACGGTCGACACGAACTACGGACCGCGTGGGGTTCAGAGCTCAAGGTTCTACACACACTTCTCTCTGCTGAAGTCGTTGGAGTCGGGACTGAATCTGCCTTGCTTGAATCACGCTTGCGACCCGAGCGTGAACGTCATGTCCGACTTGTTCCAGGGGCGCGGGGACAACTAGCCGGGACGCGACACCAACCGCTTTGTGTAAACAGGCCCGTTCTCGAGAAGGAGAGCGGGCTTCGTCTTTAGTGGGCAGCAAACCTAGGCAAACTCCAGTGGAGATAAACACTCACGACGCGAAGTGTGAAGCAGAGCGCGCCTCCCAACGTGGCCGATAAGCGAGGAGCCAGTCCAAGCCTGCGTGCTGCAATCAGAAGCGCGGCCCCTGCCAGCGCTGCGGTTGCGTAAACGTCGGCCCTTAAGACTGTCGGGACCTTTGCCAAAAACATGTCACGAATCGTTCCCCCGCCGACGCCAGTGATCGTTCCCAGCAGCACAGCGATGAATGGGTGCATCTTATGCTCAAGCGCTTTCTCCGTGCCGGCGACCGCGAAAAGGGACAGTCCTGCAGCATCCAGCACCATGATGAGATTGGGGAAAATTCCCTGGACGAAGCGGTATAGAACAAGGCCACAATCCCGCCCGCAAAGGCAGTGGCCGCGTAGCGCCAGTCTCCAAGCGAGGCCGGCGGAATATCGCCGATCAGGAGATCGCGAATGATACCCCCGGCCAGAGCTGTCGAAAATGCGAGCACCAGCACGCCGAGAAGATCCAAATCTCCACGGATCGCAGCAGTCGCCCCCTCAATCCCGAACAAGAAGGTTCCAGCTAGATCGACGATTAAAACCAGCTTGCGGGAGTCGTATTGTATGGGAGCCGCGCGCTCGGCAGAAGCGCGCTGGCCAGAGATCATACAGGAGGAATAGCCTAGGTGATGCGCTGGGTGACTAAGACTCGTGCTGTGTGAACGTTTTGGACATTTGAAAAAACAAAGCGCCCCTGACTCGTATGAGTCACGGGACGCCCGTTAAACAGCCCTCCCCCAAGTGCTGCTCGAGGACTACTTTACGTTTTCGTCTTGCCTCGGGGAATGGCACCGATGGGCCATTCCCTGGCCCGAAGGCGTATCCGGAGAAAGCCGGTCATTTCGGGCGAATCCCGCTAAAATCGCGGGTTTCCCGCGAGCGTACAGGTGCTTCCGTAACCTGCCTGATTACGAGTGCGCGTGCGATATTCAGCATGGCGATTGTGCCAAAGACCCACGGCTATCACGGACCTCCGACGGGGAGCGCGGGCGAAAATCAAGGAAGGTCTCATCACATGCTGCAGCCACCGGAAAACAAGAATGCGGTACCAGCGTCCAATGCCAATACCTACACCCCTGTGAAGGCCTCGAGCGCACCCATGGAGCAGGCGACAATCGGACGCTCGCTGGTCATCAAAGGCGACATCAGCGGAGCGGAATCGCTCTTCGTTGACGGCCGCATCGAAGGCACCGTCAACATTCCCGAACATCGCGTGACCGTGGGCCGCAACGGCGTGGTTACCGCCGACGTCAACGCCCGCGAAGTCGTGATCATGGGTAAGGTTCAGGGCAACATCATCTGCAGCGATCGCCTCGACATCCGCAGCGAAGGCACCGTTACCGGCGACGTGGTGGTGCAGCGCATCAGCGTGGAAGATGGCGCGATCCTCAAGGGCAGCGTGCAGGTGCAGGCCGCCGGGGAGCAGAAGAACAAGCAGAATCAACAGTCCCGGCAATCCGACGCAAAACCGAACGGCGACGGCTCCAAAGCAGCAGCTGCGACAGCCGGAGCCTAGTTCGCAGCCAGAAGAAGTTCGTCAGCCAAATAAGAAGGGCACGAGCGATCGTGCCCTTTTCTGTTTTGTAATTAGTAGCGCTGGCGTCCCGCCGGCAGTCGCGAGGGCATCCTGCCCTCGCCGTCACCAGGAGTGACGTAGCCCAAAATTACTTCTTCTCCGTCCCAGTCTTCAAGTCAAGCGCCGCCGAATTCATGCAATAGCGCAGTCCACTAGGCGCGGGACCGTCTTCAAACACGTGTCCCAGATGAGCTCCGCAATGCGCGCACCGCGCTTCCACGCGAACCATGCCGTGGGTGCTGTCGGTATGCTCTTCCACATTCGCCGGGTCAATCGGAGCGTAGAAACTCGGCCAGCCTGTGCCGGAATCAAATTTTGTTTCTGAAGTGAACAACGCCGCTCCGCAGCCCACGCAGTGATACGTGCCTGCTTCTTTAGTCTTCCAATACTTTCCCGTGAAGGGCATTTCGGTACCGGCCTCGCGGGTCACGTGATACTGCTCGGGTGTCAACTGCTCCCGCCATTCGTCGTTTGTTTTTGTAATCTTCGGATTTGCCACTTTATCTGTCATAGGAAGTCTTTCCGGAATTTACAAGAATCCTCCCATTGGATGCCCGAAACCGCAGAAAGTGACGGTGGAATCAGCGACTAAGCGCAATCTCACCAGGTTGTGATCCGGGGCACAAAAGAGTTGTGACCACTTGCCTTCGCTGCGCCCTTCTCTAGAAGCTAATCTAAGAAAGTATGAGTTTGCTGTATGGGAGACGTGCTCAATGAGAGATTTAAGTGCGCACTTTTCGCGAAAGGAATTGAGTTGTCGCTGTTGTGGTCGTTTGCAGATCGATTCGCGCCTGCTGGATGGGCTTGAAAAGTTGCGGTCGCTCGCCGGCGTACCAGTGCGGGTGCATGCCGGATATCGTTGCCCTCGGCACAACCGTGAGCTTGGCGGAGTTCCACACAGCGAACATCTGGAAGGATTGGCGGCGGACGTGAGTTTGCCCGGTCTGTCGCTGCAGAGAATGTATGAACTCGCTCTCGAGGTTCCGCAGTTTGCCGAAGGTGGCATCGGTGTCTACGACGGAAATTTTCTGCACGTCGACGTGCGCGACCGGCAAGCGCTGGGCCCGGGTCAGCGGAAAGTACGTCGGCATCGCGGAACTCGTGAGGGAGACGCAACTTCTGGCGCAAGAAGAGGGCGCAACCCACTCCGGGTGAGTAGGACTGTCGGCGATACAGACCGGCAGCTACACGCCTTCGCCGATCTTTCGGTATTGACTGCCGAAGAACAACAAAGGCTTGCCTTCCCGTACGACGACCTCCTCGACTTCGGCGATGAAGATCGTGTGGTCGCCGGCGTCCTGTGCCGAGTGCAGGCGGCATTCGAGATAGGCCAGCGCCCCGTGCAGCACGGGAGTGCCGTGGCGAGTGCGGTCAAATTGGGCGCCCGCTTCCTCCGCGGCTCGGTCGTGCGCGCGAGCCGGACGCGCGTAGTATTCCGAAATCTTCCGGTGGTCCTCCGCCAGCACATTCACGCCGAAGCGCTTCTTGGAGTGAAGATGCGCGTGGGTCCGGGCCTTCTGGTCAACGCACACCAGCACGAGCATTGGGTCGAGCGAGACGGACGCAAAAGCGTTGGCAGTCATCCCGTGGACTTCGCCGTCCGAGTCCAAGGTGATGACGGTAATGCCGGTCGCAAAGGAGCCCAATGCTTTGCGGAACTCTGCCTGGCTGACGCTCATTGCAGCAAATTTGCCTCCGCTTGACCGTAAAGTTATCACGTCGAGACCGTAGCGCCGGCGTCCGCCGGCAGCCGCGAGGGCATCCTGCGCTCGCTGGGCGGAGCTAAAGAAATGCATGGTCTACTGCCCGCGCCTGCGCCCGCCCGCAATCGCCGCAACACGGCTTTCATGTATCATCCTGCTACCCGGGCTTTTTCGGGGTGAGTCAACCTGTTTTCGGGGAAACTGACGCATCTTGAGCCCCGCCACTGAATCCAGACCGCAGTCCCGCACTCTGGCTGAGTCTCTCGCCGAGGTGCGCCGCGGAAAACCGCTGCCGCGCGAAACTGCTATTCAGTTCCTTCGCTGTCCCAGCGATTTCCTTCCTGAACTCCTGACAGAAGCGCGCGCGGCCAAGGAGCGATTCAATCCCGGCGTCATCACCTACTCCCGCAAAGTCTTTCTGCCCCTGACCAATCTTTGCCGCGACTACTGCGGCTATTGCGTTTTCCGCAAAGACCCCGGGGACCCGGGCGCGCACACCATGACGCCCGACGAAGTCTTGGATGTGGCCCGTCAAGGCGAGGCCATGGGCTGCACCGAGGCCCTTTTCAGCCTGGGCGACAAGCCGGAACTGCTGTTCCCGGAAATGCGGGAGACATTACGACAGCTGGGATACCAATCCACGTTGCAGTATCTGGAAGCGATGTGCGACCTCGTATTGCGCGAAACTAAATTGCTGCCGCATCCCAACCCGGGATTGCTGAGTGCCTCATGGATTGGTCGACTGGCGGCAGTCTCGCCAAGCATGGGTCTCATGCTCGAGTCCACAAACTCCGACCTCCTCGCGAGCGGCCGCGCCCACGACAGCGCGCCCGACAAACTGCCATCGAAGCGCCTGCGTGTGATTGAAGAAGCGGGCAAACAGAAGGTGCCGTTCACAACAGGGTTGCTCATCGGGATCGGCGAAAGCCTCGAAGATCGCGTGGACACCTTGCTGGCCATCCGTGCACTGCACGAGAAATATGGCCACGTGCAGGAAGTCATCGTTCAGAATTTCCGTGTGAAGCCCGGTATTCCGATGCAGCACTGGCAGGAGCCCGCACTCGGCGACATGCTGCGCACGGTTGCGGTTGCACGCTTGCTCATGCCGCGCATGAATATTCAAGCCCCGCCAAATCTCTCCGCACCCTTCTATGACGAGTTGCTTGAGGCCGGCATCAATGACTGGGGAGGTGTCTCGCCCCTGACTCCCGACTTCATTAATCCGGAAAAACCCTGGCCGCATCTCGAACAGCTTCGCCAGCGTACGGAGGGTCGTGGCTTCAAACTGGAGCAGCGCCTTCCCGTGTATCCGGAATTCCTGCCTTTGGTCGAGGCCCGGCCGGGTCTGGTGGCCGATCGTGTTCGTGCCGCATCTGACGCTCGTGGCTACTGCCGGAGGGCCGCGTGATCACCGTTCTGACGGGCGGCACCGGAGGCGCCAAGTTCGTGGACGGCCTGCGGCAGGTGGTCGCCCCGGAAGAACTCACCATCATCGTCAACACCGGTGACGACCTGCTCTGGTGGGGCCTGTACGTCTCTCCCGACATCGATTCCATCACCTACGTGCTCTCAGGAATGCTGAGTCGCGAGCGCGGCTGGGGCGTGAAGGGCGACACGTTCTTTTGCCTGCAGCACATGGGACAGCTTGGGCAGCCCATCTGGTTCCATGCCGGCGACCGCGACCTTGCCGTGCACATCCTGCGCTCGAAGCTGCTCGCAGAAGGGAAGACGCTGTCGGAAGTCACCACTGAAATCTGCGAAAAGCTGGGCGTGAAAGCCCGCATCCTGCCCATGAGCAACTCGCGGGTCGAAACGCGTGTCGGTACGCCGATGGGCGAACTCAGTTTCGAGGAATATTTTGTACAACGCTGGTATCAGGACCCGGTAGAATCCATCCGCTTCGCCGGCGCGGCCGATGCCGAGCCGGCGCCCGGCGTCCTGGAAGCAATCATGAACGCAGACATTGTGTTGCTGGCTCCGAGCAACCCGGTCACAAGCATCGGACCGATCCTCGCGGTTCCGGGTGTTCGTGAAGCGTTGCACAAGACCAAGGCGCGAATCGCAGCCGTGAGCCCCATTGTTGCCGGAGAAGCGGTAGCTGGCCCGGCAGGAATTCTGATGGCTTCGCAAGAACTGCCTGTTTCGGTTGCCGGCGTCGCGGAGGCGTATCACGATTTTCTGGACATGCTCGTGATCGACACGCGCGACGCGCAATCCGTCGAGGAACTCAAAAAGTCGGGTCTGCGCGTGCACGTTACCAAAACCATCATGCGCACATCAGAAGACAAGGCCGACCTGGCCGGATCCGTGCTTGCTGCGGTGCGCGGCAAGAGTGCAGCAGTCGCGGGGCCCGAGCACGTATGATCCTGATCCCGGTCAAGAATTTGAAAGACGCCAAGCAGCGGCTGGCCTCCGTTCTTGATCAGCCGGAGCGCAGCGAACTCGCCCGCGCCATGCTGGCGGATGTGACCGAGGCGATTGCCTCCTGGAAGGGCCGGCCCGAGGTCGCGATGGTGACGTGCGACTCGTTTGCCCTATCGCTAGCCTGCAAATACGGATTCGAGGTCATCGCCGACCATCGCAACAGTGGGGAAACCGACGCGATCGAAATGGCGACCCGCGTTTGCGAAGCCCGCGAACTCGACACCCTCGTCATTCCCGGCGATATCCCCCTCGTGCAGGCGTGGGAGTTGCAGGCGATTTACGATGCCGCGCCCGAGGTCGGAACCGTCCTCGTACCCGCGGGAGACAATCGCGGAACGAATGCTGTGTTGCGACGTCCCGGAGCCTTGTTTCCCTTACGCTTTGGGAACGACAGCTTCAAACCACACGTCGCTGCTGCGAAAGCTTCCGGAAAGCCGTGCGTGATCTTGCCTCTGCCAGGTCTCGCGGTTGATGTCGACGACCCCGCCGACCTGCAGAAGTTGATCCATCTCCCCGGCGAGACTCGCGCCCAACGCCTGGCCCGCAGCTTTAATCTCCGCGAGTACCCCGTGGCTGTGAACGAGTAGCGGCATGCAGGAACTCCGGATCATTCCGGTTACCCTATCCGCGGAGATTCGGCCCAAAGACTCCCTGGCTGGCAAATTACTCGATGCTCTCCGTGGGCGGCGCCTCACGCTGTTGAAGGGCGACATCCTTGTCGTGAAGCACAAGGTCGTCTCCAAAGCCGAGGGGCGCCTGGTCCGTCTGGATACCGTGAAGACCACGGCCGCATCGCGTGCCTGGGGCAAGCGCTATAACGTCGATGCGCGGGTGATCGAACTGGCTTTGCACGAAAGCGCCGGTGTTATTCGGCGCAAGAACGGAGTGCTGATCACCGAGACCCGCCACGGGTTCGTCTGTGCGAATAGCGGGATCGACGTCTCGAATGTCGACGGCGGAGAACACGCGCTGCTTCTTCCCGAAGACCCCGACCGTTCCGCGCGCAAATTGCACGGCGAACTGCGCAAACTGACTGGGCATTCGATTCCGGTCATCATCTCCGACAGTTTTGGCCGAGCGTGGCGTGAGGGCCTGACCGAGGCCGCCATCGGCGTCGCCGGCATGCACGCCCTGCACGATTACCGTGGCCGCCGCGATCCGCACGGCTATCCTCTGCGGGTCACCATCGACGCCGTCGCCGACGAGCTAGCGTGCGCTGCCGGACTGTTGTCGAGCAAGCTAACTCGCACTCCGTTTGTTATCATTCGGGGATTCCCGTACCGCCCCGGACGCGGAAGCTCCCGTTCACTTCTTCGTCCCGCGGAGCAGGATTTGTTTCGTTAGGAGGGCGTCGTGTCACGAGCACTCGCGCATTCGGAACTGGAGAACTTTCCATCTCTCGAATGGTCGGACGTCGAGCCGCGCCTGTCACCGTCGATTCGCGAAGCTCTCGATATTGCGCTGACCCGGCAAGAGGGAAGTGCGCTCTCGAAAGAACAGTCGCTTGCGCTCGCGAATTGTGAAGGCGACGACCTTCTGGGATTGCTGCTGGCTGCCGATCGGCTGCGCGCCGAGCTCTCCGGCAATCTGATCACCTACGTCGTCAACCGTAATATCAACTTCACTAACATTTGCTTTGTGGGCTGCAAATTTTGTGCTTTCAGTCGCGGCCCGCGCGAAGACGACACCTACTTCCTGAGTCCTGATCAGGTCGCCGCCAAAGCGGTGGAAGCGTGGGATCTGGGCGCCACCGAGGTTTGTATTCAGGGCGGCCTGCCGCACGGGCTTCCTCCTTTCTATTACCGCGACATTCTTCGTGCTGTGAAGCGGGCTTTGCCCCGCATGCACTGCCACGCCTTCTCGCCCATGGAGATCGTCTACGGCGTGGAACTGACAGGTATGCCGGTGCGCGACTACCTGCAAATGCTGCGCGACAACGGCCTCGACACGCTACCCGGCACCGCAGCCGAAATTCTCGACGATCAGGTTCGCGAAATCCTGTCGCGCAACAAGCTCTCCACCCGCCAATGGCGTGAAGTCATCACGACCGCACATCAGCTCGGCATTCGCTCGACTTCCACGCTCATGTACGGCCACGTGGAGACGACCGAGCACTGGGTGAACCAGCTTCTGATGCTCCGCGAAATCCAGCAGCAGACCGGGGGCTTCACGGAATTCGTTCCGTTAGGCTTCGTGCATCAGAATACTTTGCTGTTCCATCAGGGCCTGGCGCGCTCCGGCCCGACCCTGGCCGAGCACCTCAAGATTCACGCCCTTGCTCGCATCATGCTCGCCGGCTCGATCAACAATATCCAGGTGTCCTGGGTGAAGTTGAACCGCAATCTCTCGCAGCTTTGCCTGCACGCTGGAGCCAACGATTACGGCGGCACGCTGATGGAAGAAAACATTTCTCGCGAAGCGGGAGCGACCGCGGGGCAGTACACCAGTCCCGATCAATTCCAAGCTTTGATTCTGGAGGCAGGCCGCATTCCCGCGGAACGCAATACCACGTATTCGCGCCTGCATATCAAAACTCCGCTAGAAGCAATCACCAGTGAACACGCAATGATTCCGGAGTTCGCTTGAGCCGGACGATCGCGATTCTGGGCGGCACAGGCCCGGCCGGAATGGGTCTCGCGCTGCGCTGGGCGCGAGCCGGAGAATCCATCATCATCGGATCACGCAGCGCAGATCGGGCGCGCGAGGCCGCAGCCAAGATCGTCCAAGCCGTAGGTTCTTCACCACAAGTAACTGGAGACACGAACGCCGCCGCCTGCGCAGCCACTGACTTGCTCGTGCTGACCGTGCCCTTCGAGGGGCAAGCCACGCTACTGAAGGAACTCAAGCCATCCTTCAAGCCCGGCAGCATTCTGATCGACGCGACGGTGCCACTTGCAAGCGGAGTTGGTGGCCGCGCCAGTCGTACGCTCGGAGTCTGGCAAGGCTCCGCCGCTCAGCAGACCGCCGAACTCGTCCCCAAGGGCGTGACCGTGGTAGCGGCTTTTCAAAATTGTTCTGCCGACGTGATGAACGGCGACGGCCCGGTCGAATGCGACGTGATCGTGTGCAGCGATGACCCGACCGCCATTCAGACCGTCTGCGAGTTGACAGCCAAAATTCCGGGTGTGCGTGCCCTTGATGGCGGAAAGCTCGAGAATGCCCGCATCGTCGAGCAGATCACCGCCTTGCTGATCGGACTTAATATTCGCCACAAGGGGCATGGCGGCATTCGTATCACGGGCTTGCCGACGTCGTCGTATCGCTCGTCGCAGTAAAGCCGGCAACGCTCTCACGCAGAAAAATCGGCACCCTCTGTCGCTTCGCGTCATCTTAGGATTCACCGCTGGCGCTGTCGTCTCGAAAGCAAGGCTCGCCCATGAGCACCGGCACACAGAACGGCACGGTTATCGAGATGCGGAATGTCGCCTACCGTTTCCCCGGCGGTCCCGCACTCCTGAATGACCTGAATTTGCAGGTGCGCCGCGGCGAGACCCTTATGCTGCTCGGCCGCAGCGGCTCAGGAAAGACAACAACGCTCAAGCTGATCAACGATCTGCTCTCCCCGACCGAGGGCGACGTTCTGGTCGAAGGCCGCGCCACCCGCGATTGGGACCGTATTCGCTTGCGCCGCGGGATCGGATACTGCATCCAGGAAGCCGGTCTTTTTCCGCACTTCACGGTCGAGCGCAACATTGGGCTCGTGCCTACCATCGAAAACTGGGAGCCGGAACGCGTTCGGCATCGGGTGACGGAACTGCTGCAACTCGTAGCCTTGGATCCCGCACTCGCATCGCGCTATCCGAAAGAGCTTTCCGGAGGTCAACGCCAACGAGTAGGCGTGGCGCGTGCGTTAGCCGCCGATCCTCCTATCCTCCTTATGGACGAACCGTTCGGCGCGCTCGACGCCATCACGCGCGCCGAATTGCAAAAGGAATTTCTCGCGCTGCAACAGCGACTGCAGAAGACCGTCGTCTTCGTCACACACGATTTGCGTGAAGCCCTTTTTCTGGGCACACGCATCGCGCTGATGGAAGGTGGGCGTCTGGTTGCTGCACTATCACCATCAGAATTCATGAAGTCGCAAGACCCTCTGGTTCAGCAATATCTCGAGGCATTCGAAATGCCAACGCCGGAGAAAAAAACCTCAGCATGAACGTGTTTCAGTACATCGCGCAAAATCACGGCGAGGTGCTCGAGTTGACGCTCGAACACCTATGGATGGTCGTCGCCTCTACATTGTTCGCTGTGCTGATTGGTATCCCACTCGGAATTTTGATCAGCCGCCGTCCGGGCTGGAGCAAAGCGGTGCTGGGCACTGCCAACGTCATCCAGACCATTCCGAGCCTCGCGTTGTTTGCATTCCTGCTGCCGGTGCCTTGGATTGGCGCGCGCTCATGGCGTCTCGCGATTCTGGCTCTAACGCTCTATGCGTTGTTGCCGCTGATTCGCAATACGTACGCCGGCATCAAAGGTGTAGATCCTGCGATCGTTGAAGCGGGCCGCGGCATGGGCATGACGGATCGTCAGCTGCTGTTTCGCGTCGAGTTGCCGCTGGCCCTGGGATTCATAATTGCCGGCGTTCGGGTCGCTGCCGTGATCTCTGTTGGACTCGCAACTATCGCCGCGGCGCTGGGCGCTGGTGGCCTGGGGGAATACATTTTCCGCGGTCTCAGCATGGTCAATAACCAGATCATTCTGGTCGGCGCAATCCCCGCCGCCGCCCTGGCGTTGCTCGTCGATGCAATGCTGGGCTGGGTCGAACGCCGTCTGAGTACGATCTAGAAAAGTTGTTCCCGAATCACAAGCTATGGTGAAGAAGACTTTCCTGATCTTCGCTTCGTTGCTCATGACGGTGGCTTGCGGTCCACCGCGTGAGAACCGCATCGTCATCGGGTCGAAGAACTTTACGGAGCAGGCGATCCTGGGAGAGATCTTTGCGCAGCGATTGGAGGCGAAGACCAATCTGCACATAGAGCGCCGCCTCTATCTCGCGGGCAGCTTCATCTGCCACCAGGCAATCTTGGCGGGACGAATTGATATCTATCCGGAATACACAGGAACGGCCTTGACGGCGATTTTAAAGGAGAAGCCGGAAGGCCCGCGCAGAGCCGTCTACGATCGCGTGCAATCCGAGTATGCGAAGCACTTTGACCTTGCTCTCGGTCCGCCGCTCGGCTTCGACGATACCTTCGCAATCGTGATTCGCGGAGACGATGCCCGCCGCCTCCAACTCCAAACCATTTCGCAGGCAGCGCCCTATACTCCGCAATGGCGGCCCGGATTCGGTTACGAATTCATGGAACGGTCGGATGGTTACAAGGGACTCGCGGCGACTTACGGCCTGCGATTCGCCGCCGCTCCCCGGATCATGGATCTTGGATTGCTGACCCGCGCTCTGAAAGACAAACAGATCGATCTCATCGCCGGCAACACCACCGACGGTTTGATCCCCGCTCTGGATCTGTTCGTGCTTCAGGATGATCGCAACTACTTCCCACCCTATGAGGCAGTCGCTGTAATGCGTCAGGAAACAGTTTCCCGACATCCCGAGGTCGCGCGGGCCCTCGACGATCTCGCTGGTAAGATTTCAGACCAGGACATGCAGCAGTTGAACTACGCCGTCGACGGAAACCACCGCGACATCAAAGAAGTCGTGCGGGAATTTCTGCACACCAAGGGGTTGCAATAAGAACGCTAGCTGCCACTAGCTCTGATCACCACTTCGTTGGAATCCTCGACCGAATACAATTGTTTCCCTGATGCCGAATCAAGACCTGGACGCGACCTGGAAATATCACAACGGCACCAAGCATTCCTATCTAAGCTTGCGCGCGCATCCTCATTTTCTCGATTGGGAAAACAAGCCGCTTCTTTTCAAAATCTACCCTACTCTGGGAGTGACGCGGCTCCCGAAGGATTTCCGCCAGACCGGAGTGTCTGCGCTTTCCGCGATCGCGAGCCCCGGCATCGCGGCCAGGGGCAAGAAGATTCCAACTCTCGATGACATCGCGCAATTTCTGTTTTTCTCTGCGGGAGTTACGCGCAGCAAGAAATTCCCCGGGGGCGAGACTTTTTTTCGGGCCGCCGCCTGCACCGGTGCGCTGTACGAAATTGAGTTGTATCTAGTCTGCGAAGATTTGCCAGACTTGCCGGCAGGTGTCTATCATTTCGGTGCCGCGGAGTTCGGCCTTCGGCAGTTGCGGGCCGGTGATTATCGTAAAGTCCTCATTGATGCGGTCGCTTCCGAAAAAGCAGTCGCCCACGCTCCGCTCATCGTGATTTGCACCGGCATCTACTGGCGCAACGCTTGGAAGTATCGATCACGCACATATCGGCACTTCGGCTGGGACAACGGCACCATGCTCGCGAATGCGCTCGCCCTGAGCACTGCGTTAGGCTTTCCAGCTAAAGTGATAACGGGATTCGTCGACCAGCAAGTCAATGGCTTGCTAGATCTGGATGTCCGCAAGGAAGTTGCTTTCTCCGCGCTCGCTGTGGGTCACACAAAATCCCGGCCCACAGCTCCGAACGAAATCAAGCCACTCCAGTTGCCCGTCGTGGCGTACTCGAAGGAAGAAGTCGACTATCCCCCGATGCGGCAGATGCACGAGGCTTCGAGTCTGCTCGAGCCGAAACAGGTCAAGTCATGGAGAGATAGTGCGCCGAAAATCGCTCTGCCGGATGCGCGGGGAAGGCTTTTTCCATTGAAGCCCCTGACCAAGGACGGCCTGCCATCTGACTCCGTGGAGCAGGTCATCCAGCGTCGGGGCTCATCTCGCAAGTTCGCGCGACAGTCGATCTCGTTCGCACAGTTGAGCACCCTGCTCGACTATGCGACACGTGGTGTGCCAGCGGATTTCCTCAAGAAGTCCGGAAAGTTTCTGAACGAACTGTATCTCATTGTTCACAGCGTCGAGAGTCTGCCGCCCGGAGCCTACTACTTCCACCGCGAGAAGAAACAACTTGAACTATTGAAGGAGGGAGATTTTCGCGATCGCGCGGGCTACTTGGGTCTGGAACAGGAACTCCCCGCCGATGCTAGCGTGGACTTCTTTTTCCTCGCGGATCTTTCGAAGATTGTCAGTGCCTTTGGAAATCGCGGATACCGCGCAACACAACTGGAGGCGGGAATCGTCGGCGGGAAAATATATCTCGCGGCGTACGCGCAGAAATTCGGCGCGACCGGCCTCACGTTTTACGACGATGACGTGGTCAATTTCTTCGCGCCTCATGCCAAAGGCAAGAGCGCGATATTTTTAGTTGCCTGCGGACACAGTACCAAAACTTAGATGCGCGTCCCCCAATCGCAGTTGCAGATTTCGATTGAAATTCCGATCATTTACTTGATGTTCGCTCACGCACTTCAGTTTTTGGAATGTCAAGATATGTAATGGCGAATGTCACGCGATGCCTGCGATTACACGCCCTTTACATAGGTTGTTTAACTTCTTCGAAACACTCGCGCTGCAATCCTGACAATCAAGTGGAACACTCCGTGCATTCAGACACGGAGTGAAGAACGTGTTGTTGCATACCCAAAAATCCGTAGAGGTTAGAAGATCAGCGTTGAGTGGTCGCCGCTCGGTGTTCGAGTGTGGGCTCGCGATCGCATGCTGCGCAGTATTTCTGACCTGCGGCCTGGCAACTCCGCTTGCTGCTCACAGAAATACAACTTCGAAGAGCAGCACTACTCCAGGAAAAATTCTCCGCACGGCCCTGCCCGACGAAACTCGGGACGGAGAACGGTGCACAGTCACGCTCGGAACTGCGCGGGTTGAGCACGCCATACTGCAACTTCACAACCAGGAACGCGTAGTCTCTCCGCGAATTACGCCCATTCCTTCCGTTCTCTACACGCGGCCTGCGGCCGATCGTGCGCCGCCGCGGTCCTGAGTCAATCCGTCAACTGAATTTCTGCCTTAATTCTTCCGCTCCGTCGCTTCGACAGGGCAGCGCTGCATTACTACTAACGCTGCTCGTTGAGGTCAACACTTCTATTTACCCTACGGGAGGTTTGTAATGCGTTTTCGCAGTTGCACGATCTTTCTGATTCTGGCCATGCTGGTTGCAGGCCAGACAACCTGGGTGTTTGCGCAATCGCTCACGTCGGGCGACCTCGCAGGTACCGTGACCGATCCTTCTGGAGCTGTCGTTCCGAATGCATCCGTCACGGTGAAGAGCAATGAATCGGGCTCGACCCAGACTCGTCCCACCAATGCGCAGGGATACTACCGCTTTTCACTGTTAGGTCCCGGCACCTATACCGTCTCGGTTTCGGCCTCTGGTTTTCAATCAATCCAGCAGCAGGCAACCGTTACGGTCGGTCAAGCCGCGACTGCCAACGTTCAGCTGGCTCTCGGCACTGCCAGCCAGACGGTTGAAGTCTCTGCGGGGGCAGAGGCGGTACAGTCCGAGAACGCTGAGATCTCGACCACCATCACACAACAGCAGATTTCACAGACACCGAATCCCGGCAACGACCTCAGCTACATCGTCCAGACCGCTCCGGGCGCTGTGATGAACACGCAGGCCGGTTTCGGAAATTCTTCTACCTTCGGACTGCCTGCGACTTCGAATATCTTCACGATCGACGGCATGAACGAGAACGATCCGTTCCTGAACCTCAACAACTCGGGCGCCACGAACCTGTTGCTCGGCAAGAACGATATTCGTGAGGCGACCGTGGTCAACAACGGGTACTCCGGACAATACGGTGGGCTCGCTGGCGCCAACGTCAACTACGTCACGCGCTCGGGCAGCAATGCTTGGCACGGCAATGCCGAGTATTTCTGGAACGGCCGCGCCATGAACGCGAATAACTACTTCAACGTGCAGAGTGGCGTCGAGCGTCCGTTCGTCAACGCGAATCAGTGGGCCGCGTCAGTTGGAGGTCCGATCCGCAAAGACAAGACCTTC
>Ga0207665_10000723_pt1 | contig 22403 bp, 16 predicted proteins | sample LARL112metaG_FD_184351 | JGI IMG/M metagenome (GOLD analysis project Ga0207665, IMG submission 184351) | Corn, switchgrass and miscanthus rhizosphere microbial communities from Kellogg Biological Station, Michigan, USA - LAR L11-2 metaG... | ecosystem: Host-associated > Plants > Roots >...
ATTGTAAGAGCGCGGCTGCGGCTGCGAATAACCGCGGTTGTTGTTGTAGGACGGCTGCGAACGCTGCGGCGGCTCGTACGAGCGGCCGCTGCTGGAATAACTCGGCCGGTTATTGTTGGAGCTGGGCGTCGATGCCGAAGGACGCGATGATTGGCCGCTGACGGTTCCCATCTGGGAGCCGCCGCGTGCCCATGGCGGACGGTTCGCATCGCTCATGCGCGCTGTTTGCGCAGGCGCAGTCGTCGTTGGTCGGTTGGAGCTTCCGAAACCTGACGGCGCGCGGCCGCGATCCGTTGCATTTCCTTGCGCTTCCCAAGTGTGCGGGCTATTGCCGGCGCGCTGCGAAGTGGCGTTGCCCATGACACTGGCGGAGGCGCGGTTTGAGTTGCTCATCGCCGAAGGCGGCCGATTCTGCGAAAGCTCGCGCTGACGCGGAGTCATCTGCGAAGTAGCCGGCATGTTACCGGAACGGCCGTTCATCGTCGGCGCGTTACCCGGACGATTATTCGTCATAGGTCCGCTGCGCGTTGGCATATTCTGCTGCATGGCCCCGCGCTGATTCATAGCGCTGTTCACAGACGCGTTGCCGGCGCGGCCCGGAGTCAGGCCGGCGCTATTGACGGTATGAACGCGCATTTGGGAAGCCCCTGCCGCCGGTGCAGTGCGCGCGATTACGGCGCGGTTCTGAACCGAAGCCGGAGGCCGGGCGATGTTCGATCGCATATTCACCGAGCCAAGCGCGCTGTGCGGTGTAGGTCTGATCCCAACGGAGTTTGTCACTTGCGCGCCTCGCAGCGAAGCTGCGGTGAGGTGCGTGGCGCCGCGGTTGATGGCTTGACCGTTCATGAAAGCATTACGATTCGCCACGGTCACGGCGTTTACGTTGTGCGCATTCACGTAATTGAAGTTGCGAGTGTTCGTGTTAAAGACATTCGTGTTCCGTATGAACGTATTGCGGGTATTGATGTTTCGAATGTATCCGCCACGGCAGTGGTACCAAGGGTAAAACGGTTCTCCGTAGCCGAGCGGGAACCAGCCGACTCCGAAGCCAAATCCGCCGCCGAAGAAGCCGACAAAGGCAGGTCCGTAAATCGCAGCGCCATAATAGGGGCCCGGACACCATCCCCACCGGCCCCCGAAATAGTTCCAGCGGCCATAGTGGTACGGAGCAAAGCCCCATGGTGAATAGTCAACCCAGGTCCAGCCCCACGGGCCGACCCAGTTCCAATAGCCGTAGCTGTACGGAGCCCAGCCAACCGCGACTTCGCGCGGATACCAAACGTGGCCATACTCCGGCTCATCACGCCAGTCGCCGTAATCGTCGAGATCGCTGTAACCATCCATATCGCGAGAGACATACTTCCGCGAAACGGAGTTGTCTTCTTTCAGGTCGCGTTCCGCGGCCCAGCGGTCCAGACCGTCGGGACCGGGAGCCCTTTCAATGTTGTATTGGACGTTGTCCGTGCCGGTGAATTCGGCGCGCTCGCCGGCATGGACTTCATAGGTCTTGCCGTCGGCGGTGACTTCGCCTTCGCCGCGAATCACGGTCACGCGGGAGGAGTCGCCGGTCTCATCCACGTCAATCCGAAAGGCGCCTGCTTCCTTGACGGTGAATGCCAGATTCGGAGCGTCCACTTCGTAAAGATCGCCCTGGCGAAGTTCGCTGACGCGGAAATTGACGCTGCCTTCGGCGAGGCGCATCTGCGTGATGCCCTGGTCGAGGTTCAGGAAAGACAGCGCGGTCATGCTACCAAGATGAATGGAAGCCACGCCTGCTTGCAATTCAACGCGGGAGTCTTTGTCGGCCCAAATTTTGTCGCCGATGGTCACGGGACGGTTTCTGGCGGCGCTGCCCCAATCGCCCTCTCCACCAGGCTGCAGCGAAACGGAACCGTCCACGTAGCTGATGCGGGCGACGCGCGTAGGCGGATCTTTCTCTTCGTCCGCTCGCGCCTTCGGCGCCGCAAGACTCAAAAGACCGGCGAAACAAAGGAGCATGCTGAGGCTGCTCTTACCGGCAAATGTCATCGTCTTCATGACGAATCCCCTGTCCTCGGACTGGACGTGGGCCGCTTTGGCCGCTCTAATGAGACGTTCTAGCCGATGGGAGCGTAACAGCGAATGACTCCCATCAGGTATAACACCGCAATGGGAAAGAAGTTGCCTTCGGGAAGACGCTGACCCAATATAAGGGGGGCGAAGGGGGCCAGACCCTTTGACGCGAATAACTTGCTTAGAATCTGCACTATAGCAGGCGTAGACCGGCCCCGTCGCTACCTTAGCGCGGAATAGAGGGCCTGCTTCCAGCGATTGATGTCGATGGTCCAGTAGACTTTGGTTTTCTTGCCGCGTTCCAGGACGGGGGCCCAGACGCCTCGATTGCGGTTATTCCCAGCAACGTTGAGGCGGTCCACAACTGTCATTCCCAATGTGAGTTCACTGGAAGTTTCCACGTCCACGTAGTTTTCGCTTTGTTGCGTAGCGATGGTTGGGTCCAAGGCAATGGACATGGCGACGGGATCCGGCAACGAGATTCCGTGTTCGCCGGTCTGCTCGAAGTAGGCTTCCTGGGCTCGGCTATTGCATTCGATGGCGAAGCGCGCTTGCGGCGTACCAAAACCCAGCACATGGTTGATGTCCTCTGGATTCAGGGCGGCCTCGCCGCGGCAAAGATGCCATCCGACCAGTTCCACCGGAAGGCCGCTGCGCAACACAATTCGCGCGGCTTCGGGATCGCACCAGATGTTGTACTCGGCGGCAGGAGTAACATTGCCTTCGCAACACGGCGCGCCGCCCATGACCACGCAGCGGCCGACCTTGGCCGCGATCGCTGGATTGCGTTGCAAAGCCAAAGCAATGTTTGTCAGTGGTCCGAGGGTAACCAGGACCAGGCCGGGATTGGATTCGATGGTCGCGATGATGGCATCGACGGCGTGGAGTTTTTCAGGCGCCTTTTTCGGCGCCGCGTAACCATGGTCTCCCAGGCCATCGCGGCCATGGAACCAGTGGGCGCTTTGGTGCGCGCGATTGAGAGGCTTATCCGCGCCCATGAAAACGGGGACATCCGCGGCGCAAAGCTCCGCGGTGTAGAGCGCGTTGCGCGTGGCTTGCTGAACGGCAACGTTTCCAGCGACGGTGGTGATCGCCAGCACGCGCACCTGGGGAGAGCGCAACGCCATGATCAGGGCCACGGCGTCATCGGAAGCGGTGTCGGTATCAATCAGAAAGAGTGGTTTCACGCGGCGTAGGATAGCAAACCCAGCGCAAGGCCGCGCTCAAAATAACTTGCCCTGACAATCATCTGGAAAATCGGCGCACGCTAAGGGAGATGGGAAGTCCGACACAGAAGATGTGAATGATCACGCCGATGATCATCATCTTCATGGAAAACGGACGCTTGGCGGCAGCCGAAAGTGGTACCACGATGCGGTTCATGAAGAAATAGACGGCCACGCCGTAGAGCGCACCAGAAATGACAGCGTTCTGTAGCAAGAAAGGAATCGCGCGGCTCGCCACAAAAAAGACGGTCGCCGCACCGAACGCGATGACGAAGTGACAAAGAAGGCCCAGCAGTGCCGTTGCGAGTCCGCCGTCGAACGCCTTCGGCCCGAGCAATCCGCTGGCGATTCCTTGTAGGAGGGGCACCGGCTTGGCGCCGTAGAAGCCATAGACGATGAACGCGGCGGTAAGGTCCAGGACGCCGCACGCAAAGCCGGCCCACAGCACGGCAAGCATAGCGTTTGGGTTTTTCTCCAAGGAATCCTCCGTCGGTGCACTCACAAAATCTGCCCGCAACTTACACCACGGACTTCATTTCCCCGACTACGGCTCGTGGCGAATCATTGAGGCGTATCACAAGCGATTTTACGGGCTGTTACATGCGCGATGCGCGGGATGAATGTTGGGCCATCAAAATGAGGGTGGGCCCAACCGCGAAGTTCGTCTCCACGTTTTTTCAGAGATAGCGTAACCCCGGTGAAACCGTCGTTCCAGATTAGGTTAATATCGGTTGACGATTTTGCATTCCAATAGGAAGGTCCTCCCCGACCGGAGGCAGCACCTTTCCTTGCTGGAATTGCGCGCATGAGAAAACTACCTTCTTCAAATCCCTTTGTACCACGTTCGGAGAGTAACCTGATTCGGCTCGGAGGAGTGACGAACTGGTTGTCCCCGCCGAATGACCAGGGCCACCACCGGCCTAGGGTCAATTCATAGCATCCTTCAAAGGATTTGGTCAGCGGAGCGGGTTGAGTTTGTCCGTTAGTTTCGGACTGAAGGACCAATGTAAGAAATATGCCTACAATAAAGCAACGCGCTGGCAGTTGCATAAGTGAGATTATCGACCATCACAAAAAAGGGAGCAATAGGAACACTAGGACAAAACTTCCGTTCGAGTGTGTGGTGAGTTGAGTGATCGCCAGAAGCTTGGCGCCCGATTACACTTGCCAATCATTGTGAAAGGCCTTCGGCTCTGTTCTTGGCGGTCAATCGCTTCACTTATTAGGCGTGCCGGCCGTTGCCGCCGATCTGGTAGCCGACGCCGCGAATCGTTCGAATTAACGCGCGGTCATAGCCGAAATCGACCTTGTGGCGAAGATAGTTGATATACACGTCGACGACGTTCGTCATGGCGTCAGAATTTAGTTTCCAGACCTGCTCGACGATGGCGGTGCGCGAAACCGGCTGGCCCTCGTGGCGCATCAGGAATTCCAGCAAAGCAAATTCCTTGGGGCTGAGCTCGATGCTGCGGCTCCCGCGGCGCACCGTGTGGCTGACGCGGTCAACTTCGAGGTCTGCAATCTGGAGAATCGAGCGAGCGGGCCGGCTTCCCCTGCGCAGCACGGCGCGAATGCGCGCGGCAAGCTCGGCAAAGGCGAACGGTTTTGCGAGGTAATCATCCGCGCCGGCTTCCAGCCCGCGAACGCACTCCTCCAGCATGCTGGAGCCGGTGACAATGACCACGGGCAAATCCGGCCGCTTGGAGCGAATCCCGCGCAGGACGTCCAGCCCGCCGATTCCCGGCAGAGTAAGGTCCAGGAGTACAAGATCGTATGCGGGATCGGAAGCCAGTTGTTCGGCTTCTTTTCCGTTCGAAACGACGTGTACGGCAAATTGCTCTTGCAGCAGCCGCTGGTGCAGAAATTCCGCTAGCGGCGCGTCATCTTCAACGACAAGAATGCGCATCGGCCCACACAAAAAACACCTAGATTTTGGAAGGGGTGGATTGAGTTTGGACGGAGCACGGAAGAGTGTCAAGACAATGCGAGCGCGTGTTAGCGCAAAGAGCATCACCGATGTGCAGCCGGTTCAAATGGAATGCCGGAACACCGCATTTCGTTCCATTGTGGGAAGGAATCCGCCTCTGAAACCATTTTTCAACTTCAACAATCTAGATGCCTCTTCAAACAACTGCACTTGCATGGGTTTCAAGACATAGAAATTCGTCCAAGATGGCCTCCCGCGTGCACTTTATTCCCTTTCTTTGAACAGCACGGCGGGAGTCGTGGGACGCTCGTGATAATTAACGATGCAGAACAGCATCAGACAACCGACCTAATTACTTCGGCTCGTTCCGGCGCTCTGCGGGTGCTGATCGTGGACGACGAAGCTTCCGTCCGAAGAGTCATGGCGGCGGTACTCGCGCAGCTTGGACTTCCCTGCGAGTCAGCGGCTGACGCCGAGGAAGCGCTCCGCGTCCTGGAAACGCACCCGATCGATGCGGTCATTTCCGACCTGCAAATGCCCGGGATGTCCGGACTGGAACTGCTCGCGAGAGTGAAGCAGATCTATCCTCAACTGGTGTTCCTGATGGTCACGGGAGTGGATGACGTCCGAGTAGGCGTACAAGCGATGCAACAGGGCGCGGACGATTACATCGTCAAGCCTCTGCAGGTGGATGGAAATATACTTTTGGCCAGTCTCGTGCGCGCGCGGCGCGTGAAGCGCCTGGAACAGGAAGTCGAAAACTACCGTCACCACCTGGAAGAAATCGTCGCTGAGCAAACCCAGCAACTTCGAGAGGCTTTGCGCCAGATCGAGCGCAGCTATGACCACACGCTCGAAGCCCTGGGCGCGGCCATCGATTTGCGCGATAGCCCAACGGCCGGCCACTCCCGGCGCGTATTCCGCTACTCCGTGGAAATTGCCAAGACCATGGGCGGCCTGGAGGCGCAGATGAGAAATATCGGCATGGGCGCGTGGCTGCACGACATCGGCAAACTGGCCATCTCCGACGGGATTCTTCTCAAGCCCGGAGCACTTACCGATGAGGAACGCCGCGTGATGCAGCAGCACGCGCAGATTGGGTACGACCTGGTAAAAGGCATCCCGTTTCTAGCGGAGGCCGCGGAAATTATCTACGCGCACCACGAACGCTGGGACGGGAGCGGATATCCGAGAGGCTTAAAGACAGAGGAAATCCCCGCAGGCGCGAGAATTTTCGCGGTGGCGGATACGTTTGATGCCATGACCTCCGACCGGCCCTATCGCAGCGCACTTCCATTCAAAGCATCACAAGAAGTGATAGAACGCGGGGCGGGAAAGCAGTACAACCCACAAGCAGCGGAGGCTTTCTTGAGCATTCCTGACGAAATCTGGAATGCTATACGCCGCGAAACAGCTGCCAGTCACGCGTATGGGATGGCAACAGCAAGGGACATTCACACGCTCAACGATATGCTCAAGCCCGTACGATGATTTTTGAGAATGGCCCGGTTCGGTGACTTGCCGTACGCGTGAAGAAGCTATTCCAAGACCCACGGCCCATTTTTTTCGGTGAAGCGGCACCCATAGCGGTAGAGCGGCGCCGCCTTGGCCTCTGCGTGCACAATTTCCGCCTTGCCAACCCGCTCGCCGCCGCGCGAAGTCATGTACACGTCCACGACAGAATGAACGGAAAGCTCCTTGTTGCACGTGCAAAAGAAACCGCTCAGGCTGACGTTTTCTGTTGTCGCGACTTCATCGAAGTCCTTCGCATGCGCATCCTTGCCGCGAAGCTTCAGCAGCACCCGCAATCGCACGCGCACCTCGGTCCGGGAAACGTAGCGGGAAGTCTTAATGATTCCCTTGAGGCACGTTTTGAGAGCGTCAAAGTCCACGGGCTTTTCGAAGTATGCCGCCGCACCCAACTGCTTGCAGTGCTCCTTGGTCTGCGCGCCTCCCTCACCGCTCACAATTACTACCGGAATCGGCTGCGTGCGGCTGAACGATGTGAACGTCTGGCATAGTTCATAACCGGAATACTTCGGCATGCGCAAATCGAGGAGGATGGCGTCGGGGCGGTGCTCGAGCGCGAGAGCCAAACCCTGCTCTGGCTCTCCCGTGTCAATGACTTCGTAGGCGTCGCTGAGTTCCAGGTGCATCAGCCGCCGCAGTGCTTGGTCATCATCAACAACCAGGAGCTTTCCCATTTATCAGCATCTCCTATCGACGAGAAGGGGAACTGCTTCCCACGTGGTCTAAGTCCGCTTTCGAAGCGGGCAGGGCTTTCTTGGCGCCATCCAGAACCTCTCGGACCTTACCTATCAGAACTTCCTCGGTGAACGGTTTATGCAAGAGGTTGGTTCCCTCCTGGAGAACTCCATGCCCCGCGATAAAGCTATCGGTGTAACCGGACATGAAGAGGACTCTCAGTCCAGGCTGGCGCATCGACAATTGCTCGGCCAAAACGCGTCCGTTAATTCCGGGCATCACCACATCCGTGAGCAGCAGGTCGAAACCGCCGGAGTGACCGGCTGCAATCTCTAGAGCTGCTTCTCCGCTGGAAGCGGACAAAACGCGGAAGCCGTTTGATTCCAAAAAAGCTTGCGCCAGTTTCCGAAGAGGATCCGCGTCTTCCACCAGAAGAATCATTTCTGATCCTTGCGGCTTCTCTCGTGCTTCAGCGTTGGGCTTGGCAACGGGATCCTGCTCGGCGTCCAGGTATCTGGGAAGGTAGATCTGAAACGTCGACCCTTTGCCCGGCGCGCTATCTACCCAGATATATCCGTTGCTCTGTTTCACTATTCCATACACAGTTGCCAGACCGAGGCCGGTGCCTTCTCCCACTTTCTTGGTGGTAAAAAACGGCTCGAAAATATGCGCGATGGTTTCGGCGCTCATGCCCGTCCCGGAGTCCGCGATCGCCAGCATCACGTAGCTCCCCACTTTGGAGCCCGGATGATCGCGTGTGAACGCGGGGTCCATTTCCATGTTTGCGGTTTGAATGTGGAGATTCCCACCCGAAGGCATGGCGTCCCTGGCATTCACTGCCAGATTCATGATCACCTGTTCGATCTGGCTCTGGTCCGCTTTGACGTTTCCAAGTTCCGGATTCAGAGACAAGGTGACGTTGATATCCTCGCCTAGAAGACGCGGAAGCATCTTCTCCATGTCCGAAACAAGGGAATTCAAGCTCAAGACGGACGGTGACAAAACCTGCTGTCTGCTGAATGCCAGCAACTGGCGCGTCAGCGAGGCGGCCCGCTGGCCTGCTTTCTCGATTTCGGTGGCAAATTCGTAGGTCGGCTGAGCTTTGTCCAGGGTCTTTTTCAGGACGCCGCTGTATCCAATGATGACTCCCAGCAAATTGTTAAAGTCATGGGCGATTCCGCCCGACAACCTTCCGATGGCCTCCATTTTTTGGGCCATTCGCAGTTGGCGCTCCAGAGTTCGTCTTTCAGTCACGTCTTCCGCGAATACTTCAAAGTAATCGGGACCGCCATCTTTGCCCTCCACGCGGTGGCCCGAGCACCGCACGACGATGGGCTCGCCGCTCCGCTGCTTCCATTCCAGCTCGATGTCGTTCATGACGTTGGACTCAGCCAGGAGCTCGTTCATTCGTTCGTAGTCCGCCGGGTTGCGAAAAACTTGCGTCGCGAGATCGGCCTTGAACAGGTCTTCCACTGTTTCATACCCGAGCATTCTTTGAAGGGCCGGATTCACCTCCAGGAAGTGGCCAGTCATTGTCGCCCGGTAAATTCCGTAAGGCGCTCCCTCTACTAAAGCGCGGAAGCTCCCTTCCGAACGCGATAATGCCTCCTGGGCCTTTTTGCGTTCCGTGATGTCGCGGTTCACAATCAGAAGTTTTTCCGGTTCGCCTCTTTCGTTGCGAATCACGCTGGCAACGGATTCCAGCACCATCCAAACTCCATTCTGATGGCGAAAGCGATATTCCAGAACCGTTCCCGCCCCCGTACGGCGCGCTTCCTCCGCAGCTTTCTTTACCCGCTCGCGGTCATCGGGATGAATTTGTTCAAATCCCGATGACACCTGCAGCTCTTCCGGCGAATACCCAAGTATTCTTTGATACGAGAGGCTGTTGAAAATCCTGCGGCCTTCCAAGTCCACAACGGCAATCATGTCCGCCGCATTCTCGCTGATCAAATGAAAGAGCTCTTCTCGTTCGATCAGCTGCCGGCGTATGCGATGAATTTGCAGGTGTTGATAGATGGTGTAGAGATCGAATAAGAAAACGAGGGCCACGAGACCACGCACGGCCTGCGGAAGAACATAGAGGGCGTGAAAATCACTTGTGGATGACAAATTCGGGAGCAAAAACGAAGCCAACGCGGCAGTAAGCAACAGCGTAATGATAGCCGCCGTTACCCACAGCCACCATTCCCGGCGCTCGATTACGCGAAAGTTTGCTCGGAGGGTCTTGGCCCCGGCGTCTTGAAGATCGGTCGTCGTCTTGCCGTCTTTCATTCTCATGAGCCTTAATTGCGAATTGTCTTGGCTCCCATTTGTGTCGCGAGTCAACAGGATTTGCCGTGAAAAGATGGTGCAAGTTGTGTGCCAAGGCGGAATCCTCTCCGGATTCACCAACACGGCTCTTTCAATTCTCAATTCGTTGATTCTCTTGGTTGTTTGCGATTCGCGCGCTTAGGAACCGGCGCGGCAAAATTGGAGTTTTCTTACCAAAACCGAAATGGGTCAATTCCTGGGTCTCAGAATTTGCAAAGCGTACCAGTTTGGGACAAAGCCGTCATTTTTGAACTTGCCTCTTGCGTGTACTAAATTGACTTCATCACAGATGAGCGTATCTTTATAGAATAAGATTTCCAGCCCATTGGAGGGATTTAATGAACCGCCGTCTTCTTGCTCTACTCTCGGTCTGTGCCTTTTCCATCGGTGCGGTGGTCGTGGGATGCCAAAAAGCGGCCGATCAGCAGTCCAGCCCGGACGCCAGCAACGCTACCCCGTCCGTGACAGAAGCGGCAAAGACCGCCGTGAAAAAGGCCATCGAGCCGAGACCGCTGGTCGTTCCTGCTGACACGATGATCGCGGTTGTTCTGGATCAAACCATTAGCTCAAAAGCCAGCAAACCTGGGGACAAATTTACTGCGACCGTCGAGTCACCTATCGAAGTCGAAGGAAAGGTCGCCATTCCGAAGGGCGCGCGCGCAGAGGGGGTCGTGAGGGACGCAAAGGCCGCCGGCCGTTTCAAGGGCGGCGCCGCGCTGGCTCTCGAGCTTACCAGCGTCGAGGTCAACGGGAAGAATCATGAAATTCAGACCTCTGGGGCAACCATGTCCAGCAAAGGCAAGGGCAAGCGTACCGCAGCTATGGTGGGCGGTGGCGCGGCTGGCGGTGCAGCCATCGGAGCGGTTGCTGGCGGCGGCAAGGGCGCTGCCATCGGCGCGTTAATCGGTGCGGCGGCGGGTACCGGTGGCGCAGGACTGACCGGCAATCGCGACATTACTTTGGCTGCGGAAACTGCACTCGACTTCAAACTGCTGCAGCCTGTAACGATCAGGCAGAAGTAGCTGTTTCCATATCGCTGCAGCGTATCAGCATTGTCGACGACGATTCCTGTCCGCGCGCGCGTTTCTTTGCTTCGGTGTACGCAATTCGCTACGGCGGAACCGCCAAGAGCCCGCGTAACTTCCCCATTTTCGTTGCGTAATACCATTGAGCGGCCCAACCATGCCCACCGCCCCTATGCTCATTCAAGCTGAGAGTGTGTCCCGCGAATATCGGTTGGGCGAAACCGTCATTCGCGCGGTAGACGCCATCTCCCTCCGCATTGAACAAGGTGAGTTCCTCGCCCTGTTGGGTAGCTCTGGCTCCGGCAAGTCAACGCTGTTGAGCATGATGGCCGGCCTTGATCGCCCCACCTCCGGCGCGATCCGCGTGCGAGAGCGCAACCTCGCCGAATTGGAAGGGGACGAACTCGCGCGCTATCGCCGCGAGACCGTCGGCATGGTGTTCCAATCATTCAACCTACTGCCGCGCATGACCCTCGAGGAGAATGTCGAATTGCCTTTGCGCCTCGCCGAAGTGGACCGCAGCGACAGGCAATCCCGCGTTGGCGAAGCGCTTGAGCGTGTGGGGCTTGCCGCGCGAAGGCGGCACCGGCCCAGCGAACTCTCTGGCGGCGAGCAGCAGCGCGGAGCATTGGCGCGCGCGCTCGTGAATCGTCCGGCAATTTTATTTGCAGACGAACCGACAGGAAATCTCGATAGCGTTAACGGCGAGCAAATCCTGCTCTTGCTGAGAGAAATTCAAGACTCTCTCGGAATGACCATCATCATGGTCACGCACGAGCGGCCTCTCGCGGAAAGATTTGCAAATCGTATCGCGCTCCTCTCCGACGGGCGCCTCGTCAGCGACGGAGCGCAACGTTGAAAACGCGAGACCTGAGCGAACTCGCGGTACGCAATTTGCGCGAAGCCGTGCTTCGCAATTCGCTCACGACCCTTGGCGTCGCCGTCGGCGTAGCCTCCCTGGTGGCTATGTTATCGCTCGGTGTCGGGCTCCAAACACTGGCTTCGCAACGCCTCACACGTTCAGGGCTATTTGACGCCGTATTCGTTACTTCGCAGCGCAATTTTCGCGGGCCAAGACAGCCTCCTCCGCCGGATTCCGCGGCAAAACGAGAATCACGCGCCTTGGACGATGATGCGCGCCAGCAACTCAGCAAGCTCTCGAACGTCACGGAGGTCTACCCCCAAATCCGGTTCATCACCGAAGTGCGTTACGCAGGCAAGTCCGAATCGACTTCCGTTCTCGGCTTGCCGGATTCTTCCCGCTCCAGTGGCGCATTTGAAGGCATGACCGGCAAGTATTTTTCATCCCCAACCGCGGAGGAAGCCATTCTCCAAATTGAATTTGCAAGGGTGCTCTCGGACCAGCCGCCCTCGCTGGTAGGAAAAGATTTGACTCTGCGTTATGCGGAACGCGGCGCGCTCTCGAAGGTCGCTGACGACGAAGCTCTCCTCGATGCCATGATGGGCTCCGGCAAGCCGGGTGGCATCTCCATTGTCCCGCGCGAGAAGACCTTGCGCATTGTTGGCATCACCGAGTCCGATCCTTCGGCGGGAATTGGAGGGTTTGGTGGCGCGCGCGTTTATCTCCCTCTTAAAACCGCGGAGCAACTCCATGTTGCTCAGCCGGACGACGTGCAAGCCTTCCTTTCGGGCAATCCCGCGAAGCCCTCTTACATAGCCATGACCGTGCGCGTCCGTTCGCCCAAGGACGTGCCGGAAGTCGAAGCCGCGATCAAGCAATTGGGCTTCGCGACTTTTTCCCTGCTCGACGCTACCAAGAGTCTCCGCCTCGTCTTCACCGTCTTCGATCTCTTCCTCGGCCTCTTCGGAAGCCTCGCGCTCACCGTCGCTTCTCTCGGCATCATCAACACTCTGGTCATGGCCATCCTGGAACGGCGCCGCGAAATCGGCATCCTGAAAGCGCTCGGCGCAACCGACCGCGACGTGCGCAGCCTTTTTTTTGCGGAAGCCGGCGCCATGGGACTCTTCGGCGGGGTTTTTGGTGTCGCGCTCGGCTGGCTGATTGGATCCGCGCTGACTTGGGGCACCACCATTTATCTTCACCGGCAGAACTTGCCCGGCGTAAAAATCTCCTACGTTCCGTGGTGGCTCGCTCTGAGCGCCATCGGATTCGCGATCGTCGTCAGCCTCATCGCCGGACTCTACCCCGCCTCCCGCGCCGCCCGCCTCAATCCCGTCGAAGCCCTCCGCTACGAATGATTCCCGCCACTTCATGATCCTCAAAAACCGCTTTGAAACGGCTTCCCATGTCTGGCTTCGCGTTAACCACGAGTTGACAGTTGAGAGTATCGTGTTCAAGGGGCCGGATAGAAAAATCGCGGCAGCCGCACGTGACCGAGTTCTTTTTAGTGGATTCCGAACGTCGGCCTCGCACTTTCCTTGCAGTTACGACATGGAAATCATCCTATTTGTTTGGACGGGATGAGAGATTGAAGGAACGTTACATCAATCGACTTCCGATCTGTCCTTGACCAAATCCGTCGCCCGTCTTGTCTTATTAATCGACCTAAGTCCATAACTATATGTTTTACTTGACTTTAATAATCTGCCGGTACAATTCGTTTTAGGGAAAAGTGCATTAAGAGCGCGGGAGTTTACTCCCGCTTTTTCTTCTTCTGGGCGACTGCTCCCGGTCCTTACTAGCCAAAACAACCCGTCACTTTTCGAGCAAGCTTTGATGGTTTTTCCTCAATTCTCTCGGCCCAGGACACTGTCGTCTCCGCCAATTCCCGCAACACGTCCGCATCGCTCCTTCCCGACTTCTTCAGCACATGAAACGAATGATCCGCCGTTTCAATGATGTGCAAAGTAGCTCGCAACCCTAGCTTTGCGCACACCGGACGCAACAACTTGAGGTCCGCGAGCTCGTCCCGCGTCCCTTGCAAAAACAGCATCGGCACTGCGACCTTCGCAAGATGCTCCGCTCGTTTCGTTCCCGGCTGCTTCGGAGGATGCAGCGGAAAGCCAAAGAACACCAATCCTCGCACTCCGTCCAGTGGCCCCTCCGCCGCTGCCTGCGAAGTCATTCGTCCTCCCATGGACTTGCCTCCCGCCAACAACGGCAATCCAGGAACCGCCTCTGCCGCCGCTTGTACTGCAGCCCTCACCACTGCTGTCAAAATCGCTGGCCTGTCTGGAACCCTTCGCCGTTCCTCCATGTACGGAAACTGATACCGCAATGTCGCCACGCCCACGCTCGCCAACTCCTCCGCCAGCTTCGCGAGGAACGGATGACTCATCCCCGCCCCAGCTCCGTGCGCCAGCGCCAGCAGCCACCGAGCCTTCGCCGGTCGCAACAGCAGCGCAGACACCTCGCCCGCGCCCTCCACCGCAAATCGCAAATCTTCAACGGAATCCATTTCGTCGCGATTCTAGCAGAACCTTCCTCCCGTCACTTTTCGTTTGACTTTTTTTACCTCTCTGATATACTAATTGGCAGGTAAATCTGCATCACATTCTGGGTTCCAACAATTCCGCCTGTAGGCAACGGCCCGATAAACCATTTAGAATCAACACTTACAGACATGCCCGCAAGTGTTGATTCTAAACCACTTAGGTAGGCTCTAAGCCCTTTAGATGCAGCACTTACAAGAATACGGGGGGAGGCCCTTGGTAGCAAGCCACTCTTGGCCGTGGTCTTTCTGACCACCAGCCCTAACGGCTCGGGCAGTCACCGGTCGCCGCTTTTCCATAACCCAGCCGCCGCGCGCAGTCTCGAAGAATCTCCGCCTCCCACCTCGGCCGCCTCGGATTCTTCGGATGCGGCAGATCAGAAGGAATTCTCCTAACGAGGTGCAAAAACACCGCTGCGGAATGTTTGTACGCCGGAACCGGCTCGCGAAACGCCACGTTTCCCAAATATTGCAGAGCATCCGACAAAGCGTAATACGCCGGATCACGCTTCTCCCAAAGGCGGTCGCGCTCCGCAAATTTCTCAGGAGCAAATGTTGCAAGGCCCAGCAAATAGTCCGATCCGTACTCGATCATGTTGATGCCCAGGTCGTTTCCTGTGTAAATCCGGAAATCCGGCCGGTGCGCGTCGCGAAGCGCCAGCCGCTCCAATTCCATCAGCCGGTCGAGCGAAGAATGTTTCATTCCCTTGATCACGGAAATATCCATCAATCGGCGGAAAGTTTCTTCATCAAAAATCTCCCCGTTCGGCGCGAACATTTGTCCCAGCTCAAACGCCAGCACATGTGCGTATCCTTTGCACACGGCCGCATAAGCTGCCGCTTTTTCCGCCGGAGATTTTCCATGCAGCCGGCTTGTCTGAAACAAAATCGGAATTCCGCCGTGCGCAACGATAGCGTCTATCTGTTTTCGATAGAGAGCGACGACATCACCGTCTTGCCCTTCGACGTACGCGCCGCCAACAAATGGCGCATCTTTACCAAGCGCCTCTCTGGTCCAGCGCAACACCTCAAGTTTTTCCCCCTCGCTCAAGTAATTCACGTAGCCGGTGTCCATGTTCACGGCGTTCATCAATCCGGCGCGCTGCGTGGCCTGCAAATGTCTTTGAAAAGCCTCGACCGCGATTCGCCCGTCCGCTTCAAACGGCAAGAGCGCCGCCGCAATTCCCTGTACTTTGCGCCGAAGCTTCCGCCGCTCGGCGATGGATTCCATCTTCATCGCCCCGCCTTCGCAACTTTTAATTGCGCCGCCAGCGCGGAACTCTTGTAGTAGCTGTCCAGCGGATAGCAACCCGAAGGCAAACCTTTTCGGGGCGCGGTCGTGCAGTCGCTGAACGTTCTGCAAACTCGTTTGTGCTGAATTTCATTCCCTTCTGTCGCATCCCACAAAATCTCGGGATACGCCAGGACCATCCGCCCCAGCCCCGTGAAATCCGCCCACCCCTCGCGCACGGCGGCTTGCGCCACGTGCGGCAGAAAATCCTGCAGATAGCTGTACGCCGTCCCCACAAAAATCAAATTCGGAAATCGCTGCTTCAATTCCCGCGTGACGTTCATCTGTTGCGCCACGCCAAACAGCGGATCTTCGGGTGGCTGATATCCATCCGATGGCGGATACAGCGCCGGCCGCTGAATGTGCGGATTGTAGTAAGGACTCCCGGCCGTGATGTTTACGAGCCGAATGTCCAATTCTTCCAGCAGCGACAAAAACTGAATTGGCTCCGTCAAATCGATCTGCGTGGGGTCGCTCGGATTCACTCCGAATCCCCAGCGATACGGAACCAAATTCTCCCGAACTTCCGGAATTCCCGGACCGAGTTTTCCATTAACTGACAGAGCGGGATCGGGACGAAACGGCACAGAATCAAATGCAGAGAACCGCACGCCGATGCGCATCTTCGGCGCCACGGAACGAATCCCCTGCACGACTTCCCGCAGAAATCGCGTGCGATTCTCGAAACTCCCTCCGTACTTCCCTTCCCGCGTATGTGCGCTCAGAAATTCGTGCCCCAGGTACCCGTGACAATGTTTGACGTCCAAGAAATCGAATTCCAATTCGTAAGCCATTTTTGCCGCGCGATGAAAGTTTTCAATGATCGCTCCGATTTCGCCGTCGGTCAGAATCGGATAGTCAGAAGGCAATCCCAATCTCCGGTCTAGGATCGGGTGATGATAAAGGATGCGCGGTTCCGGCTTGCCGTGCGCGTTCGGCCGGCAGAATCGGCCGGAGTGCGTCAACTGTAATCCGATGAGCAACCCTTCATCGGATCCCGTTGCGCTGCGGTGTTCTTCGATCAGAACTTCTCGCAGCTTCGCGATTCCCTTTCGCGTGTGTTCCGCCGCTACAAGTTGATTCGGATTCGCGCGCCCCTCGTGCGAAACCGCAACCGCTTCCCCGCCCCAGATCAGTTTTCCTCCGCTCTGCCCGAATCGTTTCCAGCGCCGGAGGGTGTGCTCGCTTGGATTTCCATCGGCAGTTCCGTCCCAGCCTTCCATCGGCTGAACGGCAATGCGATTGCCGATTTTGATTTCTCCGTGAATCAGCGGTTTTCTCAACGGTGATTCCGCGCCGCGCACAATTTCGCTGTCGCATGGAATATTCAATCGCAGCGATTGCACGTGCTCCTGAAATCGCGCCACGTCCTTCAAGGCTCCGAGACGCAGAATGGTGTTCGCGCTCATGCGGATTGCTTTCCTCTGGGCAGCATCGCCGCAGACGCCGCGCCCAGCAAACCCATACCGATCAGCGCCAGAAAACCGGCGGAATAACTTCCCGTCGTGTCGCGCAAGCGGCCCACCAGCCACGGCGACAGCGCTTCCGCCACGCTTCCCGCAGTCAAGATGACACCGAGCAGGCGGCCAAGAAGTTGCACGCCAAAAATTTCCGCCGTCATCAACGGAACAATCATATAGTCGCCGCCAAGGCCAATCCCGAACACCGCGGCAAAAACATAGATGGCCCCCGGCGCTCGTCCCGCAAACAGCAGCGGAATCGCCGCTGCAACCAGCATGTAAATCAGCAGCATGACGTATTTCTTGGGAAAGCGATCGGCCAGCCAGCCCATAAGCAAACGTCCAACGATGCTGAAAGCGAGGACCAGCGACAAAATGCGCGCGGCCTGGCCTTGCGCAAAATGCAGATCCAAACTCAAAAAAAGTTTCAAGTTTTGTTGTGCGCCGCTGACTGCAGCAATGGAAAACATGCTGCCGAGCGTCAACAGGAAAAAAGGCAGTGTTGTGAACGCACCTCGCGCTTCTGTGAATCCACCAGGCGCAGCGAGCGCACCGCTCTTTCTTCCGTGCTGCGGTTCTTTCGCGAGCAATGCCGCGGGAAGCGCAATCATCAGAATCAAAAGTCCCAGCGTTCGGAGGGCCGCTTGCCAGCCAAAATGTTGCACGAGAGTGTGCGAAATCCACGGTACGGCCGCGCCGCCCAACCCAATGCCCAGGTACGCGAATCCCATTGCTTTCCCGCGAGACCGTTCGAACCAGCGCGACAATAGCACCTGGCTGGGCAGCGGACCTCCGCAAACGTAACCTAGCGCATTCAGCATGTAGAAAAAATAAAACATCCCCAGCGTCGAGATGCTTCCCAGTCCTACCAAGGCCGCGCCCGCCATCAAAATCCCCGCCACCATAAGCCGCCGCGGCCCGAAGCGATCCACCATCCATCCGGCGAAAAATCCAAACAACGGCCCCACCACGAGTTTGCTCAGCGCGTTTCCCGAAGTGACCTGCCCGCGGGTCCAGCCAAATTGCTGCACCATGAAGTCGTAATAAAACGGAAGGCCCCAGAGGGCCATGCCCACGATGCAAAATAAAGTGGTGAATGCCGCCGCCGTGACTTGCAGTGATTCGCGATTCCATTCCGCGGGCGGGCCGGCGTGGGCGGCAAGGGAATTTGCTGCCCCCCCTGTCTCTTGCATGGGCGGTGTTCGAATCTGCGTGGTCACATGGGTCCCGGTCTGCGTTTCAAATATTGAACGCGAGAATGCAGCTCTTGACAAACTACGGCATGCTAAAGATTCTTGGTCTCGAAGTCGAGGAACATCTGAATTCAATGCCTTCGGATTCGCTAAACGATCCTTTCATCAACGGCAAAAGGAGAAAACCATGAGTGCAACCCGGCGTGAACTATTTTCGATGCTGCCTGCTATGCTCATGCCTTCGATTCTTCAGGAAGCCGGCACTTCTGCGAAAGAAAACGCTATGCCCTCGGCGGTTTATCCGTTCGAAAAGCTGCCGGTTCGCACGCCGAACGGCGCGCAGATTCGCGACGTGCTGAAGGGCAAGCTCGCAACGGGAGAATCGCTGGAGGTTCACGAAACCACGCTGCCGCCCGGCGGCATGCCTCACGCGGCGCATCATCACGTGCATTCGGAGATGTGGCTCGTTCGGGAAGGAACCGTGGAACTCACGATCAACGGCACGAGCTCCCGATTCGGGCCAGGCTCCGTCGGGTTCGTGCATTCAAATGACGAACACGGAATCAAGAATGTCGGTGATACTCCGGCGACTTATTTTGTAGTAGCGATCGGTCCCGGCGCGAGTTAAGCGGCAAGTAGAGCACAAAAAATCGGGGCGCCCTCCTAGAAAAGGCGCCCCGACACTTCATCTTTAGGTTGGGGTCAGAAGAAGATTTTCGCCGCCAATTGCGCGATGCGAGGGTCGGCGCCTTGACCAGCACGGAAAGTACCGAAAGCACCGTTGTTATTCAGCTTGTCAAAAGAGCTGATCTGATCGGTGCCGTTGGCGCTTTCCGGCGCGAAGTTGGGATGGTTGAGAACGTTGAAGTATTCTCCGCGAAGTTGCAGTTTCCAGTGCTCCGTAAAGTTGAAGTACTTGGAAAGCTGGACATCCCAGTTGGAAGTCTTCGGGAGCCGCAGAACGTTCTTCCCGACATTGCCGAAGGTGCCAAAAATCGCGGGGTTGTTGCAGCTTGTAGCGGGGGGCGTACACGCGGTGGTCACTTTGGTCGGCTGAAATGCGGCCGCATTGAGCCAGCTCACGCAAGTTGCCGTGACACCAGCGCAGGAATTCGCACTATAGGGACTGACACCTGAAATAAAGGTGCCGCGGTCCTGACCGATGCCTGTTCCCGAAATCTCCGTTCCCTGCAGCACGGTGATGGGACGGCCGCTGGCCGCGGAGACGATGCCGCCGATTTCGTAGTCACCTAACAGATAGCGAAGCAGCGTGCTGGAACTCTTAACGCGTGGGGAGTGCCAGACATAAGAACCAGTAAAGACATGAGTGTGGTCAAACCCGGATGGGCCGTAGTCCATCTGGTGGCGGCCCGGAGCGTTGAACGGGAGCGTTGAGTAACCGGTATCGAAGCCGGAGACGCCCTCGCCAAAGGGAAGGTCATCCAGACTCTTGGAGTAAGTGTAGTTGGCCAGGACGGTCAGACCGTGTGACATGCGCTTTTCGACGGAGGTCTGAAGCGAATGGTAGCTGGCGTTGATGTCCGTAATGTCGGCCTGGACCGTAGACGAAAACGTGTTGGTTTTGAATTTGCCACCGCTGCCGAGAAATACCGTGCAATTCGCCAAGCCTGTGCCTGCCTTGCCTGGCGAAGAAGTGGAGTTCGGACATCCGGCGATTCCCGCGGGGGTCGCAGGATTGTAGTACTGCGTTTCAAGAAGGTGCAGGCTGCGAGAGCCGACGTATCCAGCGCGAAACAAAATGTTAGAAGGCAACTGGCGCTCCACGGTGAGGTTCCATTCATAAACGGTGGGAACCTTGTAATTCCCGCTGGGGTCGTAGCTGACAGCGATTTCGTTGAACGGCGGAATATACGCGAAGTTTGTGGGCGCCGGGAATGGACTGGGGAACTTCGGGTAGTTGGCTGCTTGCGCTCCGCTACAGTTGAGAGCAGTTTGCGTCGACGCCAATTGGCACAGGGGATCGCTGAAAGAACCGGGACTGGAAGCGGCGGTTGGAGCGCTACTGCCGGCAGTGGAAAGAATGAACTGCGGGCTGAAGGGCCATTCGTCCACAAAGCGGTTGCTGAGCATGCCCATGACGCGCGTGTCGTAGAAGATGCCGGCGCCGCCGCGGAGACTGGTTTTGCCGTCGCCGAGCACATCGTAGGCGAATCCCAAACGAGGAGCGAAGCCGGTCCAACTCGTGTTAAGAGCGTTCTTTGGCATTCCGGGATCGCTGGCAATGCCATTTTGCCCGGAAAAGAAGACGCCCGGAGGCGCGTTGGGATAAACCCGGGAAACGGTGCCGGCAGCCATAGCGGCCAGATTGACCTGGGCCCAACGGTCTCCCGTGTCACTCCAGGGAAACGCAGGTTCGTAGCGCAATCCGAGATTCAGAGTCAATCGGCGGCTGACCCGGTAGTTGTCCTGGACATAGACGCCGATAAAGTTCGCGCGATTGTTCTTGAACTCACCGGCGCCTTGCTGGAGAGCGAAGCCATTGCCGACACCGGCGCCGTCCGAGAGTATGCCGGCGAGGAAAAGCTGGTACGTGGCAAAAGTTGAGCCGCCGAACAAATAGTTGTCTTGGGTGCCGAAGCCGAAAATTCCGGGCTGGTTGAACTGGTTGTCCAGGTCGACCAGACTGCGTTCGATGGAGCCGCCAAAATGAAAGTCGTGTTTGCCCTTCTCCCAACTGACGTCGTTGGCCCAGGTGTAATTATTCCGCGTGAAGAAGGCAGCCGGGTTGTCACCGAACGAGAAACCGCCTTGAACGCCGACGCCCTGAATGGCATTGGGAGTCGGCTGGAACGGAATCGTCACACCGAAGGCTGTGACACTCGCGGCACTCGATCCGGGGCCACGGTGGGAGACTTCGCGCGAATAGCTGAAACGAAAATCATTGATAAGGCGAGGAGAGAAGACATGCGTCTCGTGGGCCAGGAAGTTCTGCGCGGTGATTGCAAAAGTAGCGTCCGTGTAAGAGATGAGCTGCAGAGGATTGAAAACAGGGGCCTTTGTGAAACGATCGAATTCGTAGCGGCCACTCAGCTTATCGTTCTGGCTGAAAGAGTGATCGACGCGGCCGATCGCGGAATCGAAGTTCTCGGTGTCGGGCTTCGAGAAAGGCACGGTCGGGTTTGAGCCGGCAGGAATTGACCCGGCCAGGCTGAATTTTGGAGACGCGAGGGCCGCGCCAGTCGTGGGGTCGATGCCCAGAAGCGTGGCAACTGCGGGATCGATCACGCCCGCGGGCCCTGTTGCAGCCGTAGTCGGAGCGCCGCAAGTCGGACAAGCCGCGCTCTTGGGAGTTAGGAAGCGAGAGATGTCCGTCTGACCGACGACTTTTTGGCTGCCGAGCACGAGATTGCGGAATGCAGTGCGCTGGTAGCCGCCAAAGAAAAAAGTTTTGTCATGCACGATGGGGCCGCCAAGCGTGCCGCCAAACTGATTGCGCTTGACGCGATCGGGAGTGGTGGGCGTGGCAAAGTAGTTCTGCGCGTTGAACACGGGATTGCGAACGAACTCGAAGGCGTCCCCGTGGAAATTGTTGGTGCCGGACTTGGTGATGACGTTAACGACGCCGCCAGCGTTGGAACCGTACTCCGCGCTGTAGTTGCTGGTCTGGACGCTGAATTCCTGCAGGGCGTCGGGGAACGGAAAGGGCTGGTTGACGTTGGTGTATTCGTCGACGTAGTTACCGCCGTCGAGCTGGTAGCTAATCGAATTCTGACGGGTCCCGTTTGCGGAGAAGGTAACAGCACCAGGGAAAGTCTTAGTGGCGCCCTGATCGGCGCCGCCGTTGGGAGAGTTGACCGCTCCGGCAACGAGCAAAGTGAGCTGCGCGGCGTTTCGGCCGTTGAGCGGCAATTCGGAGATGCGCTGCTGCTCGATGACTTGCTTGATCGTTGAAGTGGCCACATCGACTTGCAGGGTGTTACTGGAAACCGTGACGACTTCGGTCGTCATGCCCAGCTTCAGGCCGACATTGACGGTGAGAGTTTGGTCCGCAAGCAGGACAATTCCCGATTCCCTGGCAGTGCTAAACCCGTTTGCTTCGACCGACAGGTCATAAGTTGCGGGCTGAAGAGAAGGGATGACAAAAAGTCCCTCCGTGTCCGAGAGCGCCGAACGCGAAAACCCAGTGCCCACCTGAAGGGCGGTCACTTTGGCATTCGCGACGGACGCGCCCTCAGGGTCGGTAATCCTGCCGGCAATGCTGCCGAGACCCTGCGCATACGAAGAGACCGCAACGAGGAGGAGTGCGAGAAGAACAAACAAGACGTGCTTCTTCATTT
>Ga0207665_10000725_pt1 | contig 22346 bp, 17 predicted proteins | sample LARL112metaG_FD_184351 | JGI IMG/M metagenome (GOLD analysis project Ga0207665, IMG submission 184351) | Corn, switchgrass and miscanthus rhizosphere microbial communities from Kellogg Biological Station, Michigan, USA - LAR L11-2 metaG... | ecosystem: Host-associated > Plants > Roots >...
CGAGCCGGGCCAGCGTGGCGGCGTCGGCGAGATAGGCGCCCTGGCCGCTCTTGAGCACCACCGTGATCTCCTGGCCCGGCTCGTAGCCGCCGGTCCACGGGGTGCCGTCGTGCTCGATACGCACCCGGACCTCACGGTCGATGAACCGGAGCCCGGTGTTGTGGGTCAGCGCGCCGGGCAGCAGGTGCGCCTCGCACAGGATCTGGAACCCGTTGCAGATGCCGAGCACCGGCAGCCCGGCCCGGGCGGCGGGCACCAGGTCAGCCATCACCGGCGCGAACCGGGCGATCGCGCCGCAGCGCAGGTAGTCGCCGTAGGAGAAGCCGCCGGGCAGGATCACCGCGTCGACGCCGCGCAGGCCGCGGTCGCCATGCCAGAGCGGAACCGGCTGCGCCCCGGCCCGGCGGACCGCGCGGGCGGCGTCGCGGTCGTCGAGTGACCCTGGAAAGGTGACGACCCCCACCCTGGCCGTCACGGGCGTCCTCCCACGGGACGCAGGTTACCGGCTCACCGGCACCGGAATGGGTCAGCCGGCGTCGGCGAGTTCGCCGTCTTCGAGTTCGCCGTCCAGGGAGTCCGCGAACGGGGCACCGGGACGCCAGGCCAGGCGCTTGCTCAAGGAGACCACCGTGCGGTGCTCCGGGCCGCTGGTCATGCTGACGTCATCGACGCAGGCCCGCATGATGTCGATCCCCCGTCCCGACTCGGGCAACGCGGCGATGTCCTCCTCGGTCACCGCCTCCCTGGCATGTGCCCCGGGGCCGGAGCCCACCCGGAGCAGCGAGCGGCCGAGAGTCGTGGGGCGCCCGCCGCGGCGCCGGGGGCGCACCGGCGAGGCGTTGCCCGGCCAGGGACGGCGCCGCAGCCCGGGAATCCGGCCGCCGGCAAATCCCTGCCAGGTGTTCTGTACCTCGATACGGCAGCCACGCCGGCCCAGGCTGGCCACCACCTCGTATCGGCGCCCCGGGCCACCGTGGCGCACCACGTTGGTGCAAGCCTCGGTTACCGCGAGTAGCAATTCTGCGAGCCCGTCGTCCTCGGCACCCAAGCCCCGCAAGGCATCACCAAGCATGTGGCGCATCACCGGCACGCTCAGTGCCTCGCGCGGAAACACCAGGCAGAGCTTCACGTCCACGTTAGGCTCCTCGGCACTGGACACCGGCGTATGCTCCTGCCCCCTGGTTACCGTTCGCACGGTCCACGATGGCCACTTTGAGTGCTTTCCCCGCCCGGGCCGGGATAACCGTCGAGTTGAGTGACACCACGGTTAACATGCGTGACGTAGCGCTGGTTTAACATCCCTGGGCTGGGTACGCCAAACTGATGCCTTCACTCCGCGCACGCTGCGATTCACTCCGTGCGCAGCACGAATTCCTCTATCACGGGGTTCGCCAGCAATTCGCCGGCAAGCTCTCCGAGCCTGGTCAGAGCGCTGTCATCGGCCTCGCCGCGCAGTTCCACCTCGAACCGCTTGCCCTGCCGCACGCCCACCACATCGCCGTATCCAAGTCGCTGGCAGGCGCGCGAGATGGCCTCTCCCTGCGGGTCGTGAATCTCGCGCTTCAGCATCACATCGACAATGATTTTCGTCACTTTTCCCAGCCTTTCCTTGCTCCTTGCCTACCGGTCACGCAGCGTACGCGACACGAGGCAGGCCGGTCAGCGTTCATCTGGGGTTAGCCGCATGCCGCGACGTCTGTCACCATGGCCCTAACGGTCCCGGCCCACCAGAGCCGTTACGGACCCCCGCCGGCCGGTCGCGGCGATCCCGCAGCCGGCCCCGATCACAAGGAGTGGCACGTGGCCGTCGATGCTGACGGTGCGGTCACCGCCGCACCGGGATCCGCCAGCCTGGACCGGCAGGCCGGATCGCGCGTGGAAACCATCCAACTGCTCACCCCCGAGGGTGAGCGGCTCGAACATCCCGAATACCCGCTGGAATTGTCCACCGACGACGTGAAGGGCCTGTACCGCGACCTCGTCCTGGTCCGCCGTATCGACACCGAGGCGATCGCGCTGCAGCGCCAGGGCGAGCTTGGCATCTGGGCGTCGCTGCTCGGCCAGGAGGCCGCCCAGGTCGGCTCCGGCCGGGCGCTCGGCCCCCGTGACATGGCCTTCCCCACCTATCGTGAGCACGGGGTGGCCTGGTGCCGGGGTGTCGACCCGATAAAGCTCCTGGAGTTGTACCGCGGCGTCAGCCACGGCGGCTGGGATCCCGCTGAGCACAACTTCCACATCTACACGATCGTGATCGGCGCGCAGACGCTGCACGCCACCGGCTACGCGATGGGGATCCAGCGCGACGGTCTGGTCGGCGAGGACGGCGAGGCGGTCATCGTCTACTTCGGCGACGGCGCCACCAGCCAGGGCGACGTGAACGAGGCATTCGTCTTCGCCTCGGTGTTCAACGCCCCCGTCGTGTTCTTCTGCCAGAACAACCAGTGGGCCATCTCCGAGCCGCTGGAACGGCAGAGCCGCGTCCCGCTGTACCAGCGGGCCAGCGGATTCGGCTTCCCGGGCATCCGGGTGGACGGCAACGACGTGTTCGCCTGCCTGGCCGTCACGCGCAAGGCGATGCAGGCCGCCCGGGAGGGCCAGGGCCCCACGTTGATCGAGGCCTTCACCTACCGGATGGGCGCGCACACCACCACCGACGACCCGACCAGATACCGGCTCGCCACCGAGCTGGAGGCGTGGAAGCTCAAAGACCCCATCGAGCGGGTCAAGGCCTACCTGGTCCGCACCGGCGCCGCCGACGCCGCGTTCTTCGAGGCGATCGAGGCAGAATCCGCGGAGGTGGGCCGCACCGTCCGGCAGGGCTGCCTGTCCATGCCCGACCCGCAGCCACTGGCGATCTTCGAGAACATCTACAGCGAGCCGAACGCGCTGCTTGACGCCGAGCGGGAGCAGTTCGCCGCGTACCTGGACACCTTCGAGGCCGAGGAGGTGGCACGGTGACCGTGCTCACGCTGTCCAAAGCGCTCAACGAGGGCCTCCGCAAATCCCTGGAAGCCGACCCCAAGGTGCTCATCATGGGCGAGGACGTCGGCAAGCTGGGCGGGGTGTTCCGGGTCACCGACGGGCTGCAGAAGGACTTCGGCGAATCCCGCGTGGTGGACACGCCGCTCGCCGAGTCCGGGATCGTCGGCACCGCGATCGGGCTCGCCCTGCGCGGCTACCGCCCGGTGTGCGAGATCCAGTTCGACGGCTTCGTCTTCCCCGCGTTCGACCAGATCGTCAGCCAGCTTGCCAAGCAGCGGCTGCGCTCGCTCGGGCACGTCAAGATGCCCGTGGTGATCCGGATCCCATGCGGTGGCGGGATCGGCGCGGTGGAGCACCACAGCGAATCGCCCGAGGTGTACTTCGTCCACGCGGCCGGCCTGCGGGTGGTCGCCTGCTCCGGCCCGGCGGACGCCTTCACGATGATCCAGCAGTCGATCGCCTCCGACGACCCGGTGATCTTCTTCGAGCCCAAGCGCCGGTACTGGGACAAGGCCGAGGTGGACACCGCCGCGGACCTGTCCGGGGCGGTGCCGCTGACCTCGGCGCGGACCGTGGCCGAGGGCAGCGACGTGACCGTGGTGAGCTACGGGCCGCTGGTGCGGACCTGCCTGGAAGCGGCGGTCGCGGCGCGCGAGGACGGGCGCTCGCTCGACGTGATCGACCTCCGCTCGCTGTCCCCGCTCGACATGGGCAGCGTGGTCGCGTCGGTGCGCAAGACCGGCAGGTGCGTGGTCGTGCACGAGGCCCCGGTCACCGCCGGGCTCGGCGCCGAGATCGCCGCCAGGGTCACCGAGGAGTGCTTCTACCACCTGGAGGCCCCGGTCATGCGGGTCGGCGGGTTCTCCACCCCCTACCCGCCGTCCCGGCTGGAGGAGTACTACCTGCCCGACCTGGACCGGGTGCTCGACGCCGTCGACCGCGTGTCCGCGTTCTGAGACGGGAAGAAAAACATGGCTGACGTGAAGCAGTTCAAGCTGCCGGATGTCGGGGAGGGGCTGACCGAGGCGGACATCGTTTCCTGGAAGGTCAAGCCGGGGGACTCGGTCACCGTCAATCAGGTGATCGTGGAGATCGAGACCGCGAAATCCCTGGTGGAACTGCCTTCTCCGTTTGAGGGGGTGGTTACCGATCTGCTCGTGTCCGAGGGGCAGTCGGTGGACGTGGGGACGCCGATTATTGCGGTCGACGTGTCCGGGGAAACGGATGCGGGGGGGCCTGGGCCGCACGGTGCTGTGACGGCGGGCGTTCAGGATGAGACTGCGGCTCGGGAGCCCGGGATCGAGGGGTCGCCGGCGCCGAAAATCGAGCGGCAGGCCGTGCTGGTGGGGTACGGGGTGAAGCTGGGGACTACCACACGGCGGCCACGTAAGGGGAAGGGGAAAGCGGGAGGTGGGTCCGGGGCTGGACTGCACCCGGCAGAACCCGTCGGTCCGCCGGCTGCTTCGGGGAACGGGGCTTCGGGGCGGACGGGGACGGCCGAGCGGCCGTTGGCTAAGCCGCCGGTTAGGAAGCTGGCCAAGGATCTGGGAGTGGATCTGGCCGCGCTGACCGGGAGCGGGCCCGAGGGGACGATAACCCGGGAGGATGTGCAGGCAGCCGCCGCGGGGCCCGTGGCTGATGTACCGGCCGCCATGTCGGTGCCCATGGTGCCGGCCGGCGGGGAAGAACGCATTCCGATCCGGGGGGTGCGGAAGCATACGGCGCTCGCGGTGTCGTCCAGTGCGTTTACGGCGCCGCACGTGACGGAGTTCCTGCAGATCGATATGACCGAGACCATGTCGGCGGTGCGGCGACTGCGGGAACTGCCCGAGTTCGAGGGATGGCGGCCTTCGCCGCTGCTGCTGGTGGCCAAGGCACTGATGCTGGCCGTGGCGAGGCACCCGATGATCAACTCGTCGTGGGACGAGCAGGCCCAGGAGATCGTGGTCAAGCACTACGTGAACCTGGGCATCGCCGCCGCCACCGACCGGGGCCTGCTCGTGCCCAACATCAAGAACGCGCACACGCTGTCCCTGCCCGGCCTGGCCCGCGCGCTGTCCGAACTGGCCACCACGGCGCGGGAAGGAAAGACCCAGCCCGCCGGCCTGGCCCGCGGCACGATCACGATCACCAACGTGGGCGTGTTCGGCGTTGACACCGGCACGCCGATCCTGACCCCGGGCGAGTCGGCGATCCTCGCGCTCGGCCAGGTCAAGCAGGCACCCTGGGTCCACGAGGGCGCACTAGCCGTGCGTCAGGTGACCACGCTCGCGCTGTCCTTCGACCACCGGATCGTGGACGGCGATCTGGGCTCGGCGGTGCTGCGCGACATCGGCGCGATGCTCACCGACCCGATCCGCATGATCGCCTGGGGCTGATTTCGTGATCCTGAAGGATTCTCCGCGTATGCGCAGGAGAATCCTTCAGGATCACAGCGCCGCTCAGAACGCCTCTTCGGGCAACTCCATCAGGTCCAGGGTGGTGGCCTCGGCGATCTCCCGCTCGACCGCCAGGCGCGGCAGCACGGTCTGCGCGAAGAACCGCGCGGTGGCCAGCTTGCCCTGGTAGAAGGCGCGGTCGGCAGCACTCAGGCGGTCCGCCTGCTCGCCGTCAAGGGCCGCGAGCGCCACCTCCGCCTGGCGGGCCAGCAGCCAGCCGATCATCAGGTCGCCAAGCGCCATCAGCAGGCGAGTGGTGTTGAGCCCGGCCCGGTAGATCTCCTCCGGCCGCTCCAGTGACGAGGCAGCGTACCCGGCCAGCGTGCTGACCAGGCCCTCGACGTCCCCGGCCGCCCGGGCCAGGGCGGTACGCTCCGGCTTGAGCCTGCCGTTGCCCTCCTCGCCGGCCGCGAAGGCGGTGATCTCACCCAGCAGCGCGCGCAGCGCCCTGCCCTCGTTCCGGAGGATCTTGCGGAAGAACAGGTCAAGGCCCTGGATCGCGGTGGTGCCCTCGTACAGGCTGTCGATCTTGGCGTCCCTGATGTACTGCTCGATCGGGTAGTCCTTGAGGAAACCCGACCCGCCGAGGGTCTGCAGCGACAGGGTGAGCATCTCGTAGGCGCGCTCCGAGCCGGTCCCCTTGACGACCGGCAGCAACAGGTCGTTGAGCGCGATCGTGTCCTGGTCCGCCCCGCCGGCTGCGGTCTGGATCTGGATCGCGTCCTGGAGGGCCGCTGCGTAAAGCACCATCGCCCGCATGCCTTCCGCGTAAGCCTTTTGCATCATCAGCATCCGGCGCACGTCGGGGTGGTGGGTGATCGTCACCCGCGGCGCGCTCTTGTCCGCCATCCGAGCGAGGTCGGCGCCCTGCACCCGGGTCTTGGCGTACTCCAGCGCGTTCAGGTACCCGGTGGACAGCGTCGCGATCGCCTTGGTGCCCACCATCATCCGGGCGTGCTCGATGATCAGGAACATCTGCCGGATGCCGTCGTGGGTGTTCCCGACCAGCGTCCCGACCGCTGGCCGGCTGGCGCCGAACGTCAGCTCACAGGTGGTCGAGGCGTGCAGGCCCATCTTTTCCTCTACGCCTGTCACCTCGACGCCGTTCCGTTCGCCCAGCGTGCCGTCGGGGCCGACGAGGAACTTGGGCACCAGGAACATGGACAGCCCCTTGGTGCCCGGGCCGTGCCCCTCGGGACGGGCGAGGACCAGGTGGAAGATGTTCTCCGCCATATCGTGCTCGGCGCAGGTGATGAACCGCTTGACGCCCTCGATGTGCCAGGTGCCGTCCGGTTGCGGGATGGCCTTGGTCCGGCCCGCGCCCACGTCGGAGCCGGCGTCCGGCTCGGTGAGCACCATCGTGGAGGTCCAGCCCCGGTCGATCGCGATCTCGGCGAAGCGCTGCTGCTCCGGGGTCCCCACCAGCCACAGCACCTGGGCCATGGACGGGCCGCTCGCGTACATCCAGACGGCCGGGTTCGCCCCGAGCACCAGTTCCGCCACCGCCCAGTGCAGCGACCGGGGCGCGCCGGTGCCCCCGAGGCCGGGCGGCACGTCCAGCCGCCACCACTGGGCGTCAGTGAACGCACGGTAGGAGCGCTTGAAGGCGTCGGGAATGGTGACCGTGCCGGTGGCCGGGTCGAACACCGGCGGGTTGCGGTCGGCCTCGGCGAAGGAGGCCGCGAGCGGGCCGACGGCCAGCCGGTTCACCTCGGCCAGCACGCTATGCACCGTCTCTTGGTCCAGTTCCTCGTACGGGGGCTTGCCGAGCACGTCCTGCCGCCGCAGCACCTCGAACAGGTTGAACTCGATGTCACGCAGGTTGCTCTTGTAGTGACTCAACTAAGCCCCGCCTCTCGCGCGGGGACCGCCCGGCCCCGTTCCGGTCCGGCAGGTCCTACTGGTCAGTAACTTATTTTATCCTACCAGCCAGTAACGAGATTCGGCGAGGGTGGTTCCGCTGAGCATGGCGCCGTTTTACAGTGAGGCCGGAGCGCGGTTCCGCGAGTGAGGTGTGCGATGACGCTGGCCCTGACCGAAGAGCACCTGGCACTGGCCGAGTCGGTGCGTGGCTGGGCCGGGCACGCCGCCCCTGCCCCCGTGATCAGGTCGGCGGTGGACGCCGGGGACCACGGTGCCGCGCTGTACCGGGACACGCTGCGGCCCGGCCTGGCGGCCCAGGGGCTACTCGGCCTGCACCTGCCGGAGGCACTGGGTGGTCAGGGCGCGGGCCTGCCCGAACTGGCGGTGGCGGCGGAGGAACTTGCCCGGGCGCTGGTACCCGGCGGGTTCCTGCCGACCGTGCTGGCGGGCGCGGTGCTGGCCAGCGCGATCGACGCGGCGGCCGACACCTCTGAGCTGGAGGGCCTGGTCAAGGAGCTTGCGGCGGGCTCGCTGACGGCCGCGGTCGCTCTGGGGCCGGGACTGAGCGCCGCGCCGGGCGACGGCGGCAGCCTGGTGATCGACGGGACCTGCGGGCCGGTGACCGGTGCGGGCCTGGCCGACCTGCTGATCCTGCCCGCCGGGCAGGGCGAGGCGCAGGCCTGGGTGGCGGTGGACGCCGGCGACGTGACACTGACCCCGCTGGACAGCATGGACCTGACCAGGCCGGTGGCCCGGGTGAGCGCCAGCAAGGTGGCGGTGCCGGCCGGGCGGGTGCTCTCCGGGCTCCCCCACGGCCTGGTTCCCGGCCTGGCCGCGACGCTGTTCGCCGCGGAGGCGTGCGGTATCGCCGCCTGGGCGGTGGACACGGCCGCGTCCTACGCCAAGATCCGCCACCAGTTCGGCCGGCCGATCGGCCAGTTCCAGGCGGTCAAGCACCGCTGCGCGTGGATGCTCACCGCCTCCGAGCAGGCCGCCGCGGTGGCCTGGGACGCGGCGCGGGCCTGGGCGGAACCGGCCGGGACTGAGCCGGCCGGGGATGGCGGCCGTGACTTCGCGGCCGGGGCGGCCGCCACCGTCGCCATCGACGCGGCGGTCACCTGCGCGCACGAGTGCATCCAGGTACTCGGCGGGATCGGCTACACCTGGGAGCACGACGCTCACCTGTACTACCGCCGGGCTCTGTCGCTGCGCGCGCTCGCGGGCAGTTCGGCCGCCTGGGCCGGCGAGGTCGCACGGCTCGCCCTCGGCGGCGCCACCCGCTCGCTTGCGGTCGAGCTCCCGGAGGAGGCCGCCGCCGTGCGGGCCGGTGTCAAGACGGAACTCGCGGCCATCGCCGCGGCACCCAAGGCCGAGCAGGCACGGCTGCTGGCAGCGGGCGGCTGGGTCACCCCGCACCTGCCGGCACCGTGGGGCCGGGACGCGAGCCCGCTGGAGCAACTGGTCATCGCCGAGGAACTGCGCGGCGCCGGGCTGCGCCCGCCGGGGCTTGGTATCGGCGCCTGGGTCGTGCCGGCCCTGGTCCAGTACGGGACCACTGAGCAGCAGCAGCGGTTCCTCCCGGACACGCTGTCCGGGGCGACCGTCTGGTGCCAGTTGTTCAGCGAACCAGGTGCGGGCTCCGACCTGGCCAGTCTCAGCACCAGGGCGGTGCAAGTGAAGGGGGAAGGGGAGGCGGGCGGGGGGGGATGGCGGCTATCGGGGCAGAAGGTGTGGACGTCGCTGGCCAAGCACGCCGCCTGGGCGATCTGCATCGCCCGCACCGACCCGGACGCGCCCCGCCACGACGGGATCAGCTACTTCCTGGTGGACATGGCCTCGCCGGGGATCACCGTCCGCCCGCTGAAGGAGATGACCGGGGACTCGCTGTTCAACGAGGTCTTCATCGACGACGTGTTCGTGCCCGACGACCTGGTCGTCGGCGAGGTCAACGGCGGCTGGAAGGTGGCCCGCACCACGCTGGCCAACGAGCGGGTGTCGCTGTCGCAGTCGTGGACGTTCGGCTGCGGCGCCGCGGACCTGCTCGAGGTCGTGGCCGGGCTGCCCGGGTCCCCCGATGCGGCGCTGCTGGAGCGCACCGGGCACCTGGTCAGCGAGGGGCACGCGATCGACCTGCTCGGCGTTCGGGCCACGCTCAAGCGGCTGTCCGGCACCGAGCCCGGCGCCACCGGCAGCGTCCGCAAGGTCCTCGGTATGCGTTACGCGCAGCGGATCGCCGAGGAATGCTGGGCCCTGTCCGGCGCGGAGGGCGCCGTCTACGGCACCCGGTGGTCCCGGGCCGTTCTGTTCAGCCGGGCACTGACGATTGGGGGCGGCACCACCGACGTCCAGCTCAACATCATCGGCGAACGGCTACTCGGCCTGCCCCGCGACCCCGCCCCCGGCGGCTGACCCCTCTGCCCAGCCCGGCACCCGGGCGGGGCGAACGCAACCAATCTGACCAAATCGCCATCAGTCGGAAGATCGTTGTCTTAGGGTCGCCTTACATCCGACATCTGGCCATCGGCCGATACTGGGGGGTTTCCAGCTCTTTGTCTGCCGACGTCGTGACAAAGAGCGTTGCCTTCCCGCCTGGCGTGGGGCACGTGTCGCGTGCCTGGAGGGGAATCCGATGACATCGCTTGGAAAATGGGCCGTTCCCGCGCGCGTCCGCACCGCCGCGCTGGTCCATCACCCCGCCGCCGCGGCGCCAGTACATCACCCCGCCACCCCACCCCGCAGGGGGGCGCGCAGGTCATTCTCGGTCCTGCTGGTGACGGCCATGACCGCCGCCGGGCTGACCGCGGTCGCCGCGGCCGGGCCGGCCGGCGCGGCGGCCACCCACCCGGCCGCTCATGCGGCCACGAGTTCCGGGCCGGCCGGCGACGAGACCACCGGCTCGCAGAACAACCTGCGCGACGGGTGGGATCCGAACGAGCCCACGCTGACCCAGGCCGCGGTGGGCGGCGGGCAGTTCGGCCAGGTCTTCAACACCGCGGTCAACGGACAGGTGTACGCGCAGCCACTGGTCGTCGGCAACACCGTGATCGTGGCGACCGAGAACGACTGGGTCTACGGGCTGAACGCCACGACCGGCGCGATCGTCTGGAAGACCTCGGTCGGCCAGGCATACACCATCACGTCCTGCGACGACCTCACCCCGAAGATCGGCATCACCTCCACGCCGGTGTACGACCCGAACACCGGCTCGGTGTACGTCATGGCGATGGTCAAGCAGACCAGCGGCTGGCAGTTCCGCCTGATCGGGCTCGACGCCGGCACCGGCGCCATCACGCTGCAGCAGCCGATCACCGGCCACCCCACCAACGACAGCCACATCTCCTTCCATCCCATCCCCCAGGACCAGCGGACCGCGCTGCTGCTGGTGAACGGCTGGGTGTACGCGGCGTTCGCGTCGCACTGCGACCACACCCCCTACGCCGGCTATGTGTCCGGCGTGGACGTGGAGACGACGCCAGTCAAGACCACGCTGTGGACCGACGAGGCCGGGGTCAGCGAGGACCAGGCCGGCATCTGGCAGAGCCAGGGCGGGCTGGTGTCCGACGGGGCCGGGCGGATCTTCTTCACCTCCGGCAACGGCATCTCCCCCGCCAAGGGCCCGGGCAACAAGCCCCCGGGCCAGCTTGCCGAGTCCACGGTCCGGCTGGCACCGAACCCGACCACGGGGGCGCTGACCGCGAAGGACTTCTTCAGCCCGGCGAACGCGCCCAAGCTCGACGCGGGCGACAAGGACTTCGGTTCCGGCGGTCCGGTCGGGCTGCCGTTCGGCACGACGACCTTCCCGCACATCGTCGCCCAGGCCGGCAAGTACGGACGGCTGTACCTGCTCAACCGGAACAATCTCGGCGGCCGCCAGCAGAACTCCGTCGGCGGGGACGAGGACCTGTTCGAGATCGGCCACCTTGCCGGGCTGTTCGGAAGCCCCGGCGTCTTCGGCGACACGACGACGCTGACCGCCGGCAACGCCGCCAAGGCCAACGACTACCTCTATTACGTCGGCAACAACGACTACCTGCGCGCCTTCAAGGTCGGGGTCAACGGCAGCGATAAGCCGACCCTGACCGACCAGGCCAACAGCACCTTCCGCTTCGGGTTCGGCTCCGGCTCCCCCGTGGTGACCTCGAACGGCACCGACGCCAACTCCGGGATCATCTGGGTGGTCGACAGCCCCAACGGGGGGGCCGGCACGAACGCCTGGCTCGGCGCGTTCGACGCGACGCCGCAGCCCAAGGCGGGCGGCGGCACCAAGATGCACGAGATCTGGTCGGGCACGATCGGCACCGCGGTCAAGTTCACGACCGCGGCCACCGCCAACGGCATGGTGTACGTGGGCACCAGGGACGGCAACGTCTACGGGTTCGGCATCACCAGCGGCGCGGCGCTGAAGAGCAGCGGGACGGCCGCGTTCGCCGACACCCCGGTGCACTCGGCCACCACCGCCGCGGCCACCGTCACCGCGACCAGAACCGTGACGGTGACCGGCGCCGGTGTGCGCGCGATGACCGACCCGGATCCGTTCACGATCGGCCGGGTGACCGTGACCCGCGTTGGCGGCGGCGCGGCCACGGCGAAGTTCCCGGTCACCCTGCACAAGGGCGACGTGCTGCGGGCCCGGGTGAAGTTCGCACCGGGCGCGGTGGGCGGCACCACCGGCGCGGTCGCCTTCACCACCAGCGCCGGCCCGGCCGGCAAGGTCTCCGTGCCCCTCGTCGCCGACGGTACCCAGGCGGGGCTGTTCGCCACCTACCCCAGCCTCTCGTTCGTGCTGAACACCAACGACGGCGTGATCTCGAACGTCCCGCTCGCGATCAACGTGTGGGCGGAAACCAGCATCGTCAACGGCAGCGACACCCCGCTGCGGGTAACCGCGGTCACGGCGCCCACCGGCCAGTACACGATCGCCGGGCTGCCCAAGCCGGGCGCCGTCATCAAGCCGGGCCAGGCGATCCCGGTTCAGGGCGAGTTCACCCCGACCAAGCTCGGCGCCGCCAACACCTCGTTCACCATCACGACCAACAAGGGCCAGCACCTCACCGTGACGCTGTCCGGCACCGGCATCAAGCCGATCATCAAGTTCGCCTCGGTGCCGGCGCAGGTGAACTTCGGGTCCGTCCAGGTGGGCCACACCAAGAAGATCTGGGTCGACATCACCAACGAGGGCAACCAGTCCGCGCTGATGTCGGGCGGGGCCACCCAGGGTGCGCCGTTCCATGCGCAGCTCAACATCACCAAGGGCCTGCCGGTGAGCTCGACCAACGACCTGACGGTCCCGATCCTGTTCACGCCGCACAAGGCGGGCCCGTTCCACGGGCTGTACAAGGTCACCTGGCGGGACGTCTGGGGCAGCCACTCGCTGGAGGTCCCGATCACCGGCACCGGCGTCGGGTGATCCGGCCCGGGTCCACCGTCCTCCTGGCCAGCCGCTTACCAGATCTTTCGCAAGCTGTCACTTCAGGTATGACAATCGGTTACATCCTGATAACGACAGTTTTAATTTCTTTACCAGATGTCATCATGGCAGAAGGGGCGCAGCCTTCCCGCTGGGCGTGGCGTACTCGTTGCCTGCCTGCATAGGGGATTCCGATGACATCGCTCGGGAAATCAGTTATTTGCGCGTGCGCCCACACCGTGCTGGGCGCACGCAAGTCGTTCTCGGTCCTGGCGATCACGGCCGTCGCCGCCGCCGGGCTCACCGCGGTCGCCGGGACGGGCACCGCAGGCGCGGCAGCCACCCACGCCGGCCGGCATCATCACGCGGCACCAGTGGCACCCGGGTCCGGGCCGGCAGGCGACGAAACCACGGTCTCGCAGAACGACCTGCGCGACGGCTGGGACCCCAACGAGCCGACGCTGACCCCGGCCGCGCTGCAGAACGGGTCCTTCGGCCAGATCTTCAAGACCGCCGTCAACGGCCAGGTGTGGGCGCAGCCACTGGTCATCGGTAACACCCTGGTCGTGGCCACCGAGAACGACTGGGTGTACGGGCTGGACGCGACGACCGGCGCGGTGCTGTGGAAGACCTCGCTGGGCACGCCGTACCACATCACCAACTGCATCGACCTCACCCCCAACATCGGGGTCACCTCCACCGGGGTCTACGACCCCTCGACCAACACCGTGTACGAGATGGGCCTGGTCCACGAGATCAGCTGGCAATGGCACCTGTTCGGGCTGAACGTCAGCACCGGGGCGATCACGTTCAAGCAGCGGATCGTCGGCCACCCGACCAACGACTCGCACCTGTCGTTCAGCGCGCTGCCCGAGGGCCAGCGGGCCGGGCTGCTGCTGATGAACGGGTGGGTGTACGCGACGTTCGCCTCGCACTGTGACAACGGGTCCTACAACGGCTACGTGACCGGCGTGAACACCGCCACGAACGCCACGACCCTCTGGGCGGACGAGTCCGGGGTCAGCAACGAGAAGGGCGGCATCTGGCAGAGCGGCGGCGGGGTCATGTCCGACGGGTCCGGGCGGATCATCGTCACCTCCGGGAACGGCATCTCCCCGCCGAAGGGCCCGGGCAGCAACCCGCCTGGCCAGCTTGCCGAGTCCGTGATCAGGCTGTCCCCGAACGCCACGACCGGGGTGCTGACACCCCAGGACTTCTTCAGCCCCGCCAACGCACCCTCGCTCGACTCCAGCGACTCCGACTTCGGATCCGGCGGCCCGACCGGGGCACCGTTCGGCACCAGCACCTACCCGGACATCATGATGCAGGCGGGCAAGGGCCAGGCGCTCTACCTGCTGAACCGGGACAACCTGGGCGGCCGGACGAGCTCCGACAGCGGCGCGCTCGCAAAGATCAGCCCCATCGCCAAGCAGTGGAACCATCCCGCGTTCTTTGCCGACACCCCGACGCTCACCACCGCTAACGCACCCAGTGCCAACGACTACATGATCTACGTCGGCCGCACCGACTACATGCGCGAGTACAAGGTGGGGGTCAGCAGCAGCGGCAAGCCCACCCTGACCGACGTGAACAACGGCACGTTCATCCTCGGCTACACCTCCGGCGCCCCGGCGATCACCTCCAACGGCACCGACCCGAGCACCGGGATCATCTGGGAGGAGCACCACGGCGACGCCACCGGAGCCAACGGCTTCCTCGGCGCATGGAAACTGCTCGGCGTGCCGCGCTCGGGCGGCGGGACGAAGCTCAGCGAGATCTGGGCCGCGCCGATCGGGACGGGTGCCAAGTTCACCCAGCTCGCCACGAACAACGGCATGGTGTACCTGGGCACCAGGGACGGCAACGTCTACGGGTTCGGCATCACCGGCGGCGCGGCGTTGACCCGGAGCGGGACCGCTCAGTTCAGCGACACCGCGGTCGGCGCGTCGGCCGTCAAGCATGTCGCGCTCACCGCCACCAAGACGGTCACCGTGACCGGTGCCACGCTCAGCGCGGCCAGCAGCCCGGCACCGTTCACCCTGAGCCGGATCACTCTGACCCATCCGGGCGGCACGCCCGCCCGCGTGACGTTCCCGGTCACGTTGCATAAGGGTGACGTGCTCCGCGCCGCGGTGAAGTTCGCGCCGGGGACGGTCGGCGGTGCCGAGGGCACGGTGTCGTTCACCACCGCCGGATCGGCGGCCCCGGTCTCCGTCCCCCTGGTCGGCAACGGAACCCAGACCGGGCTGTTCGCGACCAATCCCGCTATAACGTTCAACATCATTGAGAAGGACGGCGAGCTGATCCTCAACGTGCCCGTCGGGATCTCCGACCCGCAGATGACCGACATCGTCAACAACGGTGACAAGGCGGTGACGGTCAAGTCGGTCACCCCACCGACGGGCACCTACCGGGCGATCGGCCTGCCCAAGGTGGGCACGGTCATCAAGCCGGGTGAGGCCATCCCGGTGGGTGTCGTCTTCACACCACAGCACAACGCGACCACCAACGGCTCGTTCACGATCACCCCCAGCCAGGGAACCAGCGTCACGGTCAGCCTGACCGGCACCGGCCTGGCGCCGTTCACCAAGTTCACGGCCTCCCCGAGCGTCGTGCACTTCGGGTCCGTGCCGGTGGGCCACACCGCCACGAGAATGATCGAGGTCATCAACAAGGGCAACCAGCCCTCCCTGATGGGACGCACCGGGCTCCCGGGCGGCCCGTTCGGCGCACCGCTGCGCGCCGCCGACGGCCTGCCCTTCAACCAGGACTACAACCTGGAGCTTCCGGTGACGTTCCACCCGACCAAGGCCGGGGCCTTCCACGGGACCTACAAGGTCACCTGGACCGACCGCTTCGGCCGGCACTCGCTGAACGTGCCGATCACCGGGACCGGCGTGGGGTAACCGGCTCGGCACCCGGGGGGCGCTCCCCGGGCTAGCACCGGCACGGCAACGGGGGGATGGCCCGCCTCAGGCGCGGGCGATCCCCCCGTTGCGTGACGCCAGGTCAGGCCGGAGCGGACCCGTTGCTGTCACCAAGACCCTGGTCGGCCTCCTGCTGCTGCAGGGCGGTCACCAGCCGCTCGATCTTGTCGGCGGTGTCCGTCCCGCCCCGGCCGGTCCGCTCGGCGTAGACGGCCGCGCCGAGGTCACGGAACATGGCATCGGCGCGGCGTTTCGCCTGGGCCTGGTCCAGCTTGGCCTTGCCCTGCTGGGCCGCCTCCTGCGTCGCCTGGCTGGCCCGTTGCGCGGCGATCGCCGCCTGCTCCTTCACCCGGTCCATGAGTCCCATGGCTGTCTCTCCGTTCTGCGCTGCTAACCCCATTCTCTACCTGCCACTTGCGCCTCCCGGCAACTACCACCGGGAGCGGGTTCGGCCGGAAATATCACCTTTGACCCGGTCGAGGGGCCAGTTACACTTGCAGGGACGAGGCATGAGTGCCAGCGTCGCGGCTTCGGCCGGCTGGCAGGCGAGGAGGCTGCACCCGTGACCCGCCCCGCAGGCGTACCCCGCTGGGTGCCCCTGGTGTGCCGTCGTCACGTTGACCTGCTCCGGGTCTCCAGCGCCATCTGTTCCTTCTGCTGCTGAACCTCAGCTCCCGCTCGCGCCGTGAGTGTCTGCTCGCGTGCGCGGCCCTCCCCTCAGCAGAAGGAAAGGACACATGCCATCCCGGACCCATCGCGGCCAGGGCCAATGGGCCCACGGCCATCTTGAGCCGCTGAACGCGGCCGAGCGGTTCAAGAAAGACGACGACGGGCTCAACGTCCGCCAGCGGATCCTCACCCGCTACGCGCACCAGGGTTTCGACTCGATCGACCCGATCGACCTGCGCGGCAGGTTCCGCTGGTGGGGCCTGTACACCCAGCGCCGCCCGGGGATCGGGGGCGGCAAGACCGGGGCGCTTGAGGACGCCGAGATCGAGGACGCATTCTTCATGATGCGCGTCCGGATCCCCGGCGGGCAGCTTTCCGCGGAGCAGTTGCGCACCGTCGCCGGCATCGGCAAGGAGTACGGGCGCGACCTCGCCGACATCACCGACCGGCAGAACGTCCAGTTCCACTGGATCCGGATCGAGGACGTGCCCGAGATCTGGGACCGCCTCGAAGGCGTGGGCCTGTCCAGCCTCCAGGCCTGTGGCGACGTGCCCCGCAACATCCTGGGCTGCCCGGTCGCCGGGATATGCGCCGACGAGATCACCGACGCCAGCGTGGTACTGCGCGCCACCGAGGCGGTGGCCGCGGGCAATCCCGAGTTCACCAACCTGCCGCGCAAGTACAAGACCGCGATCAGCGGGTGTGCCGCGCAGTGCACCGCGCACGAGATCAACGACATCTCCTTTGTCGGCGTCACCGGCCCCGACGGCATCCCGGGCTTCGACCTGTGGGTGGGCGGCGGCCTGTCCACGAACCCGATGCTCGCCCAGCGCCTCGGCGTGTTCGTGTCACCGGACCGCGTCCCCGAGGTGTGGAGCGGGGTCACCGGCCTCTTCCGCGACTACGGTTACCGCCGGCTGCGCAGCAGGGCGCGGCTGAAGTTCCTGGTCGCCGACTGGGGCGTGGAGCGGTTCCGCGAGGTGCTGGAAAAGGAGTACCTCGGCGGGGCGCTGCCCGACGGGCCCGCGCCGCCCGCGCCGCCGCCGGGCGAGCGGGACCACGTCGGCGTGCACCGGCAGCGGGACGGGCTGTTCTACCTGGGCGTGGCGCCGAACGTGGGCCGCACCTCGGGCACCCAGCTCTGGCAGGTCGCCGACCTGGCCGACGCCTACGGCTCGGGCACGATCCGCACCACCACCACGCAGAAGCTGCTGATCCTGGACGTGCCGGGCGACCGGGTCGCCGAGCTGACCGAGGAACTCGCCGCGCGCGACCTGCAGGTGAACCCGTCGGCGTTCCGCCGCGGCACGATGGCCTGCACCGGCATCGAGTTCTGCAAGCTGGCGATCGTCGAGACCAAGCAGCGTGCGATGGACCTGTACGGCGAACTGGACCGGCGGCTGCCCGGCTTCGACACCCCGATCAGCATCAACATCAACGGCTGCCCCAACTCCTGCGCCCGCTTCCAGATCGCCGACATCGGGCTCAAGGGCTCCATCGTGGACGGCGGCGAGGGCTTCCAGGTGCACCTGGGGGGATCGCTCGGCGCGGACCCGGCGTTCGGCCGGAAGCTGCGCGGCCTGAAGGTGACCGCCGACGCGCTGCCCGACTACGTGGAGCGGGTGCTGCGCAACTACCTCGCCGACCGCACCGAGGGCGAGCAGTTCTCCACCTGGGCCCGCCGCGCCGACGAGGGATTCCTGCAATGAGCGACAGCGGTGGCGAACGCCAGGTGCCGTTCTACTGCCCGTACTGCGGGGACACCGACCTGCGGCCGGACGCGCCCGAGGGCGGCTCGTGGCGGTGTGCCTCCTGCGCCCGGGCGTTCCAGTTGAAGTTCACCGGCGTGGTGCCAGCGGGGCAGGGTTCGTCATGAGCCCCGTGCTGCTGGCTGTCGCACATGGCAGCCGGGATCCGGCCGCGCAGGACTGCGTCCTGGCCCTCACCCGCCGGGTGGCCACGCTGTCGGCCGGGACACAGGTCGCCACGGCCTTCGTTCAGAATGCAGCGCCGTCACTGGCGGAAGGCCTGCACGATGCGGTGGCGCGCGCCGGCGCGGACGGGGTGGTCGTGGTACCGCTGCTGCTTTCCAGCGGGTATCACCTGAGCTCCGACATCGCCGGGGCGGCCCGCGCCGCCGGGGTGCGGCTGGCGGTCCCGCTCGGGCCCGGCCCGCGGCTGGTGCGCCCGCTGGCGGACCGGCTGGCCGAGGCCGGGGTGCCGGGGCAGGTCCCGGTCGTGCTCGCGGCCGCCGGGTCGCGCGACCCGCGGGCGCTGGCCGACATCAGGCGGCAGGCGGCAATGCTGGCGGTGCACCGGCATGCCCCGGTGGTCGCCGCGTTCGCGTCGGCCGCCCGCCCGACGGTCGACGAGGCGGTGTCGTTCCTGGCCAGCCTGACCGGTCAGCCGGTCGCGGTGGCTAGCTACCTGCTGGCGCCCGGCCTGTTCCACGACCGGCTCCGGCTCAGTACGGGCCGCTGGGTCAGCGCGCCGATCGGCGATCACCCGGTGGCCGCGGAACTCGTGCTTGACTCCTTCCGTGCCGCGGCGGGCCGGAACGAAGCACCCGCCGCCGCGTGACGTCCCCGTGCGGCGCCCGGACCCGGCCGGGCGCCGCACGGAGGATGGCACACTGGATGGACGGGGGTGTTCATGGAGATCGACGAGCGGGTGCGAGAGGCGCACCTCAGCCATTTCTGTCCCGGGGGCGCCAGCTTCCCGGTGACCGACTCCCGCCCCATCGGGCTCGGTCCGGGGCGGGCCGCCCCGGACCGGGCGCTGAACGGCACGTCCGCACGGGCCGCCGGGAGCAACTGCGGTCGCTGCGGCCAGCCGATCACGGCCGGCCAGGATGCCCGGCGGCAGGCCAGCGGCACCTGGGTGCACGAGAACTGCCCTGCCTGACCGCGCCCGCAGCCGTCGCGCCGCGCAGGTTCCCCAGGCACGGTTATCCCTTTGCCAGGGGCAGCGGTGCCCGCCCAGAATCGATCTCATGACCTCGCCGTACTGGCCGCTCACGGGCCTGCGGCTGCGCACGCCGCGGCTGGAGTTGCGCTGGCCCAGCCTGGAGGACCTCGACGAACTCGTCGCGCTCGCGGCGGCGGGTGTGCACGACCCGCAGGTCCAGCCGTTCAGCGCCGCGTGGACCGACGTGGCCACCGCCGAACTGCCCGCCAGGTCGCTGCGCTTTTTCTGGTCGCAGTGGGCCTCCTGGGAGCCGGACAACTGGGAACTCAGTTTCGTGATCGTGCACCGGGGCGACATCGTCGGCGTCCAGGCGCTGAAGGCGGCCGACTTCGCGATCCTGCGCGAGGTGCACACCGGCTCCTGGATCGGCCGCCATTACCAGGGGCGCGGCATCGGCACGGAGATGCGGGCGGCCGTGCTCTCGCTGGCGTTCGACGACCTGCACGCGCAGTACGCCAGGTCCACCGCGCACAGCGACAACGCGGCCTCGCTCGGCGTGTCACGCAAGCTCGGTTACGTCGACGATGGCATCGAGCATTTTGTGGTCCGGGGCCGGGCCACCAACGCGCAGCGGTTCCTGCTCGACCGGGCGACCTGGCAGGCCCGCCGGCCGTTGCGGGTGCGGGTGTCCGGGCTGGAGCCGTGCCTGCCCTGGTTCGGCCTGGACCGGGCCCCGGTGGCTGCCGAGGAAGCGCCGGCCACCCGGTAACGAGACGCCTGGTCAACCCGTGGGTTGACCCGGCTGTCAACCCGGAGTCCCACCCGTGGGCCGACGCCCTGCCACCGGGCCGCGGGGCACGCTGGCGGCATGAATAACACCAGCATGTACGTGATCAACGCAGTCCTCGTGCTCATGGTCATCCGCCAGATCCGTGAGCACCCGCTCGACCTCCGCTCGATGGCCGGCCCGGTGCTGGCCGTCGGGGCCGCCGCCGCGCTGTTCCTGCACTCGGTACCCGTTGCTGGCAACGACTTCGTCCTGGAACTGGCCTGTGTCGCGGCGGGCGCGACGATGGGCGCCGTGGCCGGGCTGACCACCAAGCTGCGCCGCGGCGCCGACGGCCGCGCCCTGGGCCGCGCCGGGTGGCTGGCCGCCAGCCTGTGGATCACCGCCGTCGGGGCCAGGATGGCCTTCGCCGTCGCCGCCGGCAACGGCGCGGGCCCGGCGATCGCCCGGTTCAGCGTCGCGCACCAGATCACCGGCGAGGCCGCCTGGGTCGCCGCGCTGATCATGATGGCGCTGGCCGACGTGCTGACCCGCCTGATCGTGATCTACGTCCGCGGCCGCCGCCTGACCGCCGCCTCTGCCCCGGCCCGCCCGGCCGCGCCGGTCGGCGCCAGTGCCTGACCCGCGCGAGCCCGGCTCCGCTCCCGGCCCCGCCACCACGCCTGACCTGGTGTCCCTGCCCGCCGCGCGCCAGACTGTGTCCATGAGGGCACGGCTGGCCGCGGCGGGCCTGATGCATGCCAGCCAGCCATCCGGTCCGCCTGCGCCGGCCGGCACCGAGAACCTCCCCGCGTCGGCCAGGGTGAGCGCGGCCCGCTCGCGCGCCCGCGAGCGGGTGGACCGCCAGCGCCAGGCGCTCCGGCCGCTGGGCTTGGCGCTCGTCGCGATCGTCGTCACGGCCAGCCTGAACAGCCATCCCGCTCCGGGCCTGTCCGGTGCCCGGCTGGGGGTGAGCCTTGCCCTGGCCGGGTTCGCGGCAGCCGTCGCCGTGACGGCCGCCGCCGTTTGGGCCCGGCACGGCTACCCGTACCAGGTCGTGCTGATCGGGTTCATGGGCGGGTGCGGGGTGGCCCTGGCCGCACTGCAGCCGCACGGGCCCGCCGAGATAGCGGCCAGCGTCGCCGTCTGGATCGCCGCGGTGCGGCTTCCGCTGCGGCCGACCATCGCGGCCACCGTGCTGATTACCGGCGCCCTCGCCACCACGATCGCGCTGACCGAGCAGCCCGCGGCGCAGTCCGCGCTCGCCGCGACGCTGCTGTGCCTGCTGCTCGCGGTGACCGGCCAGTTCATCCGGCGCGGGCGGGAGAGCCAGGACCGCACCGAACTGCTGATGGCCCAGTTGCAGGACGCCCGTGAGGCGGAAGCGGCCGCCGCGGCGCTCGCCGAGCGCGGCCGCATCGCCGGTGAACTCCACGACGTGCTCGCGCACGCCCTGTCCGGCCTGGCTATCCAGCTCCAGGGGGCACGCATGCTCGCTGACCGCGAGGCGGCCAGCGACGCGCTGCGCGCCGCGCTGGAACGGTCCGCGGACCTGGCCAGGGAAGGGCTCGCCGACGCACGGCAGGCCGTCGGTGCGCTGCGCGGCGACCGGCTGCCCACGGTGGACCAGGTGGGCGCCCTGGTCGAAGACTTCCGCAGGGACACCGGCGCCGAAGCGACGCTCCGTATCGACGGCACCCCCCGGCCGCTGCCCGCCGACGCGAGCCTGGCGCTGTTCCGCGGTGCCCAGGAAGCCCTCACCAACGTCACCCGCTACGCGCCGGGCACCTCGGTGGACGTGACCGTTCGCTACGCACCCGACCGGACGGTTCTCGCGGTCGAGGATCACGCGCGGCCGCCGGGGCCGGGAACCCGGGGTGTGCCAGGGGCATCCGGCGGCCCCGCTCCCGGGGCGGCGCCTACTCCGGACCCGCTGCTCGCCGAGGCCGGCGGCGGGCACGGGCTCACGGCGATGCGGGAGCGGGCGGCCAGGGCGGGCGGCAGTGCGCGGGCCGGGCCCACCGCCGACGGGTGGCTCGTGGAACTGGAGGTCCCCGGGTGACCGCCGCCCCGCCGGGCCGGATCCGCGTCCTGATCGCCGACGATCAGCGCGTGGTCCGCGACGGGCTGAGCATGCTGGTCTCGCTCATCGACGATGTCGAGATCGTCGGGCTGGCCAGCGACGGGACCGAGGCGGTGCGGCTCGCCGAGGCACACCGGCCCGATGTGATCCTGATGGACCTGCGCATGCCGGGCGTTGACGGCGCCACCGCCACGGCGCAGGTGCGTGAGCGCCTGCCGGGCACCCAGGTGCTGGTGCTGACCACCTACGCGGACGAGGCAGCGATCCTGGCCGCGCTGCGCGCGGGTGCGCTCGGCTACCTCAC
>Ga0207665_10000726_pt1 | contig 22272 bp, 17 predicted proteins | sample LARL112metaG_FD_184351 | JGI IMG/M metagenome (GOLD analysis project Ga0207665, IMG submission 184351) | Corn, switchgrass and miscanthus rhizosphere microbial communities from Kellogg Biological Station, Michigan, USA - LAR L11-2 metaG... | ecosystem: Host-associated > Plants > Roots >...
CCGCCCACCAGGCCAGCGCCGGGTCGGCCTTCTTCTGTGCGTTCCACAGCCGGTGCAACTCAGCCGCCGAATACCACCGGCCCTCCGCCGCATGCCGTTCTCCGCACCGGGCCAGTCCCCAGTTCCAGGCGAACCGCGCTGCCCCCGCGTGCGACCGCAGCGCCCGTTCCTGCTCCGGCGTCGGGTCCAGCGCAAACCGGTACGCCTGCACGACCGCGACCGACCGTCCCTGCCAGGATCCGATCATCGAATTCATGTGCTAATCGTTGCAGCACGGTCTGACATTTTTCTGACACCCCGCCTTGGGTACCGGGCTATCGTCCTCAGTCCGGCCGCCAGTCACCGGGTGCACCTCTCGCCCGATGTACTTCTTCGAGTGCACCGGCGCGTCCCATTGCCACTCAACTGTCAACAGCTGACATCCCCTGGCAGTCGAGCCACCGGAAGCGGTTATCGGCGCACGGCATGGAACCAAGCGCCTGGCGCTGACCCAGGGAGGGAAAGCGAGCAGGCACGTGAGCAGGGTGTACGGCGAGCGGGTTGAGATTACGGCGCGGGACAACAGGCCGCTCAGGTTCGTCTGGCGGGGGCGGCTGTATGGGATCCTCGCGGTGCTCGAGCACTGGGTGGTCAGCAGCCAGTGGTGGCAGCGCAACAACCCCGATACTGGGATGCCGCCCGAACGGGAATTCTGGCGGGTCGAGGCGTCGCCGGGCGGAAATATCCCGCCCGCGGTCTACGAACTCCGCCGCGACGCCGGGACAGGGGACTGGCTGCTCGTCCGGGTCTGGGATTAGGGCGTGTCCAGACGGGCTCTTAACACCGAGGCGTCGTCGGCCGTCCGGGCAAGCGGAAAGGTGAAGATGAGCGGGCCAGCGGAATTCGCCCATCTGCATGTCGCGTCGTCGTATTCGATGCGGTACGGGACGGCCAGCCCGGCCATGCTGGCCGCGCGCGCCAGGGAGTCTGGCATGCCGGCACTCGCGCTTACCGACAGGGACGGGCTGTACGGGGCGGTCAAGCACGCCGCGGCGTGCCGCCAGGCGGAGATCTCCCCGATACTCGGCGTCGACCTGGCGCTGCGCGCGGGAACCCCGGCCGCACGGGGAGGCCGGGAGGCACCGGGAGTCCGGGACGCACAGGGGGGCCGGGAGGCACCGCGAGTATGGGGCGCACCGGGAATCGGGGGCGCACCGGGAATCGGGGGCGCACCGGGAACCGGAGGAGCACCGGAAACCGGGGACGCACCGGGAACCTGGGGCTCCGGTTCCTCGCGCCGGAAGCCGCGAGGCCGCCCGGCCAACCCGGCCACCGTGCCGCCACGGCTGGCGAACGAGACCGCGGCCCGGGTGACGCTGCTCGCCCTCGGCGAGGGCGGCGGACCGAGCGAATCGTCCGCCCCGGGCTGGGCCTCGCTATGCCGCCTGGTCAGCGCCGCGCATCAGTCGGGCGAGCGCGGCGTCCCCGCGATCACCCCGGATCTGGTCGCCGATCACGCCGACGGCCTGGTCGTGCTGCTCGGGCCGGCCAGCGACGTCGGACGGGCGATCGCCGCCCGGCGGCCCGACCGCGCGGCGGCCGCCCTGGCCCGCTGGCGGGAGCGGGCCGAGACCGTGATCGAGATCGTCGATCACCACGGTCCCGGTGACACCGGCAATGCCGCGCGGATGCTGCGGCTCGCCCGCGAGGCCGGTGTCCCCGCGGTGCTGACCAACGCGGTCCGTTACTTCGAGGCCGCCGACGCACCGGTGGCACAGGTGCTCGACGCGGCCCGCCAGCTCGTCCCGCTCGGCCGCCGTCACCTGGCCGGCCACAACGCGCAGGCCTACCTGAAGGACAGCCAGCAGATGGCTCGCGTCGCGGCGCGGATCTGCGGCTCGGGCTCCTGCCCCGGCCTGCGCTCCTGCCCCGGCCGGTGCGGCGACCCGGCCCACCAATTGCTCGCCGACACCGCCGCGCTGGCCCGGCAGTGCTCCCTCAGCCAGGCAGATGACCTGGGCATCGGCCGCATGCACCTGCCCGAGACCGCCGGTGACGCGCTCGCCCAGCTACGGCAGCGATGCCAGGCCGGACTGGCCCGTCGTGGCCTGGATGGCGATCGCGATGCCGCAAGACGCCTCGACTACGAGCTCGGCATCATCGCCCGGGCCGGGCTCGCCTCCTACTTCCTCACCGTGGCCGACGTGGCCGCGCTCATCTCCGGCCGCGGCATCCGCTGCGCGATCCGCGGCTCCGGCGCGGGCTGCCTGGTCAATTACCTGATCGGCATCTCCGGTATCGATCCGCTCGAGCATGACTTGGTCATGGAGCGGTTCCTGTCGGAGGGCCGCAAGGGCCTGCCGGACATCGACCTGGACGTCGAGTCCGCGCGGCGGATCGAGGCGTACCGGGCGATCATCGAGCGCTACGGCGAGGAGCGTTGCGGCTGCGTCTCGATGATGGAGACGTATCGGGCGCGCAGCGCGATCAGGGATGCCGCCGCCGCGCTCGGGCTGCCACCGCACGAGATCGACGCGATCGCCAAGGCCTTCGGCCACATCCGGGCCCGCGGCATCCGCCGGGCGCTGGCCGACCTGCCCGAACTGCGCGCCAGCAACCTCGCGATCCCGCAGCTGACCAGCTTGTTCCGGATCGCCGAACGGCTCGACGGACTGCCCCGGCACATCGCGATGCACCCGTGCGGGGTGGTGCTGTCCAGCGCCACTCTGCTGGATCGCGTCCCGGTCGAGCGGAGCGCCGACGGCCTGCCGCTGTGCCAGTTCGACATGGACGACGTCGAGGCCGCCGGGATGATCAAGCTGGACGTGCTCGGCGTCCGCATGCAGTCGGCCATGGCCTACGCGCTCGGCGAGATCGAGCGGACCCGCGGCGAGCGGGTGGACATCGACGCGATCAGCCAGGACGATAAGCCGACGTTCGAGATGATCAGCTCCGGCCGCACGATCGGCTGCTTCCAGATCGAGTCACCCGGCCAGCGCGAGCTGGTGACCAGGCTGACGCCTCGCGGCATCGGCGATCTGATCGTGGACATATCGCTGTTTCGCCCCGGCCCGGTCAACTCGGACATGATCACTCCCTACCTGGACATCAAGCATCAGCGGCGACCGCCCTGCTACCCGCACGAGGATCTGACGGACCCGCTCGGCGAGACCGGGGGAGTGGTCATCTTCCACGAGCAGGTGCTGCGGGTCATCGACGCGATGACCGGATGCGGGCTTTCCGAGGCCGAACGGCGGCGGCGCCAGCTCTCTGACGAATCCGCCCGGGAGGACGTGCGCACCTGGTTCGGCGGTGCCGCACGGGCGCGTGGATATGACCACGCGATCGTGGCACGGGTGTGGGAGGTGCTGGAGGCGTTCGGCGCGTTCGGCTTCTGCAAGGCGCACGCGGCGGCGTTCGCCATCCCCACCTACCAGTCGGCCTGGCTGAAGCGGCACTACCCGGCCGCGTTCTACGCCGGGGTGCTCACCCACGATCCCGGCATGTACCCCAAGCGAGTGATCACGGGTGATGCCCGGCTGGCCGGGATCCGGCTGCTGCCGGTGGACGTGAACGCCTCCGCGAGCGACTGGCAGGTGGAACCCCCGGAGAGCCTGCGGGTCGGGTTGCGCGAGGTCAAGGGGATCAGCGATGCCGAAGTGACGCGGATCATCGTCGGCCGGCCGTACGCGTCACTGCGGGACTTCTGGCGGCGGGCCCGGGTATCGCGTCCGGTGGCCGAACGGCTGGTGCTGGTGGGAGCGCTCGACTCGCTGTATGCCGGGCCGGGACCGCGGCCGACCCGGCGGGACCTGCTGGCCCGGATCGGCGTGCTCGCCGGGCCCGCGCGCCTGGTTCGCGCCCGCCCGGTGCCCTCGCACGCCGCCCCGGCCATCAGCTCGGGCGGATCGACCGAGCGCGGCCCCGATCAGCCGGCCCTCGCCTCCGATCAGCCAGCCCTCAGGCCCGATCAGCCGGCCCTCGAGTCCGATCAGCCGGCCCTCGCCTCCGATCAGCCGGCCCTCGGGCCCGATCAGCTGGCCCTCGGGCCCGACGCCAGCGGCCGCGGCGACAGCGGCGACGGCCTGGCCCGGATCGTCCAGGTCGGCGAGTTGCCGGAGCTTTCGGCCGCCGAACGCGTCGAGGCCGAGCTGGAGATCCTCGGCATCGACGTCAGCCGCCACGTGATCTCCTTCTACGAGGAGATGCTCCGCGCACTCGGCGTGGTCCGGGCGGAGCACCTGCACCGCTGCCGGTCCGGCACGTCGGTGCTGGTGGCCGGGGTGAAGACCTCGACGCAGACCCCGGCGGTCCGGTCCGGCCAGCGGGTCATCTTCGCCACCCTGGACGACGCGACCGGGCAGATGAACCTGGCGTTCTTCGAGTCGGTGCAGGAGCGCTGCGCGGCCCGGTTGTTCGGCTCGTGGCTGCTGGCGGTGCGCGGCCGGGTCCGCAGGCCGGGCCGGCGGATGGCACCAGCCCAGGAAGGCCGGGCGGTGTCGGTCAACGCGACCGAATGCTGGGACCTGGCCGTTCTGGAGGAAATTCGCCTTTCCCGTGGTATCCGGGCGGTGCGCGCGGCGATGGCCGCCGGCGACGTCCCGGGGCCCGGCATCGCCGCGGCCGCCTGCGACGCCGCCCAGCCCGCCGACCGCGATGCCGCCCGAACCGCCGACCGCAGCCAGCGCGCGAGCGGCGCGGTTGTCTACCCCACCGGTTTCACGCTTTCTCCGTACGCTGAGACCGGCTCATCGGGCGGGGCGATGAAGGACCCGCCGCGCAAGCTCTGGCACGCCAGCCCGGGCAGCTCGGGAGGGTGGATCTCCGGCTAGCCCGGATTGCGGGGTGCCCGGCCGGCCGGGACAATCCTGTTCGTGGCCAGTGTCGTGCGCGCCGGGTCGAGGATCGAGTACGAGGTGACCGGAGACGGACCGCTGGTCCGGGAGTTCCTCGGGCGGCCGCGGCCATGACCGACCCGCCACGCGAGTACCGGCTGTACCGGGACCTGGCCGGCTGGTGGCCGCTGATCTCGCCGGTCGAGCACTACGCGGAGGAGGCGGCCTGGCTGACCGCGGTGCTCGACTCGGCACCGACCCCGGTGCGCCAGGTGCTGGACCTGGGCAGCGGCGGCGGCCATCTCGCGGTGCACCTCAAGGGGCGGTTCGCGCTGACGCTCGTCGACCGGTCCAAGGAGATGCTCGCGGTGTCGCGCCTACTCAACCCCGAGTGCGTCCACCGCCAGGGCGACATGCGGACGATCCGGCTCGGCCGCGTCTTCGACGCGGTCTTGGTCCACGACGCGGTGGACTATATGACCAGCGAGGCCGACCTCCGGCAGGTAATCGAGACGGCCTTCGCGCACTGCCGTCCTGGCGGCATCGCCCTGTTCGTCCCCGACCACGTCGCGGAGACGTTCCGCGCGCACCGCGGCCAAGGCGGTGGCGACGACGCGTCCGGGCGCCAGGCCAGATTCAGCGAGCGGACGTGGGACCCCGATCCAGCTGATACCTGGGTCCAGGCCGAGTACGAGTTCGTCCTGCAGGAGGCGGACGGCACGGTCGAGGTGGTGCAGGAGGCCCACCGGCTGGGGTTGTTCGACCGCGGCAGCTGGCTCCGGCTGCTCGCCGACGCTGGCTTCGAGGCCGGCGCGGGACTGGAGTCCGGGCCGGAGCCCGACGGAGACGAGCCGCACAACCTGTTCACCGGCCGCCGCCCGGCTGAGCCGCACCCAGCCGGCTCGCCGGATAACGCGAAGCATTAGGCGCGTCAGAACAGCCCTAACTCTTCGCCTTGTCGGATTCCTGGCCGGCCGGGCCGGTAGCCGCCCGGGCCTGCTCCTCGTTGAGTACCCGGGCGATGCCGAGCGTGGTCCAGTCCGAGCTTTCCTCGAGTTCATCCCGCAGCATCGCGGCCTGGTACTCGATGGACATCGGGCCGATGGCCATGAGCGCGGACTGCGAGTTTTTCATGATCAGCATGTAGTTCACACCGGTTCCCTCCCCGGGCGCGGTCGGCCGCTCGACAGGCTACTCAGTGCGGCGGCGATCTGCCTGATGCGGCCGGCCACCTGCCGTCTACTGTTAATGACGGCGAAAGCAGGCCCAGCAGCCATAACAATGCCCGGGCCGCAAAGGAGACGCCATGACCGAAGACGCGGGGCAGGTGGCCGCGACATACTTCAGCGCCTGGAAGGCCGGAGATTTCGCGACGTCCCGGTCGGTACTGGCCGATAACGTCGTCTTCGACGGCCCGCTCGGTCATGTCGAGGGCGGGGATGCATGCGCCCAGGCCCTGCAGCGAATGTCACGGATCGTGACCGACATCGTGGTCCAGAAAAGATTCGTCGACGGGCCCGACGTCCTGACCTGGTTCGATCTGCACACGAACGTAGCGCCGCCGTGCCCCACGGCGAACTGGAGTCATGTCGAGCATGGGGTGATCACGCGTATCCGGGTGGCGTTCGACCCCCGGCCACTGGCCCCCTGACCCTCACGTCCCGGGCGGCGCTCAGCCACGCCGGGTCGGAGCTCGAAAGCGTGTCCGGTAAAGCGGGATGAAAATGGCAGTTGCCCGCAAAATTCCGGGTAAGCAAATTTAACTGGCATGTCCATATTCACGTCCAGACACCCTTCATCGTGCGGTGGTGGTGTATGCAGTCAGCAGGGGAGCGCCGCGCTCCCGGCCTGGCCGGTAGCAGGCACTATGCAGGGGAGACATGGCGATATTAAGGACGACCCTCGGAGCCATCGGCGCGGTAGCGGCGGGCGGCACGGATCAGGCCCTCGTTGCCGGTGGTCAGCTCGCCGCCCGGCTCGTGCAGCGTGTCCTCCAGCCCGACCCGGGTGTCGAGGCCCCGGCGGACCGCGTCGGCCAGCACCGCCCAGGTGGCCTCCCCCTCGCCGTGCTGCAGCCTCGGGGCGGTCAGCCCGGCGCCGTTCAGGACCGTGTGGATCTCCTCGATGAAGGCCACCGCCTCGGCGGGAGTGATGCTCGTCGGCGCCACGCAGATCCGCAGCAGGTTGCCGGCCACCCCTGACCTGGTCAGCAGCTCGGCGTCCGCGACGGTCCGGACGCCAGCCTCGATGCCGATCCCCGCATCGGTCAGGGCCTTCATGATCTGCGCCGCGCCCGGCTCGGACAGGTTGACGGTGGCGTAGTCCGGGGCCTGCCAGGCCCGCACCAGCCCCACCCGGCGCGGCAGATCGGGTTCGATCCAGGCTCCCGTCGTGACCCCGACCGGAACCCCGCATGCTTCGCGGACCTTGATGACGACCTCGTCCACGACGTCCGCGTCGAGCCGCTCGCGCCCCTGCGCGTCGCGCGGGTGCAGGTGGAACGCGCGGGCGCCCGCCTGGACGCACGCGACCGCGTCCTCCGCCAGTTCCTCGGGCGAAATCGGCACCGCAGGATGGTCGTCTTTGGTCAGGCCGCCGTTGAGGGCGGCTTGCAGCAGCATCCAGCGATGCTATTAGACGCGGTGCGCCGCGCCCCGCTGCCGGGGCGCGGCGCACGAGACGTCCTTACTGGTGGGTGGCGTCGCTCGACGTCTTCCGCCAGTTGACCGTCGGCCGCATGGCCTCCAGGCGCACCCGGTGCACGTACCGCTTGGTGATCCCGAACAGCGACTCGATGAGCGTGTCGGACAGCAGGTGCGGCACCAGCCCGAGCTCGGGCAGGCCGGTGTGGGTGACCTTGTAGTAGTGCTCCTCGAGCTCGACCCGCGGGTTCTCGAGGTGCTCGATCTTGACATCGTCCGGGCTGGCGTTGGCGACCGTCTGGGCGATCTCGTCGACCGACATCCACTCGGTGATCTGGTTGAACACGCGGAACTCGCCGGGCTCGGCCGGGTTCTCGCAGGCCAGCTCGACGCAGCGGACGGTGTCCCTGATGTCGAGCATGCCGCGGGTCTGGCCGCCCTTGCCGTAGACGGTCAGCGGCTGTCCGAGCACGGCCTGGATGACGAACCTGTTCAGCACGGTGCCGAACACGGCGTCGTAGTCGAACCGGGTCGCCAGCCGCTCGTCCCTGGCGGTCTCCGGCGTCTGCTGCCCGTACACCACGCCCTGGTTGAGGTCGGTGGCGCGCAGGCCCCAGATCCGGCAGGCGAACTCGATGTTGTGGCTGTCATGCACCTTGGACAGGTGATAGAAGGAGCCCGGCCGCTTCGGGTACAGGACCCGGTCCCTGCGCCCCTTGTGCTCGACCTCGAGCCAGCCTTCCTCGATGTCGATGTTGGGGGTGCCGTACTCGCCCATCGTCCCCAGCTTGACCAGGTGGATGTTCGGGTTCGTGTCTGCGATCGCATACAGCACGTTGAGGTTGCCGACCACGTTGTTGGTCTGGGTGTAGACGGCGTGCTTGCGGTCGATCATCGAGTACGGCGCGGCGCGCTGCTCGCCGAAGTGGACGATGGCGTCCGGCTGGAACTCGCCGATCATCTGGTAGGTGAACTCCGCGTCGCACAGGTCGCCGATGTAGAGCCCGATGCGCTTGCCGCTCACTTCCTGCCACGCCGCTATCCGGGTCTGCAGGGGCTCGATCGGGACCAGGCTTTCGGCGCCGAGTTCGTAGTCGTACTGCCTGCGCGCGAAGTTGTCGGCCACGGCCACGTCATGGCCGCGCTCGGAGAGATGCAGCGCAGTGGGCCATCCGAGGTACCCGTCCCCGCCCAGCACCAGGATCTTCATTCGTTAGCTCCTACCTTGTCCGTATCCGTGCGTCGCTTCCGCTTTTCGATGGGTTATGTCTACCGCAGCCGGAGGCCCGCGGTCGGAATGTACAGTGCGCATCGGCTGCATGCCAGCGTTTGGCAGGGTAGCCTGCAAAAGTCGCGACACGGCTGATGCCGCATTCCGGCATTCGGCGGTGCCCGTGCTGTATACCTGTCGAGTCAAGGCTTGTCACATTCGAAGACCGAGGACACACATGGCATCGGCAACCTCCCGGTTTGAAGCCGCCCTGGGGCGTCGGGTTCCTGCTCCCATCCGCCGCAAGCTCCGGGGCGAGACCGGACGGCGCTTCGCCCGGTTCGTGCTCGTGGCGCTGGCCGCCGTCATTTCGAGCCAGCTTGCGCTGGTTGTCTTCCTTGATGCCGCACACATGACCGCCGGCGTGTCCGGCGTGCTGGCCGCCATCGTGGGGGCGGCGGTGAGCTACGTGCTGAGCCGCTGGGCCTGGGAGCGCAAGGGCAGGCCACACGTGCTCAAGGAGACCCTGCCGTTCTGGATCGTCTCCGTGGCCGCCTGGATCGTCCTCGGCCTGGCCACCAAGCTCGGCGTGCAGCTGGCCGACTCGCTGCCTCGCGGTAGCCTCCAGTGGCACCTGGTGGTGAACGGCACCTACTTCGCCGCGAACGTCCTGACGTTCATCGCCAGGTTCCTGATTTTCCACTACGTGCTCTTCGCCGACCGGGGCTCGTCCGGCGGGGCCACAGGCGGCGAGGAGCCGACGCCGCATTCAGCCGCAGAGGGGTTCGCCGAGACGCTGGAAGAACCCCCCGGCGACGACAACTCGGCCGCCGCCGGCACGGGACGGTCCCCGACCGCCGGCTGAGCGCCGCGGCGCGTGCCGCCCAGGACGCGCTCCCGCCACCAGGTGCGGGCTATCACGGCGCCGAAGTGCAGCCCGTAGATCGCGTTGTGGCCCTTTTTGCTCTCGCCGACCTTCCGCTTGTGGATGGTGCCGGGCAGCTCGGCCACCCGGTAGCCGCGTGACATCACGCCGATGAGCAGCTCCGCGGCCTGGTATTGCTGCTGGTCGAGCCGGACCGCGCCGGTCACCTCGGCGCGCATCGCCCGCAGGCCGAACGTGGTATCGCTGATCTTCTGGCCGGTCAGCGCGCTGATGGTGACGGCGAAGACGCGCACCCCGAGACGGCGGACCGGGTCCTTTGTCTCCTCGCTGCCCAGCCGGCGCGAGCCGGTAACGAAGTCGGCCGCACCGGCCACGACCGGGGCGAGCAGGGCGTCGATCTCCGCCGGGTTGTACTGCCCGTCCGCGTCGGTGGTCACGATGTACTGCGCGCCGCCCTCGCGGGCGATCCGGTAGCCCAGCCGCAGCGCCGCGCCCTGTCCCCGGTTGACCGGAACGTCGCAGACGATCGCGCCGTGGTCTCGCGCCTCGGCGACCGTGCCGTCCGCGCAGCCGTCCGCGACGACAATGGTGGCGGTGGCCAGCCCGCAGACCGTGGTGGGCAGGGACGAGATGACCGGCCCGATGCCGCCTTCCTCGTTATACGCGGCGATCACGATCGCCACCGGCGGCAGCGAGCTTGCCCGGTCGCCGTACTCGCGGGCGAAGTCCTCCAGCGCTGCGTTGTCGATGGCCAGGTCGTTGCCCCGACCGCGGTTGGAGCGGTTACCGCTCACTGGTCAGCCTCCTCTGTGCCTGCGAACACCGTGCCTGCGAACTCGGGCCAGACCGTGGCCAGGCCTGATTTCAGGTCGTATCCGGGCACGTAGCCGAGCCCGCGCGCCACCGAGGTATCCAGCAGCACGGCAGGCATTTCGCCCGGCCCGACGGGCACGTGCTCGACGGGCAGCGGCGCGCCGGTGACGCTCCTGGCCGCCTCCACCATGTCCATCACCGAAACCGACTGCCCTGACCCGAGGATGACCGGCCCGATGTGGCCCGCACGCCAGGCGGCGAGGATGCCCTGTACGACGTCGTCGACATGTACAACGTCGCGCACCATGCTTCCGTCCCCGCGAACCTGTACGCCCTTGCCGTCGCGGGCCGCGCGCATCAGCCGCGGGATGAAGCTGTCCTTCTGCTGCATGCCAGGGCCGTAGACATTGGAGAACCGCATCGCGCAAGTGGTCATGCCGTAGACGCCGGCGTAGCAGCTGAGCAGCATCTCGGCGGCGGCCTTGGTCGCGCCGTACGGGCTGAGCGGGCGCAGCGGCGAGCGCTCGGTGATGGTCTCGTCGCCGACGTTCCCGACCACCGCGTTGGTCGAGGCGAGGAGGAACGTCGTGACCCCCGTCGTCCGGGCCAGCTCGAGCAGGCTGGCGGTCGCCGCCACGTTGGTCTGGTAGGTGCCGACCGGGTCGTCGATGGAGTCGACCACCGAGGTGATGGCGGCCAGGTGGATGATCGTGTCCGTGCCTGGCCGCACCGCGCGGGCCAGCACCGCATCGTCGCGGATGTCGCCGGTAACCATCTCGACCGCGTCGCCGGCGTAGGGCCGCAGGTCAACCACCGCGACCTCGTGTCCGGCCGCCGTCAGGGCCCGGACGAGGCGTCGCCCGATAAAACCAGCCCCTCCGGTCACCAACACCCGCGAACGCGGTTCACCCCGCATGCGTGCTCCATTCGACAGTGATTGTGGCTAATTGGGTCCGTTTGTTCCTGTCTAGCCCTGTCAGGGTCTTCGTCCGGATCTGTGAGCCAGACTAGGCTGACGAGCCAGTCAGGACCGTGAAGCATGGCTGCTCCGGCGCGGCGGGGCGGCCCTGAATTCGCCCGGTCAGTGTACCTGTCGGCGAACCGGCCGGAAGCTGTACGCGATATGTCATGCTGGTGTGTCGTCGGCATCAGCGGAAGCAACCCGGTGCAAATCGGGGGCGGGGAGAGCGTGGATCCGGAACTCATCGAGGCTAATTCGTACCGGATCCTGCGTTCGCGGATCGACCTGAGCCACCTGCCGCCGCTCACCCGGGCGGTGACCGAGCGGATGATCTACGTGAGCGCCGACTTCGGCTACGCGACGGATCTGGTCTCGAACGAGGGCACGCTGGCCGCTGCGGTGGCCGCGCTGGCGGCCGGCGCGCCGGTGATCGCCGACGTCGCGATGGTGGCGGCGGGGATCACGACCCGCCCGGCCATCTGCAAGATCGATGACCCGCTGACCCGACGGCTGGCCCGGGTGACCGGCCTGCCCCCCGCCGCCGCCGCGGTCCGGCTCGCGCTCGGCGACGTCGGGCCGGGCGCGATCTGGGTGGTCGGAGCGGCCTCCGCCGCCCTTGAGGAGATCATCCAGCGGGGCGCCGCGCCCGCGCTGGTGATCGGGATGCCCGCCGGACTCGTGGGTGCGGCCGAGGCCAAGCAGGCGCTGCGCGCGAGCGGCCTGCCGTCGCTGACCAACATGTCGGAGAAGGGCGGCGCCGAGGTGGCCGCCGCGGCCGCCGACGCGCTGCTGCGGGCGGCCGCCGACCAGGCCGACGAGGACCCCGCCCCGGGCGGGCCGTCCGCGGCGCGGACGTCATGATTAACGGCGAAATGCCTGCATTCCGAACGGCTCCGACCGGATCTGGTCACCAGCGCACAATCGCTGCGCCGCAGTACCCCCGGCGCGCGCGCTCAGGGAGGTAGCCTCGTTCGACTCGGCCGGGGTTACCGACAAGAGCTGAACCCGGTCGCCTGAAGGAGAGCGCGCAGGTCGATGGACACCTCCAGCCAGCCGCCGTACCTGCTGGGGCTGCGCCTCGGCGGGCGGCAGGTGACCGTCATCGGGGGCGGCGCGGTCGCGGCCCGCCGGGTCCCCGCGCTGCTCGATGCGGGCGCCAGGGTGCGCGTCGTCTCACCCCGCCTCGGCGCGTCCCTGCAGGATCTCGCCGGCTCGGGGCGGATCGAGTGGGAACGGCGCGGGTACGCCGCCGGTGACTGCGCGGGAGCCTGGCTGGTCTGCGCCTGTACCGATGACCGCCTGGTCAACGCGGCGGTGGCCGAGGAATCCGAACGAGCGCGGATCTGGTGTGTCCGCGCCGATGACGCGGCCGCCTCGTCGGCCTGGACGCCTGCGGCCGGTCAGGCGGGCGAGGTGCGGGTCGGCGTGCTGAGCGGCGATCCCCGCCGCAGCGCAGGGATCAGGGACGCGGTACTAAGCGGCCTGCGATCGGGAACTCTCGGTGCGCGCCGTGGCCGCGGCCGGCGCCGCGGGGTGGCACTCGTCGGCGGCGGGCCCGGTGATCCCGGGCTGATCACCGTGCGTGGCCGGCAGCTGCTCGGCGAGGCCGACGTCGTGCTGGCCGATCGGCTCGCCCCCCGTTCGCTGCTGGATGAGCTGCCCCCGGACGTCGAGGTCATCGACGCGGCCAAGATCCCCTATGGCCGGGCGATGACGCAAGACGAGATCAACGCCGCGCTCGTCTCGAACGCGCGGGCCGGCCGGTTCGTGGTGCGGCTGAAGGGCGGCGACCCGTTTGTGTTCGGCCGGGGCGCAGAGGAGATGCTCGCGTGCCTGCGGGCCGGGCTGCCGGTCACCGTCGTGCCCGGAGTGACCAGCGCGATCGCGGTGCCGGCCGCGGCCGGCGTCCCGGTCACTCACCGGGGGGTGGCCCAGGAATTTCACGTAGTCTCCGCGCACGTTCCGCCCGGCGACGAGAAATCCACGGTGGACTGGCCCGCGCTGGCCGGGTCATCTGGCACTCTGGTGCTGCTCATGGCCGTCGAAAGGCTCCAGCTCATCGCGGAGACACTCATCCGGCACGGACGCCTGCCAGACACTCCCGTCGCGGTCGTCACTGACGGTACTCTTCCCACGCAACGCACCATTACCGGGACGCTGCAATCCGTGGCCGCGCAGGCGGCCGCGGTCGGGATCAGACCGCCGGCCGTCGTGGTCGTGGGGGAAGTGGTCGCGCTTGCTGCGGAGGTGGCGGAGCTGAGCAGGGCCGTGGCAGCGACCGCGGTCCCGGGTAGCGGCCGGGCGCCGCAGGAAGGCCAGGCGCGGACGTGACCGAGCGGCAGGGCGTGGAGCCGCACGCGCGGGTGGACGCGCGGCAGCTCGAATCCGCCCTGCTCGCGCTGCGGCACCGGATCGTGGACGCGCCGCTGCTGCTGGAGGCTCCGGGCGTGGCCGAGGCCCGGGCGGAGCGCAAGAAGCTGCTGGCCCAGATCGATGACTACCTGCTGCCGCGGATCCGCCAGTCCGCTGCCCCGGTGCTCGTGGCCCTGGTCGGCTCCACTGGAGCGGGCAAGTCCACCCTGGTGAACAGCATTGTGGGGGCGCAGGTTAGCCAGACCGGCGTCCGCAGGCCCACCACCAACAGCCCGGTGCTCGCCTGTCATCCCGACGAGATCGACTGGTTCGCGGAGAACGTGTTCCTGCCCACGCTGCCCCGGGTGCGCCAGCAGGGCCTGGCCATGCCTGGCCGCGACGGCCTGCTCGTGCTGGCCGGGAGCGAGGGCATCCCCAAGGGGGTGGCGCTGCTCGACACGCCCGACATCGACTCGGTGATCCAGGCTCACCGCGAGTTCGCTCACCAGTTCCTGGACGCTTCCGACCTGTGGCTGTTCGTGACCACGGGAAGCAGGTACGCCGACGCCCCGGTCTGGGAATTGCTGCGTTACGCGCAGGAGCGCGACGCGGCGCTGGGGATCGTGCTGTCCCGGGTCCAGCCGCGGTCGCGAGCCGAGCTCATCAGGCACTTCACCGCCATGCTGGAGAAGAACGGCCTGGGCGAGGTGGATCGCTTCGTGATCCCGGAGACGATCATTACCGAGGGCATGCTGCCGGCCGCGATGTACGGGCCGATCCGGGACTGGCTGACCGACACCGCCTTGCGCGAGGACCGCCGCGTCGCCGTGCTCACCCAGACCATGTCCGGCGTGCTCGACACGTTCCGCACCCGGGTGCCCGAGCTCGCTTCGCACTTGGCCGACCAGCTGGCCGCCGGAATCCAGCTACGGCAGTCGGTCGAGGGGTGCTTTGCCCGGGCCGTGACCGAGATCGAGGAGGCGACCGGGAACGGCTCGCTGCTGCACGGCGAAACGCTGGCCCGATGGCAGGACTTCGCGGGCAGCGGCGACCTGCTGCGCAATCTGCAGTCACGCCGCCAGGGCTGGGCGGGACGCCCGCACAGGCGGCGGATGTCGGCCCGCGCCCGTGCGCTGAAGGCCGCAGTGAGTTCCGGCCTCGAATCGCTCATCCTGTCCGTCGGCGACCGCACCGCGGAAGAGGCCGTGGCCCGGTGGCGCGACCATCCCGCCGGGGCGGCCCTGCTGGAGCAGGCGCCGGCCCTGATGCGGCTGCGCGCCTCGCGGCACCGGCCGCCGTCACGCGACGCCCGCTCGCCGTTCGATGACGACGATTCCCCATTCGCCGATTCCGCGGTCCCGGGCGATACCCCGCCTGCCGCTTCGGCGGCCGCCGGTGATATCCCGCCCGCCGGTTCGGCGCCTCCGGGCGACACCCAGGACTCGGGCGCCGCCGCGCTGGGCCGGTCGTCACCGGACCTGGCCAGGCGAGCGGCCCAGGCCATCAGTTCATGGCAAGATCACGTGATGCACCTCGTGCAGGCTGAGAACGTGGCGAAGAGATCCGTCGCCCGGGCGATGAGTTTCGACGACGAGTCGCTCGCCCTCGTCGTGATCATCGGCCTGCTCGGTCACGACGCGGGCGAGGCCCTGGCGGCCGGGGGAACCAGCGCGGCCGCGCAGGATCTGCTCAGCTCGCTGTTCGGCCCCGGGCCGCTGCGGGAGATCGGGGCGAAGGCACGCGCCGATCTGCGAGAGCGGGTCCGCCTGCTGTTCGACGAGGAAATGCTCCGCTTGGCCGAGATCATCGACGCCGAAGGGGTGCCCGACGAGGATGCGGCGGTGCAGCTCTACCAGGCCACGTACGCGCTTGAGGTGGCCCGGTGACCGAGTCCCTTGATGCCGCGGTCGGCCGGCCGGACCCGGCCGGCACCGACGACACCGACGACAGTGCCGAGCCCGGAAGACCGGGCGCGCCGAGCCTGCCTGCCCGGCTGAACGCGCTGGCCAGGGTGGTCCAGATCGGCTCGGCGCGCGGCGGCCCCGACGGGTTCAACCCGGACCTGCTCGAGGAGGCGGCCGGCCTGCTCGGACGGGCCGGCGAGCGGCTGCGGCTGTCCGGGGCACATACAGTGGTGACGCTCGCCGGCAGCACCGGGAGCGGGAAGTCCTCGCTGTTCAACGCCCTCGCGGGCGCGAACTTCTCCTCCGTGGGCGTGATCAGGCCGACCACCGGCGAGCCGCATGCCTGCGTGTGGGGGATGGCCGGGGCCGGCCCGCTGCTCGACTGGATCGGGATCCAGCTGCGGCACCGCTACGCCCGGGCCAGCGCCCTGGGCCGGGGCGAGGAAGACCTGACCGGCCTGCTGCTGCTCGACCTGCCCGATCACGACACGGTGACGGCAGGCGCGTCGCACGAGGTGGATCGCCTGGTCGGTCTCGCGGACCTGATGATCTGGGTGGTCGACCCGCAGAAGTACGCGGACGCGGCCGTGCACCACCACTACCTGGTCCAGTTCGCGGCTCACTCCGCGGTTACCACGGTCCTGCTCAACCAGTCTGACCTGCTCAGCCCCGAGCAATCCGACGAATGCGTGGCCGATCTGCGCAGGCTGCTCGACTCCGAGGGCATGCACGACGCGCGAGTGCTGGCGACCTCCGCTGCTACCGGGGCCGGGCTCGATGAGCTGAGGCGGGTGCTGGCCGGGGCGGTGGCGGGGCGGCGGGCGGCCGGCCAGCGTATCGAGGCCGACGTGGACACCCTGGCCGGCCGGTTCGGGGCCTACGCCTCCGCCGACGGCGAGGCGGTCGTGCCCGAGACCGCCGCGGCTGCCCTGACCGACGCGTTCGGCCGCGCCGCGGGGATAACGGCGGCGGGGGACGCGCTGCAACATACGCGCGAGTTCCGCGCCCGGGAGTACGTCGGGTGGCCGGTCGCGTCACTGGCAGGCAAGCTGTTCGGCCGTGACCGGCTCAGGCGGACGGAGCTGGGCAGCATCGCCGGCCGGCTGCGCAGCCTGACGGCCAGCACTGTGGACGCGCAGCCGGCCGAGATAGACAACGCGCTGACCGCCTTCGGCTCCGAGGTGGGCCAGGGCCTGCCGCTGCCGTGGTCACGCACCGTCTATTCGGCGGCCAGGTCGGGAGCGGAAGCGGTCCCTGGCGCGCTCGGGTCGGCGATCGCCGCAGCCCTGCCCGGCAGCGACAGCGTGCCCACCTGGTGGCGGCTGGTCCGGGCCTGGCAATGGCTGCTCATCGCGGCGGCCATAGCCGGCCTCGGGTGGCTGGGCGCGATCGCCGCGTCTGATCAGCTGAGCCAGCTGCCCTGGGTGGCCGCGGCCATAGCGGCCCTGCTCCTGCTCGGCTGGCTCACCTCGTCCGGCAGCAGGAACATGGTCCTGCTGGCCGCCGAGCGAGAGCGGGCCCGAGCCGAGCAGGACATGGGCTCCCGGGTCGCCGAGGTCGCGCGTGGGCTCGTGCTCGTCCCAGTGCAACAGGAGCTGTCCGAGTACGACCGCTTCCGCGGCGCGCTGAAGATCGCCCGCGGCTCCGCCTGACGCGGGACATCTGATCCGCCGAGAGGCCGCCTCTAAACTGTGCGGGTGGCCGGTTCGGAAGTCAGCACCGCTCAGCCGGGGCGCTTCCCGGCCCAGCCGCATCCGGTACTGGCTTTCCTTTCCACGCTGCGGCCGACGTGGTCGGTGCCGGCCGCGATGCGGGCGGCGCGCGCGACGATCGTCGTGCCCGCGCTGTTCGCGCTGACCCTCGAGGTCATCGGTGACCTGCAGATGGCGCTGTTCGCCGTGTTCGGCGCCTTCGCCACCCTGGTGCTGGCCTCGTTCGGCGGGACCAGGCGCGACAAGCTGATCGCCCATCTCGGGCTCGCCGTGGTCGGTAGCGTCGTGCTGACGATCGGCACCGCGGTCAGCGGGACCGCGTGGCTGGCCGCGATCGTCACGATCCCGGTGGCGTTCGGCATCTTCTTCGCCGGAGCGGCCGGCCCCAACGCCGCCTCCGGGGTCACCGCCGCCCTGCTCGCCTACGTGCTCCCGGTGGCCACGCCCAGCGCGATGGGCACCGTCCCGTCCCGCCTGGCGGGCTGGTGGCTGGCCGCGGTCGTGAGCACGGCGGCCGTGCTGCTGCTGTCCCCGAAGACGCCGGGGGACCGGCTGCGGGCCGCCGCCGCTGCCTGTACCGCCGCGCTGGCCGACCACCTGACGGCGGCAGCGCGCGACGAGGCGACTCCGGCCCTCCTGGAGGCCACCCGTGCGGCCAAGCACGAGCTGGTGACCCAGTTCGCCGCCACGCCCTACCGGCCGACCGGGCTGGCCACCGCGGACCAGGCGCTGGCCAGCGTCGTTCAGCTGCTGGAGTGGTGCACCGCGCTGGTCAGCGACGCCCTGGACGGGCACCTCGATCTGAGTCAGGCCGCGCAGGTCGATCGGGATCTGCTGGGCGTGACCGGCGGCGTGCTGCGGGACGTGGCCGCGCTGCTGAAAGGCCAGGACGCCCATGCGGACCTCGACGGGCTCGAACGCGCCCGCGCCGCCAGCGCGGCCCATCAGCGGGATCACTCCGCCGATCCGGCCCGGCTCCGGCTGTGCACCAAGCACGCCTTCCACGCGCAGGCGATCGCCGTGGCCGCGCGCGCCCTGACCGCGGACACCCTGATCGTCACCGGGCGCGCCAGCCCGGAGGTCATCGCCGCACAGCGCCGCACCTGGTTCGGGGTGCAGGCCGCTGATGCGCCCCCCGAAGGCAGGCTCGGCGGCGTGGCCGGCGCGGCCGGCCTGCTCGCCACGCACGCTAGCCTGCGCTCGACGTGGCTGCGCAACAGCCTGCGCGGCGCCGTGGGCCTGGCCCTGGCGGTGGCCGTGGCCGACGTCCTCAGCGTGCAGCACGGCTTCTGGGTGGTGCTCGGCACGCTGTCGGTGCTGCGCACGAACGCGGCATCGACCGGATCGACGGCGCTGCGGGCGCTGGCGGGCACGGTGGTCGGGTTCGTGGTCGGCGCCGCGCTGCTGCTCGCCATCGGCACCGGCCCGACCGCGCTGTGGATCGCGCTGCCGGTCGCCGTCCTGATCGCCTCGTACGCGCCGGGGACCGCGCCGTTCGCGGTCGGCCAGGCCGCCTTCACGGTCACAGTGCTGGTGCTGTTCAACCTGCTCGCCCCGGCCGGCTGGACGGTAGGCCTGCTGCGGGTCGAGGACGTGGCCATCGGCTGCGTGGTGAGCCTGGTGGTGGGGGCGCTGTTCTGGCCGCGCGGCGCGTCCGGGATCGTGGGGGATGACCTGGCCGACGCCTACCGCGGCGGCGGCGCGTACCTGACCGAAGCAGTGGACTGGGCCCTCGGCTTGCGCGGGCGGGTGCCCGAGGCAGCGGGGGCGACGGCCGCCGCGGGCCTGCGGCTGGACGACGCGGTGCGCGCGTACCTGGCCGAACAGGGCTCCAAGCGGCTGGCGAAAGAGGATCTGTGGCTGCTGGTGATGGCCAGCATGCGGCTCAGGCTGACCGCGTACTCCCTGGCCAGCCTGCGAGATCGGGTCGGATCCAGCTACCCGGATGGGTCCGGGCAGCGGGTCGGATCCAGCTACCCGGATGGGTCCGGGCAGCGGGTCGGATCCAGCTACCCGGATGGGCCCGGGCACGGGGACGGGGTGCGAGCCGCGCTGCGGGGTCTGGCCGGCGAGCTCGACGACTTCTACGAGCGGATCGCGACCCAGGTCGGCAGGCCCGCGCACGGCTCGCCACTGCCCGCCGAGGTCCCGGTGCTCGCCGGAATCAGCGCCGCGGCCCAGCCCGGCGGCGACGACGGCCTGATGCTCCTCGACCATCCGCACGCGCTCTGGGTCCGCGAGCACCTGCACCACCTGGCCCAGCACGCCGTCGCGGTCCCCGAACCCGCCCACCACGTGGCGGAGCTGCGGCGCACTCCCTGGTGGCGCTGAACGCCCGCCCCGTCCGGTGCGTCACAGAGTGATCACTCCCGCCCCGCGCTACCGCTTTCGCCGAGGGCATAACGTACCCAGGAAGCTCTCGCCTGGCGCAACCGTTCGGACGTAATGTTGTAATTAATATTGCGACATGGAGGCGGAGATGTCAGACGATTCCCCCCTTGACGCCTATTCACAGGTGGTGGCGGGCGTTGCGGCTGAGCTCACGCCCAAGGTAGCGAGCCTGCGGGTGCCGAGGGCGGGCACCGGCGGCGCGGGGGAGAGCCTCGGCTCGGCCGTGGTCTTCACCGGTGACGGATTCCTGCTGACCAACGCGCATGTCGTCGGCCGGGCCCAGGGCGGGAACGCGCTGTTCGGCGACGGCACCAGCGCCCCGTTCCGCGTCGTGGGCACGGATCCGCTCTCCGACCTGGCCGTGCTGCGGGCCGCTGGCGATACGCCACAGCCCGCGGAGCTGGGCGAGGCCGACCGGCTGGTGGTCGGGCAGCTGGTGGTCGCGGTGGGCAACCCGCTGGGGCTGGCCGGCTCGGTGACGGCGGGCGTGGTCAGCGCGCTCGGCCGGTCGCTGCCGACGCGAGACAGCCAGGGCCGCGCGGCCCGCCTGGTCGAGGACGTGATCCAGACGGACGCGGCGCTCAACCCGGGCAACTCGGGTGGCGCGCTCGCCGACGCCAGCGCGCGGGTGGTCGGCATCAACACGGCGGTGGCCGGCATCGGGCTCGGCCTGGCCGTCCCGGTGAACTCGACCACCCGGCGGATCATCTCGTCGCTGATGGCCGACGGCCGGGTGCGCCGCGCCTACCTGGGCGTCGTGACCGTGCCCGCGCCGCTGCCCGCCTGGCTGCGCGAGCGGACGGGCCGGGCGAACGGACTGCGGGTCGCGCAGGTGATGCGGGGCGAGCCGGCCGACCGGGCCGGGCTTCGGGTCGGCGACCTGCTGCTGTCGGCCGCCGGGAGCCCGGTGGAGAAGGCGCAGGACCTGCAGCGGCTGATGTTCAGCGACGCGATCGGGCGGCCGCTCGCGATCACCGTCATGCGCAACGGCGCGCTGGTGGACGTGATCGCCGAGCCGTCCGAGTTGGTCGCTGCCTGACCGGCGGCCCACCGTCGCCGGTCGGCAGGCTCGGCGTTGTCTCGCCATTGCCTGACCCAGGGCTCGCTGCCCCCGGCGGGGGGCTCGCCGCCTTCGACGGCCCGCGATTATGCACCCGTCGGCCTGTCCTGGGAACTGGTTGTCCACAGATCCGCCGCGGCGCGGCTGATATCCACAGATCGCGTGCTGGGGTGACCGCTGGCCCGGCCGGCCGGCGACGGTGGCAGCAGACAATGGCACCAGTCGCCTGGCCGTGAGCCAGTCTCGGGCGGGTGCCGAGGCAATCGCTCAGGAGGATCACAATGATCAACGGCGCAACGGTAACCCTGGCGGGTTACGTAGCCACCGAGCCGCACTACAAGACCGTCAACGACGAGATCCCGCACGTGTCGCTGCGGGTGGCCTGGACTTCCCGGTTCAGGGACCGGGAGACCGGTGAGTGGCGGGACGGCAAGACCTCGTTCGCCAACGTCAACTGCTGGCGCAAGCTCGCGAACAATGTGGTCTCCTCGCTCCGCAAGGGCCAGGCCATCGTGGTCATGGGGCGGCTGCAGGTACGCGAGTTCGACGACCGGGAAGGCAGGCGCCGGACCGCCGTCGACATCGAGGCGGACGCCATCGGGCACGATCTGTACCGCGGGGTCGCGCACTTCCAGCGCACCTTCCGGCCGGTTGGCGAGGCGGTCGAAGGCCAGCCGGACGGCCTGGCCATGGGCGAGGCCATCCGGGCCGGGCTCACGGACGGGGACGTGGCCGGCCAGGACACGCCCGATCTGGCCGCGGCGGGGCCCGGGTCCGGCAACGGTAACGGCGCGGCCGGGACCTCCGACGACATGTTCAACGCGGATGCGATCAGCGAGCTCGCCGGGTCAGCCGAAGGCGCGACCGTGGCGTCCGCGCCGTTCTGAGGCCGGTCCGGCCGCTACCGGTCTCCACTGGCGGATGGTGGTCCTGGCCGCCGCCCGCCGCTGGCCGTCCGCTCACCGGGGAGCGCCCGCCACCGGCTGCCCGCTCCCCGGTGCACGCGTGTCATGGCCGTAGGCCTGGCGGTGTCTGTGTCATCGCCTCGGTCATGACGGCAGTCCCTCATGGTTGACGTAGACGACGATGCGCAGCTGGTCCCCGTCCCGGCGCAGCAGGAACGACGAGCCCAGCGTGATCTCGCCGGTCCCGTCCGTGCGCGGCGCGGCCCACGTGGTGCGGGCGAGCACATGATGCGGGTCAAGATCCTCGTAGGTCAGCTGCCGGAGCGCGGCCGGGCCGACGCCGGCATCGGCGAACTTCTGCGCCCGCCCGGCCAGCGTCTGCAGGAACGCCGCGCGGGGCACCACCCGGGTCCCGGCTGCGTCGCTCGCCAGGAACGTCTCGTCGAAGCACCCGGCTAGGGCGTCCAGGTCAAGCGGGCTACTGGACCGGGCGAACACGTCGAAGAAGCCGACGATCGGGTCGCCGGGCTGGCCGGGCTGCGGGCTGGGCCGGGACGGTCCTTGGGCCTGGTCGTGGGGCTGGTCGGGCTGCGGGCTGGGCCGGGACAGTCCTTGGGCCTGG
>Ga0207665_10000728_pt1 | contig 22191 bp, 17 predicted proteins | sample LARL112metaG_FD_184351 | JGI IMG/M metagenome (GOLD analysis project Ga0207665, IMG submission 184351) | Corn, switchgrass and miscanthus rhizosphere microbial communities from Kellogg Biological Station, Michigan, USA - LAR L11-2 metaG... | ecosystem: Host-associated > Plants > Roots >...
TAGTAGGCGGAGTATTGTTGGCAATAGGTATTGGATATCTTGTCATGTTTTATGGACTCCTCAAAGGAAAAGGATGGGCATGGACTATAACTATAATATTGCTTATCATTGGAATCGCAATACAAATACTTTCCACATCTGTTATTACAGCTTCTTCGCTTGAAAATACTAAGAATGTCATTTCAGGAATTATGGATTCAATAACCTTTCCGCTAATAGGTTTAGCAATTAACATAGTGATATTATACTATTTGTATAGACGACATGTAAGAGCATATTTTGGTAAAGCAAAACCACAGCCTCCAACTACAGTGTAAATATTCCTTTCATTCAGGTAAGGAATAATAAATTAATCCGGCATATCTAATACGAACTATCTGCATTCATCTTTCCATCCATTACAAAAATCCTGTCTACGCGTCACAGCTTATGTCCTCGCGGTACAAAGTGACAAGTTATAAAAGATATGAAATAGTTCCTGTTAATTTTAATGCAGAAGACAAAGCAATGCAGGACATTGCAAGATGATATTAGAGAATGACTGTGAGAAGATAGCACTTAATCCAGATAAATTTGATAAACTGATAACTGCGTTGAGAACTGCAGTAGATAATGATGATATCTTAGATAAAGAAGCAATATATTTGATGCTTTTAGACTTATAAGGTATCATCACTATTGGAAAGAAATTGGCTTCAAAAGTACTAAGCAAATTAAGCAAACAACAGCAAGGTTATTACATTTTTTTAGCCAAAGAATGTTTTGCAGGATATAGTAATGCTGAAGACAATTTCAATATTTATCGCTATGCTTCCTCTAATGCATGGCTTTTTCATTCATCAGAATTTTTCTGGAAAGCTCTAACACTATTGTCAGGTAATTACTTTAACATTACTCATGAGGCATCACAGAGAGATATGATAAAAATATCTAGCGAAATACTGTCTGATGATGATAGGATCAGGATATATGATGTTTTAAGCAAGTTTTCAGATATTAGAAGAAACCTTGCAAGATATGGCTATTATGAAAGTGAAGGTACAATTAAATCACCATCGCAGGTGTTTGACAAAGATGATACTAAAACCAGCTTAAACCAGGTCGGCTTTTTAATAAATAAGCTTAGAGAAATTCATTATTATCAGATCTTTGAACCACCAATCAAAATAGGGATACTCTCAGGATATCTTAGTGCAAGACACGAAAAACCATGTTCATATTATCCGCATTCAGGATATAGAAAAGCAGTACAGTGGATGATAGATCTTAAAAATATCAAGCAAGATGTTAATAATAATAATAATAAATTAAATCTATTTGACGTGACAATGACATCTATTTCGAATATAAGCAATAGCGGTTTTTCGATTATAATAAATCCATTTGGTGAAGCCTATCCCGAATTAGGTAATGCAGAAGGCCAGGGGTTTAAAACAATAACTTCTTACATTAGAGATGGTGGAATATTTGTAAATTCAGGTGGACAATCTTTTGCCTATAGTTGGGATGTAAATACTGGAAAATCGCAACTCGTAGTTGGATTTATTCCAGGACTAGACGATGTACAAACTAACTATATCAATGGAATTCATGAACTGCACATAAAACAAAGTCTCAGAGTTCCCTCAGAAAGTTTAATTTTGAAAAGATATTTTGGATTAGAGACTGAATGGGATAATCTACAGAAAAATATAGTGGGCCCTAAAGAAATAGAGATTGAATTTGATGCAATATTAGGTCAAGATAAACCTAGGACTAAAGCCAAGGTTTATAGACCTGTAAGAAAATTGTCTCAAGATATTATACCTTTAACCCATTCTTCTGATTCTGCATGGAACAATGATGATAATAACAGCACTATCTATCCTGTCGTTGCAGTAAAATTTGGAAGAGGATTTCTAATACATACAGGTATGAGCCTTGATGAGGAAAGAGAGTACAAAACCTTGATGGATATTATAACAAGACTTTGTATTATTGGTTATCAAACGTTGGTAGAGTCATAAGAAGATTTTCTAATAATGATCAGCTAACATATAACGCTCACTGAACAACTACGGTTTTGTATGTTTTGGACAATGACAACAAAACTAAACGAGTGATCGGCTATGGAAAGTATATATGGTGATTTTGGGCTATAAGAAATGCTGATACTATTCATGGCACATTTGCTTGGAAGCTAGTTAGCAAGTACCACCTGTTGGTAGACATTAGAAATAAACAAAAACTTATGCCAGAGATTATATCCATAAGATAAAATGAAAACTCACAATAATTTGAAGAGTTTATTCTGTCTTTGATCTTCTGATCCTTTTTCTTGTTAACCTATGATTTACTAACCCATAGTTCGATGTTTTCTATGTTATTACTAGATTCAATATTTTCTCAAGGAATAGTTCGTACCAAATAGATGGAGTGTTGATATTCGTACTGGTTCCTCCCAACATCAGAATACAGCAACTAAACTAGAAGCTGGTAGTGGAAAGCAAGAACGATGAACTAACCAGACTTAGTGACTCTAACTTTGCTAAGCGATAGGTACAATATACTGTTAACTGAAATTGAACGACTTTAGATTACCAAATAGATTGATAGTCGTGATACTACCCACTTCATCGTAAACGCTCTATGGCACTATATTATGATGCTCTTAACGGATTGAAAACACAATACCTACGTTTGTATTGACTTGCTGTTCCCCAGAGATTACAGGAGTTGATCTATTAGCTATAGGTGGTGCTGATGCCGCCACTGATTCTTTTGCTAAAGGAATTGGAGGGGGTTGAATCTCAAACTCATTAAGATTGACTGATTTTACTCCTACTACTTTTAATCCTAATGCAGAAGCCGCGATATTAGCTTTAGTTATTGCATTGTCAATTGCTTGTTTTATAAGATTATTTTTGGTTTCATCTAATTTTTTGTTAGACAATGTAAAATCAACACTATTTACAGTATTGGCTCCTGAGGCTATAGCAGTATCAATCCACCTTGATACATTTCTTATGTTTGTACTTTGTATTTGGATTAAGTTAGATACTGTAAATCCTGTTATCTTTCCTACAGTATCAGAAGGTCGTGAATAGTTGTAGTTTGGAGATATGCTCAAGGATGAGGTACTTGTTTCATTTTCCTTTACGCCAGCTGTTTTTAATGCATCAATTACTTTGTTCATTATCTTTGAATTGGCTACCAAGGCTGCATTTGCTGTTTTGTTATTTGTCTCAACTCCTAAAGAAAGTATAACTTTATCAGGTTTTAATTTAGTATTTGCAGTTCCTGTGACGAATAGAGTATTAAGATTACTGGTATTGTTCTGAGATGAATGCAAGTTTAATGGTTGTTGAGCATATGCTGTATTATTCGAGAATACATAAACAACCACTCCAACCAGTGAGATGCTGAAAGTAATTAGAGTAAAAGTCAGGAATTTATCATAAATCTTGAAAGATGTCACGTAGAATTATATTTAGTATAAACAGATAAGTGTTATCATACCATACACACTATCATATTCTCATATCCATCATGCATAAGATACTAACTATAACTTTGTTTACAATTGCAATATAATAGCATTGGGTAGGCTGAAAAAGGAATGTGTCTAAATTTCCTTATACAAAATATGCTAATTATTGATCCATCTATGAGTTGTGAACTTGATCCATGACGATATCGGGTGCTAAAAATAGGTTCTTGTTACTATAGGATATAGTAATCTTAAGCTTTAAAGGTTTTTCTTTCTAGATTATTCACAAGACAAGTATAAAGATTATGTCAGATAATATAAAATTTGGATTAGCTATTCCACAAGGTTGGAGAGGAGGTGATTTCCCATTAGAAGAGGAAAATGATCCTGTTAGCCAATATGAATTCTCAAAGTCTATTGCAACAACAGCTGATAACTTGAACTTTAATTCGATCTATGCTTATGATCATCTCATTCCTCATTATAAGGACGATATACAAAAAAACATTTTCGAATGTTTTACTTTATTATCTGCTACTGCAGCAATTACAGAAAAGATAAAGATAGGACAAATAGTTGTATGCAATTCTTATCGTAATCCATTATTATTAGCAAAGATGTTATCTACGTTAGATATTATTAGTAATGGTAGAGTAGAATTAGGAATAGGCGCAGGATGGTACGAACAGGAATATTTGGCATATGGATATGATTTCCCATCTAACATAACAAGGATTATGCAACTTGATGAATCCATAAGCATAATCAAAGCAATGTGGACAGATAACAAACATGTTTCGTTTCAAGGAAAATACTATAGAATAAAAGATGCAATATGTAATCCAAAGCCAATCCAAAAGCCGTATCCTACTATAATGGTTGGGGGATCAGGTGAAAGGTATTTGCTTAAAGTTGTAGCAAAACATGCTGATAGATACAATCTTTTCTTTGGTTCCCTTGATGAAATGAAAAGAAAAATTTCTCTCTTAAAGGAGTATTGCAATTCTATTGGAAGGGATTATAAAAAAGATATACAGTACTCTGTTGTCTTGCCTTGTATAATAAGAGAATCAGAAGACGAAGTGAGCAAAGTTCTTGCACAAAATAAAAGGAACGATAAAACCATAGAAGAATATACTCAATATCTTGTCAACGGCATTGCAATTGGAACCCCTGAAAAGATAATTGAAGGTATCAGCAAATATGTAGATATCGGTGTCAGACACTTTGTTCTACATTTTGTAGGACTAGATGATGCAACATTGGGACTTTTTGATTCTAAAGTAATTAGAATGATTTAACAAATAAAATTCTATTACGTGACGCAATAATTCTTTGATTTCAATTTCAGATTCCTTATGACTTCCTTCCTCTCTTGATTCATAACCATAATAATACAACTTTTTTTCTTCTGTTATAGTAAATGATAAATGGTCTTGTCACAAATTAGTTTATTTTATCTTTCTTAAATTGACGTTGTAAGCTAGTCCAAATCTATGAGCTTCGTCTCTAATATGTTGTAAAAGCTTGAGTGCAGAGCTACTCTTTGGAAGAATTATAGGTTTGTTTGAGTAAGGGACACAGATTTCTTCATTTTCCTTTGCTAATGAAATACATGGAATATCAATTCCTAACTCGTGAATAGCATGTATTGCAGAATGTAGCTGCCCCTTTCCCCCATCAATCACTATCAAATCTGGCATTTGGTCTTGATCAGTCTTTTCAGTTAATAAATATCTTCTGGACACAATTTCTTCTATCATTGCAAAGTCGTTCTGACTTGGTATGGTTTTGATTTTGAATTTTCTGTATCCTGCTTTGTTTGGTTGGCCGTTAACAAACCTTGTACATGATCCAACCGCGAATGAAGTTCCGAAATTAGAAATATCAAAACAATCAATTATGGCAGGGATCGTAGGTAGATGAATGATGTTTTTCAAATCTATTATGCTTGGATCATATCCTTTTTCAGTATAGAGGATGAGATTGCGAGTAAGTAGGTCCATCAACTGCCTTTTTTCTTTTACTTGAAAGTCTTTTGAAATCTTGGTAATGCTTACCGCATGGTCGGCAAGTCGCTCGATTGATGCTTCTAAAACATTCTTGGACTCGATATCTTCATTTACATATACAAACCTGGGAATTATTGGAGCTGTAGAATAATACTGTGAGAGAAATGCTGTCAATGAATTATCACCGATCAAATCAAATTCGAATTTTTTGCTATCACTTATAACTCCATGGGTTCTGCGCAAAGTCATTACATGGGCTATACCTCTTGCAATATCTTTGAGAATTCCAATGTATTCTTCATCAGCATTATGATTTACCGCCTTTTCCATTTTCTGCTTGATACGCAAATTGTTCAGTCTATGCAGAGTATCACGAATTTCCTTTGCCTTTTCATATTGCTGTAATTCTGAAGCTCTTTCCATTTCATTTTTCATATCGTTTACAAATTTTTCAATGCTGCTTTTTCCTTCTAATATCTCCCGCAGCGCAAAAACATTTTTCATGTATTCGCTTCGTGCTATATTATTGATGCATGGTGCATCACAATTTTTTATGAAGTACTCCAAACAAGGTTTTTTGGGTAGTTTGTCGCAGATTCTAATTTTGAATAATTTTCTTAAAAGACCAATGGTAAGGAACTTTGAACTCCCACGTACAAAAGGACCATATATTTTACCCTTTGGTTCGTAAAAATCACCATTTCTGTTACGTCTTGCTACAAGCAAGCGAGGAAAAGTTTCATCTGTAATTTTTAGATATGTAAAACGCTGCTGATCCTTTAATTCGATATTAAATACAGGCCTGTACCTTTTGATAAGGTTGGATTCTAACAAAAATGCTTCGATCTCATTATCAGTTACTATAAAATCGATATCAACGATCTTTCTTACAAGCTGTGACGTTTTCCAGTTATTATTGTATTGATTATTATTGTTATTACTGCTGGAGTCCTGTTTTAAGAAATAAGAACTGACACGCTTATGAAGATTTTTTGCTTTGCCTATGTAAATTATTTTCCCTTCATGGTCTTTCATTAAATAAACTCCAGGGTCTTGTGGGATCTGTTTTTTCATCATAAAAGTGATACCTTCCACAGATCCTGTGATTACCTTGCACCTCTTTGAATTATTTGATCAATTAGTAGTTTTGGTTTTAGATATTTGCCAGTGTAGCTGCCATTTTCATTTCTTGCAATTTCGTCGGGCGTTCCAGCAACCACAATCTCACCACCCTTTTCCCCTCCTTCTGGACCAAGATCTATAATCCAATCCGCACTTGCAATGACGTCAAGATTGTGTTCAATAACTATTACAGTATTACCAAGATCTACCAATCTTTTTAAAACATGTAACAATTTGCTAACATCAGCAAAATGAAGACCAGTTGTTGGTTCATCAAGTATGTAAACTGTCTTACCTGTATCCCTTTTTGAAAGTTCTGCAGCAAGTTTAACCCTCTGTGCCTCTCCGCCAGATAACGTAGTAGCTGGTTGACCAAGATGTATGTATCCGAGTCCTACATCATTCAGGGTTCTCAATTTTTTCTCAATAACTGAAACGTTTGCAAAAAATTCTAATGCTTCTTCAACCGTCATATGAAGTATATCTGAAATTGTTTTTCCCCTGTATTTGACACTAAGTGTTTCAGAATTATATCGCTTGCCCTTGCATTCATCACATGTAACGTAAACATCTGGTAAAAATTGCATTTCAATTTTCCTTACTCCACCCCCTTCACATGCTTCACATCTTCCTGCAGAAACATTAAATGAAAATCTTCCAGCTTTGTATCCCATTTCTTTTGCCTGATGAGTCTTTGCAAATAGCTCCCTTATCGGTGTAAATGCATTAACGTAGGTTGCTGCATTTGATCTAGGGGTGCGACCAATCGGCGACTGGTCAATTCCTATTATTTTGTCAACTTGATCCAAACCAGAAATGTTACTATGCTTACCTGGTTTTTCTCTGGAACCGTAAAAATAATGTGACAACGCTTTAAATAAGATATCATTTACCAAGGTTGATTTGCCGGATCCGGATACTCCTGTTACAACTGTCATGCATCCAAGAGGGAATTGGGCATTAATTGATTTTAGATTATTTTCTTGTGCTCCGTGTACTGTTATCCATTTTTCCGGATTTTTATTTCTATTTTGTTTTACATGTGAAACAATTCTATCACCTCTGAGGAAAGCACCTGTAATAGAATTCTCATTTTTAAGAATATCTTCCAACGAACCATTGCCAACGATCTCCCCTCCATGAATACCTGCACCTGGACCAATATCAACAACCCAATCAGCATTGCGTATTACTTCCTCATCATGTTCAACAACAAGTAATGTATTATCAAGGTCACGCAATTTTTTTAATGTATCAATCAATCTGGCATTGTCTCTCTGATGCAAACCTATGGTAGGTTCATCAAGAACATATAGAACCCCAGTTAAGTTTGAACCAATCTGAGTAGCCAGCCTAATTCTCTGTGATTCCCCACCAGAAAGCGTAGCTGTCATTCTGTTTAATGTTAAATAATTTAATCCCACATTACGCAAAAAATCGAGCCTTGAAACAATCTCTTTTAGTATAGTTTTTGCAATGTACATATTAGTTTCGGAAAGTTCTATTGTCTTGAAGAACCTGTAACAATCATCAATTGAAAGGTCACAGACATCCATTATTGATTTTTGCTGAATTTTAACCGATAGTGCTTCTCTGCGTAATCTCCTTCCATGACAGTCATCACAAGGCAGCTCACGCATAAATTGCATAAGCTCTTCCCGCTTTGACTCAGATTCAGTTTGTTTATATATGCGCTCCAAGCTTGGAATAATGCCCTCAAAGGATCCTCGATATTCCCACCTAGTGTCGGAATACTTTGATTCGTACTTGTAATGAATATTTTCATCAGTTCCATATAGAATGACTTTGAGCTGTTGATCTGTCATCTTTGAAATCTGAGTATAAAGATCAAATCCAAAGCGTTTGCCTACATCCCTAAGCATTGCAGAACGGAAAGTAGCAAAATGACCAGACCACGGCTTGACCGCTCCTTCCAAAATACTTTTCGACTTGTCGGGAATTATTAGTTCAGGATCAAATTCTATTTTTATCCCAAGCCCATTGCAGTTATTGCATGCTCCAAAAGGAGAGTTAAACGAGAACGTGCGTGGCTCTAAATCGCCTAGGCTAATTCTGCAGTATGGGCAAGCATTTCGTTGGGAATATAGCATATCTTTACCATCAATAGATGCAATTACAAGACCATTTCCTACCTTCAGTGCTGATTGGATTGATTCAAACAGTCTACTTTTTTCTTCAGGAGAGGGTTTTAATCTGTCAACAATGACTTCAATTGTGTGCTTTTTCTGCTTGTTTAGTCTTGGATATTTTGATTTTTCTTCATTTTCATCCTCAAGAGTAATTATTTCACCATCTAATCGAATTCTTGCAAATCCATCCTGTTTTAACTCATCAAATAGTTTCTCATATGTGCCCTTCTTTGACTGAATGACTGGAGCGAGTATCATTGTATTCTTTCCTCCTTGAACAGATCTTAAGACTGAGTCTGTGATTGAATCTGCAGATTGACTTGTAATTTTCCTATTACATTGTGGACAATGAGGAATTCCAATTCTGGCATAAAGTAACCTTAGATAATCATAGATCTCTGTAACTGTACTGACCGTGGAACGCGGATTTTTGCTTGTTGTCTTCTGCTGGATCGATATTGCTGGCGACAAGCCATCGATAGAATCGACATCAGGCTTATCCATTAATTCTAAAAATTGTCTTGCATATGCCGACAATGACTCTACATAACGTCTCTGCCCCTCTGCATAAATTGTATCAAATGCGAGGGTTGATTTGCCAGAACCAGATAGCCCAGTTATCACAACGAGCTTATTTTTTGGAATTTCAAGGTTAATATTTTTTAAATTATGCTCCCGTGCACCCTTGATAATTATTTTATCATGCATACTCTTATGAAACCTCTGACAGTGTTGGCTCCTCTCCGATAGACCTCTTTATCTTTATCAGTTTTTCTCTAAATTTGATGGCTCTCTCAAAATCCAAATCTTCAGCAAATCTTCTCATAGTTGCTTCCGTCTCTATGGCAAGTTTCACCAGATCCGCTCTTGCCATGGACTTTGTAGTATCTACAAATAGATCAATATCTTCTGTTTTTTCAGGAATGGGTTTGATAACTGATTTGGGGGTTATCTGGTTCTTTTTGTTGTATTGGATCTGCTTTCCACGTCTTCTCTCTGTTTCTGTCATTGCATTTTTTATTGAATCCGTAATGCGATCAGCATACATGATAACCATACCGTCAATGTTTCTTGCAGCGCGTCCAAAAGTCTGTATAAGACTTGTGTTATTACGTAAGAATCCTTCTTTGTCAGCATCTAATATAGCGACCAGAGATACTTCAGGAATATCTAGACCTTCTCTGAGGAGGTTAATGCCAATTAAAACATCAAATTCACCTAGACGTAGCTGCCTTATTATCTCTGTTCTCTCTAATCCTTCAATTTCTGAATGCAAGTAACGCACCCTTACATCATTCTTAGCAAGGAATTCTGCAAGATCTTCAGCCATCCTCTTTGTCAATGTAGTAACAAGGGTTCTCTGATTTTTATTTACTCGAATACTGATTTCTTGAATTAGATCCTGTATCTGGTCTTTGGTATGTCTGACCTCTACTTTTGGATCGACCAATCCTGTCGGTCTAACCAATTGTTCTACAACTTGCCAGCTTAATCTCATTTCGTAATTTGCTGGCGTGGCAGACACGAAAATTACGTTTTGTAGATATTTTTCAAATTCTACGAATTTTAAAGGACGATTATCAAAAGCACTTGGCAATCTAAAACCATAATCAACTAGCATTTTTTTACGTGTGTAATCTCCATTGAACATAGCACGAAGTTGAGGTATTGTCACGTGTGATTCATCTATGACCATCAAAAAATCTTTACCAAAAAAGTCTAGTAAACAATATGGTGGTTGTCCTGGCGACCTGCCATCTAAATGGCGAGAATAATTCTCAATTCCTGAACAATAACCCAATTCCTCTATCATTTCTAAATCATATCTTGTACGTGAAGCAAGCCTTTGTCTTTCTAGCTCATTTGGTAAATTAGGAAGCCAATTTTCTAGTTCCTGTCTTATTGATTTAATCGAATCTAATCTTGAATCATCATCAACAATATAGTGTTTAGCAGGAAAGATCTTTACAGAGTTGGTATCTTTGAGCTTTTTCATAGTGATATGATCATGAATGCTGATTTTTTCAATTTCATCTCCAAAGAGTAAAATCCGAATTACATCATCAGAATATCCTGGAATAATATCAATAGTGTCGCCTTTTACCCTGAAACTACCAGGCACTAGAGATACATCATTTCGTTCATAACGTGATTCAATTAAGTTGTGAATTAGTACTTTTCTATCAACTGCCATTCCTTTCGTTATTGTGGTTGCGCTTTCTTCCCATTCTTTAGGTGATCCAAGTGAGTAAATGCATGATACTGTAGATATGATTATTGTCGGTTCACCCGACATTAACATTGCAGTTGCTTCCAATCGCATTTTTTCAATTCTTTCATTGACTTCAGTATCTTTTTCAATATAAGTATCAGTCTGTGGGATATAGCTTTCAGGTTGATAATAGTCATAGAAGCTGACAAAATATCCAACGTTATTATTTGGAAAAAACTCCTTAAACTCTGCATACAGTTGAGCAGCCAGTGTTTTATTATGAGATATTACTAGAGTATTTTTGTTTGTTCTTGCAATAACATTGGCAATTGTAAATGTTTTTCCGCTACCTGTGACTCCGAGTAGAGTTTGGCATCCTTTCTTTATTAGGACTCCTCTAACTAATTTTTCAATGGCTTCAGGCTGGTCGCCTCTTGGCGGAAATGCATTTTCTGCCAGGGTAAAGCCTCTAGAGCTCCTTAGCACTGCAAGATCCAATCATCAAAACGAACATATATTGTTATACGACGTCGTTTTTTTAACAAGTTGGGCATTATGAAATTGGCAAATATGACCAGCGATATGCAGCGATAGTCATTCTACTTTTATCAACAGTCAGCTTCTATACATGTCAAACCGGATATAAACAATTTTTAGTACGGTGGATCTAAATTGCATAGTCAGGAATGATCTTTAAAAATTCAAAATTCAAAAAAGAATCACATATTGCATAAATTAAGATAATTTCACTAAAGTGCAGTATTCTGATTCTAATTATCTAAAATTTCCTATCATAGAAGAGCAACTTATGAAGAAAAGTATTCATAAATTGAGTTTATATTGAGAAGATATGACGACAACAATACCAAAATTCTTTTGTTTGACCTCTATACTATTAATGTCATGGGAGAAGAACCTGATTATGCAGTTAGCAAGCAGGAGTTTACAGCATTTTTGGAAAACGAAGCCAAGTTGCGTGTCGATGATTTTATAATAGGTGCGATTGAGATTGCAGAAGAGGTTCATTCAGGAGTAAAAAGAGAAGATCGTTTGTCACCATTTCTTGAAACACATACATTGCCAGTCACAATCGATGTGATAAAACATTATAGGTCTATTAACCGCACTATCACTAGCGTTGAAATCGCTTCCGCAATTTTACATGATATATTAGAGGACAACGATAGAATTCTTGATTGGTATCAAACAAAGGCATATGGCTTTGAGGCTTACCTGATCTACAGATTTGGAAATAGAGTATATGATATAGCTACCGAATTGAAAATTCGTCCTCTTGAAAATTATTCAGGAACGAATGACGAAGAACGTCAACTCGATAGGTTCCAGGAATATTGTAATATTCTTACATCTGCTGAATACGACGTAAAAACTATCAAGCTTGCTGATAGACTAAACAATATGATATTCATCTCACGAATTTCTGAACACCCAAAGGTAATGCGGTATTTGAGGGAAGCAGAAGACTTTTACCTAGCATATACGATGCTTGATCCTAAGATGCCAGATTTCTACAAGAAAATCAGGATAGCGTATGAAAAATTGAGAGAATCCTCCAAAAAGGTTCTTGCAGCATAACTACATGCCATTGATTATTGTGTAGACTATCACTAAGTTTCAAACTTCCACCATGTGAAATGTTCGACTTATCAGTATGTAAAGACTGTAAGCATTATAATATTCTTAATCTCTAAAGGACCATCACAATCCTAAGCCGTCCACGTCAAGTCTCAAATCAGGTATAGAATTTGTAGCTCGCTTCACCATAATACAAGCCAACGCCACAGGGCCCGGATCCAAAAAATCAATTATCTTTCAGGATACGCATTCATAGTTTAGCGTGGCCAGGTATCCATTCCGTTGCATCTATATGAGATAAAACATATTGTAAAAGAATACATGAATGCTATTTTACACAAACATTAACAAGCAGCAATCGATAAATGGTTTTATTTGTACAATAACAATCAATTGATTCAAGCCACCGAGTCAGATGAAAAATGCTTGCTGGCAAATGAAAACTAGAGAAAATTTTTTTACCAACTAAGACATGGTTAAGTGTTGGCAGAGTGCAAGTTTACCACGAATATTGGGATCATGAACGATCAGAAGATGTTGATTACAATTGTGATAGTAAAGACGAGGACATTTTAGATTCAGGTTCAGGTTTCTGCATATTTCATGACGAAAACTACCTTCAAGACAAGAATAATGACCATAAAGAACATGAACAGAAAGTTAGGGACCGATTAGAGGCCAAAGTACGTAATAGTATAGACTAAAAATGAACCATTATTATGGGCCAGTGCCTTGACCATTTAATGTCGCATTCCTGCTTAAATCACTAAATACATTATTGTCAGTTGCAGTAGGCATAATTTGGTCAGAATTTGAATTTAGAGTATCAGTTTGCTCATAGGATGAGCCTATGTTTCCAATCAAAGCAATCACTATACTAAACGATAATACAAGAATAGATATGCTCCTTATACTCATTATTTTTCTCGTATTCGTATCACCTACTTTTTAGTATATGTTTATTAGCCAGCTATAATATATAAAGCGTTTGGAACCTCAAATAACGAATAATTTTTAAAGCGATCCGTTATCTTACTGGAGGTAGTGTTATGAGCGGGCTCTGGTTTTACAAAAAACTTTATACATAGAGAAACCATTGACATACATATAGCTAAAACGATTATAATACAATAAATATCACAGAAACGACGTTAAACATGTGACAATCCCTAAACATGGGATATGAGAAGCTTTTTTATAACATGATAGTTCTATGCAGTAATCAGTGTTTAATGATTTATAACAAAGTACAAATAAAATATATTCTTATCATATTACTAGTATTACCAGTTTCAGCTGAAATAGTATTTGACTGGATGTCCAAGTATGTAAATACTGAAAAGTCATCGCTTATGGCATTGACGAAATCATCAGTAGGCTATAATAGGTTCCTAAACCGATGGCTGCAAGATTTGTTGGTATCAAAAAGTACGGTTGTTCCTAATGCATCAGCAGCAGTAAAGAATAATGATAATATGTCAAAAATAGGGCAAATTAGTTCGGAGGGGGGAGTTAGCCAACCAGGCGTTGCAGTTGATAGCTATCCTATTGGCGTAGCCGTAAATCCGGTAACCAAGAAGGTATACGTAACAAACGAGTTTTCAAATACCTTATCCGTTATAAGTGGTGTGACAGACAGTAAAGCGGATACTATTTCGGTAGGTAGTTTTCCTTATGGAGTAGCTGTAAATCCGTTTAATGATAGAGTATACGTAACAAACAGAGGTTCTAATACTGTATCTGTTATAGATGGACCAACAAGTACAAAACTATCAAACATAATTGTCGGCAATTCTCCAGTCGGTATCGCTGTTAATCCCTCTTCTAATTGGATATATGTGGCCAATATTAATTCAGGCACCGTCTCTGTTATGGATGGAATAACGAACAAGGTAACAGATACAATAACGGTAGGTAAAGCCCCTTATGGAGTAGCAGTTAATCCAGTCACAAACAAAGTTTACGTAACTAATATACAATCCAATAGTATATCTGTTATAGATGGTAAAACAAACAAAGTGACAGGTACTATAACAGTAGGTAATAGTCCAGTAGGAGTATCTACCAATACACTTACCAATATGATATATGTGACCAATCATGCTTCTAATAGTATATCTGTTATAGATGGTAAAACAAACAAAGTGACAGGTACTATAACAGTAGGTAATAGTCCAGTAGGAGTATCTGTCAATCCCGTTACAAACAAAGTTTACGTAACTAATATACAATCCAGTACCGTATCTGTTATTGACGGTAAGACAAATAGGGTAGTCAATACCATAATAGTCAATCCAAGTCTTGGCCGTCCTAAAACGCTTGGTGATCCTGTGTTAAATATGCCTATTTTGGTAAAGTTTCCACTTATTGCAAGTCTTGTGGCGGTGAATTCTGTTTCTAACATGGTATACGTAACCAATACAGGTTCTGATATTGTTTCTATTATAGATGGTAACAAAGACAAGATGATAGTTAGAGAAGCTTTCAATGTCAATCCTCCAAATGTAGGTGATGTAGAATGCAATGGACAGCCTGTTCTTTCAAATAGTTCTATTAGAATTAGTAACGGTACCAGTATTGTATGCACAGCTAATTCCTCCCATGGCTACATTTTTAGCTCTTGGTCTGGTGTTGTTGATGGTTTAACAGCCAATCCTATTCATTTTACAGCTTCCCAATACGGAACTTTAACGGCAAATTTTAAGCAGACTCTTTCGCTGGAACAGTATTTGGCCATAATTTTGGGTCCAGTATCTGTTATTTCAATTATTATTAGTTGGGTATTCCGAAACAGGCAAAGAAAGTACCTAAGCAAGTATCTAATAATAATTAACAATGCATATGATACATTGTATAAAAATGGTGAGGGAGATGATAGACAGCAAGAATATCTACATCGTTTAGATAACGTGAGAAAAGAAGCTACACAATTATATATAAAAGGAAGGATAAGTGATGCACACTACAACGTTTTAGATAAAATAATTTCCGATTACGTTGAAAAGGTCAACAAATAAGCACTATGAAATGGCAACATATGACTTGATGGCAAGAACACAGCGCATAGAAATAAAGTTTAGCTCTGGTTAAAGGAGTAAAAACTGGATTGGAGATTCATCAGCTAAAAATCTAGTTCTGATTTATTTACTCTTCTTATTAAATCGTTTATCTGAAATGGTTTTTTAATAAAACAATTTATGTGTAAATTAGGAAACTTTTTTCTTAATTCCTCATAATCAATTTCATATGTAGCAATAAATCTAAGGTCTTGTTATTATTTTTCTCTTTTTTATTTTGTCATAAAGATCAAAGCCATTAAGTTGCGGCATTTTAATATCAAAATATAGTAGATCATAAATAGCCGGGCTTAAAATTTGATATAGCTTTCAGATGGTCATCAAATGCATCTAACAAGATTATGTCAGTACTGTTAAATTAATACACCTATGAAATTAGTTAGTTATTGTGATACCTGTACAAGGAATGATGAGATTTGTAACACTTGGCACTGACTTTCTTACGCAAACCATTTAAATGGTACAGTATGGGGAAGAAAAGGAAAGGTATAATGGTTTCACTTAATACAGCAGTTATTATAAAGCTAGAGCCTGACTTTTCAGAAGGAAATGTCAGCTACAATTCAGACGGAACACTAAATAGAGCAGAGACAAAGAGTATACTCGGTCCCCACAGCGCAGTCGCATCAAAGGCAGCATTTTATTCCAAAGTAAAGGTTGGTGCCCGTATTTCAGTTGGAACCATGGGTCCTCCAATAGCTGATTATGCTTTACAACAGGCTCAATTAATATGTGACGCAGATGAATTACATCTTTACAGTGACAGAATATTTGCAGGGGCCGATACGCTGGCAACTGCTGAAGTCTTAAAAACTGGCATAAACAAAATGGAAGGGGGGAAAATGGATATTGTCTTTTCAGGACACCGAGCTTCGGATGGTGAGACTGGTCAAACAGGCCCTCAGACAGCATGGAAGCTTGGTTATACGTTTCTAGGCAATGTAATTGATTATGATATTGACCTTGAAAAACGAGTTGTCATAGCAAAACGCTTGATCACCTTGCAAGGATTTTATGATATAATAGAAGAGGTAGAGGCGCCTCTCCCTGTATTCATTACAATTGATCCATCATACAAGCCGGTATTTAATACTGTTTCACAAAGACTAGCATTTGTAAAGTATCAGAAAGAAGCAAATGAACGAGCTCAAAATTATAAAAAATACCTAAAAGTTTTCAATGCTCAACAGCTGGGCGTTGATCCAAAATTTGTTGGTCTTCCTGGATCTCCTACAATCGTATACAAGGTAGAAAAGATTCCAAAAGCAAAAGCAAGCAGAAAAGCCGAAGTAGTAGATGCCTCCGATCGTGAACAGATAAGAAAAGTTGTTATGAGGATGAATGAAATTCTAGGAGGAATGGTAATTAAATGACAATGATCACAAGTGAAGGTAGTTATAGACACTTATATGTAGTAGTTGAACACGAAGAAGGTAAACCAATTCCTGTTAGCTTAGAAATGCTTGGTGAAGCTAGGAGGCTCATGGATGATTTTAACAAAAGATATTCCTCGAACGAAAAAGTTGTCGCCGTTCTATTAGGAAATAATGTCAGAAAATTATGCGAAGAATTGCTATTCTATGGCGCAGATGCAGTAATTTACGCCGAAAGCCCAGAATTACAATATTCGAGAAATTTAATTGATACTAAAATAATCAGCGAGATTGCTATAAATAAAGAATGTGTAGCAAAGATTTCTCCAGACTATGCTGAACGTTTCAAAAAACCAAGGTACATGTTTTTCGCCGCTGATAATATAGGCAGACATCTATCTTCTACAGTACTGGTAGAATTAGAATCTGGTCTTGCTTCAGATATCAACAAACTTGTAATTGAAGATCTTGAAATCAAACATGAACATAAGACAAAAGGTCAGGCAATGACCTATGCAAAAACGCTTGAAATGTATCGACCTGATTTTTCAGGTTTTCTATGGACTACTATTCTATGCCTTGATAATCGAAACCCTGCAATAGAAAGGGAATATCATCCCCAGGCATGCAGTATAATTCCTGGAGTATTCCAACCACTTATGCGTGATAGCACAAGGAGCGGAATAATTGTAGAACATGTTCCAAAATTGGAAGAGCAAGACCTCAATGTAAAGATATTGAGTCGCAAAATTATCAAGAGTGCTGTTGATTTTGATACCTCTAAAGCAATCATAAGTTTTGGCCGAGGAATTAAAGATTTACCAGAAGAAAATATTAAACTAATTGAAGAACTAGCAAAGGAGTTGGACGCAGAGATCGGAATATCATTACCAATTTCAAAAAAACCGTATATAGCAAGTGAAACAATAACCTCTAAGTATATGGTTCCTGACAGAGTAATAGGAACCAGTGGCCGAAGAGTTAGCCCCTTACTATATATTGCTATTGGAATCAGCGGAGCGATGCAGCATATTGCAGGGATGAAGGAATCTGAGTTTGTCATCGCAATTAATCCTGATGAAAACTCCCCGATTAAAGATGAGTGTGATCTTTTTATCAAAGGTAGAATGGAAGATGTAATTCCTATTCTAATTGAGGAACTAAGAAAACAAAAACTAGTCATGGAGGTCAAAAAGTAAAAATGGAGCATTTTGATGTTGCTATAATTGGAGGTGGTTCAGCCGGATTAGCTGCTCTCAAGCAGTTATCAAATTTGGAAAAGCAGGCTGTCCTGATTGAGGCTGGAAAGACAGTAGGCTCAAAAAATGTATCTGGTGGAATTCTTTATTCAAAGAAACCAAAAAATGGCAAGGTCAACAATGTTGAAGATGTCTACGGACAGGAATTTGTAGCTAATGCTCCTCTAGAAAGACTGATCACAAAATACATCCTTCACGCTACTTCAAAAGACAAAATATTTTCAATTGATCTTACATCTGCTCATAAATATCAGGCTAACTTTGGTTACTCTGTTCTTTTGAATAAATTGAATTCATGGTTTGCAAAAGAAGCGACCGCAAGTGCCGAAAAACAAGGCGGTGGAATAATTCCAGGAGTTCATGTCAAATCAATCACTTGGCAGAATGATAGGACCATTGTAGAAACTAATGAACTTGATGAATTTGAAGTAAAGGCAATAATCGCAGCTGATGGGGTAAACTCAGAAATAGCAGAGATGACTGGTGCAAGAAATAAATTCACAACAGAAGAGCTATATCAAGGTGTAAAGGTTGTAGTCAAACTACCTGAAGAGATTATGGAACAGAGGTTTGGAATAGGGCCAAATGAGGGAGCTGCACATCTTTTTGCTGGCGATATCACGCTAAATCATATAGGCGGCGGTTTTGTTTATACTAATAGGGATACACTGTCAGCTGGTGCAGTATATCATTACGATTCTTTAATACAAAAACCAGATGAACCATACGTACTTGTCAATGCTATATTGAATAATCCTATGGTTAGAGAATTTATCAAAGATGAAGTTGCAGTAAAAGAGGATATTGATAAGGGTCTTCCGAAAGAGGAACAGTTGAGGACACGTTTTGCAGTTAGCAAACTTGTTAAGACATGGGACGACTTACGCCATAGTTACTATTCTCCAGCTAGCAGAGCAAAACTTATTGAAAGTGGCAAATACAAGTCAGAAACAGAGATCAAGGCAAGGATCGATTCAATTCATCAAGAGCTAAGTGATAAATACAAGGCCAAATTCTTAACTGATTATGTTGAGCTAGAATACAGTGCAAAATTAGTACCAGATGGAAAGCGATGTAGGATGAAAAAACCTTACAACAAGAATATTTTGTTTGTCGGGGATGCGGCTGGTCGTGGTATTTTTGTTGGTCCAAGAATTGAAGGACTTAATGTAGGAATTGATGACGCAGTAAGAGCTGCCAATGCTGTTGCAAGATCCATTGATAGGAACAATTTCACACATAGCTATCTAGGCGAATATTATACTCGATTAGTAGAAGATAGCCCTTATACAAGGGATATGAAGGAAATTGATAAAGATTATCTAAAGACATTTCTCGATGCTACAAAAGATGTTCCAAAAGATATTGTCGGCTCACGATATGGAATGATATTTAGGTTAATGACGAGCGGTACATTAAGAGGTCTTGCGGTAGGATTTGCTAACATATTGGGATACGATCGCCTTCTGCCGATAGTGGAATCAGTAGAGACGTATGTTCAAGTGCCTGTCGAGATTGCTGAAAAAGCAGGTACTGTGGTTTCATCTACATATACTCCCACAATTCCAACAATCGCTCAACGTATAGCAAAATTAAAGTACGACGATGATAATCTCTCACACATTAAAGTATTACATCCAAAAAATGAATTTATGAAAAAAATGGTTATATTGTGTCCAACAAAATGCTACAGCATAGAAAATGATGATGTCATACTTCAGCATGAAGGATGTATTGAGTGTGGAACTTGCGCCAAAGAAACGGAATGGAGACATCCTCGTGGCGAGAAAGGAATTAACTTTCAGTATGGCTAAATGCACAAATCGAGCGATATCTATCTAATAATTAATTTTTCCATTTTATTGAGCAGCCGATAGATGGATCGAAATCCTTTTCTATTTTTTCACCCTGCAATACCTTCCTTACGTTGCTTTCCATAATCGGAATGTTTGGAGTCATTCCAGGTTCCAATGCATCATTAATCCTCCCATGGAATACTAGTTTATGTTCAATATCCAATAGAAAGGGATCGGGCGTACAAACTGCACCATATGCCCTTGCAACATCTTGACTATCATCAATTAGATAAGGGAAATTTATTTTGTATTGTCTCGCAAACCTTACCATATTTTCAAAACCTTCACCATCATAATCAGGATCATTGCTGTTAACACCTATTACTTGTAATTCTGACGGTTTGAATGTTGATTGGAGGTTAATAATGTCACCAATTCTTGCTATAACGTAAGGACAATGATTGCATATGAAAACCACAAGCAAGGATTTGCTGTTGAAATCGTCCAGAGAATGCATTTTATCATCGATCCCTTTTAACCTAAAATGCGGTGATTTTTGACCCGTTCTAAGAACATGAGTTGAAGCAGTTTTTACCATACTACTATATACTTCGGAACAAGGATATTAAAACTTGTGCAGTTCTGTTAAAGGTAAACCATCATCGTCATCCGTCATTATCATCATCAAAAATAACCTTAACAAGATTTTTCACTTCTTATAATAACAGTGTGTAAAAAAAGGTTCTGGTTCTACCAAAAGTAATAATATTGATATTTCAGTATGGATTCTGTTTTTCACTGAACTTAGCAGTTTCTTCAGGACGATGTATTATGTATATATGCAGTTTTGTAACCCAGCAAACGATCCCGCTTAAATTAAGGAAAATGTAAAAACAGTCAAATACCTTGCAGAAATGATAAATATTAGGTGAAATGGTGTCAAAGAATCTATTGACGACGTGTTACAGTCATCGAGAAGAAAGCTCGTGGTATCAGAAAACGAGATTGATCTTGTTACTAACATCAGAAACGAAATCTTCATTTTAATGGTTGTGGAATCTCCAGGTTCTGCTGGTGGAAGAGGAGGAGGTTCTGGTAGCAGACGAATTGACAGCGTGCTGTGCTTTTCATATAAGAATGGAACATGTACAAAGTATTTTGAGGTTACCGAACCCGAAAAGGTTGAACAGTTTGATATCCCTTATAGCGCTATTGCAATGGATATTAAACTATCAACAGGTAAACCCATTGTAGTGCAGGGAATTGTCGATCCAGATCTTGTCAAATCGTATCAATCTCTAGTAAATATCATAAAATGAACTTATTCTAATAACCAGAAGTTAAGGAAGCAGCACTTTGAGGAACCAAACTATATAGCGTATTATTGCGATTTCTTCATGATCTCAACAATATGTGTCGAAGGAAGGATTGAAACAAAAACTTACTCAAGAGCAATAGAAGAGATGTATAAACAAAAGTACAGAAAGAGCATTCTCAGGCAAATATCATGATATAAAGAGCCTAGTGTTTACAAATGTGTATGCTGTGGAAATGATCTATTTAATTCAGATACAAATTTGATTCTGGTACAGGATGGCCTAGTTTTTGGGCACCAATGAGTGATGAGAATATCAAAAAGCAAAAAGATCATGGTCTATTCATGAGATGTATAAAGGTAATGTGTAATAGATGCGGCGCTCATTTAGGATATGCATTTGATGATGGCCCAGAACCCACAGGCTTACGATACTGTATTAACTCAGCATCGCTTATCCATGTAAGGAAGTAGTAAAATATATGTCACATGATCTAGTAATTTTGGGTTGGGTTATTGGATTTGCAGCAGTTACACTATTAACGATTGGTATTGCAACCCATCAAAACTATAAAAAATATGTAGAACGACAACAAAAACAAAGACATGATGCTCGACACAAAGACTCAGAACAAGCTAATGAGATTGAAAAGTGGAAGCGCAAAGTATTCAGACCTTAATTAAACTATCTAGTGTATATATTATTCTGCATTGTGATCGGTATATGGTTAATAGAATAGTTACATCAAGCTGGAAACTTTTATCATTGACAGAACCCTTATGAGAAGTTAAAAAGACTAATAGACATAC
>Ga0207665_10000729_pt1 | contig 22182 bp, 22 predicted proteins | sample LARL112metaG_FD_184351 | JGI IMG/M metagenome (GOLD analysis project Ga0207665, IMG submission 184351) | Corn, switchgrass and miscanthus rhizosphere microbial communities from Kellogg Biological Station, Michigan, USA - LAR L11-2 metaG... | ecosystem: Host-associated > Plants > Roots >...
TCTGCATCGCGGCCGCGGCCCGCTGCGGGTCGATGTCGCATACGCCGACGATCCGGCAGCGCTCGTCCCTGGCCCAGCCGGGCAGGTGCGCCCAGTTGGCCCAGCGGCCCGCCCCGATCACGCCTATGCCGAGTCGCTTGCCTGCCATTGCGGTGACCCTTCCACCTCGTCGTGCCGCAGGCAACGGGACAGTCGCCCGGGCCCGCTGATCTCGATTAGCTCGGTCTCCCAGGACAGGCACTCCTGCATCGCGAGCCGGCACCGGGGGGCGAACCGGCAGCCGCCCGGCACGTCGATGAGGCTCGGCGGGGAACCGGTGATGCTGCGCAACTCGCCGCGCTGCTCACCCTGTGGCACCGCGTCGAGCAGGGCCCGGGTGTAGGGGTGCCGTGGTGTGGTGATGACGTCGGCGGCCGGTCCCTCCTCCACCACCTGCCCCGCGTACATGACGAGGATCCGGTCGCACACCTCGCTGATCACCGCGAGGTCGTGGCTGACGAGGATCATGCTCATGCCGGTGTCCTGCTGCAGGTCAAGCAGCAGGCTCAGGATCTGGTCCTGGATGATGACGTCAAGCGAGGTGGTGGGCTCGTCGGCGAGCAGCAGCCTGGGCGAGGAGGCCAGCGCGATAGCGATCAGGGCCCGCTGCAGCATGCCCCCGCTGAACTGGAAGGGGTAGTCGCGCATCCGCTGCTGCGGCGCCGGGATGCCCACCCGCCGCAGCAGGCTGACCGCGCGCGAGCGGGCCTCGCCGGTGGATACCTTCGCATGCGCCTGTACCGCCTCGATGACCTGATCGCCGACGTTGACCACCGGGTTCAGCGCGGTCATCGGGTCTTGGAAGATCATCGCCAGCTGGCTGCCGCGCAGCGCCTGCAACTCGGACTGGCGGGCAGTGACGATGTTCCGGTCGCCGTGCGGGTGATAGATCACCTCGCCGCTGATGTGGGTCATGCCGGCTGGCATCAGGCCCACGATCGTCCGGCAGGTGACCGACTTGCCCGAGCCGCTCTCGCCCACGATGCCGACGATCTCGGCCTCGCCGACGGTGAACGACACCCCGTCCACCGCCCGCACCACGCCCTGGTCGGTGGCCAGGTAGCTGCGCAGGTCCCGGATCGTGAGGAGAGGTGTGGTCACCGGTCACCCGGCCGGAGCAGGTCGGCGAGCCCGTCGCCGATCAGGCTGAACGCGATGCCCACGAACACGACCGCCAATCCCGGGATGGTGGCCAGCCACCACGAGGTCAGGATGTAGTTCTGGCCGTCGGAGATCATCGTTCCCCATTCCGGGGAGGGCGGCTGGGCGCCGAGCCCGAGGAATCCCAGCGATGCCGCGAGGATGATGTTGCCGACCGCGTCCACCATCGAGAAGATGATCACCGCGGACGCGGTGTTCGGCAGGATGTGCCGGAACATCACCCGCAGGTGCCCGTATCCGAGAGCGCGTGCGGCCAGCACGTACTGCTGCCGTTTGGCGACCACGGTCTGGGCGCGCATGATCCTTGCGTAGGCGACCCAGCTGGTGATCCAGATCGCCACGAACATGTTGAAGATGCTCGGGCCGAGCATGGCGATGATCGCGATGACCAGAACCAGGAACGGGAAGGCGAAGAACAGGTCCACCAGGCGCATCATGATGTTGTCCCAGCGGCCGCCCAGGTAGCCGGCGACCAGCCCGTAGGCCGTGCCGCCGACCAGGGTGACGATGGTCGCGCCGAACGCGATCGCCAGATCGATGCGGCCACCGTAGAGGATCCGGGACAGCACGTCGCGGCCGAACTGGTCGGTGCCGAGCAGGTGGCCGGGGGTCAGCGGTGGGGCGAGTGGATTGAGCGCGTCGATGGTGTTGGGCGACTGGCTGACCAGGATCGGCGCGAGCGTGATCGCGGCTATCGCGAGGAACAGCATGGCCAGCCCCACGATCAGCGTGAGCCGGCGGCGCACCGCGCTGCGCCGCCGCGCCGAGGCGCGGGTCGCGGCCTTCATCAGCAGCTCGGAGGGGCTGGCCGCCCATCCCGCGCTCATGTGCCGATCTCCTGGCCGACCCGGGGATCCAGCGCGGCCTGGGCCACGTCGGTGAGCAGGTTGATGCCGACGATGAGCACCGCGAAGACCAGGGTGACGCCCTGCACGACCGGGTAGTCCCGGTCGGTGACCGAGTTGACCAGCAGCGTGCCCAGGCCGGGCAGCGAGAAGACGTTCTCCACCAGGACCGTGCCGCTGATCAGGTAGGCGAGGTTGACGCCGTACACGGCGACGACCGCGAGCACCGCGTTGCGGAACACGTGCCGCCGCAGTACCTGGCTCCAGGCGATGCCCTTCATCTGGGCGGTGTCCACGAACTCGGCGCGCAGCGTGGTGATGGTCGAGGTGCGCAGGCTGCGGACCAGCACGGTGGAGAAGCTCAGGGCGATGGTGAGCGCGGGCAGGAACAGGTAGTAGAGGTGGCCGATCAGGCCCCGGCCGAAGCCGCTGATCGGGAAGACCGGCAGGTGCACGCTGAAGATCAGGATGAAGATGATGCCGAGCCAGAACGCGGGCATCGCGAAGCTGAGCGTGAAGAAGACCCGCGAAAACTGGTCGAGCGCCCGGCCCCTGCGCAGCCCGGCGAAGAATCCGATCGGCAGCGAGATCAGCGCGGCCAGCACGGCACTGTAGGCGATCAGGAACAGGGTCGGCGGGATGTGGTTCAGGATCACCCTGGTGGCCGGCTGCTGGTAGAAGTACGAGAATCCCAGGCTGCCGTGGAACAGGTGGTCCATGAACAGCTCGTACTGCGACCAGATGGGCCGGTTCAGGCCCAGGCCCGCGTCGATGGCCTGGGCCCGTGCGTGGGTGTAGCTGGTGCCGAGTATCGCCAGCGCCGGGTCGCCGGGGATCAGCCGGAGCAGGAAAAAAGTCACCAGGGTGATGCCGAACAGGACGATGACCACGTGCACCAGGCGCCGCGGCAGCGACCCGAACCGGCTCACGAGCTACCTCCCGCTCCCGGAGAGCTAGTGCGAACTGATGGTCAGCGTCTCCAGGGACAGGTCGTAGTTGCCGAGCGGGGTTGCGTGGAACCCGTGCACCCAGTCGCCCTCGGCGTAGCGGTACGGGCTGTAGTCGATCACCATGAACGGCGACTGGGTGTAGACGGACTGCTGCACCTGGTTGTAGAGCTGCTGGCGGGTGGCGCCGCTCAGTTCGCTGCGCGCCTGGTTGACGGCGTTGATGGTTGGCTTGTCACACCAGTAACTGCTGAACGCGTTGGCGCCGCCCTGGCAGTCCGCGCCGAACGTCGCGACTTCGTCCGGGTCGATGATGTCGTTGGTCCAGTAGCGCTCGCCCATCTGCGAGTGGCCGCCGTCCTCCTTGTTGTAGGCGGTGAGCAGCTCGTAGGACTGGATGTTCACGGTGACGCCGACCGCGGCCAGTTCCTGCTTGATCACCACGGCCTCGGCCTGCCCGGCCACGTCGCCGCTGACCGTGATCAGGAACGTGGTGAACCCGTGCGGGTAGCCCGCCTGGGCGAGCAGTTGCTTCGCCTTGGCCGGGTCGTACGGGTACGGCTTGATCGAGCTGTCCCAGTACTCCATGTGGTAGGGCATGAACGATGAGCCCGGAACCGCGTGCCCCTGGTAGGCGAGCTGGACGATCGCTTTCCGGTTGATCGCGTAATTCAGCGCCTGCCGGACCGCCACCTTCTTGAGCGGGGCGTAGTGCTCGTCTAGCTGGATGAAGTCCACCCGCGTCGACGGGAAGAGCTGCACGTGCAGGTTCGGCGTCTTGTTGATCTCGTTGACCAGGTTGCTCGGCGGGTTTTCGATGACGTCGACCTTCTTGCTCTCCAGCTCGAGCACCCGGGTGTTGTCGTTGGGCACGATGAGGATCTTGACCTTGGAGATCTTGGGCCTGATGCCGTAGAAGTGCGGGTTGCGGGCCAGGTCCACCTCGCTGTCGGGGTTGTAGGAGGTGACCATGAACGGCCCGCTGCCGATCGGGTGCTGGAAGAACGCCGAACCCTGCGCCTTGACCAGCTTCTCCGGGACCACCGAGTAGGCGTACATGGCGAGGTCGGCCAGCAGCGGCGCGTGCGGCTGGGACAGCGTGATCACCACGGTGTGCGCATCCGGGGCGGTGATGGTCTTGACCGGGGTCAGCAGGAAACCCCAGCCGCCCTTGAAGGCACGGGACCGCTGGATCGAGTAGACGACGTCGCTGGCGGTGAGCGGCATGCCGTTGGCGAACTCGGCGTTGGGCCGCAGGTGGAAGGTGTAGGTCAGCCCCTTGTTCGAGATCGTCCAGGACGTGGCGAGGTCGGGGAGCAGCCCGGTGCCGGTTGGGTTCGGCTGGAGCAGGCGGCTGTAGAGGTTCTGGTCCAGCCAGATCGACTCGTTCACCGAGTTGGCCTCGGGGTCGAGCGTGTCGACCTTGACGGCGTTGGCGATCGTCAGGGTGCTCAGCGTGCCGGAGCCCTGGGTGCCGTTGGAACCGCTGCTGCTGGAACTACTGCCTCCGCAGGCGGTTGCGGTGAGTGCGAGCGCGACCACACCAGCGCCCAGCAGGCGGGACCGGAAGCCTCGAGACATCTCCGCCTCATTTCGTCGATTGTCGACAAGTGGCACTACTGTAGAAACGGGCCGTCAAGGCGTCAACGGGTACGGGGACATCTGAAACATGACTGGAATAAATCCGCCGCGCCTGGTAACGGTCACAGTATGGCAAAGTCAGCGGGGCGGAGGAGGCAACACGCCCGGTGCGCGCGCGACGGTCCGGCCCTGACCCCGGCCTTGACCCCGGCCTTGACGAGCAACGGTCATGCCAGCGATAGTCGCTGACAGTCGACAATCGACCTTGAACCTGCGGAAACTCGATGGCAGATGATCAGTTGCGCGTCCTGATCGCCTCCCCGCTCGAGCCACAGCACGTGGCCCGGATCGAGGCGGCGGACCCCCGCGTGTCCGTGCTCTATGCGCCCGGCCTGCTGCCGGTGCCGCGTTACCCGGCGGACCACACCGGGGTGCCCCGCGACCTGTCCGCGGCCGAGTTTGGCGCCTGGTCCGCCCTGCGCCGGCAAGCCGACGTGAGCTTCGACTTCGACTGGCAGGCCCCCGCGGACCTGGTGGCCAACTGCCCGCGGCTGCGCTGGGTGCAGGGGACCAGCGCCGGGATCGGCGGATTCCTTGACCGGACCGGGCTGGCCGGGACCGGGCTGGTCTTCACCACGGCGGCCGGGGTGCACGGCGTGCCGCTGGCCGAGTTCGCGCTGCTCGGCCTGCTGTACTTCGCCAAGGGCATGCCGGCCCTGGCTGGCGCCAAGGCGGCACGGCACTGGCAGCGGTACGCGGGCAGCCAGGTGGCGGGCAGCCGCGCCCTGCTCGTCGGCCTCGGCGGTGCGGGCCGGTCGGTGGCCCGTCTGCTGGCCGCGGCCGGGGTGGAGGTCTACGGCGCCGGGCGCCCCGGGCACCGGTACGACGTGCCGGGGGTGGCCTCGTATCTGGCCTCCGACCAGTTGCGCCAGGTGCTGCCCGAGGTGGATGCGCTGGTACTGGCCTGCCCGCTGACCGAGCAGACGCGCGGGCTGATCGGCGCCCCAGAGCTTGCGCTGATGCGGCAGGGCTCGGTGCTGGTGAACATCTCCCGCGGCCCCGTGGTCGATGAGGAGGCACTGGTGGACGCGCTGCTTGCCGGGCACCTCGGCGGTGCGTGCCTCGACGTGTTTGCCACCGAGCCGCTGCCCGCGGGCTCGCCGCTGTGGGACATGCCGAACGTGATCGTCTCCCCGCACTCGGCCGCCACGGTGGCCGCCGAGAACGGCCTGCTCACCGACCTGTTCATCGACAACCTGCGGCGCTGGCTGGCCGGGCGGCCGCTGCGCAACACCTACGACCGGGCAGCCGGTTACTGATCCGCCACACCCGCCGCCAAGGAAAGTGAGGGACCGAAGATGACCGCAGACGAGGCCCAGGGCCCCGTGACGGAGGAACGGGGCCCTGGGCCATCGGGGGGCTCAGGGGGGTCGCCCACCCGGAAGGGCAAGGTGCGGGTCGCCGTGGTCGGCACGGGAAGCTGGGCCCAGCGGGCCCACATCCCGGGCTGGCAGCGGGATCCGCGGGCCGAGGTCGTCGCGCTCGCCGACGTGGACCCGGCGGCGCTTGCCACGGCGGCCAGCGAATTCGGCGTGCCGCGGGTGACGGCGGATTACACCGAACTGCTCGGCGACCCGGACATCGACGTGATCGACGTGGTCACCGGCAACCGGCCGCACTTCCAGGTGTCCTGGGATGCGCTGAACGCAGGCAAGCACGTGCTGTGCGAGAAACCGGTCCACAACGACTACCGCAAGACCCGCCAGGCGGCGGCCCTGGCCGCCGAGCGCGGGCTGCGGACCAAGCTCGGCTTCACGTTCCGCTACGCCCCGGCCGTCCGATACGCCAAGGAACTCATCGACTCGGGCTTTGTCGGCGAGCCGTTCATCTTCAACGGCTTCGAGCAGAACAGCCAGTGGCTGGACCCGGCCACGCCGCTGCGGCAGGTGGACGCCGACGCCGACCCCGGCCAGATCGCGGTCTCCTCGATCGAGGGTTACGGCGCGCCGATCATCGACATCATGCACTGGTGGGTCGGCGCACCGCTGGCCAGCGTGGTCGGCACCATGCGCAACTTCGTGCCGGAGCGGATGATTCGCGACATCGGCCGGATGGCCAGGGCGAACATCGACGACGGGGACATGTGGATCGCCGAGTTCTCCTCCGGCGCACTGGCCTCGATCCAGTCGTCGTACGTCACCGTCGGCAACTACCCGGGCATCGAGGCGCGCATCTACGGCTCGGCCGGCGCCATCATCGTGCGCCTGGTGGACGAGTTCGGCTGCTGCCAGACCATCAAGACGGCGCGCGGCGACGCGGTCGAGTTCACCGATATGCAGATCCCGGACAGGTTCTTCCCGCCAGGCGGGCACTCCGGCGAGCCCTGGGAATTCCTCTTCTACTCCAACCTGGTGGCCGACTTCCTGGACGAGATCTGCGACGGCGACCGGGCGAGCCAGGGCGACTTCGCCCAGGGCGCCCTGGTGCAGGAGACCATCAACGCGTTCGAGGCGTCGTTCCGCTCCCGGGCGTGGACAAGCTTCCCGCTGGACGCGCGGTGAACGTGACCAGCAACGCCGGGCGCCTGGTACGGCAGATCCTGACCGGCGAGGTCTGGCCACCGCTGGGCGACCGGCACGTCTACCGGACCGGGCCGGATGGCCAGGCCTTCGCGCTGCCGGGCATGGGCGGGATGACGCTGGGCGTGCACTGCGGCGACCCGGCAACCGGCTACGCCTCCGACCACCTTGAGCCCGGGGCCTCGGTGCGGCACCGTGACCCCGGGGCCAACATGGCGCTGCAGTTCCTGACCTGCGTCGGCAACGCGGTCCGCGTCGAGTCCGGGCCGGCCGCCGGGGCCGTGGGCCACGTCATCGGCCAGCACGCCTACGTGCTCGTGGACTTCGCCGCGCCGGTGGCGGAGCAGGTGACCACGGGCGACGCGGTGACCGTGACCGCGGTGGGCCAGGGGCTCGCGCTGCCCGGCCACCCCGCGATCGTGGTCAAGAACTGCGACCCCGGGCTGCTGGCCCGGATGCCCGGCGGCACCCTGGCGGACGGCCGGCTCGAGGTGCACGTGTCGGCCCGGATCCCGGCCGAGGCGGTGGGCGCCGGGGCGGGGATGGTGTCGGAATACGCCAACACCGACCTGATGGGCGCGTACGCGGGCCTCGGCGAGGACCTGTCCCTGGGACTGGAAGGGCTGCGCATCGGCGACATCGTGGCGGTGTCCGACGCCGACCACCGGTTCGGCCGCGGCTACCGCCCGGGTTTCCTCACCATCGGCGTTATCTCGACCGGCCAGTGCATGCTGTTCGGCCACGGGCCGGGCCCCAGTTCGCTGATGAGCGGGCCGGCGGATGCGTTCGCGCTGGTGGACGACCCGGACGCGAACCTGGCCGCCTGGCTGCACGGCGACGCGGAGCCGGGCCAGTGAGCGCGGAACCCGGGGGCGGGCTCAACGCGGTCGCCGTCAACATGCTCGGGGTTGTCGAGCATCCGGTGCTCGGTGACACCCCGTACCGGGTGGATGCCGACGGGCACCCCTACCTCCCGGCCGGGGACGGCGGTCTGGTTCTCGGCGTGCGACTCGGCGACCCGGTGTCCGCCGTGGCCGGGGACCACGTCGCTCCCGGTGCCTGCCTGGTGCATCCGGAGCCGGCCGCCCGGTTCGCCCTGGTCAGCTACGCGTGTATCGGCAACCCGGCGGAGGTGCGTACCGGCCGGGCCGCGGGCGCGCGGGGCGCGGTTATCGGCAAGCGCGGCGAGGACGGGCGGCTGATCACCGGCTTCCGGCAGGAGGACCTGGCCCGGATGCGGCCAGGTGATCAGGTGACGGTACGAACCTGCGGGCAGGGCTGGCAGCACCCGCGCGTGCCGCCCGGGGTGATGTTGATGAACGCCGGTCCGGGGCTGCTGGACACCCTGCCCGTCGCGTGGCCCGGCGATGGGCCGATGACCGTGGGCGTCCGGGCGATCCTGCCCAGCGAACTGGCTGGCAACGGCATCGGCAGGCCCGCCGCCGCCTGGGACCTGGACCTGCAGCTTCCCCCGGCCCCTGGTGGGCCGCTGCCCGGCGCTGACGGGCTGCTGCTCGGGGATCTGGTGGCGGTCACCGGCCTGGATGCCAGGCACAACATGGGCTATCGGAAGGGCTGGCTGACCATCGGCGTGGTCGTGCACGGCACCAGCCCGCTGCCGGGGCACGGGCCCGGCATCACCCCGATCCTCACCGGACCGCCCGCCGTGCTTTCGGCGGTGGCAGATGTCACTGGTCACCGTGGTTTGACCGAATCGGGACTGGAGCTACAGTGACGGACGACGAGCTCGATGTGGGAGGGCCCGATGGCGGAAACGCTTGAGCACGTCTCTCTTCCAGAGGCGGTTGGCAAGGCTCTCCGGCGCAGGATTCTGAACAATGAACTGCCCGCGGAAACCCGGTTGGTCGAGGCGAACCTGGCAGCCGAATTCGGGGTCAGCCGGGGCACCATCCGCGATGCCATGCGCAGCCTGCAAGCGGAGGGCCTGATAGCGATAGTCCCGCGCCGCTACAGCGTGGTGACACGGATGTCGCCCGCCGACGCGGAAGACGCCTGCTTCGCCAGGTACGTCCTGGAAGACGGCAGTGTCCAGGCCGGTTTCGGGCCTGGCCGCAAGGAACTCGCCAGGGGCCTGCGGGTGGCGATGCAGCACATGGCCGCCGCCGCCGTGACCGACGACATGGAGGCCCTGGTCGAGGGCGACACCCGTTTTCATGAACTGCTCATCAACCTTTCCGGGCGGCGCAGGCTGAAAGACCTGTGGAGCATGCTCAACAGCCAGATGGGCGCGGTGATGCGGGCGGCGGTAGAACACCAGGGCATTGACCTGTCCGAGGCGGTGCACCGGCACCGGCCCATTGTGGAGGCGGTTGAGGAAGGGGACCTGGACCGGCTCCGCGCCGAAATCCACAGCCACTATCTGACCGGGTTTCCCCAGCACGACGAGATGAGCCGTGGACATCGGTGGTGACGCTGGCCGGCCGCTGGCGTAAGGCATCTGGCCGGCCGCTGGCGTAAGGCATTCAGCCAGACGCAGCGGGGTCCGGCGCGACGGCCCGGGCTACGAAGTAGAACGGCACTGGCGCGGCGCCGGGAGGGCGCCGCCGTTCCATGTCGGCGCTGGGAGGCGGCTCGACGGCGCGGTCCAGCGCCAGTCCATGCCCCGTCAGGGAGTTCAGGTAGGTCGAGATCATCCGGTGGCTGGAGCCGACCCGGCCGCGGTAACCGGTATTGCTGGCCAGCCACCAGCCCTCCCGGTAGTACCCCTGACCGGGCGGCCAGCTGCTGGGCGCATCGCTGTCCCAGCCGGGAAACAGGGATGCAGCAGCGAGAACACGAACGCTCCACCCGGCCGCAGCCACCGGGCGACGTTGGCCAGCAGGCCATCGAGGTCGTCGATGTCGGTCAGCCCGTAGTTGCACACCACGCCGTCAAACACCTGGCCCTCCAGCACGCCAGGGGCGGTCACGTCCGCGTGCAGGTAGCGGATGCCCAGCGGCCCTGCCGCCTCATAGGCGCGCGCCTGGGCCAGCAGCGCCGCGCCACGGGACCAGACATACTCCGACGGTAACGCCGCCTCCGGCCCCGCCACTGCCGCGATCAACAGCTCAGCTACCGGCGAACGGCACACCCTGGTCAGCTAGCCTGCCGCCGGCCCCGGCGCTGGTGCCGCGGGCGGGCCGTGCAGGTGGCAGGCGACGGTGCGGCCACCGGGCAGCACGGTCAGCGCCGGCTCCTCCTCGCGGCACCGCGGCATGACCATGGGGCAGCGCGGATGGAAGTGGCACCCAGGCGGCCGGTCGATAGCGTTCGGCAGTTCGCCGCCCAGCGCCGGCTTGGCGGCCTTCCGCTTGGTGGTCAGCCGGGGCGCCGCGCGGACCAGCGCCTGGGTGTAGGGGTGCAGCGGCTCGGCGAAGATGTCCGCGGTGGGCGCCTCCTCGACGACCCGGCCCAGGTACAAGACCGCGGTGCGCTGGCTGATGTGCCTGGCCACGTCCAGGTCGTGGGTGACGAACAGGTAGGTCAGGCCGCGCTCGTCCTGCAGCCGGATCATCAGGTTGAGCACCTGGGCCTGGATCGAGAGGTCGAGCGCGGACAGCGGCTCGTCGGCGATGATGACCTCCGGCTGGACCGCCAGCGCCCGGGCGATCCCGACCCGCTGGCGTTCGCCGCCGCTGAACGCGACCGGCCGCCGGCCCGCCTGGGCCGGGGACAGCCCGACCGTGGTGAGCAGTTCGGCCACCCGGTCCCCCCGGCCCGCCCGGTCCACCACGTGGTGCACCTTGAGCACTTCGGCGAGGGACTGGCCCACGGTCATCGTCGGGTTCAGCGAGGAGTAGGGGTCCTGGAACACCCCCTGCACCTGCCGCCGCACCGTACGCGCCGCCTTGCTGCGGCGGTCGAGGATGCTCGTCCCCCGGTACCGGATATCGCCCGACGTCGGCCGGTACAGGCCCAGTAGCAGGCGCCCGAACGTAGTCTTGCCCGATCCGGTCTCCCCGACCAGCGCGAGCGTCTCGCCGCGGTTGATGGCCAGGGAGATCCCGTCGACCGCCTTGAGGGTGGGCCGCCGGCCGTGGCCGGTGGCGAAGTGCTTGGTCACGCCGACGGTCTCGATGATCGGCAGGTCGGCCGCGGGGGCCGGGGCGGGCGCTGCGCCGGCCGCGCTATCCGCGGGCACCGCTGGCCCCGTCGCTCACGTGGTCGTGCAGCGTGAACCGCCCGGCGTTCGAGCCGCCGTCGACCTCGAGCACCGTGCCGGTGATGTGATCTGCCTGCGCCGAGGCGAGAAACAGGACCGCGTTCGCGATGTCCCTCGGGTCACCGGCCTGGCCGAGCGGGATCGAGCGGACCAGGGCGGCGCGCAGATCCTCGGGCGCCCGGTGCGGGTAGGCGTCGCTCCACCCCCGCACATCGATGTAACCGGGAGCGACCACGTTCACCCTGATTCCCAGCGGGCCGAGTTCCATCGCGAAGACCCTGCTCATGATCTCTACCGCGGCCTTGGATGCAGCGTAGGCGGCGCCGCCCGGGCGCGGGCTGCGCGCGGACCCGGTGGAGATGCTGACCACGGCGGCCCCGGTGGCCCCGCGCGCGACGCAGTGCCTGGCGAACGCCTGGGTCAGCAGGAAGGTCCCGGTGACGTTCACCGCGAAGACGCGCTCCCACGCTGCCACTGGCATGTCGAGCAGCGTCCCGTCCGGGTAGGCCGCGGCGTCGTTGACGAGGATGTCCGCCTTCCCGAACCGGCGGACCGCCGTGTCGAGCACCCGCTCGGCGAACCCAGGCTCGGCGATGTCCCCGGTGATCCCGGCGACCTGCGGGTCGCCGGAGAAGAAGTCCGGCGGTGCCAGGTCGGCGATCACCACCTGGCCGCCCTCACCGGCGAAGCCCGCGGCGATGGCCCGGCCGATGCCATGCGAGCCGCCGCTGATGATGGCCACCTTGCCGGCGAAACGGCCCTCTCCCAACGCCGCCTCCTTGGCTGACCGCGGCCCCGGGGAGCCGCCGCGGATTTGCTGCTGCGCAGTCGGTCACTACCAGATCGATCAGGTGTATTGTCGATTGTCGACCAAGCTAGCACAAGCCCCTGGCTGGGGAGGGCTGCGGCTTCCTGGGGAGGAGAGCCGTGGCCTGGGCGGGGCTGCAGCCCTGGTCTGACGGGCTGCAGCCCCCTAGCCGGAGGATCGGGCTGGTTTCCTTGATCACGGACGATTTTCCGGGTCATAGCGGGTCATAGCACGGAAGATCGCCCACGATCATGGCTGTCCGGCAGGGACCGGCGAGTCGCGACCGAAAGGGGACGCTGGTGACCGACCGTCTGCGCCGCGGTGTTGCGGTGCCCAACTTCGGCGACGAGCCCACCGGGCTGATCGAACTGGGCGTCGCGGCCGAGGAGGCCGGGTTCGACGGGTTCTTCGTGTGGGACCACATCGTGTTCTCCAACAGCGGCGACGGGCCGCCGATCATCGACCCGTGGCTGGTGCTGGCGGTGGTCGCCGCGCGCACGTCGCGGATCAAGCTCGGCACCATGATCACGCCGGTGCCGCGGCGGCGGCCGTGGCAGCTCGCACGGCAGATCACGAGCCTGGACCGGCTGAGCGGCGGGCGGGTGATCCTCGGCGTCGGGATCGGCTCGCCGGCCTACGGCGACCACGGCATCTTCCACGAGCCGACCGGGGACCGGGTCCGCGCCGACATGCTCGACGAGGGCCTGGCCGTGCTGGACGGGCTGTGGAGCGGCGAGCAGTTCAGCTACGCCGGCGAGCACTACACCGTGGACCCGGTGCGGTTCACCCCGGTACCGGTCCAGCGTCCGCGGGTGCCGGTCTGGGTGGGCGGGGTCCTGCCCAACGCGCGGCCGATGGCCCGGGCGGCACGGTGGGACGGCGCCGTCCCTATCCGGTTCGCGGAGCGGTCGCTGGTCCGCCCGTCGGCGCAGGACATCGCCGACGTGCGGGTACAGGTGGCCGCCGCGCGCGGCACGGCGGACGGGTTCGACATCGCGGTCTGGGCCGAGGTGGCGCCCGAGCCCGCGGCGGTGCCCGGCCTGGCCGCGCCCTACCAAGCGGCGGGGGCGACCTGGTGGATCGAGACCGCCAAGCCCGGGCCGCACTGGTGGGAAGGGGTCACCGCGCGGGTGGCAGCCGGGGTTGTGGGGGCCGCGTAACGCATCGAAATGACCTGCGGCGCAGCGGCCGGTCAGCCGCCCTGCTCCTCCGCGAGCTGCCGCAGCCATTGCTCGCTCGCGCTGGCCACCCGCGGCGGCACGCCCAGCCGGCGCAACTGCTCCCCCGCCGCGGCCATCTCGTCGATGCGCCGCACCGCGTGCCGTACGCTGCCCTGCTCCAGCCGGTCGAGCGTGCCGGCCGACGCGTTCTCCAGTTCGCGGCGGATGTTGTCCCGCAGCCACTGTTCGCACCCGGCGGCCCTGGCCGCGCGCAGCGCCTCGGTGACCGCCGCGGCGAGGCCCTTGTAGAAGACGCTCCGCACCAGCTTCCGCGCGGCCGCCGCGCCAGGTGGCCCGGGCAGCACGTCCACGGTCGCGCCGAGCCCGCCGAACACGCGGGCGAACTGCCTCGCCGCCGGGCCGGAGGCGAGCATCGGGGTGCGTAGCCCATTGCCGGGCACCGGCGACATCAGCGCGACGTCCGCGAAGGCGACCCCGCCGTCGGCCGCCAGCCCGGCCAGGCGCACCTTCGCCTCCGCCGACGCGGTGTTCAGGTCGGCGTAGATGGCCCCGGGGCCGATGCCGGGCAGGGCCGCCGTGAGGGCTCCCTCGGCCTCGTGCGCGCAGGTCAGCGACACCACCACGGCGGCACCCCGGCAGGCGTCGGCATCGCCGGCGCACGCGGTGACGCCGGGCCCTGGCCGGACGCGCGGGTCGAATCCGCGCACCACGGCGCCGGCGGCGGCCAGGTCCGCCGCGATCGCGGACCCCGCCTCGCCGAGGCCGAGCACGGCCACCACCGGCCGCTCGCCGCTCATCGCAGCGTCGCCACCGGCAGGGCCTGCAGCGCCTCGATCACGCTCTGCAGATGATCATGCATCGCCCGCTCGGCCGCGGCCGGATCGCGCGCGGTGACCGCCACGACGATCGCCTCGTGCTGCGGCAGCGACACGGCCGGTCGGCCAGGCACCAGGGACAGCGAGAACTGGTGCCGCACGGTCTGGTCGCGCAACTGGCGGAGCAGCCTGGCCGACGTCTCGTGCGCGGCGATATCCCTGATCGTCGCGTGCAGCCGCGCGTTCAGTTCGCTGTAGCGCAGCAACTCGGCCTGGGACACCGCCGCGTGCATGTCGGCGACGATGCCTTGCAATACGGCGGCCTCGGCGGCCGTGACCCGTTCCGCGGCACGCGCCGCCTCCAGGCCCTCAAGAACCTTGCGCACCTCGGTGATCTCGATCGCCTCGGCCAGCGATATCTCGCGCACCCGCGCGCCCCGGTTCCGCTGGAACTCCACCAGGCCCTGCGCGGCCAGGTCCTGCAGCACGGCCCGCACGATGAACCTCGACGCGCCGAAACGCTCGCACAGGTCGGCCTCCACCAGCCGCTGCCTGGGCACGAACTCACCCCGGAGGATCGCCGCGCGGAGCGCTTCGGCGACCGTGCGCCTGGCATCGGCGGCCACCTCACGTGTCCCGTCCATCACGGCACCGGCGGGGTCCCGTGGGTGTGGAACGAGCCGATGGTGGCCAGGCCCCAGGCCTGCCCCTTCGCGCGTTCCGCCTCGGACCAGCTGATCGGCGCCCAATCCGGCGCGAAGATCAGCCGCGCGCACGGGTTGCACAACTCGATCCGGTTCCCGCCCGGCTCGTAGACGTAGAGGAAGAACGTCTGCTGGATGGCGTGCTTGTGCGGGCCGGTCTCGATGAACACGCCACGGTCCAGGCACAGGTCGGCGGCGCGGAGTATGTCCTCGCGGGTATCGGTGGCGAACGCGATGTGGTGCAGCCGGCCGTTCGCCCCGGTCCAGTCGTTGGTGTAGACGAGGTCGTAGGACTTCTGCGCGAAGTGCAGCCACTGCGCGGAGATGGTGCCGTCGTCGAGGACGATCTGCTCGGTGACCCGCCCGCCGAGCAGGCCGGCCACGAAGTCCCCGTTCGGCTTGGTCTGCGCGGCCAGGAAGTTGACGTGGTCGAGCCGCCGTACCGCGACGCCGCGGCCCGGGTTGGCCTGCGCCTGGTTCTTCAGGGCCGGCTTCAGCTCACCCTCGCCCCTGTACCAGTCGGTCTCCCAGTACAGCTCGAACTCGTGGCCGTCCGGGTCGCGGAATAGGTAGGTGGGGCCGATGCCGGCGTCGCCGGACTGCCAGCCGATGCCCAGGCCCGCCGCCTCGATCTGGGTCACCCGCCGGTGCAGCGCCTCCTCGCTGCTGGCGCGCAGCCCGGTGCGGCGCAGGCCGGAGGTGCCTGCCGCGGTCAGTTTCAGGCTGTGGTGCTCGTAGTCGTCCCAGGTGCGCAGGTAGACCGAGTCGCCGCTGGTGCCGTTCTCGGTGAGCCCGAGCACCTGGGTGAAGAACCACAGGCTCTTTTCCGGCTCGGGAGTGAGCAGCTCGGCATGACCGAGATGAGCCACGTCGTGCAGCAGGGGCATCGCTCGGCTCCTATCGGGGGTAGACGGTGCCATCGAACAGCTTGCGGGCGGTGCGGACCACGCCCGCCCGCAGTACCCGCGGCGGGTCCTGGGCCGTGTCCAGTTCGACCTCCACGGCCAGGTGCCCGGTGGGGTGCTCGATGTCGATCACGTGCCCGGACGCGGGGAGCCTTGCCAGCTCGGCGCCGGTGCCGCCGGGGAGCAGCAGCGCGGTGGCGACGGTCACCGCACCGAGCACCCCGATCGAGGTGTGCGGCCGGACCGGGATGAACGTGCGGGTGCCGATCGTGCCGCCGTCGCGCGGCGCGCTGACCAGCGTGGTCTTGGGCACCGACAGGCCGGCGACGTCACCGAGGCCCATCAGCTTCCCCGCGGCCAGCCGCAGGGCCTGGACCCGGCCCGCCAGATCCTCGTTCCCGGCGAGGTCTTCGGCGGACTCGGTGCCGGTGAGGCCGAAATCGCTGGCCCGCGCCACCACCACCGGCATGCCGTTGTCCACGCAGGTGACCTCGATGCCATCGATGACGTCGCGCACGCTGCCGGTGGGCAGCAGGCTGCCGGTGGCCGGGCCGGCGGTGTCGGCGAACCGCAGCACGACCGGCGAGGCGGTGCCCGGCACGCCCGCGATGGCGGTGTCCCCGGCGTAGCGCACGGTGCCTCCGGGCGTGGCGAACGTGGCGGTGACCACCGCGCCCGAGTTGACCATGTGGATGCGGGCCGTGGTCTCCTGCCCGCCCGCGCCGATCAGGCCGCGCTCGACCGCGAACGGGCCGACCCCGGCCAGGATGTTCCCGCAGTTCTGCCGGTCGGTGATCGTCGGCTCGTCCACCCCGAGCTGGAGGAACAGGTAGTCGATGTCGGCGTCGCCGCGCTGCGCGGGCGACACGACCGCGACCTTGGAAGCCAGCGAATGACCGCCGCCGACCCCGTCGACCTGCATCGGGTGACCGCTGCCCATCACCGCGACCAACAGCGCATCACGCTCCCCCGGATCCGCGGGCAGGTCGCTGGCCAGGAAGTACAGGCCCTTGGAGGTACCGCCGCGCATCAGCATGCACCGCACGCCCCCGGCTGCGGGGAACCCTCCCCGCGCCGGCGCCCCGCCGCCCCCGGTCACTTGGATGGTTCCTGGTAGCTCTGATAGTCCACGTACTCGACACCGAGCTGGGCCAGCACGGTACGCAGCCCGTACCGGTCCAGGCCCAGTTCGCCGTGGCGGAACGCGGCCCTGGACGCACGCTCCTTGTCGGCGCGCGCCTTGGCCGCCGCCAGCGCACCGGGGACCGCCGGGCGGGGTATCACCACGACCCCGTCGTCGTCGGCGATGATCGCATCGCCGGGCAGCACCTGCTGGCTGCCGATGCTGACCGGGACGTTCACCGCGCCCGCCGTGGCCTTGACCGTGCCCTGCGCCGACACAGCCGCGCAGAACACGGGGAAGCCCATCTCGTGCAGTTCGGCCACGTCCCGCACGCCACCGGTGGTGACCAGGCCGCGCACGCCGCGGTGCTGCAGCGCCGTGGCGAGCAGTTCGCCGAACGCGCCGTCGGCGGACGGCGAGGTGGTGGTGACCACCAGGACGTCACCGAAACGGCACTGCTCCACCGCGGCGTGGATCATCAGGTTGTCGCCCGGCCAGCAGACCGCGGTGACCGCGGTGCCGCCGATCCGCGACCCCAGGTGGACCGGGCGGATCCCCGGGCCGAGGTAGCCGGTGCGGCCGATAGCCTCGTGCACGGTCGCGACGCCGAACGCGGTGAGCGCGCCGACCTCGCCAAGATCGGCCCGCGGGCACCCGGTGACGACCACGTTCCTCATTGGAGTGTCCCGGTGACCTGCGGGTAGACGCGCATGTATGCCTCTGCCATGCATGTCTGTACCAGGCCAAGGTTGGGGCCCGCGTTGCGCCGGAGCTGCACCCCGCGGCGCTTGGCCAGGTCGGTGTAGTAGTCCCACATGTGCTGCTGGGCGGCCAGGCATTCCATCGCCCGGCGCTTGGTCGCGAACACCTCGGTGATGTCAAGCAGTACCTGCGGCTTGAAATCGCACTGCTCCGGCTGGTGCGGTTCGAACAGGAACACCGGCGGCGCGCCGAGCGGTTCGCCGGGGGCGTCATACCCGATGGCCTGTGCCAGCACCCGCGCCTGCAGCGCCATCCGGGCGGCCGCCGGATGGTCGGGGTTGTAGGGGTCAGCCAGCGCGTGGGTGAGCACCACCGCGGGCTCGACCCGCCGGAAGCAGCGCACGATCTCGTCGATCAGTTCGGCGGACTCGCGCAGCGGGTAGTCGCCGGCGTCCAGGAACTCGATCCTGGCGCCGAGCACACCGGCCGCGCTTGCCGCCTCGTCGCGCCGCAGCGCCTTGATCTCGTCGAGCTTCTTGCCATCGCGCCACGCGCGTGCGGACTCGCCACGCTCGCCGTAGCTGAGGCACAGCACGGTCACGTCCGCGCCCCGGGAGGCGGCCAGTGCGATCGCGCCGCCCGCGCGCCAGACGAAGTCCCCGGCGTGCGCGCTGACCACCAGGACCGGTCCGTGTTGCGTCACCACGTGCCCCAGACCTCCTGCGCGGTCTCGACGATCAGCCGGAGCTTGTCCCACTGCTGCCGCGGGGTGAGGTCGTTGCCCTCCTTGGTCGAGGAGAAGCCGCATTGCGGGGACAGGCATAGCTGGTCGGCGTCGACGAACCGGGCAGCCTCCTCGATCCGCCGCTTGAGCTGGTCCTTGCTCTCCAGCTCGCCTCGCTTGGTGGTGACAAGCCCCAGAACGACCCGCTTGCCCTTGGGCACGAACCGCAGCGGCTCGAAGCCGCCCGAACGCTCGTCGTCCCACTCACAGAAGAACCCGTCCACGGCCAGTTCGTTGAACAGCGCCTCGGCCACGAACTCGTAACCGCCCTCGGCCGCCCACATGCTCTGGTTGTTGCCCCGGCACATGTGGGTGGTGACCGCCATGTCGGCGGGCCGGCCGGCCAGCGCCCGGTTGATGTTCTCGATGTAGCGCTCGTGCTGGTGCTCGGGGTCCCCGCCGATCTCCGCGACGTGCTTGCGCTGCGCCGGGTCGTTCATGTACGCCAGGCTGGTGTCGTCGAACTGCAGGTAGCGGCAGCCGAGGTCATACAGCCGCCGCACCTCCTCGGCGTAGGTCGCGACCAGGTCGGCCCAGAACTGGTCCAGGTCCGGGTAGACCGACTCGTCGATGGCGCTGCGGCCGCCCCGGTAGTGCACCATGCTCAGCGAGGGGATGGTGAGCTTGGGCAGCGCGGTGGTGACGGTGTCGCGCAGGAACGAGAATGCCTCGCCGAAGATCGTGTGCTCGAGCGTGAGCGGGGCAACGACGTGCGCGGACGGTGGCGCCCATTCGTAGCTCTTCTGCTCGTTGTGGAACGCCACCCTGATCGTGTCGTCCTGCACCTTCGTGATGCCGCCGAGCTGGTAGATGAAGTCCATGTGCCACGACTCGCGGCGCAGCTCACCGTCGGTCGCGTCGCGCAGCCCTACCTCCTGCTGCATGCGGACCACCTCGCGGATGGCGGCGTCCTCGACCTCGCGCAGCCCATCGGCGCCGAGCCGGCCCGCGGCGAAGTCCTCGCGAGCGCGCAGCAGTTCCGGCGGGCGCAGCAGGCTGCCGACGTGGTCGGCGCGGAACGGCGGCCGCCCGGGAGGCCACGCCGTGCTGGCGGCGGGCTGCTGCTGGGCGCTCTGTTCTCCGGGCATACCGCTGGCCTCCCGACCTCGCACCGCCAAATCGTTCACAATATTGTAGACAATCCGGGTGCCTCGCGACAGAGGTTGCGGAGGTTCGCGCGGACCCGCGCCCGACCCCGCGTGAACGTGGGGTCGAGACCCGTAAAGGGGTGTCATGAAGTAAGGGACGACCTCACCTCTGCGGACCCGGATCGGCACTTGACTGTTCAGTCGCACATAACCCCGTGACGTCGCTTCGGGCGACCTTGGCTCTCCCGGCCTGTGATAACGCATCGGAGTTGATGGGCAACAATCCGGGCTGATCTGCAATGGCACCATTCTCGCCCTCTACGGCCGAGGCTCAGCGCCGCCCGTATAGCCAGCACCGTCCAGTCACGATTTAGTACCCCCAAAAAACGTATTCATGCTCAGATGCATGTGACATGCGACAATGCCTTTACGGTACACCTAGGTCGGCATCGCAAACGGTTGTGCATAGTCGTACGCAGAGTCATTTTAACATTACTCTATGAATTTTACATTAAGAGCCTGGACGGCATGGTAAAGGAATAGTAATATCAGGAATTCGTGGGGATATAGCTAAGGTCGACCAAGCGCATGCAGCGCGGGCCTCGCAATCAAATGACATTGCCCTGTCCTGGCTATTTCTGTGCGCGCCAAGTACAAGTCTCATGTCACGGGAGGCAAACACATGAGCAGAACACGCATCGCTATCGGGATCTCCACAGCCGTGGGGGTAGTGGCCGCCCTGGGGGTGATGGCAGCGCCCACGGCCGGGGCACAAGCCCGCGGCCATGACGATTCGTTCGCGGTGGTCGCCGACCATCTCAACAACCCACGGGGGCTCTCCCCCGCACCTGGCGGCGGCCTCTATCTCGCCGAGGCCGGGCGCGGCGGTAAGACCTGCGTCAGCGGCGGCCCCGAAGGCGAGATATGCCCGGGGCTGACCGGATCGTTCGATCTGATCACCAAGGGTCACGTCAAGCGGCTTGTCACCGGCCTGATCTCCGCCTCCGGCGCCGGTGGTACCGCAGCGGAGGGCCCCGTGTCGGTCTCCCGCGGCCCCCGCGGCACCTTCTATGGCCTGTTCGGAGAGAACACCCACGTGGTTCCGCCGAAAGGCGCGATCCCGGACAACGTGCGCAACAAGGCCCTGGCGCAGCTTGGCCGGTTGTGGCTGATCAAGCCGGGCGCCTGGGTGAAGACCGTGTCCAATGTCGGTGACCAGGACTGGGCATGGTCCAACCGCCACCGCGACCTCGCCCCCCTGGACTTCCCCGACGCCAACCCCAACGCCGTGCTCTTCTCGCACGGGAGCCGCTATGTGGCGGACGCGGGCGCCAACACCCTGGTGCGGGTCAAGTGGAACGGGAACGCGAGAGTCCTCAACTTCTTCCCCGTACCGGCGAACTTCCAAAGTGACGCGGTGGCAACGTGTGTCGCACGCGGCCCGGACGGCGCGCTGTACGTCGGGGAACTGCTCGGCGGCTTCCACACCCCCGGGCACGCGCGCATCTGGCGGGTCACCGCCCATAACGCCACGGTCTGGGCGCGCGGCCTGACCACCGTGCAGGGCTGTGGTTTCGGCAGCGATGGCGCGTTCTACGCCACCGAATTCCAGACCGACGGGCTCGGCGCCCAGAACCCGGCCGGTGATGTGGTTCGCATCAGCCAGAACGGCCAGCGCACGCGCCTTGGCGTTGGCAAGCTGTTCTTCCCCTCCGGGTTCGCGGCCGGAGCCGACGACTCGATCTACGTCTCGAACTGCAGCATCGCCCCGGCCACGGGCATGGGCCCACAACTGTGCCCCACCGGCGGCCAGGTAGTCCGCATCGGGTAAGCGCCCGCACGCAATCCGGGCCCTGAAGCGACGCGCGGCCGTTGCGCAGCATCCCTGTGCAACGGCCGCGCGCCTGCTCTCATCGGGTTCTCGACACCTCAGATGCGGATGCGCTCGTTCGCCGGGTCATACAACGGGCGCAGCGAAACGACGGCCGGGCAGGCCGCGGCGCCGATCTGCACCGTCCATTCGCCGGCATCCAGGTACGCCTGGTCGATCGGCTCGTCGGCGTCGATCATCGCCAGCCCGACGGCGCCGCCGAGGGTGAACCCGTACGACGCGGACCGGATGTACCCGGCGGGCCTGCCGTTGCGGAGCACCACCTCGGCGTGGAAAAGCATCGGCGCGGGGTCTTTCAGCAGCACCTGGACCAGGCGCCGGCGCAGCGGCCCGCGCTCCTTCTGGGCGAGCACCGCCTCGCGGCCGATGAAACCGCCCGGCTTGTCCAGCGCCACCGCGAAGCCGAGCCCGGCTTCCAGCACGGTGTCGGTGTTGTCGATGTCGTGGCCGTAGTCCCGGTAGCCCTTCTCCATCCGCAGGCTGCCGAGCGCCTTGAGCCCGGCGTGCCGCAGGCCGACCGCGCGCCCGGCGTCGGCCAGCCGGTCGTAGACGTGCACCGCCTGCTCGGCCGGGATGTACAGCTCGTAGCCGAGTTCGCCGAGGTAGGTGATGCGGACGCAGAGCACGCGGGCGAACCCGATGTCGATCTCGGCGGCCGCGCGGAACGGGAACGCCTCGTTGGACAGGTCCGCGGAGGTGACGGAGGCCAGCAGCTCGCGCGAGCGCGGGCCCTGGACGTTGAGCTGCGCGTAGCCCGACGTCACGTCGGCCGCGAAGGCGTGGGCGTCGCCGATGTGCCGGCGCAGCCAGGTTTCCGCGTGCCGGTGCGCGGTGTCGGAGGCGACCACCCAGAACCGGTCGTCGGCG
>Ga0207665_10000730_pt1 | contig 22145 bp, 23 predicted proteins | sample LARL112metaG_FD_184351 | JGI IMG/M metagenome (GOLD analysis project Ga0207665, IMG submission 184351) | Corn, switchgrass and miscanthus rhizosphere microbial communities from Kellogg Biological Station, Michigan, USA - LAR L11-2 metaG... | ecosystem: Host-associated > Plants > Roots >...
GGCTCGGGGACGAGCACGAGCAGCGATTCGAGCGAGACGTCCTCGTCGGGTTCGAGCTCGGACGGGCTCAGCTCTGACGGGTCCAGCCCGAAAAACACAACCGTGAGCAGCTCGGACGGTGGCGGCGGGTCGTCGGGCCACGACGGCTCGGGATCGGGAGGCCTCGATTCCGGCAGCTCGGGAAGCTCGGGCGGGTTGGACGGCGGCGGCGGCTCAGGCTCGGGCTAGCGCGACTTTTTCGCGAGCGCCGACTCCTTGTGTGCATGAAGTCGCGGCGTCTCTGAGCCGCGAGAAGCAATCCGCTGAGAAGGAGATCCGATGAAGAGGCTACGAATGTTGATCGTCCCTGCGGTGCTGGTCGCCGTCGGGCTCGCGGTGGCGCTGCCGGCGCAGGCGAGGACGGGAAGCTTCTCGGGCGTGGTGGTCGCAAAGCAGCGGGCTCGCGGGACGATGCTCGTCGCCGGCGCGCACGGCGCTGGTCTCACCGTTCGCGGCCGCCTCGGGCGGGCGCACGTCGGTGACCGGGTGACTGTAAGCGGGGTGAGGCTGCGCGACGGCACGCTCCGCGCGTCGAGGCTGCGTGTGCTCTCGCACGCCCGGCACACGACCTTGCGTGGGACGGTCGTCCGCAGGATGGCCCGCGGCACGCTGCTCGCGAGTGGGCACAGCGTCGTTCTGATCCACCGCCGCAGCCGGCACGTCTCGTCGACGTCGGATCACGGCGGGCTCGAGGCCGGTGACGTCGCACGATTCGGGATCCGCTTCGACGACGACGAGGCCTTCGAAGACGGGCAGCCTGTCCAGATCGGGCAGGCGAGCACCGCGCGGATCGAGGGGAGGATCGTCTCCATCTCGCCCTTCGTGGTGTCGCTCGAAGGGCTGCCGCTGACGATCACGGTCCCGGCCGGGACGAACCTGCCGGCCGGCCTCGCGCCCGGCCAGCGGATCGAGTTCACGGTCCAGGTCGGGAGCGCCAACACGTTCACGCTCGTCGCGATCGACGAGGTCGAGAACGATGACGGGCACAACGGCGGCGACGACGGAGGCGGAGGCGGTGGTGGCGACGACGGCGGTGGTCACCACTGACTCGAGACTCGCCCAGCGCGGAACGGGGCCGGCAACCGCCGGCCCCGGGCCGTGTCAGCCGCCCAACACTCCCTCGGCGGCCGCCGACGGCTCGGGGTCCGGCAGGCGGGTCATCCGGAAGCCGTTGACGAAGCCGAGGAGGGCCGCGAGGAACGGGACGAGCAGGGCGAACTGAAGCGCCCGTGGCCTCGACACCGTGTTGATGTGGAGGATCTCCTCCTGGACGTCCTGCGGCTGCCCTTTCAGCAGCTCCTCGAGATGTGTGTTCGTCATCACCTCGGCGTTCTTCTCGAGACCAGACGAAACCTGGGTCTTCTCCGTTGGTGACAACACGGTGCTCGCGTTCGCGTGGTGCGTGAACACGAGGGACAGTGATCCGAGCATGATCGCGCCGGCGAAGGCCAGGCCGAACGAGAGGCCGAACGAGCCGCCCGCGGAGTTGACCCCCGCTGCCTCGCTCACCCGTTCCTCTTCGATGGGAGAGAGCGTGTAATTGTTGAGCTGCGAGACGAGAAGCCCCAGGCCGGACCCTGCAACCAGCAGCGGCGCGACCAGCGCCCAGCCCGAATGGATGTGCGGGACCAGCGGGATGATGGCCGCGACGCCGATAGCGAGCAGCCCGAAGCCGAACCGGATGATCCTGCTCGGGCTCTTCCCGCCCAACTTCCTCCCGGCATAGAGCGCGACCACGAACATGCTGAGCGAGAGCGGGGCGATGGAGAGCCCCGACTGCAGCGCGTTGTACTCGAGCACCATCTGCAGGAAGATCGGCAGCGCGATCATCAACCCGCCGAGGGCGATCTGCTGCAGCGTCTGGCCCGTGATCCCGAAGCGGAAGTACTTCGACTTGAAGAGCGCCGCGTCGATCAGCGCGGGCTTGCCCTCGCGCTTCCGCTTCCTGAGCCACCACGCGAGCAAGCCCATTGCGCCGGCGCCAACTGCGAGCAGGGCGCCGACCGCACCGCCGCCCTCCTGCCACACGAGGATTCCGAGCACGATCCCGCCCATGCCGAGCGCGGAGAGGATCGCGCCGACGACGTCGACGCCGCGTTCGCCTGTGTACGGGACCTCGTGGACGAGCTTGATCCCGAACAGGACGATCGCGATGATCACGACCTCGCCTCCGAACGCGACCCGCCACGACAGATAGGTGGTGATGAAGCCTCCGAGCAGTGGGCCGACAGCGGCGGCGATCGCGGCGCTGGCTCCGACGAGCGCGTAGGCGCGCCGCTGGGCCGGCCCCTCGAAGTTGCCGTGGATGAGCGACTGCATCGCCGGGAGGAGGAGCGACGCGCCGAGGCCGCCGACGACCGCCCAGAAGATGATGATCGGGGTCAGGCTCTGCGAGAACACCATCGAGAGGGCGCCGGCCGCATAGCCGAGCAGGCCGATGACGTAGGCGCGCTTGCGGCCGATCAGGTCTCCGATCTTGCTCCCGATCAGGATGAATGCCGCCGACACGAGGGCCTCCAGCGCGATCGCCGACTGGACGCCGCTCGCCGTCGTGTGCAGGTCGTGGACGACGGCCGAGATCGAGACGTTCATCAGCGACGTGTCGACGACGAGCACGAACATCGCCATCGCGAGGAGGACGGCCAGCTTCGTTTCGCCGCCCGATTCCGCAACCGGAGGCGCGACGGCGCCGGTGCCGCCCGCGGGTGTCGCCTGCTCGGCCAGTTCGTCTCCTCCTGTCGTTGCCGAATTTTTCACAGTCTCAGACGCTCTGGACGTCGTCAGGGCGGCATGCACCCCTGACAGCGAGGTGCACGCGCCGATAGAAGTGAGTTGTGGTCGCCTCGCTCTCGAGCTTCGTCGAGCAACACAGCGACTGGGCGCTCCTGCTGCTGTTCCTCCTGGTCGCCCTGGAGTCGTTCGGGCTGCCGCTGCCGGGCGAGACGACGCTCATCGCGTGCGCGGTGCTCGCCTCCCAGGGGGCGCTCTCGATCGGCTGGGTGATCGTGGTGGCGACCGCGGCCGCGATCATCGGCGACAACCTCGGCTACTGGGTCGCGCGCGAGTACGGCCGGACGCTGCTCGACCGCTTCGCCTTCACCCGCCGCTACGCCGACCGATACCTGCCTGTCACCGAGCGGTTCTTCGCGCGGCACGGCGGCAAGACCGTCTTCCTCGGCCGCTTCGTCGCCGTGCTCCGCGTCACCGCCGCCTGGGCCGCGGGCCTCTCGCGGATGGACTGGTGGCGCTTCCTCGCCTGGAACGCGGCCGGCGGCATCGTCTGGGCGACGAGCGTCGCGCTCATCGCCTACTTCGTGGGACAGGCGGCCGCCGATGCCATCAGCCGGTACGGGCTCTACGCCGGCGGCGGCGTCCTACTGCTGGCAGCCGTTGGCTTCCTGATCGTGCGCTGGATCGAGCGCCGCGTCGTCGAGGACGACGGCGAGACGGACGAGAACTAGTTCCCGGATCCCTTCTCGTACGAGGGCCGGTGGTCTCCGTGCGGGCCGGTGACCCACCAGAGGCCGAAGAGCATGCCGGGGACCACGATGCCGCCGATCACGATGGCGTTGCAGACGATCGCCCAGAACCACTCGATGTTGGACATGGCCAACACACCCTGACCCTAACCGAGTACGCGCCGCCCTGGGGACATCATCCGTGCGGACGATCCCCTCCGTCCCCTAGGCGGCGGTGCGGGCAAGCGCCTCACCGCGCGCCCGCAGCTCGTAGCACCGTCCGTCCAGCTCGTAGAGGATGGGTGAAAGACCGCAGTCGGTCACCCAGTTCTGGACTTCCCGGAGCAAGAGTGCGAGGTCCCAGCGCTCGGCGCGCAGGGCGACCGCGACGAAGAGCATGTCCTCCCGGCGATGCAGCCACGCGAGACGCGCGGTGTGGAGGCGAAGCCACAGCTGCTGCGCGTCGTCGCCGGTCGGCATCTCGAAGAAGACGATCTCGTCGAACTCGGTGTCCTCGAACATGGAGGCAAGGGTCGCGCGTGGGGGCGTGCGGCCGCCTGACCCACCGGGGTCATTCCCGGTTAAGAGTTCGTGTGGTTTCCGCCGACCCGATCCTGCGAACAACTGCGCTTGTCTGGCGTCGGCGGTTGTGCCACAGTTAGTAGCCCGACCTGGAGGGGACTGCCTCCAGTGAGACAGGCCGCAACCAAGCACAACTCCGTCGACAGCCTCGACGATCAAGTGGGGCTGCGCAGCGCTGCCTTCGGCGGCGGGCCGGCGAGATCCGATCTCGCGGTCACGGGCCTCGCGGTGCTCGGCGCGGCTGCTGCCGCGACGATCACCCTCACGGGCGGAGTGGCGCCGCAGCCGACGCTCGCTGCAGCAGTCCTCGTCGCGAACATCGTCATCCTGGCCGTGGCCGGGCTGCTCTGGCGGCACGGCCGTCCCTCGAGCGCCCTAGGGACCCTCCTGCTCGCGCAGGCCCTGCTCATAGGACTGAGCTCGCTCGCCGGCTCACCCACCCCCGGTGTCTATCTCGTCGGAATCTTCGCCGGCTGGGTTGCCGCGATCGGCGCCACCTGGCTGGTGGTGGCGTTCCCCGGCGTCCGCCCGAGAGGCGCCGCCTGGACGGTTCTCGGGCTTGCGGGTGCGACGATCGTGCTCGGCGAGCTGCCGATGCTCTTCACGTCGTCTGCGGTCCACAGCCTCCCGGCGGTGGGGCGCTGCGTCGCCGACTGCCCGGCCAACGCAGCCCGCATCGTGGACGCGCCCGGTGTCGCGACCGCCTTCCGGCACGTGGAGGCCGGCCTGCAGGCGCTCTGGGGCGCCGCCTTCCTCGTGTACATGGCCCTTCATTTCCTGCGCGCGAGCAACCCCCGGCGGCGCGTGCTCGCGCCCCTGTACCTGGTGACCGCGCCGTTCGTCGTCCTCTTCGCCGTCAACGGATTCGTCTCGGAGGTCGCGGGTTACAGGAACATGGGGCTGAGCACCGCCCTCGCGAGCGCGCGCATCGCGGCGCCGCTCGGGTTCATTGCCGCCCTCCTCTTCGCCGGCGCGTATGCCGGCGCGGCGCTCGCCTACATGACCGGGCGCCTTACCGGCCAGCCGTCGCTCGCCGCGGTCGAGCAGCTCGTCCGCCGCGTCCTCGACGACGCACAGGCCCAGCTGGCGTTCTGGTCGCCGCCGTACGGGAGATTCGTCGACCGTCACGGCAGGCCGGTCTCGCTCGATCCAGCGGACAGAGGACGTTCCTGGCGGTCGTTCCCTCACGGCGGCGAGCCGGTTCTGGCGATCGTCCACGACAGCGTGCTGGGCGAGGACACGGAGCTCGTCGAGGCGGCGGGCGCCGCGGCGATGCTCGCGGTCGAGAACCGTCGGCTCCAGGAGCATCTCGTCGACTCGGTGCAGGCGCTGCGCGCGTCGCAGCAGCGGCTCGTCACCGCGTCCTCGTCCGAGCGAAGGAAGATCGAGCGCGACCTGCACGACGGCCTGCAGCAGACGCTCGTGGCCCTCCGGATCCATCTCGAGCTGGCGCAGGGCCTCGCCGAGGAAGGGAGTGGGCTCAGCCGACGGCTGGCGTCTCTGAGCGCGGGCTTCGACGAGGCGCTCGAGGAGCTCCGGGCGCTCGCCCACGGCATCTACCCGCCGCTCCTCTCCGAGGAAGGGCTCGCGGCAGCACTGCGCGAGGCTGCGCGGCGCTCGACGGTGCCGCTCTCGATCGGTGTGGAGGACGTCGGTCGCCTCTCGGAGGAGTGCGAGACCGCCGTCTACTACTGCTGCCTCGAGGCGCTCCAGAACGTCGCGAAGCACGCCGGGGACGACGCGGTCGCCGAGCTGCGTCTGTGGCGGGACGGCCGGGCCGTCTGCTTCGCGGTCGTCGACGATGGCGTCGGCTTCGTCCCGAATCCCGGGCGAGGTGACGTCGGCCTGACGAACATGGCCGATCGCATCGGCGCCGTGGGCGGCTCGCTCGTGATCCGGTCGGAGCCCGGGGAGGGGGCAACGGTCCAGGGTCGCGTCACCGCCCAGGCCCCGGAGCCGGTCAAGAACCACCTCCTCCGGGTTTGAGCAGCATGGAGGACGAGCGCGTGTACCGCGTCGTGGTCGCGGAGGATTCCTTCCTCATCCGGGAAGGGCTGCGCAGCGCGCTCGAGCAGGACTCGGAGGAGGTCGAGGTCGCCGAGTACTGCCCCGACCTGGGGTCGCTCCTCCAGGCCGTCGACGAGCACCGCCCGGACGTCGTGATCACGGACATCCGCATGCCTCCGACCAACACCGACGAGGGAATCCGGGCGGCCACGGCGCTGCGAGAGCACCATCCCGGCGTCGGCGTCGTGGTGATCAGCCAGTACGTCAGCCCCCATTACGCGCTGCGGCTCTTCGAGGAGGGATCCGCGGGGCGCGCCTACGTCCTGAAGGAGCACGTGGGTCACCGGATCCAGCTGATGGAGGCGATCCGGGCGGTCGCGTCGGGCAACTCCGTCGTCGACCCGAAGGTCGTCGACGTGCTCGTCCAGGCACGCATGCGCGCAAAGAACTCGCAGCTCGCCGAGCTGACGCCGCGCGAGCGCGACGTGCTTGCCGGGGTCGCGGCCGGCAAGTCGAACGCCGCGGTCGCGAGCTCGCTCTTCCTGACGAAGCGGGCCGTCGAGAAGAACATCAACTCGATCTTCGCCAAGCTCGGGCTCAGGGACGACCAGTCGATGAGCAGGCGCGTCCAGGCGGCCCTGCTCTTTCTGGCCGAGACCGACCTCGAAGTCCCCGCGCCCGAGGCGTAAAGCACACTTGACGCCCGGGGAGGTGTGTCCTTCCTGGTGGCCGGAAGCCAGGAATGTTCACATCCGGTGTATGCGGGCTCAGATCACGAGCAGCACCGCATTCCGGGCGCTCGCAGCAGCGGCCGTGACAGCGCTCGCACTCACCGCCTCGGCCTGTGGCGGGGGCGGTGGCAGCCCGACGACCACCGCCGCCTCCGGAGCCGGCGGCACCTCGACGACGGTGGCATGGGCGGACGGCGTCTGCTCCGCGCTGAAGACCTGGAACGCTTCGATCCAGAGCGCCACGACGAGCGTCAAGAGCGGCACGCCCTCGCAATCCGAGCTGAAGACCGCGTCCAAGCAGATCGGCGACGCTACGCACCAGCTTGCGAGCTCGCTGAAGGAGCTCGACACGCCCGACACTCAAGCCGGCCAGCAGGCGAAGAAGAGCCTCGACACGCTCTCGACCGAGCTTTCGAGCAGCACGGACAAGATCGACGAGACCCTGCAGTCGAGCTCGTCGGCCGCCGGCGGCTCGCTGGCCACGCTCTCTGCGGTGAGCGGAGAGCTGGCGCAAATGGCCCAGAGCATCTCGAAGACCGTCGGCCAGCTGAAGCAGGTCGACGTCAAGGGCGACCTCGACAAGGCGTTCCACCAGGCGAAGTCCTGCTCGAGCTTCTTCGCCTCCTGACGGGGATGGCTTGACCTCGAGACTCGAACTGTCGGACCCGCGGCGCTCCACGGTGCCCGACTTCATCGAGCCGATGGAGGCCTGGCGCGTGTGGCGGGTGTGCATGCACGACTTCCGCATCGTGCTCCAGAGCCTCAATGCCGACACGGTCTGGGAGCCCGGTATCCCGCTGTCCGCCATCTGCGCCACGCGACAGCGGTCGCGCCGGCGTCCCTGGCGAGTCGAGGCCCCCGGCCACGCATCTCCGGAGCTCGAATGCACCTGCGGCATCTACGGCGTCCGCTCGGCCGCCCTGGCCCGCTGGTACCTCGAGCGCCGGCCGCTCTTCTACAACGCCGAGCGCGTCGTCGGCCGGGTCGCCCTCTGGGGAGAAGTGGTCGAGAGCGAGTCCGGCTGGCGGGCGGAACGCGCCTACCCGATCGAGCTCTTCGTCCCCGAGGCGACGACGCTGCGGGGAGGCCCTCGGCACCGCGCCTACGTGGACGAGATCGTGCTCGCGCTGTCGGCCTACCGCGTCCCGGTCGAGGTGCTCGCCATCGGCGATGTCGCGGTGGCCTAGTCCAGCTGGTACGACTGGCCCGGCCGCAGTACGCGGACGTCCACGCCCGGCGCCACGGTCGCGGCGATGTCGGCGAACTCCTTCGCCGGCGCCTCGTTGCCGGAGGAGGGCCTCCACGGCGCGTACGTGCCCCAGTGGATCGGGATCGCCGCGTGCGGCTGGATGAGCTCGAGTGCCTCGGCCGCGCGCCACGGGTTGAGATGGCCGGGAGGGAGGCGCGGCCCCCAGCCCGCGACGGGCAGTAGCGCCACGTCGATCCTCCCGAGCTCGCGCATGCCGTCGAAGAGGTCCGTGTCCCCCGCGAAGTAGAGGTTGCGGGTGCCCGAGACCACGTAGCCGAGAGGCATCGTCCTGCCGGCGCCATAGCGCCACGGGGAGTCGTGCTCGGCGAACGTCGCCCGGACCCGCAGCGCGCCGAGCTCGAGCTCGTCTCCCGCCACGACCTCGCGGACGTCGTCGAAGCCGCGGCGCCGCACGAGATCGCCCGCGCCCGCCGGGACGACCACAGTCGCGGACTGGTCGAGCCGTCCCAGGGAGGGAAGGTCGAGGTGATCGTGGTGGACGTGCGAGATGAGAATCGCCCCGACGTCCTCGAGTGCGGCGGGGTCGACGCGTCCTCTGCGGCGCAGGTGGAAGATCCGGCGGCGCAGCACGGGATCGGTGACAACGAGCAGGCCGTCCAGCCTGATCGCGGCGCAGCTGTGCCCGAGCCATGTGACGCTCTTCAGCGCGAGCTTTCTCGCCGCAGCGAGTCGACCGCATCCTTTGACATCGAGAGCGTGACGCGGTCGGTCTCGATGCTCTCGACGGCGTCGACTGGGATCGCCAGCGGTCGCGTCCCGAAATGGTGGCCCGTCTGCAACACGACATGAGTCACCTGCTCGCCGGCGAGCAGGAGCCCGTCCACGTGACCGACGTCGTGGCCGTCTGCGGACGTGATCGGGCTGGTGCGGCGCAGCTCCGCAGAGCCGGTGGGGATCCGGTCGTACGTGACCCCGTAGCTCTCCTCGAGGTCTCCCGAGTAGGGGGTGAGCTCGCCGCCGAGGGTCGGGACGACGATCGTCTCCTCGACGCCGACGTCGGAGCTGTCGTCCTCGCGTGGAAACCCGTGGATCCCGGCGTAGACGAACGTCCGGATCGACTCGCAGGCGAGGACGTCGGCTTTCGTGCACGCGAGGACGACGGTGAGGTCGCGCGTCTCGATCTGCCCGAGCAGGTTCACGGGAACGAGCCGCGCGCGGCCCTCCGGCTCCTCGACCACGAGATGCGTCAGCTGCCGCTGCTTCGGCTCGACGACGACGTCGGCAAGCTTCCCGACGACGCCGTCGCTGCACTGCACGGGTCGGCCGAGCTGTAGCGGCGTCGTGTCCGGATCGCGGCGGCTCAGTCGGCGCACGGGAACGACCGGCGGGTCGAGGGCGCGCTTTCGTCGATGAACCCGAGCTCGACCGCGCGCGAGATCGCGGCGCTGCGGCTCGTGACGCCGAACTTGCGGTACACGGCGATGGCCTGCGTCTTCACGGTGTTCCGGGAGACGTACAGGCGTTCGCCGATCTCGCGGAAGGAGAGGTGGGTGGCGAGCAGCGGCAGCAGGCGGCTCTCCGCCGGGGTGAGGCTGCACGCCCAACGTCCCTCCGGGCCGGCGAGCGTATGGGTGCGCTGGTCGAGCTCGGCGCTGCGTTGGACGAGCACCCCGAGCCTCGGCCGCACGCGGAAGATGTCGGCGACGCGTCGCAGGAGCGTGCGGGCTCCCTCGGCGTCGGCGAGCGTTACCCGGACATGCGCCAGCTCGAGCAGGGCGAGCGCGGCGAGCCAGGGAACCGCCGGCGTGGCGTACTCGAGGAGCTCCTCGGCTCGCTCCAGCGCGGCTGTCGCCTCGGCGTTGTCGTCGCGACGGGCCGCATTCCGCGCCGCGACCGCCTCGACCAGCAGCACGACGACCGACTCGGCCGGCGGATCGGCGGCCGCGGCGGCAGCGGCCTGGGCCGCGAATGCGTCCGCGTCGAGATGGGCCTCGCCGGCGATGACGAGCAGCGCAAGGCAGCAGAGGCCGACGATCCTCAGCTCGCCCGCATCCGCCGCGGCCGCGAGCTCGACCGCCTCGACGAGGGCGCGCTCGGCCCGGGCGGCATCCCCTGCCAGCAGGAGCGCGATTCCGTGTGCAAGCACGGCGGCCGGCCGCCACGGGGCCCCCGGGGGCAGGCCCCTGCAGGCGGCGGTCGTGTCGTCGAGCATCTGGTCGGCTCCGTCGCGGCAGCGCAGCGCCTCCAGAACATGCAGGCGCGCATCGCCGCCGGGGAGGCCCCGCAGCGCCGCGTCGCCCCAGTGCTGGGCGTCGGGCGCCCGGCCCCGCAGGGCGTGCAGCCACGAGGCGGCGAGACAGAGATCCGGGTGCGAGTCCACGACGGGCTCGTCGTGAAGCAGCAGGAGCGACGGCTCGAGCACATCGAGACGGCCGCGCCCGCAGCTCGAGACGGCGAGAGCGGCAGCGAGCTCGGCGACCCGGTCGACGTCCGCGCCGGCGACCGCATGCACCAGCGCCTCCTCGGTCGAGCCGACCTCGGCCGCGCGGGCGGCCGCCGCGCGGTGCAGCTCTCGGGCTTGTTCCGGCTCCGCCTGCGCGAGCTCGTCGAGGAGGACGTCCCGGACGATCCGCGGGTAGCGGTAGCGGCCGTGGTGGTGGTCGATCGCCGCGACCACGCCTGCGCTCTCGAGCGCCTCGAGCAGCCCTTTCGAGTCGCGGCGTCCGAGGAGCGCGTCGCAGGCCTCGGGGGTCAGCTCGTCGAGCACCGCGGTGCTCCTGGCGAAGCGCCTCTGTGCGCCGGTGAGATCGGAGAGGTGCTCGGTCTCGAGGTAGTCGGCGAGAAACCCGTCGCTGCCGTCGACCGTCTCCGGCGGCGTGCCGTTGCGAATCGAGAGGGCGGCGAGGAACACTGCGGCGGGCCAGCCTTCGAGCCGTTCCGCCAGAGCCGTCGCCTCCGGCCGCGGCAGCGCAGCACCGGCCCGGCGCAGAAGCGTCTCGGCCTCGCGCTTCGACAGTGCGAGCTCGTCGACGCCGATCTCGAGCAGCCGTCCCTCAGCCCTGAGGCGAGCCAGCGGCAGCTGCGGCCGGCGCCGCCCCGAGAGCACGACCGTCGTGCCGCGAGCGAGGCGGTCGAGCAGCCGCTCGAGCGTGCCGAGCGCAGCGCGCGATTGCAGGACGTGCACGTCGTCGAGGAGGACGAGGAGATCGGGCTCATCGGCGATCTCCCCGAGCAACAGCTCGACGCCGCTTGCGTCGTCGTCCTCGGGCTCGAACGCGACGCCGACCACGTCGCGCCGATCGCGCTCGGCGCACTGCCCCAGAAGCGTGGTCTTGCCGTAACCGGCGGGTGCGACGATCGTGGTCACGGCGGACGGCGGGGCGGTACACACCTTGTGGACGAGGCCCGTCCGGACGACGGCATGGCGCACCGCCGGAGGCACGTCGAGTTGCCTCGGCCGAGCGCGGTCCGTGCGCATCAGCGCTTCCACGACTGCCACCAGATCAGCCTGCTCTCCGGCCCGCCGTCACGAAAGGGGGCGAGCCGGTCGCGGGGACGCAGGTGTGCACACCCGGCGCGGGACCCGCGCACCCCACGGCGAGCTCGGGGCGCCCCGTCTCAGGGGCGCCCTTCGATCACCTGGTCAGGAGGCTGCGATCGTCCGCTGCTTGAGCTGCTCGAACTCGGCGTCGGTGATCGCGCCCTGGGTCCGGAGATCGTTCAACCGGGTGAGCTCGCCCGCCGCCGAGGTGGGGGAGGGCCCGGTGTTGAAGCCCGGCTCGTAGCCGTAGTCGGCGGCGGATTCCGGCCGCACGATCGTGTACGTCACGGCGCCGATGAGCGGGACGAAGATGATGAAGACGGCCCAGCCCGCCTTGGCCCAGCCGCCGTGGTCCGTCCGGCGGAAGTTGTCCATCAGCAGGATCAGGACCCACACGAAGAACATGAGCCACGCGAAGATCACGATGACCGTCCAGATCCCGTCCCAGAACGTGTACGTGGCCAGCAACGTCAGCTCCTTTCGTCGGAAAGCGTGGCGACGCTATCACCGTGGACGCGGCGACCCTTTCGATACTGGTGGCTAGGTGAGCGCGGTCTTCGCGCGCTCGAACTCGTCGTCGCTGATCGCGCCGGATTTGTGCAGCTCGGTCAGGCGCGCGATCTCGTCGGTCGGAGGGCTGGGCCCGCCTGTCGGTGGCGTCGCGGCGGCCGTCGGGAACTCACGCAGCGTCTGTCGGCGGAGCGCGACGACACCGAGTGCGAGCAGCCCGCCGAGCAGCAGAATCCCCCACCAGACGCGAAGCGCGTGGGTGCCGCCCCAGAGGACGAGGAGGAGGTAGACGAAGCCGAGGACTCCCCAGACGATGCCCTGGTGCTCGTTCAGCACCGGCGCCAGCTCGCGCCGGGCTCGGGTTGCGAGCGAGGTCGGCCCGGCGAGCACGGCCCCGAACGCCGCGACCAGGCCGTAGAGGAGGGTGGCGGCGCCGATCTGACCCAGGATGGACGTTCCGATGAGCCACAGGCGGTGCGTCGACGCCTCGTAGCCCGGGCTGGCGAGAGAGTCGGTGATGTAGTTGCCGAGCAGGTGCCGGACAACGAGGACGAGGAGCCCCACGAGCGCGAGCCCGATGGCGGAGTTGCGCAACGTCGCCCGCCTGGCGCCGCGCGCTATGTAGATGGCGAGCCCGTAGATGAAGAGCACCGCCACCAGCAGCCAGGCGCTCAGAACGTGAATGCCCTGGACGCCCGCCTGCGCCGCCGAGAGCTGATTGGACTTCAAGAGGGTGATCGTCCCGGCCTTGTTCGGCAGCTTGGCGATCGCGCTCGACGACAGTCCGAGCCGCGTGGCGATCTGCACTACCAGGGTGTGCAGGTCGAGCGTCACGACCCCGTTGCCGGTCTGGATGCCGTGGCCGGTCTTGTTCTCGAGCACGTTGACGAGCTTCTCGTGGGCGACCGCGCTGGCCTGGACGAAGACCTGCTGGAAGCGGGGGCGGCCGAGGAGAGCCTGCACGCCTTGCGTCGCGGGCTGCTCGAGGGCGCCGGCGAGCGGCGCGGCGAGCGGCTTCAGGTTCTTCGGCAGCCGTTGTTCGAGCGCCTGCGCCACGTTGACGTTCCCGTAGATCTGGTCGATCGTGAACGCGGCGATCGACGCCTGCACCTGCGGGTCCTCGATGACCTGGGTCGTCGCCTTGTTCCAGGCGGTGTTGTCGAGCATCTGCCGGTTGACCCAGGTGGTGAGAATCGAGACGAGCGCGAGCACCGACGCGAGGACGACGAGCGTCCAGACGACGATGCGGCGTTTCTTGCTCAGACGCGGCGCTGCCGCGGCGCTAGCCATGGTTGCGAGTGTCCCGCCGCCTTGGCCGGCGGGCATCGTCCCATCCGGGTGATGCTGCGGCCCTGTCGCCGCGCGACGCTCGAAAGGTCGTGAATCCGGCGCCTGAGCAGCCGCGGGTCTATCGGGTCGTCGTTGCCGACGACACCTATCTCATCCGGGAAGGCCTGCGCCAGGCGCTCGAGCTCGAGGCCGACGTCGAGGTGGTCGCGTACTCGTCTGACCTCCCGTCGCTGCTGCAGGACGTCGAGAAGAGCAAGCCCGACGTCGTGATCACCGACATCCGGATGCCGCCGACCAACACCGACGAGGGCATTCGGGCCGCGAGCGAGCTGCGCGAGACGCAGCCAGAGATCGGCGTCGTCGTCATCAGCCACTACGTGAGCCCGCACTACGCGCTGCGGCTCTTCGAGCACGGCTCGGCGGGTCGCGCCTACCTGCTCAAGGAGCACATCGGACATCGCATCCGGCTGATGGAGGCGATCCGCGAGGTCGCCGAGGGCGGCTCGGTCGTCGACCCGACCGTGGTCGACGTGCTCGTCGAGGCGCGGCTGCGCGCCCGCAACTCGCCGTTGGCCCAGCTGACGGCGCGGGAGCGTCAGGTGCTCGCGCACGTCGCGTGCGGCAGCTCGAACGCGGCGATTGCGAACGAGCTCTTCCTGACGAAACGGGCGATCGAGAAGAACATCAACTCGATCTTCTCCAAGCTCGGGCTCGAGGACGACGTCGAGGTGAGCCGGCGAGTCGCCGCGACGCTGCTCTACCTCGCCGAGGCGCCTGCCGCGGATCAGGACACGGCGCCAACCGTCGGCTGACCCATTGGCCTATATGGGCGTGTTCGGGATCGCGGAGCGGGGGTACCGTCCCCGGTCGTGGTCAACGTCCTCGCGTATCTCCCGTTCCGCGTGGTCTACGTGCCGACGGCTTTCGTCGGGCGGGTCGTCGCCCGGCTCGCCAAGGGTTACCGGACGGCCTCGCCGCTCCAGCGGGCGCTGATCCTCCCGGCGTGGGCGGTCCTCCGCGGCGTCTTCCTCGTGGGATGGTCAGCGGCCAACGCCCTGCACAGCCTCGCCACGCGGACACTCGACGATTAGCTGCGCGCGGCGGGCTGCGCAGCCGGAACCTCCGGAGCGGACGCATCCCGGCGCCGCAGGAAGAACTTCCGGATCTCCGTCACCACCACCGCGGCGAAGGCCGTGACGATGCAGATCAGCCACTGTCGAAGTGAAAGCGGCTCCGTGTGCAGGATCCGGTTGAGCAGGTTCAGCTGGGGAGCCAGCACGATCGCTAGCACCGATGCGCCCGAGAACATGAGGAACTTGCGGTCGCGCAGGACATCGAGGCTGAACACCGACTGCAGCTCGTCGCGCTCGCAGAACGAGTAGAAGAGGTTCGCTACCGCAAACGAGGTCATCCCCATCGTGCGGGCGATCTCCGTCGTGTAGTGGTCGTCGGCCCAGGCGAGGACGCCGATCGTTGCGCCACCCATGACCGCGCCGACGAACGCGAGCCAGAGCAGCTTCGAGCGCGGCAAGATCTGTGCGTCCGAGACACGCGGCTTCCGCTTCATCAGCCCTTCGGCCGGCTCGCCGTAGCCGAGCCCGACCGCCTGGAACACCTGCGTCGTGAAGTTGATCCAGAGAGTCTGGAGCGGGATGAAGGCGACGCCGGCCACGACGTTGCCGATCGCGGCGCCGAGGAACGTGAAGACCAGGCCGAACAGCACGCCCATCTGGAAGCGGATGTACTTCGTCAGGTTGTCGTACAGACCGCGGCCGAGCTCGACGGCCCGGACGATCGTGGCGAAGTTGTCGTCCGTGAGGATCATCGCCGCGGCCTCCTTCGAGACCTCGGTGCCGGTGATCCCCATCGCGATGCCGATATCCGCGCGCTTGAGTGCGGGCGCGTCGTTCACCCCGTCGCCGGTCATGGCGACGATGTGTCCCTTCCGCTTCAGCATGTCGACGAGCCGCACCTTGTGCTCGGGCGTTACGCGCGCGATCACGCCCACGTCGTCGATCGCGACTAGCAACTCGTCGTCGCTCATCGCCCCGAACTCGGCGCCGGTGATCGCCCTGCCCTGGATGCCGAGCTGGTTCGCGATCGCCGCCGCCGTCACCGCGTGGTCGCCCGTGATCATGCGCACCTGGATGCCGGCCGCGTGGGCGGTAGCGATGGCGTCCTTCGCCGTCGGCCGCGGCGGATCGACGATGCCGACGAGCGCAAGCAGCGTAAGGCCGTCTAGCAGTGGCAGCAGGTCGGCGTTCGGGTCGAAGCTCGCGGGGTCGAAGTCCTTCCGGCCGGTGGCCAGGACGCGCAGTCCCTGCTCGCCGAGCCGCGCGTTCTCGGCCTCGTAGCGCTTCCGCATCTCGTCGTCGACCTCGATCGGCAAGAGGTCGTCGGGCGCGAGCGTTGCCGTGCCGCGGGCGAGCAGCTGGTCGGGCGCGCCCTTGACGAAACACCGGACGACGTCGCGGCCTGACTCGTCCTTCATGTTGTGGAACGTCGCCATCATCTTGTAGGCGGCGTCGAAGGGCAGCTCCGCGACCCGTGGGTACGTCTCGCGCGTGGACGCGGTGTCGAGTCCGCCCTTCTCGCCCAGCACGACCAGGGCCCCTTCGGTCGGGTCTCCGATCAGCTCGCCGTTCTTCACGACTGCGTCGCAGGCGAGGATCAGCGGCTCCATGAACTGGTCCAGCTCGACGTCCGGCTGGCCGGCGACCTTCTTGATCAGGCCCTCGGTCGAGTAGCCGTTACCGTCGATCGAGTAGCGGCGGCCGGGGATGGCGAGCTCGACGGCCGTCATCTGGTTCAGCGTCAGCGTGCCCGTCTTGTCGGAGTTGATTGCGGACGTGGCGCCCAGGGTCTCCGTCGACCGGAGGCGCTTCATGATCGCGTTCGCCTGCGCAAGCTTCTGGGTGCCCATGGAGAGGATCGCGGTCACGACCGCCGGCAGTCCCGTCGGGATCGCGGCGATGGCGAACGCGATCGCGGCGAGGAACACGGTCTTGAAGGCCTCGCCGCGCGACAGGTTGAGCGCGATCGAGATCACGAGCGCCGTGCCGGAGATGACGAGGATCTGACTGGTCAGCTTGTTGAGCTGCTTCGTCAACGGAGAGGCCGACTCGGTCTCCTGCGCGAGCATCCCGGAGATGTGGCCGACCTCGGTCGCCATGCCGGTCGTCGTGACGACGAACTCGCCGGCGCCCCGCGTCACGTTCGTATTCATGTAGACCATGTCGGTCCGGTCGCCGAGGGGGGCGTCCTGCTGCGTGACGGTGTCGACGCCCTTGGACACCGGCAGGCTCTCGCCGGTCAGCGCCGACTCGGCCACCTCGAGCGTCGCCGCCTTCAACAGCCGCCCGTCGGCTGGGACCAGGTCGCCGGCCTCGATGGCCACGACGTCGCCGGGCACGAGCTCCTCTGCCGGTATCTGGACGAGCTCGCCGCCGCGGCGCACCTTCGCCTTGATGATCATCATCTTCTGCAGCGCGGCGACCGCCGCCGCCGCCTTGCCCTCCTGGTTGAGCCCGAGGACGGCGTTGAACAGCGTCAGGAAGAGCAGGACGAGCCCCGTGCCGAGCTCGTGCAGCGGCCAGATGCTGCCGATGCCGGCGACAAGGAGGACGATCTGCATCGGGTCGCGGTACTGACGGACGAAGGCGTGCCAGCGCGGCTCGACCTCGCCGGCCGCGAACTCGTTCGGGCCGTACCGCTCGAGGCGGCTCGCTGCCTCCTCCGGGGAGAGCCCGGCGTGCTCGTCGACGCCGAGCTCTTGCGCGACGGCTTCACCCGTGAGCGCAAACCACCGCTTGTCCTCGGGCGGGGGCTGCGTCTGCGCCTCCGCGGTGGGTTGTGCCGTCGTCGCCATGCGTCCTCCTACGTCTGGGCTGTGCGGGAATCGTTCGTTTGCCGCTCCCAGTGCGGCATCACCCGCAGCGGATGATGTTCTGGCGCCGCTGGGCCAGCAGAGTTTCGGGAGCGATGGGGGAGGCCCGTTCCGAACAGACCCGACTCGCGCGCACTGCTTCGCAGCTGGTCGGGGTCGGCGACAGGATCGCGAGCACGGTGTTCGGCACGATCACGGCGATGGCCACGGTCGCCGCGTACGGCCGGGCATTCCCGGACAGCCCCTGGACGGTCGAGGAGCTCGTCATCTCCACGGCGGTCGTCCTCTGGATCGCGCACCTCTACACGCACGCGCTCTCGGAGAGCATCTCGGAGCGGCATACCCTGCGCGCCGCCGGAGTCCGGAGGCTCGCCGGACGCGAGCTCGGGATCCTGCTCGCCGTGGTCCCGACGAGTTTGGCGCTGCTGCTCGGCGCGCTCGGCGTCTTCGACGAGACCGCGTCGATCTGGCTTGCCCTAGGGCTCGGTCTCGCGATCCTCGCGCTGGAGGGAGTGCGCTACGCGCGCCTCGAACGCCTCGGTCCCGCCGGCACGCTCGTCGCCGTTTCGATCAACGTCGGGATCGGGCTCCTCGTCGTCCTTCTCAAGGCCGAGGTCCTGCACTGAAGCGCTCGACGATCAACCCGTGCCGGAGGCCCCGGTCGCTCACCGTCAACTCGTCGCAATGCAGCTTGTCGAGCACGGTCCGAACGATGCAGGCACCGGCGAGGATCACCTCGGCCCGGCGCGGCTGCAGGCCGACGATCTCGCGGCGCCGGTCGGCGGTGCGTGTCCGGTAGAGCTGGATCTGACGGTCGAGCTCGCCCCGGTCGAGGACGGTGCCCTGGATGATCTTCGGGTCGTAGTCCGCGAGGTGGTGATGCACGGCGGCGATGTTCGTCAGCGCGCCGCCCAGCCCGACGAGCGCCGTGGGCCGCGGCCGGCCGTCGAGCCGCGCAAGCTCGGCTGACATCTCCTGCAACGCTGCCGCGAGCTGCTCGTCCGAGACGACGCCGTCGAGGCCGAACTGCTCGGTGAACCTGGCCGCGCCGACGTCGACGCTGAACTGCTCGTCGATGTGTCCTGGGCGCCCGAACGTGAACTGGGAGCTGCCCCCGCCGGTGTCGAAGACCGCGATGGTTCCCTTGCCCAGCGAGAGCTCGGAGGTCGCGGCGACGTACGCGAGGCGAGCCTCCTCCTCGCCCGGAATCACTTCGATTCCGACCCCGGAACGGTCCTGCACGGCCTCGATGAGCTCCGTGGAGTTGGCCGCGATCCGCATCCCGGCGGTCGCGACGGCGGCGATCTCGGCGGCGCCGAGCTTCCGCGACTCCTCGACCATGCCGACGACCGCGTCGGCGGTCCGCCGGATCGGCTCCGGCTGCAACTCGCCCGTCTCGTCCAGGCCTTCGCCCAGCCTCGTCACCTCGGCGCGGTCGACGATCGTGCGCCAGGCGTCCCCCGCGCGCCGCTCGCCGACGTGGAGCTTCACCGAGTTGGTGCCGACGTCGATCACGGCGAAGCGGACAGCGTCGAAGCCGACGAGTGTCTTGAGGCCGCGCGCGAGGCTGACGTTCGGCCGGTCGGCGAGGTGCAGGCTGCGCACGGCAGCGACGACGAGCAGGGGATCCTCCTCCTCGACCGCGATCGTGCGCGCCGAACGACGGCCGGCCGAGATCTCGGAGAGCTCGGCCAGGCAGCCGCTGAGCCGGTAGTGGGCGCGGTGCTTGTGGACCGTAACGTCCGCAAGAGCGGGATTCGGCTGCACGACCTCGTCCACGAGCTGCTCGAGCGTGTACGACTCGCGCGCGAGCTCCTGCCCCGAGACGCCGAGCGCGGCGAGCACCGTCGAGACGTCCGCGGCGCCGAGCGGGAATCCGGTCTTGAGGATGGGCCGCCACTGCTCGAGCCCGTTGCCGTCGACGGCCTCGAGCTGCTTCACGTCCATCAGCCCGTCGCGGATCTTGACCGAGGCGTCGCTCTCCTGCGAGAGCAGATAGAGCTCGTCGCTGGAGTGCTCGCGCTCCGGCGTTCGCGCGGCGAGGAGTTCCTCGGCGGGTCCGAAGCTCTCGCCGAACGTTCGCCACTCCCAGCGGGGGATGATTCCGACCGGGGCGGGAGTCGGCTCGACGACCCCGGTCCCGCTGCTCACGTTTTCGCCTCTACCCGCTCGCGCGCGAAGAACTCGAGCGCCTTGCGCGTCTTCGTCTCCTGCTCGCCCGAGAGGTCGACGCCCTTGGACACCAGGAAGGCGCGTGTCTCGGCTGCGACCTGGAACACCTCCGTCGTCTCACAGCGGGTGGACAGCTCGAGGATCCGGGAGCCGTCGGGATAGAGCCACATCTCCGCCACGAGCCTCCGACCGAGCTCCGGTGGGAACAGGCGCAGCTTGAGGACGAAGATCGGGCCCAGGATCGCGAGTTCGTCGAGGGCGATTCCCTCCGGCGCATGCTTCGCGTAGAGCTGCCGTTGCTCCTTCGAGAAGAGCTTTCTGAGCGGCAGCTCGCCCTTGGCCGCGCGGAGCACGTCGGCCGCGGCCGGTGACCCCTTCAGCGTCCCGGAGCAGACGTAGCCGCCGGGAAGCGCATCCACCTCGACGCGGAATGCGCCCGAGCGGCGGAGCTCCTCGGGGAGCTCGTCCGGCACGACCGGGCGCAGCTTGACGATCGAGTCGCCTCCCTTGCCCTGGATCCGCCGCGCGCGGACGACGACGCCCTGCTCCTGGAGCGCGAGCTCGGGCGTTTCGAAGAAGAAGACCTGGCGGATCTGCGCTTCGAGTGGATCGAGCTCGAGCGCGGCTGCCGTCGAGCGTTGGTGGGGCTCGGGCACCGTCAGCTTCAGCTCGACGCTGTCGGCTCCCTTGAGCGTCTCGATCAGCCGTACGACCTCCTCGTCCGAGAGCGCGGGCGGCCTAGTCGCGGCGGGCGGCATCAGTGGCTCCCGTCAGTCGCGCCGGCGGCAGGTGCACGTGCGGTTGACGACGCCGCCGCAGGCGCGACACCGCGCCGGCCGCCGCTCGAGCAGGTGCACCTTGACCCCCTGAAGGATCATCACAGCGCCGACGAACGAGGTCACGGCGAACGCGGCAATGAGCTGGATCGACGACATTCCTCCCATCGTCGTCCATTCTGAGTGCGACCGCCGGCGGTTCACAACAGGCGCTCACGCCCGCACGCGTGTTGTGCGCACGTCTCAGTAGTGTCGTGCCTGTGGCCGGTCCCGCTCGGCTCGTCGTCGTCTCGTGCGCCTCTCGCGAGGAGGCGGACCAGGCGCTTGCCGCACTGCGCGCGCTCGACGCGAAGGTCGTCGACTCGGCCGTCGTCACGTGCACGCCGAACGGCCGGATCGAGCTGCACCAGACGCGGCAGGTCGCGGCGGGAGAGGGCGTGGTCGCGGGCGGCACGGTCGGGTTCGTCGCGGGGATGCTGCTCGGCGGACCAATCGGTGCCGCCCTGCTCGGCATGCTCGGGGGCGGCATCTTCGCGTCACGCGACACGGGGGTCTCCGATGCGCGGCTGCGCGAGCTGGGCGAATCACTGACGCCGGGGCGCGCTCTCCTCTGCGCGCTCGTCGGCGAGGAGAGTGCGGCCGCCGCGCACGAGGCGCTCGCGCCCTACGGCGAGGTCGCCGACGCCGACGCGTCCTCCGTTCCGTAGCGGCGGCGGTGGAGCGCGTAGGCGAGGCCGCCGAGCGGGAGCGGGAGCCAGAAGACGAGCAGCCGGTAGGCGAGCGTCGCGACGACGGCCTGGTGCGCGGTTGCGCCGGCCAGTGCGAGCAGGCCGGTGAGACCGGCCTCGACGAAGCCGAGTCCGCCCGGCGTGAACGGGATCAGCGTCAGTAGCACGGCACCGGAGTAGGCGAGGATCACGAGCGACGGATTCGGCCGGGCGCCGACGGCGGCGAGGCAGCAGACGAGGCCGAGATAGTCGAATGCAGGCTTGCCCGCGATCCCGCAGAGCGCATAGGGCCAGCGGGCGCCGAACGCGTGCCTCAGGGCGTCGCGTTGGAGGAGCAGCCGCTCGCCGGTGCCGTGCGCGTCGCGCTTGCTCGGGAACATGCGGAGCACCGCGTCGATCGCGCGGCCCGCGATCAGCAGCGGCCGGTCGGACAAGAACGCGGCCAGCCCGCCGAGGACGAGGAGCACGAAGGCGCCGGCCCCGATGTAGGCGGTCTGGAGCAAGCCGCTCGGCGCCTGCAGGCCGCCGATGATCGCCGGCAGCGCGAGCAGCGGGAAGGCGAGGACCGCCGCCGCATTTGCGATCGCGACCGCGGTGAGCCCTCCGACCACGTCTTCGCTGCGCACCCCGGCCTGGACGAGCATGCGGTAGGCGACCGCGCCGGAGGCTGCGCCACCCCCGGGGACGATGTTGCCCGCTGCGTTGCCGGCGAGCTGTGCCGTCCCCACGGCGAACCAGCTCGGCGTCCGCAGTGCGATCCGCTGCACCTCCCAGAGCGACGTCACGCTCGCGGCCTCGAAGACGACCGCCAGCGCGATCCACCGCAGGTCGAGGTCGCGGAGAGAGCGCCACTGCGTGAAGACGGCGACGAGGCTCGGGAAGAGGAGGTAGAGCGAGATCCCGGTCGCGAGCAGCAGCACGATGCGGAAGCTCACACCCCAGGGGAACCTGCGCGGACGGGCCTCCCGCTCGGACGCCACGGTCATCGCGACAGGATGCCCCACGCGCAGGGCGTGTGCGCCTGCCCTCCACGAAGGTGCGCGCCTCCTGGCAGCCGACCGAGGGGACTGATGCGATCCTGCATAGGCGCACGAGGAAAGGAAGGCCGATGGAGATCGGAAAGCCGCTGAGGAAGATCGTCGTCGAGCCGATCCGCGACCCGGTTCCGGAGCGGACGCCGGCGCCCAAGCCCTCGCCCGCGCCGCCGAGCCGGCC
>Ga0207665_10000732_pt1 | contig 22135 bp, 24 predicted proteins | sample LARL112metaG_FD_184351 | JGI IMG/M metagenome (GOLD analysis project Ga0207665, IMG submission 184351) | Corn, switchgrass and miscanthus rhizosphere microbial communities from Kellogg Biological Station, Michigan, USA - LAR L11-2 metaG... | ecosystem: Host-associated > Plants > Roots >...
CTGCATCACCGCTACGAACGACGGGCCGCCTGAGACCCAGCCCTCCTTAAATATAGGTGCTGACGACGCACGCCGGCGCGATCCGCTACGCACGAGAAGCTGATACGTTGCTGTTTTCGCGGCAGGCGAAGCAATCACGGACCTGCGAACCGAGTGATGCGCTTTCGGCCGCTACCTTCCTGCACCTTTCTTTGCTGAGATCAAGTTCTCGGTAGGCACAGAGAAAACGCGAACTCGGCGGCGCAGAACGCTTCACGAGCGCAAAGCCGAATTGTGTTTTCTCTGTCCAAGGGTGCACGGTGCACGCATCTAGTTAACTACATGCCTTATCGTGATCCAGCGCGGAGAGCAGCCTGGATGCGGGAATACCGCAAGCGGAAGCACAGGGCACGCATAAGTGCGCCCGTGTCGGTTCCCTCCACACCTTCTATCGTGCGTGCACCCGAGCCTTCGAGCGTTCTCGGGCGAATACGCGAGAGACCGGATCCACAACCAACACCTGCGAACACCGGGTTCGTGCGAAAGGGTGCGCATAGCAGCTTTAGAACCGCATTGGAGCTGGCGCGAACCTTTCCTTTCGGGATCCTCGCCTCACGGGTTTGCCCGTATTCCTATAACACCGGGTACAGTTCACCAGGCACACCGTGCAGCTATTGTCACAATGGGAAAAGATGAGATGCCGCATGCAGCGGATATTCGTGCCTGCACAGTGTCCAGCTCTGTCTTGTCAGACTAACTCTGCCCGTGCTTTCTATAGCTTCTTCAAGTACGCAACCAGCGCGTCGCGTTCCTCCGGTGTGGGCGCACGGTCAAAATGCACTCCGTCGGTAGTGGAGATCGGTGGTATGACGCCGGGTGCTGCGTTAGCCTGAACGAACTTGAACATTTCAATGTAGTGATCAACCACCTCTTCCAGGGTGGCTGCGCTGTTGTTATGGAAATACGGCGCGGTATTGGCGATGCCGTGAAGACCAGGGACATCGAACTTGTTCCAGTCATCCGCCGGCGCCGCGCCTCCGACAAAGCCCGTCAGCAGAGCGCGGCCGGGATCTGAACTGGTCCGGCGGGCCGTAGTGCCATCGACCAGGGTAATTTGGTACGTACGCGCATTTCGAGTGAGACCCGGAGCACACGGTTTGAAATTCCAGCGCGGCGGACTCGCAGTATCCACTTTCCGCGGGCACTGCGTGTTGATGTCATGGAAACGACGTGGCACAGAAGCGGTAGACTGTCCCGATCCGCCGTGACACTGAGCGCAAGCGCGGATGAAAATCACCTTCCCCTGCTGCTCCAGTTCGTTGAGCTCCGGATCAGGATCCGGCAGTGGCACAGTTCCCGCATCAACTGCTTCGGAGAGTTTGCGCACTCCGTGGCTGCTAAAAAGCACATTTTGGAAGGTTGTCAGGTCGTCGAGAAACTGCTGGCTGGGTGCGTTTTGGATCTGCGCGTGGGCCATGAGTGCGCCGAGCGCCTGCTCCTGGAGCGTACCCCGGCGTCCGTCGAGTTGATATCCGCCTGTGGGGTTGGGGCCGCGGGGCCACGGGTTCTGACCATCCGGTCCGGTGAGCTTCACATTGAATACCGACGGCACCATGCGCCATACGTCTACTGCGGTTTCACTGGAAGGCTGCTGCGTGACTGGGTCAATCAACTTCATGTTCGACGGAAGATCAAAAGTGATCCGGATCAGTCCATTTTGCCGAAGATTGCTGAAGTCGCTCGCATTGTTTCCATTCGTGCGAAAGTCATCCGCATCGATGGGACGGAACAACGGATCGTCCGCGTTGGGGTTCCGGCGGCGCCGCCATTGCAGTAGTTGAAATCGAAACTCGGCAACCGCGGGTGAAAGCTGGAAGTGGTCAACGGCAGTGTGGCAATCGGCACAGGAACGTCCATTGGCGTCGAGGCCCTGCAACCGGCGATCAAAGAAGTTATGGAATCCCCGGGCTATCGCGTCGCATGGCTGCTCGTCACAATTTCTCAACAGTGTACTCAGACGGAAATCGTCGTCGTCACCCGAACTACCGGCTTTACCCGCGTTCGGAACCAGCATGAAAGTCAGGGTGAGACAAACTACCAACAGAAACAGTCGTTTTTTCACGGAATGCTCCTTCGGACACTGGTGAGGGACAGAGATGCGAGTGTGAACTGTAGGCCGACCCCAGATGCTCTTAATGATTAAGGCGGCGTCCATGCTCCGGAACTATCACGGCCCCAAAACTATTTCTTTACGGTCTCCATCAGGCTTGTTTTAACGGAGATAGCGCAAAGGCCGTTTTTGTGTCAGTATTCACGCAATCCGGGGTTCGCTATTGCAGACGAATCAGGGCAATTCGGCCGATATCACGGAGTTATTGCTCGCGTGGAATGAGGGAGATGAGCAGGCGCTGAACCAACTGATGCCGCTGGTCGAAGAGGAACTGCATCGGCTGGCGCATCACTATATGGCCGGGGAACGTCCGGGGCACTTGCTCCAGACCACGGCACTTGTCAATGAAGCGTATTTGCGACTGATTGACTCCAGCCGCGTTCGATGGCAAAACCGAGCCCACTTCTTTGCCGTGTCTGCTCAACTCATGCGGAGAATATTGGTTGACCTGGCTCGTGCGCGGAAGAAGTTGAAACGGGGCGGGGATGCTGTCCAGATTTCGCTGGAAGATGCCGGGGAAGTTCCGACCGTGTTGCATCCCGACTTAGTTGCGCTCGACGATGCCCTTCATCACCTTAGCGCAATGGACGAGCGAAAAGGCAAGATCGTCGAACTGCGGTACTTCGGAGGTCTCAGCGTGGAGGAAACGGCCGAGGTGCTCCAAGTCTCCGCCATAACCGTGATGCGCGATTGGGGATTCGCCAAGGTTTGGCTAATGAGGGAACTGGAAAAGACCTAAATCGCATGGCCGCCACAAGATGGCAGCAAGTCGAGCGCCTCTACCACGCGGCGCTCGCTCGCCCCGCAGCAGAACGCGCCATCTTCCTTGACTCTGCGTGCGGACGCGATGAAGCGCTTCGTCTCGACATAGAGTCGATGCTTCATTATGAGCCGCGAGCGCGACAGTTCTTGGAGACCTCCGCGTTATCGGCGCATCCCATGCATACCGGATATTTACTGAAGGAAGTGCGTCGCGATGAAGAGGTACGAGTTCCGGGTAATCTGGTGGGCCGCACTCTTGGCGTGTACGAACTTAAGGCGTTGATTGCCCTGGGTGGGATGGGTGAGGTATATCGCGCCATTGATACGCGCTTGAACCGCGCTGTTGCCGTCAAGGTACTTCCGGAGCACCTTTCCAACGATCCGGAGCGCCGCGAACGTTTCAAACGCGAGGCGAAGATTGTCTCTGGGCTGAACCATCCACACATTTGCAGACTGTACGACCTTGGAGCACACGACGGCATCGAGTACATGGTTCTGGAGCTGATTGAAGGTGAGACGCTACAGAGCCGGTTAGCATGCGGGCCACTCCCCCTCAGCGAAGCGCTTGAGTACGCCATCCAGGTTGCGGAGGCGCTTGATGAAGCGCACAAGCAAGGCGTGGTCCACAGGGACTTGAAGCCGAACAATGTCATGCTTACCGCATCCGGTGTGACACTGCTGGATTTCGGCCTTGCCATTCGGTGTACTCCTCCTGCCGGAATTACCCTTGACGCTCATTCGACCGATGGCTTGGAGGGTTTGACGATTGCGGGCCGGATCATGGGTACTCCACAATACGTTTCTCCCGAACAGCTCGAAGGAAAGCCCGCAGATTCACGGAGCGACATCTTTGCCTTCGGTGCCCTCGCATACGAGATGTTCACGGGACAGCAGGCATTCCAGGGTGCCAATACCGCGCGCTTGATTTCGGCCATTTTGCAGGATGAACCAGGGCCCATCAGCGCATGCGTGCCGAATATGTCTCCTGCCCTCGCCCGTACCCTCACGCGGTGTTTGGCGAAGAACCCCGAAGATCGTTGGCAGACTGCCAACGAACTCGTGCACAACCTGCGTTCGGTCGGCACTGCGGCGGTTTCACCAGCTAATCCATTACACGCCTCGCGTGCCCGTCGCTTGCTCAACCGGGTGAACCGATCCGGAACCATTGCCGCGGTGTTAGTTGCGCTGCTGGGACTGGGTGTCCTCGCCATGCATTGGCGTACTCGCGCACCCGCGGGGGCAGCCCGCATCCAGTCCATCGCGGTACTACCACTGGAAAATTTGTCGCAGGATCCGCAGGAGGAATATTTCGCTGACGGCATGACCGAAGCGCTTATCGGCGGGCTTTCAAAAATCAGTGCGCTGCATGTGATCTCTCGCACATCGGTTATGCACTATAAGGGAACCAAGGCGACGGTGCCGGAGATCGCGCGCGAGTTAAAAGTGGACGGAGTTGTAGAAGGCTCGGTGCAGCGGGTTGGCGATCGCGTAAAGATCACCGCGCAATTGATCCGCGCAGCCAATGATACCCATCTGTGGGCCAACAGTTACGATCGCGGCGCGACCGACGTATTGGCTTTGCAGGAAGAGGTGGCGCGAGCCATTGCCGAAGAGATTAAGGTCACCGTGACGCCGCACGAACTGCAGCGACTGGCGGGTGCTCGCCCGGTCAATCCTCAGGTGCTCGAACTGTGTCTGAGGGCGCGACATATTTCCGCAGGTATGAGCAGCAATGATGCGGTTAACGCCATTAACTTGGCACAGGAGGCGATCAACATTGATGCGAGTTACGGGCCTGCGTACGAAGCACTGGCGCTGGCTTACTACTCGGCTTCTAACTTGACCCTTCCGCCGAGGGAGGCTATGCCGAAAGCCCGGGCCGCTGCCGAGAAGGCGTTAGCATTGGATCCTACCCTGTCTGGTGCCCGTGCTACGCTGGGGCTGGTAGCGGAAGGATATGACTGGAACTGGCCGGAGGCTGAAAGGAGTTTTCGTCGCGCGGTGAGCGACAACCCTGGCCAGTCATCTTCACATGCATGGTACGGGAACTATTTGTCTGATATTGGACGGTCCGAAGAGGCGATTCAGGAGTTGGAACGCGCGCGGCAACTCGACCCACTGTCAGTAGAAGTCAATTACGCGCTTGGAAGGGCGTTGCTTTCCGCGCGCCAGTTCGACCGGGCCATTCAACAATTCCGCGAGACCTTGCGATTGGACCCTTCTTCTTACCTGGTGATGTGGATATCGGGGCAGGCATACGAGTGCAAGGGAGACTTTCCAGAAGCGTTGCGGTGGTACCGCAAGGCGCGCCAGTTGGAAGACAATTCGCTGCTGGTTGCACAAATAGGAGGTATTTACGCGCGGATGGGTGACCAACATGGGGCCCGAAATATTCTAGAGCAGTTACAACGACGTTCGGTTCGCCAGCATGTTCCTCCTGACGCATTTGGGATTCTCTACTTCCACTTGGGAGAAAAGGACAAAGCGTTCTTGTACCTCAACCAGGCGTTCGACGAGGGTGGTGAGGATCTCGTCGCATACAAAGTTGCGCCCTGGATCGACCCGCTGCGTTCCGACCCGCGATTCCAGGATCTCTTGCGCCGCATGAAGTTCCCAGATTGAAGATAAAGATGTCAGGCTCCCCCCCGCCCGCTCACGTCCGCTCGTCCTCTCGTCCTCTCATCGCTCGTGATTACTGATAAGTTAAATAACGTTAACTCATTCGTTACGGGGTGGCCTCGTTTTTTCCGTGCGCTCCACTACCCCGTCAATGGCAGGAAGGGGTGAGAACATGACGGGAGGGAATATGCACCCACAACCGGCGTCTCACTCCCAATGCTATTTCCCAAATAGCAACGACACCGGTGACAACGACGATAATTTGGCCCATGGCCCTGGCTGCTGGAACAAAACTCGGGCCTTGCGAAGTCCTCTCGCCGATCGCCTCGGGTGGAATGGGAGATGTTTATCGTGCTCGAGACCCGGTCCCCGTTCGCAATAGAGCGTTGTAAAGAGCAAATATGCTCTGCCCAACCACAACTGCCCTGCGAAATCGCGAGGGGCAGTTCATCTCAAGTTATTCGCCTCAAGCGGAATTGGACTTCTCCAATATTGACTATTGGGCAGGGTCTGGAGATCACGCCCAACGTCATTTTCTTGGGGCAGTGCAGTCTTATCTCGAGAGTTTCCGCCGCTCACATGCCCTGACGGTCTTCGTAGGGTCAACGGCGTCTGCGTCCACCTGTATCTCGACGACTTTCCCGTTCGTGTCAATCAAGTAGGTGGCGCGGCGCGCAGCGGGAATCTTGGTATGGAATTGGTCGTATTCCTTGTAGATGCCGTACTGCCGGATGACCTTTCCGCCGATGTCACTGAGTAAGGGAAAGGTCACACCGTTCTGGTCGGCAAACACTTTGTTGGCAAACGGGTTGTCCATGCTCACACCCAAGACTTGGGTGTCTGCTGCTTCCAGCTTGGCGAGGTTCTGCTGGAAGTTCCGCATCTCCTGCGTTCAATCGGACGAGAAAGCCCAGACATAGAAGGCCAAAACCACGTTCTTTTTACCTTTGTAATCATGCAGCGAGCGCGGCTTTCCGTTCTGGTCCACCAATGTGAAATCAGGAGCGATGTCGCCGATCTTGACCTCCGTCGCTGGTGGTGCAGACTCTGTCTGAGTTGATGCCACGCCAGTCAGCAAGAAGCATGCCAGCATAAGCGTGATACTCATTTTCCGCATAGCTTCACCTCCGGCGACTGAGAGATGGGGTCAGGTCCGCCGTTTTCCCGTACATTCCCGGCTCCAAGTAGCCCGAGCGATTGCGAAATTTTACATCACGCAGTACCAGAAGCAATCTGGCTTATCGTTCTTCATTATTCCCCAGGGGAAAGGCGTATGATCTGCGTCTAGCGTTTTCCATTTGAGGGGTGGCTGCCGAATCGCAGCCCCTAATACCCCTCTGCTGCGCGGGCTTTGCCCGAGGGACGGTGGATAACCAATACCGTTGCCCTGGAAGTCTCTAGAACAATCTCTTGCCGGGAGGCAGTCGATGGCGCCACGTCCAGCCTGCGACAAGGCATCCGAACCTACAGATGATCCGGTGCTCCGCGAGCGGTTACGAATGCCCTGTACCCGGCTGTGACCGTCACTGTGACGATAACGGCTACTTCGACATTGAGGTTAAGTCCGGAACGAAAGATGGAACGCTGACTCGTCAAGCCCTGGTCGCGAGGCAATCATGGATGCGATTCGGGATTCGGGGACCGTCGATCCTGCCAGGTAAGCAAAAATAACAGTGTCGGTCCCAGAGGTCTCACGAGAACGGTCCATCCGGAACTCGGTGACCTAGCGATCGCCACGTGGGCGCATCTTGCGTGTGTCTAGAGTGATTACGAACCTAATGGAGATATTCCAACATCACTAACCTGCGGTGCGTATGGGAGAGGCGGGGCGTGCTCAAATCGCACGCCCCTTATCTGTAGCGGTAGACTAGGCTAATCAACAGCGTCCTTCACTCCGACGGCAGTCTTCTCGGCGCCCTTCTCCGTATAGTGAACGGTGATCTTCGCCCCTTCCTTACCCGCCAGGTAGGTTTCGGCAGAGCCCTTCGCTGCTCCTTTTCCTGCGTCTTTCGCGCCCTCCACCGTTGTCTTCTCTGTGTACTTGATGGTGTGTTCAGTGCCATCTGCGGCTTTGACGACAATGGTCCTGGTCGATTTGTCCACCTTCTTCACGACCCCTGAAAGGTCATGAAACACGTCTTGCGCAACTGCACTCTGCCAAGCAAAGGTGGCGGCCACGACCAAGAGCAGACTGAGCAGCATACCGCGCCACTGGGAATGGAAAACCATCGCGGTCCTCCTCTCAACCGAGATTTACTTCTTGCCTTTTCGAAAGGAGACACCATTGTACTCCGTGTTGCCTTCTTGCGCGGTCGATACCGCGTAGTTGATGGAAATGGACTTTCACTCGCAAGCCGGGTCGTGAGTGTGGGCGAAGCCTGCCCGTGCTAATGCAGGCAATCACCAAGTTCGCGCCGCAGGCGGAGGTTCATTTGATTAGGAATCCTGAGGAGCTACTGAGTAGCAGAATCCGCCATCTGAAGCGGCTGCTCGCCTCATACGTTGAATACTACGAGCGGGATCGCACCCATTGCGGACTCCAGAAGCAGACTCCGGAAGGGCGGAGGCGCAGTTTTGGCGAATATCAGGGATTGCTTATGAGTTCCCGACAATAAGTAAGCCTCGAGCCTCGTCAGTTGCACCCTTCTGATTGTCGTCGTAGCATCAACATTAGTTGTGTCGCGCAAAATTCTTCAGATCGTGATTCTCGTATGCCTGGTCGCCCTGGCGCTTGCGTATCCGCTGATTGAGTCTCTGGATCGGTGGGATGCTGCGGGACCGGCCTCCGATTCTGAACTTGAGGGAATCGGTGTGCTCACGTTGGTCGGCGTCATTTGTCTGTTGACGCAGCTACTGGCTTTCCTGGCTGCAGCTTCTTCGCCCCAACCGTTGCAAGAGTTGTACTTCCACGCGCTCTTGAAAAAGAATAGTCTTCCTTTCTCGTCGGACCTCACGGCCTCTCCTCCAATAGCTCTTCGCGTCTGATCCCGAACTCAGAACGCTCAGGCTCTTCGTAAGCCTCACCTCTTTCAAGAGCATGCGAGCCGTTTGTCAGCAAAACTGTCTGCTCGTGTTGAGCACACAGCTTGTCGTGCCACGTCTGATCTCCTTGCTTGTTCTGCAGAGCAGTTGCGACTGAAGGGAAATAATTGAGACAAGTTACGGTCATTGCAAGTCTTCTCTTAATGTGGACTCAGGTTTTGGCCCAGAGCCAGCCTGAGCACGGCACGTCAGCGGCTTCACCACAGTCGGCCAGCAGCCACCACGAACGCTGCGGTTTGAAAAGACTCGACTTGTGCCTCAAGGATTTGGCACACGACCAAGCTGGCATCTGGACGAGCCCGCTGCGTGTCAACTCCCACGACACCCTCTGGCTTGTTCCCTTCGCTGCCTCTACTAGCGTGGCATTTGCCTATGACCAAGATGCCCTTCGCCAAGTCGGTACGACCAACAAACGCCTCATAGATAAAAGCGAAACCGTATCAGAATTCGGTTCTCCGTATGCAACGTTTGGCGAGGCCGGAGCGTTGTACCTCTTGGGGGCGCTGAAGCACAACGACCATCTGCAAGAAACCGGGCGCCTCGGAGCGGAGGCTGTGGCTGATGCTTCGCTCGTCGCCGGGGGCTTGAAGCTCGCAACCAATCGGGAACGCCCCAACGAAGGTATTGGAACCGGTCGGTTTTGGCCCCACGGAACACGCGATTACTCTCTCGACAGTTCTTTCCCCTCTGGCCATGCAGCCGCCAGTTGGGCTCTGGCGCGGGTTATCGCCGCCGAGTATCCGGGATGGCTGACGAGACTTGGCGCTTACGGCTTTGCGACCGCGATCAGCGCAAGCCGCATCACCTCACGACAGCACTTTCCTTCCGATGTGGTGGTCGGCAGCACGTTCGGGTATCTCATCGGAGGTTATGTAGTCCGGCATCACTCCGCGGCATATCAGGATGCGTCCAGCTACACGTTACTTCCTATATTTGATTGCTCACAACACGCGTACGGAGTGACAGTTACATTCACCCCAAGTAGCGATCAAGTGCAAGAAACCGTCCACAAACTCCGAAGGCTCTCGATGCTTTTCGACCGCAAGTGAAGCGTCCGGCACGGGATGGCAGGATGGATTCTAGGGGGACCGAGGTCGAGCATGTTTTCATGGGGAAAAAGAGAATGGTTGAAACTGCTATTCGGAGGCATTGTCGTTCTTGCAACAGCTTTTTCTTGCGCAGCACAGACCTCACGAGTTGCAGGAGCAGTTCAGGGAAGTGTGGTTGACCAGACTGGCGGTGCCGTGGCCGCTGGGACGGTTACGCTACGCAATCAAGGTACAAGCCAGACGCGGACGATGCCGCTCAATGCCCAGGGCTCTTTTCGAGTTGGCGAGCTACCCGTCGGCCGGTACGAGCTTCGGGTTGAGTCATCTGGCTTTTCTCCATACGTCAACAATGCGATTGTGGTCTCCGTCGGCACCATAGTTCAGATAGCCGTTCAGCTTGCTCCCGCAACGGTGCAGCAACAGATCACTGTTTCGGAGCAGCCTCCGCCGATTGATCCCACCGAGACTACAGAAGCGACCACCATCGACCATGACCGGATTGAGGAATCACCTGTCGTCAGCCGCAACTACCTCGACTTCGTGCTTTTGGCTCCCCAGTTGACCCGGTCGAATAGTCAGGGAGCAACGGGCGGCAAAAGCGCCCTTGCCGACAGCGGGTTCAGCTTCGCGGGTCTACGCTCCCGCAGCAACAGTCTCTACATTGATGGGGTCGAGAACAACGATGAATTCACGGGCTCCGCACGCACGGAACTGTCTCCTGAAACCGTGCAGGAGTTCCAGGTGGTCAATAGTGGTATTTCGGCAGAATCGGGCGGAGGCGCGAGCGGCACTATAAATGTCATCACCAAGAGTGGCGTGAATACACTACATGGCGACGCCTTCCTATTTGTCCAAAACGGTGCTTTGAACGCCAGAGACCCTCTCACGAATGAGACCGACACTCCTGACCTGAGCCGATTTAGAGCTGGTTTGTCGGCTGGTGGCCCGATTGTTCGCGGTCGAACCTTTTACTACATTGCTGGCGAGCAGGAAGGGGCACATGGTGACGAAAGTTCTCTGATCTCACCATCAGTTGCAAGTGCGATAAATGGTGTGCTCGGCGCTGGCTCGTTCCCCAGAATCGCAACCCGCACGGTCAATCCTGCGTTATTTCGAACGGCACGCGCAGAAACTGAGGTGTCTGGCAGATTAGATCATCACATCGGAAACAGGCACTCACTGCTGCTGAAGTATGCCTTGACCAACAATCGTGAGACGGGAGATGCCTTCAATACCGGGGGTCTGGTTGACCCGAGTGGCCGGGGAAGCAGCTTTATCGAAGACCAAGGGATAACGGGCTCTCTCACTTCAGTTCTCAGCAACAATCTCCTCAACAGCGTCCGATTTCAGGTGAGTACCCGCAGAGCGGTGCTACGAACCGCCGACCAGATCGGACCGGAAATCAGTATTGCCGGTCTCGTCGATTTCGGTCGCCTTTACGACGGAAATGGCCGTAGGCGAGAAAACCACTACCAGTTAGTCGATGTGGTGTCTTTGGTAAAGGGTCGGCACCTATTCAGTTTTGGAGCGGACTTGGATTGGATAAGTGAGAATGTTTCAGCTAGCGATGGTTTTGGTGCAGTCTACGTCTTTCCGACCCTCAACGCCTTTCTGAACGGCGAGCCCGAGGAATATCGACAAGCGTTCGGAAATTCCAAAACTCACTTCGCAACGCCCAAGTACTCAGGCTTCATTCAAGATCACTGGACAATCGCCAGGGGCTTCACCATTGATGCAGGCATCCGCTATGACTTTGAGCATCTCCCCGCTCACTTCAAGGAGGATACAAACGATGTCGCTCCCAGAGTCGGTATAGCCTACAGCCCTTCACCAACTTGGGTGCTAAGAGCCGGGTTCGGCGTTTTCTTTGACCGGTACCTGCTGGCTGCGTTGAACCGTGCCCTTGAGAAGAATGGTCTCCACGCGTTTGAGCAAGTCGCAGATGGCCAAGCAGCGACCCAAATCTTCCGGTCGGAACTCGGCGGAGGCACCGGAAGTCCCATCGCTTCTATTCGTCCGTCAATCTTTACCGCCGACCCCAACTTGGAGAGCTCGCGCAGCGCACTTGCCAGTGCTGGAATAGAGCACTTAATCACTAATAATTTGACCGCAAGTGCAACGTTCTTGTTTGCGCACGGCGTAAGGCTATCTCGGACTCGCAATGTGAACCTTCTGTCACCCCTCCTGCTCACTTCCGAAAACGCTGCCAGCCTCGGGATTCCCAATCCCTTTCCCCAGCAACTCGGGAGGCTTGTGTTTCCGCCTACCCGACGCTCATCTCAATTCGATAACATTTATCAGTGGGAAAACCACGCCAGTTCGGTTTATCACGGCTTATCGCTGTCTCTGAATCGGAGACTCTCGAATGAGATGTCATTTTCCGGGAGCTACACGTTTTCCAAAGCCATTGACGACGCTTCCGACTTCAACGAACAGCCAGAAAACCCTTACTCCCTCCACGCCGAACGGGCTTTGTCTTCCAACGATCAGCGGCATCGGTTTGTTTTCAGCGGGACGTTTGACCTACCGCTCGCCGATGAGGAAGAGGGCAAGAAGTCCTCTGGATTGATCGCCAAGCTGTTCGGAAACATTGAAGCGGCTCCGATCTTGATAGTCGGGACCGGCAGGCCGATCAATCCTCTGACCGGCTTCGACGCGAACCGTAGTGGCGCATTTCCGTTGTCTTCTCGTCCCCTTGGATTTGGCAGGAACTCCCTAGCTACCACCGGTCAGGTGCAATTTGATTTGCGTGTCTTGAAGTTCTTCAAAGTCGGCGAGCACGGAAAGCTGGATTTCGTCGTGGAGTCGTTTAACCTTCTCAATCATACAAATGTCGTCGCTCTGAACCAGTTCTATGGTGCGGAGAGTTCACCCATTCCGGCGTTCGCCACACCCAACAAAGCAGGCATTCCAAGGCAGTTGCAATTCTCTATTGATTTCGAGTTCTAACGGCTGCTGAAGTCGACTCTTGCCTTCCCGGACCACAACGTATCGGGATCGCCAGTTATGCGCGATTTCAATATGAACGGAAAACTGGCAGAAAACGGTTTTTCAGCACACATTGAAGTCAATAGGATCATGACAAATATTGAGATACAGCCCTAGCAGCAGTCATTAGCATCTGAAGTCATCGATGAGCCCCCGAGTCAAAAGGCTTGAACAGATTTGTTTGACCTGGTTCACGATCCTGCTAGCCTTGGCTATCGCAAGTTGCAGTGGGCAAGATTATGGCTTTTTGCAGCCGACGCCCAAAGATCTCTGCAAATGTCTACCCATTGAGCCGGACATCGCTGATTATCGGCATTTGGCTAAGCATGTCCCAATCCCGAACATCGCTGCACAAGAAGTCTCGGTCGAGATGATTCTTACCTGGTCACAAGATCCGGTCATACCTCCCGACGCGCCACGAACTGGGCGCGAAAATGAGGTTTTTCATATTGCGAACGCATATTTACAGAACGCAAGTGTGAACGCGCTAGACTGTGACGTTTCTATGGAAGTTTCGCATGCTGCGGACAAGAGTGCTTCGCGGATGATCGTGGAAACGCCGGTGGATAGCGAGTATTGTGCTGCTCGGCAAAATCTGCAAGCGCAACTGAAGCAGCATGGATTTGTTTTCGACTCGCAGCATGGAGGGGAACTTCCGCGGGCTTTGCCCGTGGACGTCGTGGGAATGGCATTCGAAGATTTTGAGCACGATCGTGGTCATGTAGCGACCTTATGGGAGCTCCATCCCGCGATTGTGACTCTCCACTAACAACGTAAGCTGCAACTTTTTTTAAAACTGTCTCAGCATCCTCCGAGGAGACGTAGCCAGCGCAGCAGCGAAAACTCAACCCAGTTCCCGCTCAACTCTAGCTCCATTTCATCTCAGCGCAACTCTAGCGCAGCACAGCTCAACACGGCGAGCGAAGCGAGCGCGTCTGTTTACTACTTCGTTAAGCGCTCTGGAGGGGCCCCCTGTCCTTCTCCCGTCAGGGATAGGAGACGGAGCGTTCCAAAACCGGCCCTCCCGCCCACTTCCCGGGACCAGGCATTGCGAGTTAACATCGGGGCCTGTTAACGGGCACGGGGTGGGATAATGTGTAATGGGGCTATTTGATCAACCGCTTCGCGATCTCTGAATGAAGATCGTATGTCAGGGATCAAGAGTACGGACCACCCGCTTGCGTCCGACTCTACGCCCGACAAACGACTAGTCCACGGTGTGTTTTATGGGGCCTGGACGGGCAAGGTTATTCAGGCCATCCTATGGCTGACCGTTCGCCCCGTTGGGAACGTGCGAAGTGATCCGTTTCAGAACGAATTCCCGGATCAGATTCCTCACCGCACCCTCGCCAATGCCTGCCAACCCATTGAAAACGACTAACGAAGCTCCGCGATCGGAAGAGGGATAGTAAAGATTCGAAATGGCTGCCGCGGAGAATCTGCCGAGCACGTTCGAGTAATTTGGCTTCCACCGCCCATCATCGCCTCTGGCGATCACGGCCGCAGATATCGCGTACAGCGCGCGAGACCGGATACTGCCCTTCCCCTTGTAGAAGTAGCGCGGGTCTTGATGAAAGATCGAAGGGTAAACAGCTCTGCCCAGCAGGCTGCCAGAGACGTGATTCGCCAACGCAGCGCCGTATCGCTTTCCATATCCTTCTATTCCGCCACCATACTCCGGGAAGTCGTTTTTATATTGCTGCACACCTGCGATTCCCGCCACGGTCAAGAACGAAACCGGATCGATGATTGAACGAATGCTTAATTGAAATTTCTCTTTCGCTTGCATTGGCGGCGCATTCCAGTCATATGTGCTGTAAAAATTGGGAATGACGCCACCGATGCGCTGCTGTACCGCGATCTGCACCTGCTCCTCAGCCAGTTCCTCCTTGCTTCGTGCAGTCACGGTCACACTGGTGATCCCACCAGCAACCGAGAGAGTTACCGCTGGCACCATACGGGCCTCGCCGGCATGCAACGGAATCTGGGTCGAGGTGAAACTGTTCATCCCCGCCGACGTCACTGTGAGCTTGTAAACATCCGGCGGTAGGCCTGTGAACGCGAACTGCCCGTTGCTGCCAGACTCCACGGTCTGTATGGCAACATTCGCTCGGCCCGCCAGTGTCACGCGCGCACCTTGCAGGACGTCCCGATTCGTATCGAGCACCGTCCCGGACAGACTCCCGGTGCCAGTCAGCCGCGAGTCATTTGTTCCAGATTGAGTGGTATCCTGTGCCGGTTGGGGTGCATCCGGAAGAGAGCCGTCGTGAGCAGTCAAGCGGGAACTATTCTGTGCGAGGGCGGTCGAGCACGCCACGCTGGAAAAGATCAACAAGATGGAACGAGCCACCACGAACGGCTTCGACCACCGCGCAATACAAAAAATCAACCCCACTTCGCCATCTACCTGATTCTAGATCCATCTTCATCGTAGACCTGATGGGAATTTTTCGCCAATACATTCATTCCTTTCTTGCAGATCAATACCTGAAGAAAGGATGAAAATTCTTTGACGCGGGGATTCAACCCGTCTGTCGAAAGCGGGGATGTGTCGCGAAGTTTTCAGGAAGTTGTTGCTCGACTCTTAGAACTTCTTCCGGCTCATAGGAGTGCTCTTCGCCGCACTCATCGCAGCGCACGCAAAAAGGACCACTCACGGGCATAGACTCGAAGGCGTCCGTCTCTGCGAGCGGAATCCTGTGCCCAACCATCAAGTTCGTGTGATGGTGGACTTTTGAGTTTTTGCAAATCACGACCCAGCAGTAGCTTGGATCTTCCCAAGGATTCCACGCCCCCATAAGATTCCTTCCGAGTGTTGTGAATTTAATCAGTTACATGAATCGTGTCAATCAGGTGGGCAGATCATTCTGTACGAAACGTTGACGTGCTTGCGCTCGCTCGCGACGCAGTAGAGCGGAGGTCACCTGTGGTCCGCAAAAACCTCATTCGCCTGCGCCTGCAAAGCGGGTGCAAGCTTTGGATGCGCTTGCTTTTACTCCATGTAAGGGCGCAGAGCGGTTCGAACGTTAGCCCGGAAAGCAACCGCAAACGGCGAATCCTTGATCGGATCGGATCCGTGCGCCAGGAAGAAGCGGATTAGCTTAGGTTCCCATGTCAGCAGAACATCAGCAAAGGGAAGGGAAGTGACCTCCGCCCCGTTGTCGACGAGCAACTCGACAACGTCCAATCTGCGTAGTGAGACTGAGTCAGCTAGTGCAGCGTTTTTAGAGGCCTGGTGCATTTCATGACGAGCAATGAGTTCGACCAGGCTGTGAAACTCCGTCTCGACGGCAACCTGAATTAGGGTCTTGTCCTTTGCGCGGGACGATCCAGCGTCTTCCCGGCGGCAATCCATTTGTCGATGTCGTACAGTCTCCCGGTACGACAGAGCCTGAGGAGTTCTCTTCCATCCTCTGATATCGCCTGAGAGGACACGACAGCGAGCTGGGTCAGCGCAGCACAGTAAAATTCATTTGCTTCGTGATGCCAAAGAAGGATGCGCTCAAGGGTAACTGAGAATTCCATCGACTGCTGCGCGATTGTGTGTGCGTTCGGAAAGATCCGGGTAGCAGACTCTCAGAAAACTACAGTCTCGGGTCTGACCGGAATCTGGCGCGTGTCTGTCAGATCGTTGAGAACCTAGGAAGTGCTATTCGAGCGCAGTTCAGTGTGTGCGTTTTTGTATGCGGTCGCTGCAACCTCAGGCTGTTTTTGCTTGATCGCGGTTAGTCAGCGTTCCTTGCAAGAAGGAGCATTAATTACTACTTGATTCATTTCATGGAACTTGCTCAAAATGAGGAACTTGCGGATTTCGATGGTGTGTCTGCCAGTTCCACCACTTCCGCAAGAGAGCAAGCAAGATTATAGCAAACGGCCCGAAGTTCCTTGGAAGTCCCAAGAGGTAGCCCGGCTGACTCCAAGTTCCTTTGCGGCCTTTGCGCCTCCCTTAGCGCTCTTTGCGGTGAAGAGCTTTCAGTTTTCGGGTTTTGCAAAAATCCTAAACCGCAAAGCTCGCAAAGACATTCCGCCAAGCGCGCAAAGAACAGGCCGACATCAGTACTTTACGATCGCCGCAAACGACTTGGGATCCAGGCTTGCTCCGCCTACCAGCGCCCCATCGATCTCGCTTTCGCTCATCAAGGCCTTCGCGTTCTCGGGTTTCACCGAGCCTCCGTAGAGAATTCGGAGATTGCCGGCAAACTCTTCACCGAATGCCTTTGCCGCTTCTGTCCTGATCAAAGTATGTGCATCGGCCGCCATCTGTGGGGTCGCGGTCTTCCCGGTCCCAATTGCCCACACTGGCTCATAGGCAACGATCAGCTTGGCCGCTTTCTTGCCCGAGATCGCATGGAAAGCTCGCAGGCACTGCCGCCGCAGAACATCTTCCGTCAATCCGGCCTCTCGCTCCTCGAGCACCTCACCGACACAGGCAATCGGCGTCAATCCAGCTTCCAGCGCCGCCTTCAACTTGAGATTGACGACGTCATCCGTCTCTCCGAAATATTGCCGCCGCTCCGAGTGTCCGATGATCACATGCGTGACACCCACCGCCTGTAGCATCGTGCAGCAGATTTCACCCGTGTAAGCGCCTTCTTTCTCCCAGTGCATGTCCTGGGCACCGATCGCGATGTTCGAGCCTTTCGCCGCTTCCACAGAGGTAGGAATATCCAAAAACGGCGGGCAGACCACGATCTCATCGCGGTCATGACCGGCGACCATCGGCAGAAAGTCGCGAAAGAAATCGCGGGCTTGGTCGGGCGTCTTGAACATTTTCCAATTGGCAGCAATGACTTTTTTTCTCACGAAGTGTTCCTCTCAACGTTGGTCGGGGATAGGGAGCCGGATTTGTGCAGCTTCTCAAAGGCGCGCACGTAGGCGTTCAACGTCGCGCCATCAAACAGAATGAATCGGGCTTGCGTAACGTGGGTTGCGGTGTCGAGTGCCGCCGCAACCGCGGCAACAGCGACTTCGGCCGCTTCATGCACGGGGTACCCAAAGGCGCCGGTGGAGATGGACGGGAAGGCCAGCGCCCGAATCCCGTGATCGTCGGCAAGCCGTATCGACTCTCGATAACAACTGGCCAGTGTCTCTGCGGGCGATCCGGAGCCGCGGTAGTAAACCGGCCCGACCGTATGGATCACGTATTTTGCTGCCAGCCGTCCTGCGGTCGTCAGCACGGCCTTGCCGGCAGGAAGTTGTCCGATCTCGGCAGCGATCTTGGAACATTCTTTCAGGATCGACGGACCGCCCGCGCGATGAATGGCGCCATCCACTCCACCGCCGCCCAGAAGGTAGGAGTTTGCGGCGTTCACGATGGCTTCGGTGGTTTCTTTCGTGATGTCGGCTGGTCCGTGAAAGTCGAGGATCTTTCCCCGGGCAAACGATACCCGAAGAGCAAAGTCAGGCACGGGATGGTCCTCGCTATTTCTTGTCGGTCAGAGCTTCCACGCCCGGGAGCGTCTTGCCTTCCAGGAATTCAAGAGACGCTCCGCCACCGGTGGAGATATGGGTGATCTTATCCGCGACTCCTGCGGCGCGTACTGCCGACACGGAATCCCCTCCGCCCACAATCGACAACGCACCTGGATTATCCGCGACCGCGCGCGCAACCTTGAAGGTTCCCTTGGCGAACGGCGGCATCTCGAAGACGCCCATCGGTCCGTTCCACAAGATCGTGCGCGCTCGCGCAATCTCTTCCTCGAACATCTCGATGGTTTTCGGACCGATATCCAAAGCCATCAGGTTAGCGGGAATCGGCTGCCCTTGATCGATCTTGGTGATGTGAGCATTCGCGTCCACCTTGTCGGCCGCGACGTGGTCCACCGGAAGCAGCAGCTTCAACTTGCGGGTCTTGGCTTCCTGCAAAAGTTGCTTGGCGAGTTCGAGCTTGTCTTCCTCAACCAGCGATTTGCCGACCTGCTCACCCAGGGCTTTCAGGAACGTGTAGGCCATCCCTCCTCCGATGATGAGCGAGTCCACCTTGTCCAGCAGGTGCCTAATCACTGGAATCTTGTCGCTCACCTTGGCGCCGCCGAGAATCGCCACGAACGGCTCCTCCGGATGGTGTAACGCGCGGCCCAGGTATTCGAGTTCCTTCTGCATCAACAGCCCGGCAGCGGCTTTTTGCATGTGCTTAGTCATGCCGACGGTCGACGCGTGCGCACGATGCGCCGTTCCAAACGCGTCATTTACATAGAAGTCCGCCAGGCGCGCCAGTTGTTTGGAAAATTGCTCGTCGTTGGCTTCTTCTTCCGCATGGAAGCGGAGATTCTCGAGCAGGAGGGTCTGCCCCTTCTCCAGCTTGCCCGCCACCTCTTCGGCTTCGGGACCGACGCAGTCCGGACAGAATCCAACGTTCTCGCCACGCGCGAGTTCCTTGTCGAGCAACATGCGCAAGCGTTCCGCAACCGGCTTTAAGCTCAGACGCGGGTTCGGCTTGCCCTTCGGCCGTCCCAGGTGCGAAGCCAGGATCAGGCGCGCTCCATGGCGCAGCGCATATTCAATCGTGGGCAGCGTTTCGCGAATGCGAGTGTCGTCCATCACCCGGCCGTCTTCCAACGGCACGTTGAAGTCAACCCGCATAAAGACCCGACGATCGTTCAGGGGCAGGTCACGAATCGAAAGCTTCGACATGGCTGGTCCTTCGTAGAACGTAGCACCGGCACCCTGCCGGCTGTCATGCAAAGGGGAGTTCATCACTTTTCCAGGATGACGCGCCTTCACCAGGGTGTAGGCGCGTCCGGTTCGTTACAGGCCCTTGGAGCCCATGTAGTTGATCAGATCACGTACGCGGCAGGAGTATCCCCACTCGTTGTCGTACCAGGAGATCACTTTTACGCAATTGCCGCCCACCACCAGCGTCATCTTCGCGTCGACGATCGAGGAGAACGGATTTCCCTTGAAATCGGCAGACACGAGCTCCTCTTCTTCATAGGCCAGATAGCCCTTCAACGATCCGCTCTCGCTCGCCTTCTTCAGAGCTGCGTTGACTTCCTCTTTTGTGGTCTGCTTCTCGACCAGCGCAACCAGGTCGACCACGGAAACGTTCGGCGTCGGCACGCGCATCGCGAACCCATCGAGTTTCCCGGCCAGCTCAGGAATCACGAGCTTCAACGCCTTGGCAGCGCCCGTGGACGTCGGAATCATCGACAAGGCAGCAGCCCGGGCTCTTCGCAGGTCTTTGTGCGGGAAGTCCAGGATCACCTGGTCGTTGGTGTAAGAGTGAATGGTCGTCATGGTCCCGCTGACGATCTTGAAGTTGTCGTGAAGGACCTTCGCAATCGGCGCCAGGCAATTGGTCGTGCACGAAGCATTTGAGATCACATGGTGCTTCGAGGCGTCGTACTTCTCGTGATTCACGCCCAGCACCAGCGTGATGTCTTCATTCTTCGCGGGCGCGGAGATGATGACTTTCTTCACCGGCCCGCGCAGATGCTTCTTGGCATCGTTCGCATCCGTGAAGCGTCCGGTCGATTCGATGACGACCTGCGCGCCTACTGACTCCCAGGGCAGCTTCGCGGGATCTTTCTCGGCAAATACTCTGATGGTCTTGCCGTCGATTGAAATGCTGTCGGCGCCCGCGGTGATTTTGTGCGGCAAGTTTCCCAGAATCGAGTCGTACTTCAGCAGGTGGGCCAGCGTCTTCGGATCGGTCAGGTCGTTAACGGCGACGAATTCAAGATTGGAGTCATTCAGCGCGGTGCGCAGCACGTTGCGCCCGATACGTCCGAAGCCGTTAATCCCTACTTTAATTGCCATGTTGCCTCCGTAGATTTATGAAGACACTTCCCGGTAATCACCGGATGCCTTTAGTAAACTCTTGATGGTATCAGGCGAAGCGAGCCAGCGTAAATGATTGACCGCACACTCCACTTGTGACCGTTGAACGAAAATTGTGTGCCATGTGACGAAGATCACAGCGTAATTTCGAGATAAATGTTCTTTCTGCTCCACAACGCGCTGATGCGCGTAATCCAATATTTCGCTCGAATTGCGCCGCGCGCTGACCCCCATTCTTCCTCGGGCAGAATGCGCGCACGCCCTGCAAATTCCGGACCGGTAATCTTGCCGCGCATCGTGCATGGTGCGACTCGCACGTCAGGATTGTTCCTAATTCGCCTGACCTTCACCGAATCTCCGCGAGTCATCACATAAATCAGGCCGCCGTCTTCCGCGAACCACACCGGGGTGTGTACCGCGGTGCCGTTCTTTCGAAACGTGGTCATGCTTACGTACTTGTGACCCTTTAATTCTGCTGGGATGTTGGCAGGCATCCTTCTATGGTAACTCCGGGGATGCTTCACTTCTCACTCGAGACCTTGTTATCCACTAATTCCGCCCCAGTCTGGTGAATTGCCTGTGGCGCGGTCCGTGTGTTACAAGCCCTACATGCGTAAATGGATGAGCGACCGCCTCAAGCGTCGCAAAAAGCCCAAAGAGTCGAAGCCTAGCGAACCGGCGCAAGCTCCTCTGCAGCCCGCATACTTCGACGCGGAAGCAGCTCCCGCCGAATCCGCCAAAGCTACAGAGCCCGAACCCAGCGATGACTCCGGTTTAGTCGAGGTCCCCGAACCCGAACGCGCCGCCGTGGCCGAAGACACCGCCCCAGTTGAAGCGCGCCAGGGAGGTCAGCAGCGCCCCCGTCGCCGTCGCACTCGCGGAGGACGAGGTCGTAAATCTGGTGCTCGTCCAACTCCTCAGCCATCGCCTGCGACTCCAAATGTTCCGGAGCCAGCCGCTGCTGCAGCGACACCAGTTGCAATTCCCGCTGCGCCTCCGCGTCCACCCAAAGGAACCGTCGTACTTGCGATCGGTCTTCCCGGTTCTGGCAAAAGTTCCTGGTTCAAGCGCAACAACATCACTCCGCTCTCCAGCGACATGGTGCGCCTCCTTTTGTTTGACGACCCCCAGGAACAGCGCTTCCAAGACCTGGTCTTCTCCAACCTGCGATCCATGTTGAAAGCACGCCTGATCGCGCGCCGGCCTCTAAATTACGTCGACGCCACCAACCTCACGCCCCACGAACGAAGCAACTGGATCAAGCTTGCCAAGGACTATGGGTACGAGGTGCAGGCCGTCTTCTTCGAAGTTCCACTGGAGGTCTGCCTCGAGCGCAACCGGCGCCGGGAGCGCGTCGTCGATGAAGAGATCATGCGCCGGATGGCGGCCAAGCTGAAGCCGCCAACCTTCGAGGAAGGTTTTTCGAAAGTCACTGTTGTCCGTGTAAAGAAGAAGGAAGCAGAAGGGGAAGCGTAGCTCAATCAATCTGGGCAGCCTGACTTTTGTAGCGCCGCCGTCCCGGCGGCAGTCCGGCGGGCGTCCCGCCCGCCGCTGAAGCGAATAAGAAGAAGTTCGGAAAACGAAAGCGCCGCCCGAATCCGAGCGGCGCTTCTTGATTCTTGCGGATTAGTTAGCGATGGCCACCGTGGCCGCCGCCAGAAGAGGAACGTCCCCCTCCGCCTCCACCGCTGTTGCCACCTCCGCCGCGCGATGAAGACGCCCCGCCTCCACCACCGTGATAGGAAGG
>Ga0207665_10000733_pt1 | contig 22071 bp, 32 predicted proteins | sample LARL112metaG_FD_184351 | JGI IMG/M metagenome (GOLD analysis project Ga0207665, IMG submission 184351) | Corn, switchgrass and miscanthus rhizosphere microbial communities from Kellogg Biological Station, Michigan, USA - LAR L11-2 metaG... | ecosystem: Host-associated > Plants > Roots >...
TAAAGTTGGTGGTGCCTTAACCAACCAACAGGCTCGGAGAAAAGGAGCCGAACGATGATCATTATAGGAGTCGATTTTCACCCCGAGTATCAAGAAATTTCATGGTGAACCTGCCCCAATGAAAGCCTCCCACGATGTAGAAAAGGCATCTCGGCAAGCGATAGAATGCCGCCACGGAGGATCGGAACATGACCAGCCCGTCTGCGACTCAAAACCGCTGTCCCTACCAGAACGAACCGATTTGGTCGAGGTCAGAAAAGACTGTCGCCCGTGCAGCCTTCGACGCTGCTCTGAAGCGGGAACTTCAGGAGGTGATTCAGGAAGCAAAGCAGATGGCCAATCAGATGAACGAGCCCGCGGACCTGTGGGATTTGGAACACCACCTGACCCAGCGTCGTAAAGAGATCGACCGCAAGTACGAGTATAAGTATTCCCAACTCACGCACGTTTTCGGGAGACTCTTGCACGAACAGCGACTCCGTGAGGAAGACGTGCTTGGGTTGCAGGAGGACAAGCTGAAGTTGATCCGTTCTTTCGCCACATTCTTGGCGGAGGACACGGCCGCTTGAGACAGCCCGAAACCCGCACAGAAGTGTACGCCATCAAAGTGACCCTCCTCGGCACAAGCCCGCCGGTCTGGAGGCGTATTTTAGTTCCTCGTGAGATTACGCTTCGCAATCTGCACCGGACATTGCAGACGGTGATGGGGTGGACCAATTCCCACCTTCATCAATTTGTTTGCCAGAGACCAAGGTTATCTCACCAGGGATCTAGAGTTGGGAGCAAGATCGCAGATGAGAACCGAACTAAGCTCGGGGAATTGATCGGGACTGTGGGGGCGAGGTTAATGTACGAGTACGATTTCGGGGACGGCTGGCAGCACGAGCTTCTGCTTGAAGAAGTCTTGCTTGGAGACGAAACGTTTCAGCAGACATGCGTGGCGGGTAAACGATGTTGTCCGCCCGAAGACTGTGGAGGGCCGCAAGGATTTGCAGAGCTTCTCCAAGCACTCCAGGACGCCAATCACCTGAGTCACGATGAGGCCTGTGAGTGGCTTGGCGATTTTGTCCCTGAATCCTTCTCTGCAGATGAAGTTAACCGACGACTATGCCGCAGGAAGCACTGACGCACACAAAAGCCCGGTCGATGAGCGCTATCGCCTGATTACGACAGTTACTCGAAAGGCGTCGTCTCGTGAACCGAATGCTGAGTCTGCCCCGAGGCTCGGTCTGCGAACCAGGACAATAAAAGCGCGACATTTCCAGCGTTTAGGACTGCCACGCTTCTGTATGAGCTCATGAAAGGCAGAGACAGAAGAGCACATATCGCAGCGAGGACAACGAGAGCGCGGTCAGCTTTAGTGATGCGGCGTTTGCGCAATGCGAGAGGGATGCACAAGATGCTCATTGCCAACAGGCTCGCCCCCACGGTGAGCATGTAAAGTGGCGACAGATGCAAAGAACCGGCAAACAGAGTCCCCACCAACGAACGCAGTGCGACATAGGCGATGAACCCAATAAATCCTTCAACCCAGAACCTTACGGTGATCGCCATTACCACAATGCTGAGAGTGATGAGCAACCAGCCAAGAGCTACTTGAGATGAACTGGCCGATTCTTGGACCAACTTGCAGCCGGATAGAAAGACCGTCGCGATACCGAAGGCGGCAAGAAGCTTACCAGCGATCCCAAAGCCAGACTTAACCTGCTCCTTTACTGGGCGTCTATCGCGTCTCACGTCCGTAATTCTATGACTCTAAGGCTCGGTAACCTAGTAGTTGGTGAAAAATCGCGATTACACTCAAAACCCCTTCCCCGGGCTGACCGGCGGTCAATGAGTGTTAATCGCCTGGCTACAACAACGATCGCCTTGACCTGCCCCGATATACTGGCTCCCCTATGCAGAGCGACCCTCCAGCGCTGATCGCAATAGACCACGACGACTACCACGCGAATCGGGTGGGCAGCACAAAAGACGGTATGCAGTTTTTTGTCACGACACCGTTCATAGCTGCTCTAGGGAATGAGCCTGGGCGGGAGTACCTAGCTGTGTTTCTCTTCGATTCAAATGGAAAGTTTAGCGAAGCGCGAATTGACGACTTCGGTCCTCGCGCCACATTGAACCGCGAGGAAGCGCGGAGGATTCTGGAAAAGAGGATGGCGGAGCTGGGGCCGCTGGATTACGGACGGATTGAAGTTCAGCCTTTCGCAATAGAGCGATTTGGCACTACTTTCGGACTAGTTCCACGCGCACCAGAAGGCGAGGATGACGGGTGGTGGGTCGAGCTGCAACCCGGAAATTACATGGCTTTCCATGAGCCTTGGGACAGCGGCGAGTACGATACCTAACCCGTCGAGGGTCAATGAGTGTAATCGCCTGATTACATCAATGTGATAAATTGCGCCTGTGAATGTTGACCCTGAGAGTCGGAAGCGAACAGTTCATTGCATTCGGCATGGGGATAACCCAGAAGCTTTCATGTGCAAGCATCTCTTACAGGGAGGAAGGCTCGGCTTTTTCTGCGATACCGAAGATGACCCACTGAACCCGTATCCAGATGCTTGGTGCTCAGAATGCGAAAAGGTAAGAGACGAGTCGGGAATGTTTGCGGACGAATATGCACGTGAGACGTTCAAGCTCGTCTGTGGAGCATGCTACGAGGAAATCAGAGCTATGAACATCGCCCAGACACAATGAAATGGCCTGCTAGCGTCAACCAAATGCTAACTCGGCACGTTCAAGTTCCTCAGTCAGAAAAGCAGCCATCCCTGCCCATTCTCCGATCTTCTTCTCGCCCACGAGATACGCTTCGACTCGATTGTTAGGCGTCAAGAAGTAGCCCACATTTTCGTTATCGGAATGCGGACCGCTCGCAAAGTAAGAATTGGAAGGAACCTGCCGTGACTAATTGACAGCAGACTGTATCTCCTTGCCGCTCAATGGTAGCAATTGCACCTTTCGCCCTAATAATTTCTCGGCGCTCAGGTGGGGCAAGTGATTTTGTTTCAGCGAGAAAAGGAAGAAGGGCCAACGCTTCGGCGCTGGATTACGAATCGGCTGCTCTACTAACTGAGCTACGTCGGCCCGTTGAACTGCAGAAAGTATATCAAAGGCAAACATGGCGACCGTGCGCTGTATCACCCGATGGTGCTACTCGCGTGCGCGATCTTCTGATATCGGCTCCACCTTTGTGCCATGGACCATAGCACTTACTTCACAGACAATCATCGCAGCGGTGACCGCCCCGGGTGAAGTTTCCGGGGCGGTAGACTTCAGCGAGTCGTTTACGACTGATCAACCGCGGGAACGAGCAGGCAGGTGATGTTGGGTAGGTTTTGGGCAAAGATCCAAGGGGAAGAAGGTCAGAACGTCAGTGAGTATGCGGTGTTGCTCGTACTACTCGTGCTGATTGTTGTCGCCACCGTTCATGCCATCGGCATGAACGCCCAGCAAGTCATCGACAAAGTGAATACCGCGCTGCACGGCTAGCGGTATTGTCGAACTCACACTTCTAGTACTGATTTTGGCGTTGCGCGCGCTTCAGCGCCTTCTTCTGCGCTTTGGCAGACTTGCGCATGGCTTTCTGCTGTTGCTTGCTGTACTTCACCATGTCTTTCTGCGCTTTGCGAGCCGCCTTCTTGTAGGCACGGCTTTGCGGGTTTCCCATCTGGTAGGCAAAAGCCTGGGAGTGCAACCCGACGGCTGCGACCAGTGCAAGGATGAGTGTCAGCTTTTTCACTTGGACTCCGTGGGTGAGTAAAACGATTCTACTGCACCGCGAGGGGGTGCGATAAGAGGAATAGCAGGTGGCTCTGGCCCAACAAACTTTCTGCTCGAACCCAACCCTCGCAGTTAAGTCTGCAATTCTTCAGATGGCGCGGCCGAAACGAACGTAAGGCCGACCGATAGCTGCGCGCCCTTCCACTAGCATGCGCATGCCGTACTTCGATCGCAGAGTGATCAGTGGCTGGGGTTCGACCGGATGTCCCGGAGCCAGGCGCAGTCTCCACTTCTGCACGAGCGTAGCCATGACGAGGACTGCTTCCATCCATGCGAATGATTCTCCGATGCACTGGCGGCCTCCTGCACCGAAAGGAAAGTACGCCAACCTGGTGAGCTTCTCTTTTGCGTCATCGGTCCAGCGTTCAGGCACAAATCGCAACGGATCGGCGAAGAATCGACTTTCGCGATGGGTCACGTACTGGCACATCAGGACCGTTGTGCGCGCGGGGAGTGAATACGAACCGAGGCTAAAATCGTTGAGCGCTCGTCGTCCCATGGCCCAGGCGGGCGGGTAGAGCCGCATCGACTCGGCCACTACCATCTCGGTGTAACGGAGGCGGCTCACGTCCTCGACGGTGGATGGCCGCTCGTCGAGCACTTCATCCACCTCGTCGTGGAGCTGCTGCTCGGCTTCTGGATTCTGCGACAGCAAGTACCAGGTCCAGGTGAGCGCGTTCGCGACCGTTTCGTATCCGGCGAGAAAGACCGTGATCACCTGGTCACGCAACCTCTTTTCGCAATCCGGAGCTCCCTCCTCTGAATCGATCATCATGTCGAGCAAGTCTTCTTTTCCGGCGCGGTCGCGGCGGGTTTTGCGGTGCCCGTCGATCATGCGATTTACGACTGCGTCGAGCCGGGCGCGCTCCGTTGCGAATCTGCCGATCTTCGGGGCGCGGAGATGAACTAGCACTTCGACCGCCGGCAGCAGAACCAGGTAGTGATAGAGACCCATGATGCGGTTGATGGCCGCCGTCAACTCGGCCGCTTCCAGCCGGAGACGAGTTGAAAACAGCGTGCGCGAGACGATGGCCAGCGACAGGTTCATCATGCGCTGGGAGACGTCGATGGTGGTGCCTGCTCGCCAACTCTCCCGCTCAAGAAGCGCCTCCTCCACCATGATGCTTGCGTATTCAGGAATGCGTTGCCGGTGAAATGCAGGCTGCGCTGCCATCCGTTGCCTGCGATGATCTTTGCCTTCGCTCGTGATCATGCCTTCGCCCAGCAACATCTTCGTGCGTTGCACGGTGCGCTCCTTGACGAAGTTGGCGTTCTGCACTACGAGGACTTCGCGAATGTAGTCGGGATGGTTCAGGAACAGGATGTGCTCGGGGCCGATTTTGTAGTGCGCAATATCTCCGAAGCGGTCGGCGAGATCCTGAAAAAGGCGGATCGGGTCGTGCGGGCGAAACTTGCGAAAGGCATACCAGAGCAGGTTGTGCTCAAGGCCTGGCGGAAAGACATAGCGGGATCGGTCGGAACTAGTCTGGAAGAAGGGCATCAGTTTCTATCGTGCATGATTCGCGGCGCGCCGTGAAGTGGCCTGCGATATTTGAAGCATTTTTTCTCGATGCGCAAAAAGACTCCAGTTTTCTTGATTCCCTGTCCCGACAAGCTTCTAACGGAGGGCGCCCAGCCCGCTCCCTTTCCTGCTCAGGGCTCAGTTTCTATTGTATGGACGCAACCGCCAGTTTTAGACTAGACATGAAGAGTAGAGCGTCTTTCTCGTCGATAGCGGGGTTCTGGTCCGACGCCCCGTTCGGCCAGCGACCCGCCCAGACATTTCAAAAAAACGACCTGTCCTGCACAGTGGAAATCCCTCGGGCCCAAGGGTCTTGCATCAACGAATCTATGCCGGTCGGTTGACCGGGGAGGTGCTGCACGTGGACGCTGCGCACGTTGAGAGATGGTAGCCGGCGAAAAGTATCAGCCGTCCAGCGCCGAGCAGAGGTTGAAAGAGCTTGGCATCAAGCTGCCCGCCGCCCCTAAGCCATTCGGAACTTATGTCGAAGCGGTGCAGACCGGCAATTTGCTTTTTCTGAGCGGGATGCTTCCCACCGAGAACGGCGGGGCGAAATTCATCGGCCGCATCGGCGCGGAGTTGGATGTAGAGGCGGGACGCAAGGCGGCTCATCTCGCGGCACTCAACGTCCTCGCGGTCGCACGGCAGCATCTCGGATCACTCGACAAGATTACGCGGGTCGTCCGGCTCGGCGTGTCGGTGGCAACTGCGGGAGATGTTCGAGATCAGCCGGAAATCGCTGACGCGGCTTCCGAGTTGTGGCAGGACGTCTTCGGAAAAGACAAGAACCCTTGCCGTCTGGTGTACGGCGTTGCGAGCCTTCCGCTCGGCACGCCGGTCGAACTGGAAGTCATTTTTGAGGTATCCGGGTAGAGAATGGCGAGCGATGCGCCGTCGCCCGAGCCTCTGAGTAACTGATTTTTAACAAAAGCTGAAGATGTGGAAGTCTATGGCGAAGACGATAATTGCAAGATCAAAGGGCTGGCTGGTTGCCTTCGTCGGCGTGTCGGCAATCTCCATGATGCTGGCACCATTTCAATTGGCACAAGCCCATGAAAAGGAAAGTCCCATGAGGTATCCCACTTTCTATCGCACCGTACAAGTCGATGGACTCTCCATTTTTTACAGGGAGGCCGGCCCGAAGGACGCTCCAACGCTTCTGCTTCTGCATGGGCTTCCATCCTCATCGCGGATGTTCGAGCCGCTGTTCACACGGCTTTCCGACCGCTATCACCTGGTCGCCCCGGATTACCCGGGTTTCGGACACAGCGACTGGCCGGACCCGAAAAAATTCGCTTACACCTTCGATCACTTCGCCGAGATCATGAACCATTTCACAGAAGCCCTCGGACTTTCGCGCTACACGCTTTACATGCAGGATTACGGCGGTCCCGTGGGCTTTCGGATGACCTTGGCTCATCCCGAGCGGATCGAGGCTCTCATCGTCCAGGACGCCGTGGCGCACAACGAAGGCTTGGGCGCGAATTGGAAAACTCGGCGGGCGTTTTGGGCGGATCGCGCGGCGAACGAAAATGCCCTGCGCACAAATCTCCTGTCGCTTGCGACCACGTGCACGCGCCATGTGGGAAACGATCCCAATGTGGAGCGCTACGATCCCGATCTATGGACTGATGAATTTTACTTTCTCAATCAACCGGGCCAGGCCGAGATTCAAAGCGACCTTTTCTACGACTATCGAACCAATGTCGACTCTTATCCCAAGTGGCAAGCATGGATGCGCGCGCAGCAGCCGCACCTCTTGGTGATTTGGGGGCAGTATGATCTCTCGTTCGATCCCGGGGAGCCGGAGCGCTATCGCGCGGACGTTCCGAAGGCTGAAGTGCGCGTTCTCGATGCCGGCCATTTCGCATTAGACACGGCTGCCGATGAGATTGCTGCCTTGGTCGCGGCTTTCATTACTTCTTCCCGTGAAGATGCGCGGGCGCGGCTCGCAAGCTGATGCTGCCGTAGAGAACGCAGAGTACCGAGATTGCGCAACACCCAACTTGACTCAGTGTCGTAGCATTGTCGCAAGGAATGCTTTAATTCATACGCCAATCGGCACGTCGAAACTCTCGGCGAAGGAGAGATGGTAGGCGCGGCAGGAATTGAACCTGCAACCCTCGGATTAGAAATCCGATGCTCTATCCGTTTGAGCTACGCGCCCGCGAGGTGTAAATCTCTGAATCTACGAGACTAGTTTATCAGCTGCTTGCCGCGCTTAGCCGAATCCATGTCACGTTTGTGTACCAGGTCAGCAGTCGCTCCGGCCAACTCGTCGAACGAGTTCATCGCATCGATCGAGTGTTTTGGCAGACTCTTGATGTAGCTGCGTTGCGTGACAGTCACCGAGCTGTGGCGAAGAATCGCCTTGATCGTGTGATCATCGACTCCAAGGTCGTGCAAGTTCGTTGCTAGCCCACGTCTGAACGCATGCCAGCCGCGCCAGGCGGGAAGGGATTCATCGCGTTTGAACGGATGGCCGGAAGGAACGGCTTGGCCCGCACGCGCACCGTTTCTCAGAAGCTTGCTCACTACAGCAGACTGATTCGGTCCTTTGCTCTCTTCGCTCCTTACATGCTCGCCTTCGTCTTCTCCCTTTCCGCACACTTCGCAGTGGTTCAACACCGGGAGTATACAACTGCGAAGGATGTTATTCAGTCTCAATGGCTGGCCGTTGCTGGTAGCGAAGATCGGTGCGTCGGCAAAAGAGGAGTCGGGGCTGAGCCCGAGCCGGGCCGCGGATGATCCAGCTGTCCCAACCGCCTTCGCCTTCACTTCCACCGTTGCGCGGTACTTGTCTAGTCGCTTCGCCAGCGCGCTGATCACTGGCACCGCTTCGTTGCTGGCCTGGGTTTTGGTCTCGTCCACGATTCCTTCCCAGACCGAACGCTCGACACGCAAGCTCGCTGTGTTGGCGGCGTAGTCTGACCACCGCAAGCCCTGAATCTCGCTGCGGCGTAGTCCAGAGAATCCGGCAACCGCGATGATCGCAGCCGAGCGCTCGTCCAACACCGCGAGCATTCGGTTGAGTTCCTCGAGTGAACACGCGTACATCGGCTCGCTTTTTCTGGCCTTAGGAATCGAAACATCCTGCATCGGGTTCACACCGTCGATGAAGCCCTGGCGCTTGGCATGTTAAAGATTGCACTGAGGAGACTCTTCAGCTGCTTCAGCGTGGCCTTGCTGAGATCGTTCTGCCGCGCGATCTCTTGCAGCAGGCGCTCGCCTGTGACGGTGCGAAACTCACGAAGGCGCATGTTGCTGCAGCGTGGTCGGAGATGCTTATCCCAGCGGTTTCGATCCGTGTTCACCGTGCTGGCGCGCTTCTGCTGTTCAGCGTGTGGGAAATACACATTCTCAGCGAACTGAACAAGCGTCTGCGGCGATCTCTGGCGTTACGCTGCCTTCGTTGAGTGGACGAAGGAATTTCTCTCCTTCGCCTAGGACGGTCTCGGGCGGTCGCTTGAGCCGTTGATCGTCTGGCGCGACCGCGATGAGCTTCTTAACTTGCTGCTTGCGGATAGGTTATAGGTAGGTGATTCGGGGTCGGTGTCAATGACGGTGTCGCGGTACTTGATGTACCACCAGTCACCGGCGCGAACAATGTAGCCTCGCTGTTTTTGCATTCGCATCCCCTCCTAATCGGTTGAGTTGTGACAAACGCGGTAAACGGAGCTTGTATCTCGCTGAGTCTCTCGCTTGCTCGATGTGAACATTGGCTGTCAAGTCCGATGCTCAACGGCTCAGCGTTCCCTAGATCAGGCGAGGATCAACGCAACAACAATCTTTACGTTACTGATACGGACAATCACGTCATTAGGAAGATCGACGCAGCGGGCAACGTCACAACTCTTGCGGGCACCGGGGAACCTGGATACCAAGACGGGGTAGGTTCGCAAGCGCAATTCTATCGACCCACGAACGTAGTGTGTTGCTCTGGCGGATACTCCTACATCGCTGACTCAGGCAACAACATGATTCGTCGAGTCGATGTGAATGGCAACGTTTCGACGTACGCAGGCGCGAAAACGCCTGGTCTCGTAAACGGAACGCTTGCTCAGGCGCGGTTCAATTCCCCATCTGCCCTCGTGATATTCGGGAATTTCATGTACGTAAGCGACACCCTGAACAACTGCATTCGACGCATCGACATGGTCAACGGCGTCGTTTCCACGTATATCAACTAAAAGGAGCGATGTCATGAAAAACCAGGCGACCAGGATGAGCGCTTTAGCTTTGGCAGTGATTATTGCGGCTCCACATGTTTCCTGCGGTGGAGGTGGTGGGCCTTTACCGCCATTCCAGGGTGGCATTGAGGTACTTACGTTCCTAACCGATTCCGTCACCGGTCGGACCCAGCCGCAGATGGGAGTGAATGTGATTGGCCAGTTTGCCTACGCGAATGCGGGCAGCTGCAGCCCCAACGGTACCCAGTTAAGCTTTGGGAGCTACAGCGACAGACGCGGGGACGTTCGATGCCCTCAATGTGAAGTAAATGCGGTGTGGAACTTGACACTCAATTACAATTTTGGTGACGGGTGGGTGTACACCCAACCTTCAGCAGATGCCGGTTAACTTTCCATGTGGCGGAGCACAACAGCCAACCCAGTGCGTCTTGTGATAGATCGAGCCACATCGCTTCGTGTGCTTCTTGTGGTCTTGGCGGTCCAACTGTCTGTGGGCTGCAGCTCGTCGAGGTTTCCGAGTGGCGAGTTGGTTATGTTCAGCACGGTTGGACCGCGCGCTTTTCAAGGGACCGTTTTTGTTGTTCGGCCTGACGGCTCTTCGATTTCTACCGTTCTCAAGCCGCAGACCCTAATCGAATACAACGGCGCGTACGGCAATTCGCTAACAACATTCATCCTGGCCTCGGCTTCTCAATCGACGGGAGGAAATAATTCGGTCACTAACATAGTCCAGTATTTTCCGGGCCATGGAACGATAACTCCTCTTCAACAACAGTTGCCTATGGGACAGGAAGCCAACGGCGTTCCGTCACCAGACAGTTCCCAGTTCGTAGCGGGAGTGGGTCCAGCGGGTACACAACTCAACCTTTGGATTTCAGACTTTAAGACCAAAGAGTTCCGGCAGCTTACCGATGGTCCGGCTCAGGACTTCAATGCGGCATGGAGGCCAGATGGACAGCAGATTACTTTTACTCGGCTCTTGCCGCCATTCCCCTCGATTACGACCCAGCTTCTGACCGTGCCTTCCAGCGGCGGACCTCCCACGATTCTCTTTGGAACCTCCGAGCACGTCGGTGAAGCAGCCTATTCTCGGGACGGCAAGCACTTGGCGTTCGACTCAATAAATGGCTTGGAAACCATTGACCTGACAACCATGCAACGGACAGTGATTCTTACCCTGGCGCAGTTGCACGGGAGTCCACCTGAGCGACTGACCGAAGGAGTGGGCATGTCTTGGGGCAGAACTCAAGACACGATTGTGCTGATCTTGAGGGATCTCGGCACAAGTCGCGACCAGCTGTGGACGGTTTCAAGCGACGGCAGCAACTTCAAGAAGATTTACACTGCTGATGCGGGAGCCTTCATCCAGTCGGTCTGTTTTGTAGAGAATTAACATGAATTGACCACCTCACGGAGGTCATAGAGAAGAAGCGCGCCGGTGACACTGAGAATTTACCTGCGCATTCCGGGGAAGATAGTACCCAAGCCGTAGTCAACCAGGAGTAAGACATGGTGGAGGGCTTGTTGCAACCGGCACACTTGGCAATCTGTGATGAGTCTTGGCGTTCTTGCAAATCACCACCCAGCAATAGCTCGGATTCTCCCAAGCTTCCAATGAAGACATACGCGCCCTAGTGCTCCCGAGTGTACTCTTCCCCACGAGGCTCTACCTATTGGGTGAACCCCTTATCGCATTCCTGATCGCCGTGCCGTTGCTTATCTGTGGGAACCTGCGTCTAGACCTTGAAGCCCATCTCGAAAAGGATGCTCGAACGCGATGGCCACGGCGAAATCTCCGGTTGCCTTCGGTTGCACTCGAAGAACCTTGCCGCGAACGCTGGATTGTGTGCCGGTGTCGGGGAGGGAAGCAACTCCAAACGCCACCTCTACCGTTGACCCCTCGGGAATCAGAGACGCACTAGAAAGCAGAATGCCGCCGAGACTGATGTTCTCCGAACGCGTGTGCAATTCCTTGTCGGCAACCTTGAGCGAGACAGGCAGGTGAAGAGGATAGCGAATGTCGCGTCGTTCTGACCGCTGAGGGGTATCCATTTGTGGATATGCGCGCTGGGAAAGAGTACGCCGAAGCCGGTTCCCCAGACAGGTAACGGCAGTGCATCGAGACTCTGAGAAAAAGGCCGATGTTGGGACAGTAATGTGTTACGGCGAGGTCGCAGACAAAGCTTCCGCGACGCGGTTAAGGTTAGAGCGACCGTAATGAGTCTGCGAAGCTATTGATTTAACGAAACTGTCTTGGGATCTTGCGCCTTCTGTTGCCCCTTCGTCTTGTTCGCAGCAGGTGCCTTCTTGTCGGAAGGCTTGGTCATGTTGCTAGCGTGCTGCTCGTGCTTCTGGTCCTTCTTGCTAGCAACCTGTTTGGTCGATGTCGGTTTTATCTGCGCTGCCTTAGCCTGAGCTTGTTTGGACGGCGCCAGCGTGGCCTGGGCTTGTTTCGTGTTCTTGTCGGTACCTTTGTGATGGCGCCAGAACGCTACTTTTGCGAAGCGGCTGTGGTGCTCCTTATTCTTGTTCTTGTCGGCATTGTTTCCGCCAGCCTGGGCCATCGTCAGAGTGGTGAACAGCGCTAGGCTGACCACAAGGCTCAGGAAAATTCTGATTACTTTGCGCATAAAACCTCCCGGTTTCGGGAATTGTGTAGTGCGTAATGAAGGCTCACAAGTGACGAAAGGGAACACCTAGTCGGCTAATCGGGGCAGCATTGCGACTTCATGCCCTTTGTCGACAGCGTTTCAAACGCCGTACCCAGGGGCAGACGAAAGACCGGGGTTGCTTAGGAGATCGGAACCTATCTATTCCGCGGATGGGAAATTTTGCCTGGTGAGGAGAGAGGGGAGATACGTGTCCATCGTATGGCCGCGCAAGTCACTTCGACTCTCTGCGCAACGAGTTGGAGTCGCTCAGCTTACATGCGCACTCGCGCCAGCGGGTCGATTCCCGTGGATTTCATCTGTGGCGCTAGAGATTCCAGGGTCTCAAGGAACACCAGAACATCTGGCACCTTGTCCGATCTGACGCTGATCGCGGCGAGCCACTTTCCTTGCCGCTTAATCTGCAGATTGCTGCGCACCAGTTCGGCCTTGGTGATTTCCGAGACTGGAATGGAAACGCCCTTCCAGGTGATGGCCACTGCTGAGAGTCCGATGCCACCGAACTGCACTGTCTCTCCTCGCTGCAGCCTGGCGTTCGTGTTCTGTACCATCGGAGGCAGAATCCGACCCAGAATGATCCCGATAGCCTCGTCCGCGTTGCGGAAATTCGATGTCACCTTCAGCTTCTTGCGATCCTGGCTGATCAGTTCCAACGTTAACTGTGCGCGGCCTGACTTGCTCGACGCCGCGAGCACAGCGCCTATCAGTCCGAAATGCGCGTACACGTTGATTGGAACAACGCGATAGCGCGTTTCCACAATCTGGCTCCAGGCAATTTCCTGTTGGGCCAGTACGGACTCCCGCCGCACTCCAGAATCGTTGATGATCAGAGCGGACTTGCCCAAGACAACCCACAAGGCAACAACTGTGGCCATCAGACCAATGGAAACCCACACCAGATTTGGATGTGCCGAGCTGCGTGGGTCATTCTGCGCGGCCCAAAGTCCCACAATCAATCCAAGTACTCCCAAGGTCAAAACAATTCGTCCCGTGTAGGCGGCCCCGAACCGACGTTCCCCATATGACATTGCTGCAGTGGCCATAGTGCTCCATCGATGGCAGCTGAAATGATCGCAGCCGCGGATTCGCTCCGCCAAATGGTAGGCGTAGGAGCTCGCTGGCGCTAATTACGTCTGTAATGTCAGGCGAAAGCGCGACCGAAAAGGGATCTAGCCAGCCAACAACAGAGTTCAGGTAGCGCTCAACCCCGTTCGGGTGAGGAAACCTGCGTTCATTTCGCACGAGAGTGCTCAGCCCAACGTAACTGCCGAAAACACGAATGTGTGACTTGATCTACAGGGAACCTTTTTAAGATCAATCCAGACTCTAGCTACTGGACTAAGGAGAGATCATGCTGAGCAGATTTGGGAAGACTGTCGTTTTTCTACTAGCTCTTGCAATATCGGCTTTCACGCAAACCGTTCCCGCAGGGACCCCCATCACCGTTCGTACCGACTCGCAAATCAGTTCCGCGAGTGCAAATGTCGGGCAATCGTTCCGTGCGAATTTGGTGAAAGATCTGGTGGTCAATGGCAAGACTATCGCCAAGGCTGGCGCCCCAGCAAAAGGCAAGGTCACTCATGCCAAGTCTAGCGGACGGCTGCATGCTCCTGGGGAGGTCACCATCCGGCTCACCTCGATTCAACTCAAGGATGGCAAAACTCTAGCGGTCTCAACCAGCGGCTTTCGCGCTAAAGGCAAGAGCCACACCAAGAGCAACGTAACCAAAATAGGTGGCGGCGCGGCAGCGGGTGCACTCATCGGTGGACTGGCCGGTGGTGGCAAGGGAGCTCTCATCGGTACGGCTGTGGGTGCTGGAGCGGGTACAGGAGTGGCAGCTGCAACGGGTAAGGAAGAGGCTCTGATCCATGCCGAGACGACAATCACCTTCACTACCACAGCAAACGCTACAGGAAAATGAGGCGACTTTTGGCGGTGGAACGCTCATGAAGAAAATGCGGGCTGGCTCCTGGCGAATTTCAGGTCCATGTGTGGGCCTACGCGCCAGATAGTATGAAATGAGGCATGCCACGCGCACACTCGTGCCAGCCTGTGCTGCTCACGCCTCTTTCGTCGCAGAGCTAAATCCGCTTTCCAGCTGATCTTTCAGGACGAACACCTGGATGTCGACCAGCTTGCGCAGATTCGTCAAGTCAGCTTTCGTCAACACCACAGCTTCTTCGCCGGACGTTGCCCCAGCCGCCAGCCGCGCGTTCAGCTCCTCGAAATAGTCGACGTTGGCCAGAACGACTGCCATACGCCAAAGCAATTTTTTACGTCGTCGCTTGCTTCGTACACCATCGATTTCTCTTCCTGTCCATATCTTCATCGCGCCTGTGCAGTCGTCACGCCCCTGACGAGCCAGCCAAGCTACCGACAGCTCTATTCGCCTTTTGTTCTCCTCTAAGATATCATTTGTAATTAGTAGACACGTTTATGGGCCGAGGCGATTGAAGCATGGCAGCGGCTGTGTAGGGATGAGTAAATGAGCGACGAGCTAAATGACGACAGCTTGGGGGCAGAAAACGAGCCGGATATGCCTACTTCCGGATCGACGTTAGCAACCGCCCCGGACCATCTGAAACCTCCTTCCGCAAAGCCATTCCACCCGGCTGCGTGCCACGCCGATCGGCCTATCTATGGCTCCGGTCCGCTCTGCCGTAAATGCTCAGACCTGGTCCGCTGGCAAGGTGAGCGCGGCAAGGCGAAGGTTCAGTCCTACGCGATAACAATTCGTCGCTCAGTGCCGCGATGCGAGCAGAGGTAGACGACAAGCTCGGAAAGCTGCAAGCCTACGCGCCGAGAAGAAAGAAGCCCGAAGATCCTGATTCGAAATCTGTCCGCACGTCGAATCCGAAGGTCGCGGAGCACGGGGCTAAAGTTCTTATTGTTAAAAACCTCGACGGCGAATCCGCGGCCAAGGAACTGAAACCCGACCTCTCCCCAGCCGACCAAGCGATCCTGGGCCGCAAGCTTGAAACTGACCCGAATGTCCACCGCGAAGTCGAGAAGCAGCTAACTCCCCGCGGCCTGAGCGATCACGATCGACGAGTACTTCGTTACGCGATTGTGGCAAATGTTTGATTCGACTGATCCGCGCGAAGAGCAAAAGTCGCTCTCGGCCATGCGTATTTTGGGCAAAGCGTTCATTTCGGAGAAGGTCGAAAATACACAAATCGAAACGCTGAAGATTGCAGGCATAAACGAAGGCCTGGAACGGATGCTAAGCGATGTTGACTCGGAAGCGCAGTCAGGATCCAGCCCGTTCGATGCGGTAAAGACTGAACTGAACATGAAAGACGAGGCCTTCGATGAGTAGATCGAATTCACAACTCAAGCCATACGAGATCAGCTGGGCGGCAAAGTCCGCTGAAGATCGAGCCGACGTTTTCAGGGTCAGCGCAATGCTCGAGCGGATTGACTATCTCGAACAGCTGCGCGGGAAGCTGGAGAAAGATATCGAATTTGGCGACGCGGGTTCGACGTCGAAGCTTTCGACGCTAGACCTAAGCCAGCTGTTGGTCATGGTCGAACGCCAGATAGTGCTTTGGTCGCCTCGGTCGAGCGATTAATCGGCCCGGCGCCGAGAGCGTAGCGGGGAGCCGCATGAGAAGTCGACGCAGGATTCGAACTCTGGCCAATCACACCGGCGTGCGCCCATCTGCCGTGACCAGACGCCTCGGACGTATCCAGTCGCTCACTGGCCGCTGGCACGCAGCACCGGATCTGAAGTCGAAGCGTCAGGCGCGGCTCAAGCTTCAAAACGCATTTCAATGATCGAACGCGAATACGCCGCATACGCGCGCACCTTGACCTTGGCCGACTGACCGAACGATGGCGGCTAGTCGGGTCAACGCGGGAGAGAGGTTGCGCAGCTGCTCAGCTCCGGCCTCTCTCCCGTTTTAGCGTTTGTCGTGATCAGTACGCCTGAACTGCGTGTGCGCGTACACATGAACAGCAGACAGAGCGATTTCAAACCGGACCCGGTTTGTGCATTCGATTCAGCTCGGGAAGATTTCGCCGTAGAATGCGCTCACGTAGTGGGCTGGAATGTGATCCTTGTCGTGGACGGCCTTGTAGACACCTGAGAACGTTGCCTTGTCACCGGCTCGAAAGTGTTCCATTGGGGAAGAATGGGTCTCCTGTCTTTCTCGGTCTCCGATCTGGAACGGCGTCGGGTTGGTTGGCGAATGTAAAGGCGTGGGACGAATCACGGCAATGGCACCAAAGTGCTAGGCGAGGTTGGTTCGCAGCATGGGCTACCGCTTTTTCACATCGCGCGGGTCAGCGGACAATTCTGCACGGGCCGACATTCGGGTAGGAAAGCGCATTCCGCACTCACGGCATTGGACGACTTTGGCACAACTGCTCGGCGTGTCGAACCCGTGAGAATTGCGCAGCACACTCGACACACAAAAGCTATGCGCCGCTTCAACCCAGGACTATCGCAACGTCGGCTACTCGCCGACCGATTGCACTTACACTCCCGCACCAATCTGCCGCAAAAGGGTAGCAAAATCGAAGTAAATCCTTCCCGCCGGAATCTTTCTGGTTCCGAGGTCGTATTCGTAGAAGGAGCAGCCATGAACCTGGACTCTTTTGCCCGTTGCCTTGACATTGGCAAAGGCGCCTTTATGCACGGCTTCAAAACTCCATTCCACCGCGACCAGGTTCTTAGCTTGGGCCAAGTTCCGAATTGAATGTACATTGCCGGGAAATGCGGCGATGAACGGACGCACAAAGTTGTCTCGCACGGCTGCCTTCCCTTCGAGTGCTCCCGTCGGAAGGTGGATTACGACATCATCCGAATAGTAGGTGAGAATTTTCTGTTCGTCGGTGCCTTTCCAGGCATCGAAATATTCTTGAATAAACGTGCGGACATCTTCTGACGCCGCTTGGACGGTTGCAACTTGCATACTTGTTCCTTTCTCGACGCTGCGCTTGCCCTCCCAGAGGCTAAGCGCTCCCTGATTCTTGCACTCCCAAACGAAGCCTACGAAAGACAGTTACGAATCGAGTCTTTCGCCTATGGGCTACCTGAACGTGTTAGTCGCACTTTCACCTTGTCGCCGGCACCGCCACAAATCCGTGGACAAGGCCGCTAGCGGAGTACTGGCCCACGATTACTCCCTCGGAGTTAATTCCGAATGCGGTTGGTGGCGGCCCGCGCCAGGATAGTCCACGTTGATCGGCGCAGAACCCGGAGGGTTCAGAAGTCCGTCGCGCCGACCGGTGCTGTGAGTGTTTTCATTTCCTTTCCTCCTTGGTTCGGCTCAAAATCCCATTAGTTAGAATCTGCACTCGGGTTCCCCTCGATTTCCAGCCTAGAGTGCGGCGGGAGTTGACTTTGGGTGGACCCCGTCCCCTCTGCACCTCGGCGAGCAAGGAATCCGTGGCGCACGCCCGTTTGGTCCACGTAGAGCCCGACAATGTCACCTTGGCGATTTATGCCGAAGTTACAGGTGAGCCTGGCATCGGGAAAATCAAAGGTCGTGAAGCCTTCCTGGTTGTACAAGAAGGCGTGCCCCGCACCAGCCGCGTCGCCAGCTCTGGTGTAGTAGCCAGCCACATCCCCGGCCGAATTGATCTTAAGTACCCCGTTGGCGCCACCCGTGCTGATCGAGTCCGGTGGATCGAGCGTCGTGTAGACGCCTTCATCCAGCAGGAACCCGTGGAATGTTCCGGTGGCATCCACGTAGTAGCCGGCGATGACTCCCTCGCGATTGACCGCCATCCCCTGGATCGCGATGCCGTCTGGCTCATCAATCGTAGTGAAATTCCCGTCAATCAAAGAGAAACCGTGAAGCCGGCCATCAGAGCCGAGGTAGCGTCCAACCATTTGTCCAGAAGCACTGATGTCAGTGACAACGGTAAAGCCGGCGGCGCCGGGAACATCAATGGTCGTGAATACGCCATTGCTCAACAGGTAGCCGTGCGCACGGCCATCGGGTGTGTCATAGCGTCCGACGATCTGGCCGTGGACATCGATGGCGAGCGCGTTGGTGCGAATGGAGCCCGGAACATCAATCGTGGTGTACCCGCCATGGCTTAGAAGAAATCCGTGGGTGCGGCTGTCGGCAGTGATGTAGAGCCCGACAATTTGCCCCGTGTTGTTGATTCCGAAGGCGCGTGTGTCCGTCGAACCAGGCGGATCAATGGTTGTCAACGGCCCTTTGTGGCCAAAAGTGAGTTGCTGGGCAAAGCTTGTGTTGGCCAGCAACAACAATCCAGAAACTAACTTCAGAAGTGACAGTTTTTTCATCTCTTTACTCCTCAATTTTTGGCTTAGAATCTACGCAGCAAGTCGCCCGAGAGGACGTGATCTTGGGTGGATCTTCCTTAATCTGCCCACTCGTCTAACAACAACGGAATCCGTGGCCAGATCAGCTCACGCAAAAAGGGAATCCTCCCGAAGGGTCCCGTGTTAGCCGAGGGGATCACGAGCCAAGTTGCTTTGGCTCCAATGGTTTGATTTTGTTCTCGGCTAAAGGTACTTTTTGCAGAAAGAACGGCCTCTACTGTTGCATTGGGGGAATTGTGGATCCAAATTCTGGCGGACCAATCTCCCAGCTTCTGGACAAGTGGCAAGCAGGCGACTCCGAAGCGCTGAGTGCTCTGGTACCTCTCGTTTACGCCGATCTACGCCGACTGGCGCACCGCTACCTGCAGCAACAGCGTCCTGATCACACCCTGCAAAGCACCGCCTTGGTGCATGAAGCCTATCTGCGTCTCGCCAAGCATGAAAAAATGCGCTTTGAGAACCGGGCGCATTTTTTTGCCGTCTCGGCGAGAATGATGCGCCAGATATTGGTTGACTACGCGCGCAACCAGCACGCGGCCAAACGCGATGCGGGAATCAAGCTGGTGCTGGATGAAGCCATCGCTCCAGGTCCGCGCCGGCACGTAAGTCTGGTCCTGCTCGACGATGCGCTGCAAGAGCTTTCCCGGCTGAATGCGAAGCAGGGCCAAATCGTAGAGCTACGCTTTTTTGGGGGATTGTCTATTGAAGAGATCGCCGTGGTTCTGGGCATCTCCCCTGCCACCGTGAAACGAGGGTGGACGACTGCGCGGCTCTGGCTCCGAAAGGAGATAGCAGGGGAATCACGAGCATGACTCCGGAACGGTGGCAACAAATCGAGCTTGTCCTCGGGGACGCGCTGGAACTGCCGCCAGAGCAGCGCTCTGGATTTCTTGCCAAAGTGTGCTCCGACGACGCGGCTTTGCGCCAGGAAGTCGAATCGTTCCTCGCTCTGGGCGATGACGAGGCCCACACCAGTTTCCTTCAATCGTCGGGAAAACACGTCACACTGCCGCCGGGAACCAAGCTCGGCGAATACGAAGTACAGTCGGTGCTGGGTATTGGCGGAATGGGGGAAGTTTATCGGGCGCACGATCCCCGCCTAAGACGTGACGTGGCGGTCAAAGTTTTGCCGAGTTTAGTGTCCAGTGATCAGGATCGATTGCGGCGCTTCGAGCAGGAAGCACATGCGGCAGCGGCGCTGAATCACCCGAACATTCTTGCGGTGTACCAGATGGGGACATACGAGGGTGCGCCGTATCTGGTTTCGGAACTGCTGGAAGGCGAAACACTGCGGGAGCAGCTCAAACGCGGCCGCCTCGCGGTCCGCAGAGCGATTGATTATGGCGTACAGATTGCTCGGGGATTGGCGGCCGCGCATGAGACGGGGATTGCGCATCGCGATTTGAAGCCGGAGAACTTGTTCGTCACGAAAGATGGTCGCGTAAAGCTTCTGGACTTCGGACTGGCGAAGCTCATTCAGTCCCATGCCGGTTCCAGGCAAAGCGCGCCTACGCTGAGCAAGCCGACCGAACCGGGCGTCGTGATGGGCACTGTCGGCTATATGGCGCCCGAGCAGGTGCGTGGGCAAATCGCAGATCACCGTACAGATATTTTTGCCTTCGGCGTGATTCTTTATGAAGTGTTGACGGGCCAACGCGCGTTCCGTAAGCCCACTTCAGTGGAAACGATGAACGCCATTCTCAACGAAGAGTCCCCCAGCGTTTCTCTGCTAGTGCCCACCATCCCTCTGGCTCTCCAGAGAATTGTGCAGCGTTGTTTAGAGAGGAACCCGGAGCAGCGCTTCCAATCGGCATCGGACTTGGCATTCGCCCTGGAGTCATTGTCGGACTCGAGCGCGCCGTCCTCTCTTGACCCGGCTCACACTCGGAAGCTTCCCCCGCGCTGGACGTACCCAGCCATTGCCAGTGCTGTTGTTCTTGTTGCGCTGCTGGCCATATGGCTGCGCACGCAGAGTTCGCTTGTGCCAACCAATGACTGGGTGCAGATCACCAACTTTGCTGATTCCGTGACTTCCCCGGCTTTCTCGCCGGACGGTCGTATGCTCACCTTCTTGCGCGGTGACGATTCGTTTGTTACTGCCGGGCAGGTCTATGTCATGCTCCTGCCTCACGGCAATCCAGTTCGCCTGACTAACGACTCGTTTTCGAAAATGAGCCCGGTCTTCAGCTCCGACGGTGCCAATGTTACCTACACCGTCCCTTGGGACACATGGTCCGTACCCGTACTCGGTGGGCAGCCGCGGCTTTGGCTTCCAAATACCTCAGGCCTCAGCTGGCTGGACGCCGATAACCTCATGTTTTCGCAAATCACCAGCGGCAATCATATGCAGCTCGTGAGTTCGGATCTCAGCCGCGCTCATGTCCACACCATCTTTTCGCCCGAAAACTTCATGGGCATGGTGCACCGGTCGTACTTATCGCCGGATCACAAATGGGTGATCGTTGCCGAAATGACCGGGGTCTTCTGGGACCGTTGCCGCCTGATTCCTTTCGACGCCAGCGCACGCGGCACCCCGATCGGACCTTCAGATGGTATCTGCACGGCCGCGGCCTGGTCGCCGGATGGCACGTGGATGTATCTCAGCACCAATTCCGGTCAAGCTTTCCACATATGGCGACAGCGGTTTCCCAATGGCAGCATCGAGCAGGTTACCTCCGGGCCGACGGAGGAGGAGGGGATCGCCTTTGCCCCGGACGGCACCTCCATTGTCACGGCCGTGGGAATACGGCGGAGCAGCGTGTGGCTGCATGACTCGCGGGGCGACCGGCTGCTCACTTCGGAAGGAACCGCTGCTTTGAGCGATCCGCGCAATGGCGGGCCGTTTTCACCTGATGGCAAGAAGCTTTACTACCTCGTTCGCCGTACACCGGGGCGGGAGTTCTCTTCTGACCAGGCGGTCGGCGAGTTATGGGAACTCGACCTGAAATCCGGGGCCACCCAGGCCATCATGCCGGGTTTTTCGATCACCGCGTTCTCGTTCTCGCCCGATGGTCGGGAGATTGCCTTTAGCGCCCTGAGCGACGACGGCACCCCGACTATCTGGGTGGCGCCTCTAGACCGCAGTTCAGCCGCTCGCATGTTGCAGAACGCCGCCGATGATCCACGCTTTACCCCCGCATTCATTTATTACCGTAAGCGCGCGCTCGATGGCGCCTATGTCCATCGCATCCATCCTGACGGCAGCGGTGATGAACAAATCTGGGACCAAAGGATCCAAAGGTTCGCCACTTCTCCCGACGGCCGCTATCTGGCGATGACTCTGCCCATCAAGAAAGGGGGACAATGGAAGCTGGAAATCGTTGACTGGGCACGAAAACGCGTTCAGCCAGTCTGCAACGACGCCATCGCTTACTGGTCCGACGATGGCAGATCCTTCATAACGCACGGCGTTAGTGTTGGCGACAAAAATGCCCCAACCTATTTAATCGGACTTCCCGTGAGCGCGGGCATCCCTGAACTGCCTCCCAAGGGCCTTTCGGACGTCTCGCAGTTCGCCGGGTTAAAGCACGCACGCACCATTCCAGTACGCGTGATCGGGGCAGGAAGGATGCCTGACACTTATGCTTTCGTCAAAGAGACAGTTCAGCG
>Ga0207665_10000734_pt1 | contig 22058 bp, 15 predicted proteins | sample LARL112metaG_FD_184351 | JGI IMG/M metagenome (GOLD analysis project Ga0207665, IMG submission 184351) | Corn, switchgrass and miscanthus rhizosphere microbial communities from Kellogg Biological Station, Michigan, USA - LAR L11-2 metaG... | ecosystem: Host-associated > Plants > Roots >...
GGGCTTTTCCACAGGATGCAATTCAAAATATGAATTATTCAAAGACCAAGCTCACAATGCCGGTACTGGCATTAGGAGGAGGATACATTCCAACATTTGAGGGTAACATCACTATGTCTGCTGCCGAATACGGAATGAAGATATTAGCTCAAAATGTAACAGAGATCATAGTTCCAAATTCAGGACATTATATTGCAGAAGAGCAGCCAGATTTTCTAGTAAAATTACTCAACAATTTCTTTAGTGGTAATCCTGATGAAACTAGTAGATGAGGAATTCCCATGGCATCTAATCAAAAGGTTCTTTTGAGATTGTCAATTTTCTTTTTACTGTTTCAATGGATCCATATAGGTTGCACGCATCAACGTACTTCGCCACAATCCTCAGAGTTTGTTGGTGCCAGATCTAATTTTTTTTTACAACCTATCTTCTAGCAAAAGTCTAAGAACACACATCATCATTGTATCTTCTTTTTCAGGGAGAAAGACAGAAAGATTCAAGCGATGATTTATGAGGAGCATCTACATTATAAATCACAACTATGTCTAATACACGCAGGGGCCTTCCTATAACCACCTCTCGTATTGAGCATATATTTCCGAAATTAACGCCAGCACAGATCAGTCGCATTGCAGCACGCGGACACATACACTCGACGGTGGGCGGTGAAGTACTCTTTGAGCAGGGACACAGTGCGGCACCGTTCTTTGTGATTATCTCTGGTGAACTTGAGGTTGTGCGACCTTCAGTTCCTGTTGAGACCCTTGTCATAGCCTATGAACCCGGCCAGTTCACTGGCGAGGTTAGCACACTGGCCGGGCGGAGGAGTCTCTTCCGCGTTCGTGCCACTAAGCCAGGTAAGGTAATAGAACTGGATCGGCAACAAATGTTATCTTTGATACAGACTGATGCTGAACTTGGTGAGATACTGATGAGGGCTTTCATTCTGCGTAGGGTAGAATTAATAGCTGCTGGTGTTGGAGATGTTGTTCTAGTAGGGTCAACATATTCTGCCAGTACGCATCGAATCAAAGAGTTTCTGATGCGCAATGGACAGCCATACTCCTATATGGATCTGGAACGCGACCCTGATGTACAGAATCTAGTGGATAGCTTTCAAATTTCTGCCAGTGAAATACCAGTATTGATCTGTCGAGGCCAATTGGTACTGCGCAATCCTAGTAATCAAGAAATTGCAGCCTGCCTTGGTTTTAATGAGTCTATTGAGCAAACCCATGTGCGAGATATCATCATCATCGGCGCTGGTCCCTCAGGGCTGGCGGCTGCAGTGTATGGCGCATCAGAAGGACTAGATGTTATGGTACTCGAAACAGGTTCTCCTGGCGGTCAGGCTGGCTCAAGCTCTAAAATCGAAAATTACTTGGGATTTCCCACCGGAATCTCCGGCCAGGATCTGGCATCTAGAGCTTATCTTCAAGCTCAAAAGTTTGGCGCGGATATACTCATTGCAAAGGCCACACAACTCATCTGCGACCGTAAACCGTACGCTGTCGAAATAGAGAATGGATCTCGGATTCCTGCACGCAGTATCATGATTGCAACCGGGGCAGCCTATCGAAGGCCGCCATGCAAAAACTTGTTGCGCTTCGAAGGTGCGGGCGTATATTACGGCGCGACTTTTGTGGAAGCACAGTTATGTGGTGGTGAAGAGGTGATTGTGGTTGGTGGAGGAAACTCAGCCGGTCAGGCAGCCGTGTTTCTGGCTGAGACTGCGAAGCGCGTGCACATGCTCGTCAGGTCAGCAGGTTTAGCCAAGAGCATGTCGCGATACCTGATTCGTCGGATCGAAGAAACTCCTACGATAGTATTACGGCCGTACACTCAGATCGTAGCAGTCGAAGGGAGCGATCATATAGAATTCGTTCGCTGGCAGAATAATCAAACGGGACAGACTGAGGAGCACGATATTAGATACCTATTTGTCATGATGGGTGCCGATCCAAACACCAGTTGGCTTGATGGCTGCATCGCACTCGATAATAATGGTTTCATAAAGACAGGCCTTGATCTATCCCCAGAAAGTCTTAGCGCTGCAGGCTGGTATCCTACACGTCAACCATATTTGCTTGAAACTAGTTTGCCAGGTATTTTCGCAGTAGGTGATGTACGAGGCGGTAGCATCAAGCGTGTTGCGTCCGCAGTGGGCGAAGGATCAATCGCAATCTCATTTGTTCATAAAGTACTCCAGGAATAGCAAACATTCATCTGAATGGCGGCTAATTCTTACTTTAATCGCAAATCATCATGATTACTAATCTAACAAGTATTTGCTGCAAGGTACTACCAGCTTATCCAATTGTTTTAAAGCAATGTAATGGGAATCACCGAAGACCAAGTTATATGAACAAGGAAGGATTCAGTGATCATTTTCAGATTTCGTTAATTATTCAGAGTGTATGATGTTATCGAATTTAATAATAATAATAATAATAATAATAATAATAATAATAATAATAATAATAATAATAATAATAATAATAATAATAATAATAATTTGATAGACGAGTGACTATTACAGAAAATTCAATTAGGCATACTTACATTTTTAAGTGTACATCAGTTAGAAAGACAAGACACTGACATTCAAACCAAGGTAGAGGAATTAGAGAAATTAAGCCGACCAATCATTAATACAACCTGATAAAGTAGGAGATGATGATGCAATAGCACATCTATCAGATCAACTTGTATATTTATCAGCAATGTTATAAGAGAGAGATAAGACAACAATAATACTTGTAAACATACTTGCAAACAAATACAAATATCTAATCTTGATTGTCCGAATAACATATCAAAGGTACAAACAAAATATACATGATATTACTTTCAACAATAGAATGCAATATAGACAATCGTATAGCACTATCAAATTAGGAACAACTTAGAAACTGTGAGATAGGCTAAAGTGATAATTTTGTTGCATATGTATGTAATATTTGTCTCGTAACATTATTACCTGAACTCGCATCTTCTATAAATATTACCTTTGTAATAACAGCTTGTAAGGGTCTATTGAAAATGGTTAATAAGAAAATACTAGTTATTGGTGGTGTTGCGGCAGGTACTAGTGCAGCATCAAAAGCTAAAAGAATCGATCCTGATGCTGACGTAAAGATAATTCAAGATGAAAGAGTAGTCTCTTATGGTGCTTGTGGAATACCATATGTCATTGAAGGTATAGTAAGTGATTTTCAAGAGTTAATAGAAAGATTAGCAGATATATTCAAAAAAGAATACCAAATAGATGTTATTACTAATACCAGAGCACAGAGAATTGATAGAGATAAAAAGGTGAGCAAGTAGAAGAAATAGTTGGTAATAGTATCAGCAGAGATGATAATGTCAAGACCATAAAAACTAACACTAATCGTCAGATCGATACAGATTTCATACTACTTGGAACTGGTGTTAGGCCTAATTCTGAAATTGCTAAAGATACAGGTATAGAGCTAGGATATGCTAATGCAATTAAGGTTAATGATTATATGAGAACCAATATTCCAGATATATTTTCAGCAGGGGATTGTGCAACTGCTAGGAGCTATATTACAAATGAGAACATGTACATACCTTTGGGAACAACTGCGAACAGACAGGGACGAGTTGCAGGGGAGAACGCCGCTGGTGGAGATGCAAGATTTAGGGGAATTGCCGGCAGTGCAATAACCAAGGTGTTTGACTTGTATATTGGTAAGACTGGCTTAACTAAACAAGAAGCTTTGAATTATGGTTTTGATCCTATTGAAGAAGAAATAGAAAGTGTAACAAGAGCTGGATATTATCCAGATAGCAAACCAATATGGATAAAGATTATTGCCGATAGAAAAAGCGGGAGAATATTAGGTTCACAAATTGTTGGAGGAGAAGGAGTTAAGGAGAGAATTGATTTAATTGCATTAGCTCTATTACTCAAGGCGGACCTAAGAGATTTGTCAAGCTATGATGCATGTTATGTACCTCCAGCTTCGCCCGTGTGGGAACCTTTGAACATTGCCGCATCACAGACAGCTAAGCAGTTATGAATTTGCATATTTGTGTTAAGGAATGTCAGCTACTGACAGTCAGACATCGCTTAGAACTTTATCTAAGGTAGCGCATTGTATAAATCAAACTCAAAAGAACTGATAGGATTGTTGAGATCTGATGAGTGATTCAGTCAAACGAATTCAACAAGGAAAACAAAATTAGAATGACATCATCTACATAGGCCGGAATGTGTATTTAAGTATGAACTTTCTTCATTTCTAACAACGTGCACACATTTTGCCTTTATCTTAATATTATCCTTATTATAAGATATTATTTAGGTCTTAAGTATAAGAGTTAATATTTACTTATATTGCTTAACATTAAATATAAGTTTTATAATTAGAATAGTATATTTCAAACCACTAATTCAAAGATGAATATTAAATAATAAATTTATGCTATTTTCTTGACAAACATAATTTATACTGAATCATGGATTGAAGAGACTTAACTGTAAATTTTATCTTATCAAAATCAAATAAGGAAAAATACTGCCTATGAGAAGAGTGACACTTTTGTATATTGCAACTACGAATGATTTTTTATCCAATCTCCTACCTTTGGCCATAGTTCTTTATGCGCCTTTTTTCCTATCATTAGGCCTACGTGCCCAGAATTAAACTCGAATAGATCTTTATCATTACTTTCTGTTATTGCATCGTTAAGAGCCTTACTAGAATTAGGTTCCACCAAATCATCATGTTTAGCTATAATGTTAAGAAATGGCATACTAATTTTCTTTAGATTGACAACCAGATCTTTAGTAGCAGCAGTATTCGTGTTAGTATTATTATCTCGACTTACTCCTATTTCTCCTTCTTTTATACTCATTTTACTTTTGATAAGTAAATTTTGCTTATAACAATACTCTACAAATTCTCTATAGATTTCACCAATTACAGGTGGACTATCATATAGCCAAGTTTCTGTTGCAAAGAATTCTATTATTGATTCTATGTCATGGGGTTGTTCAAAGAAATGGAAATACTTGTGGCTATACTCTATAGGCCTTCTAAGGTTAAAAGCAGAATTTAGTAGTATGCCAGGTACATTTCCAAACGCATCTAAAATATAATCTTCATTTATTGACTTTGTCCATATAGAAAGTAACGAATTATCAAGATCAAAATCTCCTGGTGTAGCAATAGTTATTAGATTTTTCACCTTTTCAGGATGTAAAGCAGAGTACATGAGCGCAAGATCACCTCCCCAACAATAACCAAGTAATGAAATTTTGTCAGATTTTGTAATCTTTCTTATAAGGTCAACAGATCTGTCTATGTATTTATTTACAAAATGGCCTATGGTTAAAGTTCTATCATATGCTGATGGGGTTCCCCAATCTGTAGCAAAGATATCTAGCCCCTGGTAAAGTAAGCTCCGTACTACACTCACTTCAGGTAGAAGATCTAGGATATAATGTCTGTTTATGAATGCATAGATTACAAGCACAGGAGGAGGCTTATTTTTCTTCTCCTCTTCCTTCTCCTCCTCCTCATAATGCTGTCTTTGTACTGTGCTATTTTTCATTTCATGCTTAGAGAGGAATGATTTGTCATCATCATAATGAAATAGTGAATATTTTTCTAATTCGCAAATTTTCTGCGAAGGTGTACGGTATAGCATGTCTCTGACTGGTTCGACAAAATCATTATTCCATACGGAAGAATTGTTTGATATATATTGATACATCTTCCCCAGGCCAGTTATTTTGACTAACTTTGAATTGTCATCAATAGTATCTGAAAGGACCTTAATGAATTCCTCTTCTCTAAACCTTGCATCAAATATCTTACCAAATTTGCTTCTTAACGTACTATCCAGTTCGGGAAGGTTCTTCCAAGTCCTATTATATTCAGAAAGTGTATCAAGGTATGTCAAATAAGCTTCTGCAAAAAAGTTGAATAGCTTTGTATTGAACTGCAACGAGCTTGAAAAAGCTCGGGTAAGAACATCAAAGCCATTCATAATAGAATTATAGTAATAAAATGGGAAAAGGCCGCTTACATTATTGTTATATTGTTTGTTTGTTTCAGAATTAGTACTAGACAATTGTACTCTATAAAAAACTCTTCGATAACCTATTTTAAAGTTCATATCCAATATCCAATTTATGAAATAAGAGCATCACCAAATTTTGAGCTCCTTTTTTTTAGCTTGTATACTCACTTTCCAATTAGGAATATCCATGGGATATGTGTTTCTTCTACTTGATACTGTATGAAAAATGTTCTTCTGTACAGAAATGCTGAAACAACTCTTTTCTGTTTACCATACGTCATCGTAAGCAGCATTCACTTGATTTTTAATATCCATGATGCTGTTGTTATCTATAAGATATTTGGTGCCATCTTTTTCACCATGCGAACTAGATAAGGAATAATGTATTGACTTATGGCAGTAACTACAATAAGCCTTATCGCTATTATCCTAATCTTTAGGGAGGGGGAAACTTGTATGTGTCAAACGCGTCTGGAAATTTCCACTGAAAATAAATAGATTTGACCAAGAAAGAAAGAAAGAAACCCAATACTTTATCAATAGTGAGAACGCCTAAGCAACGAGACTCCCTTCACTAACCCATCTAATCACCTCGCTGGTGATTAATTGCAATACTGGATATCTTTAGTTCTGTTAGTAGGGAACAGGAATGCATGACTCAATTCAACTAGATCAACCAGGTTGATTGATTGTCGTCTGCGAACTAACTAACTAACTAACAAATAATAAATTACCATAAGGAGAGTTAAGCCTTTAAATTTGTAATGAATAATGTTTGATAGTTCACTAGGGAATGGAAATAAAGAGAAGTCCCAACTGGTGACGCTCTGACATGCAAGCAGGCACAAGGTTAAATTTTGCATAGATAGAACCTTCGCTCGTTCGCCCAGAAAAGCCAATCATTGCGCTACCAGTGAGATCCTCTTATTCTTATTTAGTTGATACGGCCTGAATATGTCAAGACCTCTTAGTCCAAGGTTGAAAGAAGATTTTGTAGGAGTTGAGATGATTTCAGGACATGTAGTTTAGTTTGTTGACTTTATCTCCAGACTTAACCGACAAGAACAATAATTAGAGCTCGCCTCGCAGATAGGGTTACTACTGTGAGTAGCAATTTTGTTCTAATTCATGATACGATTATTTGATCTTTCGAACGACTTTTAGGATATTGAAAGTCTGTTTTTGTAATTGCTTTATTTGTACTTCAATCTGCTTGATTGACTTGAACTGTCTTTCTGTTGTTGTAATGTACTTTTGCAATGGTTTAAGAACTTTCGTTATTTGATCTATGCTACTAGTCTGTTTCACAAGCTGTCTTTTTAAATCTGCTACCTGATTGGTTTCAGCCATTCTAGCAGTAGGTATTATCGCTCTTTTCTTTTTTCTTTGGTTTTGTTTTTTCTCTCGATAATGTCCACTTTCCTCTTCTTTAATTGGTACTGTCGATGTTTGTTCCTCATCTTTTTCTTCAAGCACTTCAGTTTCAAAATCCTGTCCAATTGGTAACTGTTCTTTAGGCTGTTTGTTTTTCACTAGTAGAGAGTCTTCTTCTTTCCTGTTCGAAAGAGTGTCATTATCATTGTTATGAATAGTCTTACGAGGCATATCTTCAAATTAATATGATCATTTTTGTTGCTCATAAATATTACTTCAGTCTATCTACTAGATAATCGGTAATCTTTGTATATTTTGTTTATAACAAACAGAAAAGAAGCAAATGCTATGCCATCAAAAGGAATATTCGATATTGGAATAAGTATTTTCTTTTTAGGACTAATTCTGTGAGGAGGGTGGAATGTATACCATGGACTATGAAAATCATTTAATGAAGCAAAAGCAGCTAATAATAATTTGGTTAATCAATGCATGAAACAACTGCCAGCAGGCTCAAGTGTTTGCGACCATGAGTTAAGACCTACATTACAACACTCTTGTAACAATGGTATTAGCAACTTTCTTATGATGACGAAGCAGGACATTTGCGATGATGGTAAAGTGAATCATTATTATTATCAACTAAGAGCGGATTATAGTAAAGCTACAAGAAGATAGTGAGAAAAGAAAAGAATTCATGGACTTGATTATATGTTGCATAATAAAGATATATTTGAAGATACATCTAAAATTCGCAAGCTAATTGGAAGAATAACATGGATAAAATAGTGAATTATTTTATGAATATAAAAGACAAAGTAAATTTGGAAAAATTAAGATTTTATTAGCACAACTGCATTTTCACTTTTAGTTTCACCCTCTGGCATTCTTTTCAATAGATGTATAGGATATACATCGAAAAAGTAGCGATTGTTATCTTCCTTCCGAATGATCTTTTGAATGTATGGTTGCTTTCCCTTTCATTAAGCTTGGCAGCAGGAGTATATCCTGCTTGGAAGGCATCACGTCTATCTCCACTAGAAGCGCTAAGAAGATAGTGTGGCAAAAACGAGCAGATTTTATCCGTCAACCACAACATCTATAGTCAAATATTTTTATAAAAGGTTCTAATACCATTAGCCAATGGCAACTAGAAGAACCCTCGCTACAATCATATTTACAGCACTGATTGTAGTTTTGGCCTCAGCTATGGCAGTAAGCCTCACCACTCCTTTATCGGCTATGACGATGCAGCAAAGAATTCAAGCAACAATGATGAATAATAACATGTCATCGGGAAATATGACAAGTGACGGCACTAATATGACAAAGTGATTATTATTTTATTTTCAACATTCTTATTTCTTATATAATACATATTAACCAATCAAAGGAAACTCATTCTATCATTCTGCATATAATGCAATTGATAGAGGCTAGCGAATCTCATTATCCTTATTAGCAATTCATTTTTATGAATGGAGAGCATCTTTTCTTCCATACACCAACTTACCAGATCTCTATCTAATAACCAGATACGGACTTACCAACTTATATAATTACCAATCTTAATCTAGTGATAATAAGTGAGTTGTGAACAATGGAAAGTCATCATGAAGAAAATATAGAATGTCCTTGTCCGTGTCATGCATCAGGCGGAACATGTTCAACATGTGTAGGCACAGGATGTAAAATGAAAGGTGGAATGGGCGGAGCCATGAACCCCGTCGAGATAGGAGTTATGATGTGGCAAAAGGCATTTTTTAAGGCAAATACGGAATTAATGGCAGAGAAATTAAAGAAGAGAATGGAAGCAAGATGGGGTGCAGCAACTGATAAAGTAGCCGATGCTCTAATTGAGAAGATGGAAAAACAATGGATGGCAATGTTTCAACAAACAGGAGCAGAGCAAGAATTTCGCGAGAAACTTGCAAAGATCTATAGCGAGGGACAAAAGAAGTAGCACTATGACATTTGGTCTAGTAATAGGTTAGAACCATATTTGGAACATTGGAAAACACACAATAATATATCGTCATGATTTTTCTCTCTTTTCTTTTTATTATCAACAGAGGTAAGGATAGAAATTGTGATGGTTCATTTCTTATTTTTTAAATGTTTATTTTTAAATGTATCAAGATATAATTGTATTTCACCATATTAAAAATGCCTTACTTGTGCAACCAATTTAATTATAAGTAGATAGTTTATTAGAATTATCTAGTTATCGATACCTAATTACGAGATTTTTCTTACAAACGGCATTTTTATAGAAATTTCCTAAATTGAAATGGTTATTCATAAATTTCATAGGTTAACGAAAAGAATATAAAAATTTCATACTCCTTACATATCATAATTCATACCTATGTGCAAGTGTCAAGATAGTATTTGGTAAATAATAGTAGATATTTTTTGCAATATCTATGTATAATTGATATCATTGACGAGAAAACAGACAGTGGTGGATGGGGTACTAAAAGTCAGCACTGTATGGGTTTACCTGATGAAATAATATCTTGGGGAGGTCCAATTGCAGTATTTAGGTGGGACAATGCAAAGGATGTAGATATAAAAGATTTTAGTGTCAGAGAGATCCAGGATACTAATTGACAGTATAGATAATACTATTTTAATTGGCTATACAGAGCCGTGTCGATATACAATGAGTTCTAAATAATAGCAGTAATTGAAAAAATACATAAGACTCTGTATTATGATAATATTATGGTTAACTACAGGTGCAACCTGTATTGAATGTGAAAATGAATGAATAACCCTCATTTTTCATAGAGATTTTGGATAAATTGAGCTCATCAATGAATAATAAATTGGAATGGTGTAGAAATAAGATTTTAGTCCTTTCATGTTCAAACACATAATAATTAACTTATTGGAGTAAGCACTGACATTATCTTTGCCTAACTTAACCGCCCTGTCAGCTATTTGTGTCGATAACTGCTAGAGCAAAAGGATGTTGTGAAAAATACTCCTTGGACCATTCAATACCTTCATTGAGCATCTTCCATGAAATACCTGAATCAGTAGAACAGAATATGCCACAATTATTGACAGCGTAGAACTCTCCTGAAACCTTTGGGTTTGCTGCAAGAATTGAAATGATAGTTCCACTTGGTTCAGGAAGGCCATTTAATACAGCCTCCCACCTATCATCATTTCTGTTATTATTAGCATCATCAGAAGCATCCTTAGTAGATGAAGTTCTTCGATAAATCGTTGATTCCGGATCTTCACGGGAATGTGCTTGATATGGCCCTTTGGAAGCAGATACAATAACAGTTTTAGGATCGCCTGAATCAACTGCGAGACCAACTAGGTAATCGTAATCACCAAGTCCTGCTACTAGTCTTTCCCAGGTTTGTCCATAGTCATAACTTTCAAAATATCCATCGCCTGCAGCAGCATATAACCATCCAGGCATCTTTTTGTGAGTGGTCAGAGTATGAGTATCATATGGTCCTCCTTCTACTTTATCTATCCACGTCTTGCCACCATCATGACTTTGGACTAGCGCTCCTGCTTCTATAGCTGCATAGACATAACCAGGCTTAGTTTTATCTGGTTCAATCCATCGCACATGAGAAGTCCATGGCCTTGGAGGAAAGCTCCATGATGTTGAAGATTTTAAATTATTAAGGGAGCTCATTTTCTCCCAATATTTCGCTCTGTTATCGGATTTATAAAATGCAGCAGGTTCGGTTCCCACATATACCGTATTAAACGCTTCATTGTTGTTATTGTTGTTATTGTTGTTGTTCTTTGCTCTTTCTAGATTATGGTGGCTGACTGAAACTGACGTTATATCTTTACTAGATATACTATCGATTCCAATATTGTCCCAAGTTTCTCCGTAATCATCTGTCTTCCATAACCCATTTCCAAACGTGCCACAATACATACGATTTCGTTTACTAGGATCAGAGGATATGCATTGTGGATGAGTTCCTTTTAGGCATTCATGTATCTTCCAATTGGTTTTTGTCTTTGAGTATTCAAGTGTTAAAACCGAGTCTTGCATAGCAATCAAAAGCTTCGTAGTCATAAGTCAAGTATAGACCACAAGAGTATATATCTATCACAAATTAAGCTGCTCATTTTTAGACAGACAATTTTTATATTGTTATCTCGATGAAAAATCGCTATTATAATCTATATTTTAGAAGATGTGGATTCAATTGTCTAGTATCAACCAATAGATATAGATAAAGAAGAGAATCTTTAGAAATACAACTCAGACATCCTGAGAAGGCGATCTGACATTTGTAGTAATATGTATCATAGGTAAAAATCGAGCATATCCTCAAAAAGCGTGAATACTTATAGAAAATTGAGTATTGGTGTACAATCATCCCTTATCACTCCTCATTAAGGTGATACTTGGGTGTAGAAAACAATCTATCTTTACTTTTATTTCTTGAATTCTAAGATATGGTTATAGGGGATAGATGTCAAAATAGTAAATAATATTTATAGACTAAGAACTAGTCGCTTAACCACATATGTTAGACATTTAGGGTATTAGTGGTACTTACTTTTGTTTATCTCTTAATTCATCTTTTTATCCAGAGTATCAAATATTGTTATTAAAAACACTATTCCCACTTTACTATTAGTGCGGAGATTTTCCTATATAATGTGATATTATTGGCTGGGGACAATCCTTGATAAGTGTGCGGATTCTATTTTCTATAACTTGTATATTCTTGGTAACATATTCATGCTGACGTATATGATCAGTCCAGGTATCAGCAATCCTGATTTCGATGTAATGACCGATATCTGTTGGGTCTTGGAATAATTCCCAATATGCCATTCCCTCGCTTCTAAGCATTCGTCCTAGTTCACGTACGCTTTGCTCAAACTTATCAGATAATTTGGGATCAATCTTGTTGTATTCGATTGTTATTAGAGCTTGATTTTCATTTTGTGAACTGTCAACCGAGTACAGAAGAGTAGGAAGTGACCAATGATCACTTGCTGGTGTAAAATCAAGGTCATCTAACAAGGTACTGCTATAACGTTTCTTAGCAATAATGGTTGCGCCTAAGGCTAATGAAGCTACTAACAGTGTAATCGAGATACCAAATAGATTAGCTACTGTACCCCATAATACACTTCCAACTACAAAACCGCCATTTAGTATAAGTAGATATATTGCCAATACCCTGGCTCCAATCCATTTTGGTGCGGATTTTATTCCAATCGTGTAGAATTTTGATATTATTGTGATGTAAGCTGCTCCTCCTAGTGCCATTACCACACAAAGGATTCCAAAATTTCGAACATATCCCATTGTAAATATTACAATTGCAAGTAACGCCATAGAAATTGTAATAAGAGATTCTACCGAAGTCTTAGGCCGTAATCTTGGCAAAATTACAATTCCACAGGCTATTGCACCCATACCAAAAGATCCTAAAAGCAGTCCAAATCCAGTGGAATCAAGTCCTAATTCGTGTTTAGCTAAGAGTGGTAAGAGAGATAATAACGCACTACTACATAATGTAAACAAACCTGCGCGTATAATTAATACATGTGCAGCTTGGGAATAGCGTACATATCGCAATTGAACTCGAATAGCTCTGAATATATTCTCCGGGGGTAGAGAGCTCTGTTCTTGGACATTGGACTTTCTTGGTAGTCTACTTAGAACTATGATCATGGCAATAAATGAAGCTGAATTAAGAAAAAATACAGCCCAAGGTGCAATTGCAGCTACAAGAATACCACCAATAGTTGGACCAACCACACGGCCTATGTTACTAGCAAGTGCGCTAAGGGTTAGAGCGGAAGATATTTCTGATCTTGGTACCAATCCACTCAAAGTGGGGATAATGGGAGTTCTAATCATAGTCGTACCCGCTCCCAGCGCAAAAGTAAATATCAATAGTATTGTTGGGGTAGTCAGACCAACAAGAGTAAGGATTCCTAGCAGGGCAGATATTGTAACCAAATATGTACATGCGATAAGAAGTATGCGCCTCCGATCAAAAAGATCTGATAATATCCCTGATGGTAACGCAAATAGAAAAATTGGTAAGGTGGTAGCAGTTGTGACGAGAGATACAAACAAGGGATCGGGGGCAAGAGAAGTCATTAGCCATGATGCCCCTACATCGTACATAGCAGCACCAACATAAGAAAAAAGGGCAGCAGTCCATAACGTTCTATACAGAGTAGATTTGAAAGGACTCAATCCTGACGCTGAAATATTTTCCTGATTGTCTTTCCGACTTCCTCTTTCAACCATTAAAAAATAAGTAAGACCTAGTCATACATATTTCTGTATGGTGCCCAGTTATCGATCTTGATAAGATATGCCCACTTGGGATATGCACTAGAATTAATAATGACTCTTCAATTTCAAATGAAACGTTCCGAGCTATAGTTTAGTCAATTTGTAACCTTTTGATCCAAAATATGATAACAATTATAAATATTAGGTGGCACCTAAAAAGGGTTAACTTCCATTAATAATGTCTTTATTGATATCGTCAAATTGTATCCACGTCTACCCGAAAGTAAAGGTATAGAATTGAAATCCTTTTCCTTTAACATCAATTACAATACTATGAGTAGTGTAGTTGTTATGTATAGCTAAATTATATAGCCTTTGTCCATCAATTCTGAAACTACCATCAGATGATAAATCCTGCCCAAGTGAATTGTTGGATTCAGATGCTGCAGCTGCTCCTCCTCCTATTCCTTCATCATTAAAAACAACTCCTCCACCTCTTCCTCCTGCTATTATATTTACAGACTTTGCATAATATATCAAAACAATGCGCCCAGTATCATTTTGTAATTCCATATTATCTGGATTATTTTTCCACTTACCTTGAAGGTATACGATGTGAGGTTTAAAATTTGTAGTTGATGGGATTGAGTATGAAACTGTCTGATCTTGTTTGAAGCCTTCGGGATTTCCAAGTGAAGCTCTGGTAGTATTATAACCTATGTATATTTCCGGTGTTGTGTTCTGCCTTAAATTTACATAATACAAACTTCTTGGTTTGATTGGTGCCGTGGGGTTTACATCAAAGCTTATTTCTTTTGCACCCCTCAGAGCAGCATGTTCAGCCACTAGCGATCGAATTGATTTTTCTATTTGATTATAATCACCTTCACCTACGTGATTGTATCTTATGTATCCTTGAGCATCAATCAAATAATATCTGGGCCAATAGTTATTTCCATACGCATTCCAAGTTCCATGATTGCTGTCTAGTATTACAGGATATTTTATTCCAAACCTTTGGACCGCATCCTTCACATTGGCATAGTTTTTCTCGAACTGAAATTCTGGTGAATGAACACCAACTACGACTAAACCCTTATTAGAATATTTTTGATTCCAATCGTCAATGTACGGCATAGGACGAATCGAGTTGATGCATGTGTACGTCCAAATGTATAGTAACACTACTTTTCCTCTAAGAGATGAAAGTGTAACTGGATGATTATTATTCGGTGTATTTATGTAACCACTGATTTGAGCAAATTCAGGTGCCTTCATAAATTGTGATTTGTCTAGTTGCTGGAATTTTGTAGCATTGAGCTTTATTGTAGTTATAGTATGATTTTCTACCATTCCAGCTTCTATTGCCGGATGAGTTATTCCGGTTTGGACAGCTTTCTTCACATTAGCCTGGTTTTTCTCAAATTTAAATTCAGGCGAATGAACACCGCCTAAGACTAAGTCTTTGTCTTTTTGTTGTTGTTGTTGTAGTACCGACCAAGCCTGATTAAGGCTAGGATTATTGAAATATATTGTAAAACCAACGATAATAGAAACTATTACTATTATTATCATTGCCATTATTAATACACTAATATTACCTCGATTCATTGTAAGCTAGGCACCTTTGGTAAACATGCTCTTCCAGTCCTTGTTTTATTATTGATTTATGAAATATAGTTGGACACCAAAAACATGATTCGCAGATAGCAAATTGATATTTATATTGAAAAAGAGATCTAGTTATAATATTAACTAAATACATACATACGTAACTTTATGCTAGGATAAATACTTTTTAATTATATGTTTATAAGTGTAACTATTACATTTTCACAGGAGACATCTATAATAATACCAACTGACGATTGATAAGAAAATGGAGATATGAAATGATATCTCAAAAGTATTAGCACGGATACAGGGGTCTTCTATATCATAAGCGTGGAAATCAATGCCTACAATAAACCTCTAACCCAATTTCACATCATAAATTGCTTTTGTATCAATGCAATATGTGCTTGGCCATCTACTACCGAGTTGTTTTTCATCTATACTCAAACCTCGGAGCTTGTTCAGGAAATACCTTTAAAGGACATTTCATGAGGCACATGCAAGCAGTTCATGACTAGACATAAGCCTTTACACTATTAATCAACATCTAACGTCTTAATATGTTATCTCGTAAATCTTAATCCTATAAAAAATTCTATACTAAAAAGACCCACCGATTTATATATTTCTACTATTACAATCAGACTACAAATGAATAATATTCACTATATGCAAAAAATAATGAGGCGTATAACTTCCGGAGCATTTCTAATCATTTTGTTTGTAATAGCTTGTAATGTTGCTATTAATGGCTCAATACTGCCAGTTCAGACCTCAAAAGCATTAGCTGCTGTACAAGACAATAATGATAATGTAGAGACAGTATATCTTAAATTTGTATCCCAAGCATTAAAGGAATCTAATGCCAATACTAGTAGTGGTACTAGTAATAACAGAAGCTCTATTAGCAGTGCAACCCAAGTCCCTGAAGCAGCGAAAGGACCCACAATATCTGCAAAAGGATATTCGGTGCAACAGATCCGAGATCATTTGTACTGGGTTACAGATGGCTCATATAATACTATGTTTCTAGTAACAGATAAGGGTGTTGTAGCAGTTGATGCTCCTCCAACTATTGGTAAAAACTATCTAAAGGCCATAGCAGAAGTAACTAACAAACCTGTTACGTATGTAATTTACAGTCATGCTCATTTAGATCACATTGGAGCTGCTGGAATGTTCCCAAGGAATGCTACTTTTATAGCTCAGCAAGAAACCGCAGCAGAGTTACAAAGAGCAAGAAGTGTAGCCAAAAATGTTTCTGCAGTGCCGCCAATTCCCACAGTTACCTTTACCAAGAATTACACATTGCAGATTGGAAATCAAACTCTAAAGCTAGACTACTATGGAGTTAATCATCTACCTGGAAATATATTTATTTATGCTCCAAATCAAAAAGTACTCATGCTAGTGGATATCATATTTCCAGGATGGATTCCATTTCCATATTTGGCAATAGCTAAAGATACTGCAGGATTTATCAATGCTCATGATATAGCGTTGAACAACTATGACTTTGACACACTTGTTGGTGGCCATCTAACTAGACTTGGGACACGAAATGATGTAATAGTACAGAAGGAATTTGTTTCTGATTTGGAAAAGGCAGCTGCTCAAGCCAACCAACAGGTCTCATTTGGTGAGATTGCAAAGCAGGTAGGAGGAGGACAACCTAACCCATGGCTGATTTTCTCTAAATATATTGATGTAGTCAACGAAAATTGTGTAAATAGTATGTTACCCAAATGGGAAAATAGACTTGGAGGGGCACAGCAGTTCATGTCAACCCATTGCTTTACTATGACTGAATCTGGAAGAGTTGATCCGACAGTGCATGAATTGCTTCAAAATGGTACCTTCGTAAACAAATAATTGTTCGACATACGTACTCTTTTATTTCTTTTTCTGTGTTTGAAAATTAATCAAGACTCGACATTATCTATTCAAAATGAAAATGTTGTTTTCAACTCGAAGCTACTTTGACCTAGTTCTCCCAAAAGTTCGATCTCAGTTTTTTGTATAGCATAATGAGCGTGAATGGTGCTACTTTTGTGAACAGTGTAACCTCTAGTTAGGATTAATTAAATCAACATGAAAACTATAGAGCTTGCTGTAGCATATAGAGATAATATATTTCTATAAAGTAGTTTTTTTGTTCTTCCTGAGGTTAAATTCAGTTATGATAAAGGTCAAACAAGTGTATATGAGTAAAGAAGAAGAAAGAGAAGGGGAGCAGGAAGAGAGAATACACAAAAGATGCTGGTAACTCTACCATGACAAAGACGATAGATTACAAAAGGAAGAATTGTACAAAATATTAGACAATCTTGCAACTTATGGGTTAGGGGAACCAGAATTCCAGACTTCATTGACTTAGATTATATCCGCTGCCCAAGCTGGAAATATGTACTAATATTTCTGGAGTGGTAATTAATTGTCCATTTGTTAATATGCATATTTAGAAGCAAACGCCAACGGTGCTAATGGTATAGGATCTAATTGCAGTAGCGGAGGAGTTGGCTGAGCTAGCTGTATTGCTTGGAGTAGATATGATGGCAAAGGTAGATTCGTAGTAGGCTGGACTGGCTTTGGTAACGAAAAATTAGCAAGTATCCCTGGCTTAATGATACAGGCATTCATCTATATCAACTTGGTAGAAGGCTAATCTTTCATTCTTCGACATGGATGGCACAATATCTGCATATTTCTGACTATTGATTCACCAGATAATGCCCGCGGGACAATATGATCTAAATTAAGTTCGCTATCGAGAAAATATCGATGACAATAAGCATATCGAGGACCATGCATCTCAGTTAATTGCTTGCGTTCGTTGCAGAATCTTCGTCCTCCCAACTTGTGTTTTACTTGGTAAGCAAAAATATGATACCTCTTCTACTATAGTTACTATAGTTCGCCGGCAGACCGGCCAACGACAAGATGGAACAAATGCCCTAGGTAATGATAGACGAGATGGATGCAAAAAGAGCGCACGCGAATTTATTGATAGAACAGGTAGGGCTTCCGCCTATAGAGATGGAAAATGGGCAGAAATTAGGCGATCAGCAGCATTAGAATAGCAAAAGGGAAATAAAGGAAGATGAAGTAAGTATGAATTTATCGCAGGCGTCATCAGGATCATGTTCACACTCATATCTGGCATTATGCACCTGATTTTCAGCCGACTAAATAATCATCATCTTCAGACCTAGGTGATTATCATACGGAGAAAAAATACTTTCATTATATCTAGTCAAACGTATCAAATGAAGAAGAATCATTCCGTGACAAGGGATTATCTGAATAAAGAAAAGTGATAAACATCAACACTTCTCCAGTAACTTAAATATATCTAGGCAATAAATACTTGGTTTATGGCAAAGGTACAGCATTATAGAGGATTAAGTACAAATCTTGATAATTTATATAATAATATAAAGCAGTTGTTAGAAGATCAAAAAGATCTACAGATTGTTTCAGAATATAAAGGGACTCTAAATGCTGTGCCATTAAGGAGCATCGTAGCAGTCAACAAATCGCCAAAAGTATGGGTGGGTTCTCTACGCGAAATTCACGCGTCTATAACAGGAAATCCAAATGATTATGCAGTAGAAGTTGCTTCTGGGGCATGGTTTGGTAGTCTTTTATGGCCAGGAGCTGTAGGCCTTGTAGTTGGAGGACCTGTTGGGCTTGCTGCTGGTTTAGCTGTTGGTGGTATAATGGCTTATGAGTTCGAGAAACATGTCTGGCAAAAAGTATTGGAGGTAATAAAGAAAGAGAGTGTAACTCAGCCAACTATAGATTCGGTTGAGAATCATCATGATCACTAATCAACTACTACTGGAACTAACACTGCTGTATAATTCACGTATTTTTCATTTTATTACCTTACCTGACAGAATATCGTTCGCTACATAAAATTCGTGTGATATTGCCTACTTGGAATAGAATGAAGATGTGTGACATGAGCATAAAAATATTCTAAATAAGAAGTGCATTACTGGCGTCATTAATCATATTTACAAAATATAACCAAGTCCATATATCTGCGATTCTTTTCATAAATATCGGAATACTAGAATTAAGAATAGCTGTTTCTATTTAGCCCATATACTAATTATATGTCCCAGGCTGATAAATTAGTTCAAATCTATCTCAGAATTTCTTGGCTTGCCATCTTTGAAGACCGTTCTGAGCATATACTTCATTGAAAATGAAGATGCGCTGAGTAGTACCGGTTCAAATCCTTTACCTCTCTCAGTTAAATTGTATTCTACCCTAACTGGATACTCCGAAACAATTCTTCTCCTAATAATTCCTAGTCGTTCGAGTTCACGTAGACATTCCGTAAGAACTTTGGGTGATATGCCTCCTATATTTTCCATAAAGCGATTAAACTGTGTGTTACCTCTGAGAATTTCCCTTATGGTCAGAACAGTCCACCTTTTTCCAATAATTTTAAAGGTTGTTTTAATAGGGCATGATTTAAGCTCAGACATATTATAAACCGTTACTATAATAGAACAGTCGTTTCCATTTCTGTCTTTCAATTTAGATGTCTTGAAATATTCGTTCTGAAAGGTAATGCTAATCAGATAAGAGACATAACTAAACTATTTCAATCTAACAAGAAAATGGACACGTTAAATTAATTGCAATGTAATTCTGAAAAACTTGATTTTGTCATCTACTTTTATTTACATGATTTGTGACATCCTAGGACAATACTTTTTTTGCTTTACATCGTTATTAGTCTCAATTACAAAAGAATTTTCCTAGAATCTTATTAATATGTTTAAATAGTGACTCATTATTGTTATTAACAAAAATATATATTATTATTAATAATTATTTCACCTCATGCAAAGGTCTAGTAGCATACTAATCGGGCTATCGTTGGTTATTATACTAGTATCAAATATCGGAGCTATTTTTCCAGCTAGTAGTATCAACAGGATTAATGCAATCGCAGAAACAAATACTTCTAAAATAAAAATTGTCGCATCTTTCTTTCCAATCTATGAATTTGTAAAGAGAGTTGGAGGTGACAAAATAGATGCATCTGTGCTTATTCCTGTAGGTGCAGAACCTCATGACTTTGATCCCACTATTCAACAAATTCAGAATGCTCAGACTGCAGCCGCAGTAGTATACAACGGAGCTGGAATGGAAACAACATGGATAAACAAAGTTAATCCAAAGTTTGTAATTGATTCTAGTAAAGGCTTGAATTTACTTTCTATCAATGGTCCCGAAATTCATGCACCAACAGATCCTCACATTTGGCTAGATCCAATCCTTGTAATTCATCAAGTTGAGAATATACGCGATGGATTAATAGAGGTCGATCCAAAAAATGCAATATACTACAAAAACAATGCTCAGAGCTTTATTGGACAACTCAAATCCTTAGATGTGGCAATAAGAGGAAATCTTTCTAGCTCTAATTGCGCAAAAAGAGATTTTATAGCTTTTCATAACGCTTTTGGCTACTTCGCAAAAGAGTATGGACTAAAGCAACATAGTATTCATGAAGGTTTAACGCCAGAAGGCGAAATACTTCCCCAACGTTTGGTAGAGGTAGTGCAACTTGCAAATAAGATTGGTATAAATGTAATTTATTCTGAAGATTTGATTGATCCTCGCTCAGCCCAAGCAATAGCAGACGAGATTCCTAATGGAAAGATGATAGTGCTTAGTCCTATCGAGGGAATAAAACCACAAGAACAGCAACAGGGAATAGGATATCTTGCAAAAATGTATCAGGACTTGTCAGATTTAGAGGAAGGATTGCAATGCAAGAAGTCATAGTATTATTCAAGAACCTAGAAATGAACAAAAATGACTTCAAATGTGACTACACTTCACTATTTCATTAGTGATGCAGTGGTCTGATTCGCAATATGCTATTTGAAATATTTCAATATGGCTTTATGCAACGTGCATTAATTTCAGGAATTGCAGTTGCCATAAGCTGTTCTGTGATAGGACTCTTTCTTGTTTTGCGACGACAATCGCTATATGGTGATGCTCTTTCACACGTTGCCTTTGGAGGAATAGCCATCGGCCTATTTGCAAATATATCTCCAATCTGGATGGCGTTTATAGTATCCATTTCAGCGTCTCTGGGGATTACTAAACTAAGACAGTCCACAAAAATTCAAGCAGATTCTGCAGTTGCTGTATTGCTGTCATCTGGTCTTGCAATAGGTGTAGTATTGATAGGATTGGCTGGTGGCTTTTCGCTTGATCTATACAGCTTCTTATTTGGAAGTATCTTATTAATTAGCTCACAAGATCAAACTATGATTTTGATCATAACTGCAATAGTACTTGTAATTATGTATAAGATTTATCGAAAGCTTATGTACATTGCTTTTGATGAAGAGCAGGCTAATGTTAGTGGTATAGATGTAACAAAGCTAAATTACCTTTTCATAGTACTTGCTAGTGTTACAGTAATAACTTCATTAAGGTTAGTTGGAGTTTTGCTTATTTCATCACTAATAGTGATTCCTAATATTACTGCAGTGATGTTTGGAAAGGGATTTAAGAAAACAGCATTGATATCCATTATTATAGCAGTTTTGTCTGTGATCGCAGGAATAGTTATTTCATACATTATGAACTTAGCTCCTGGAGGAACAATCGTTATTATATCAGTTGCTGGTTATCTTACGACAATCATTACAAAATACATATTCAATCGGATAAATGGAACAAGTATAAAAATGAGGCTAGAGAAGACAAGTAGCAA